>Ga0302233_10000305_pt1 | contig 42722 bp, 26 predicted proteins | sample II_Palsa_N3_1_FD_193516 | JGI IMG/M metagenome (GOLD analysis project Ga0302233, IMG submission 193516) | Peat permafrost microbial communities from Stordalen Mire near Abisko, Sweden - II_Palsa_N3_1 | ecosystem: Environmental > Terrestrial > Soil > Palsa > Peat permafrost | place: Sweden... | reverse complement strand
TCTCGCCTTCGACGAGAAAATCCGAGTTCCACTGTGATCTTGCAATCAGAGGGACATTGACGACGGTGACTCCCTGAACTCCAGGTAGCGCGGCAAAGGCCTCTTCAAGACGGTGGGCGAGCGCCGTATCTTTCGGTGAAGGGTATTGCCTGGCGGGGGGATCGACTTCTACCAGCAGAAGGTTCTCCGCGCGAAAACCGGGATCAACTTTATTGAGGTTGATCATTGTGCGGACGAAGAACGCCGCGGACATAACCAGCAATGTGGAGAGCGCAACCTGGAAGCTCACGATAGCCTTTCCGGACCAGGCCTTGCGGCTTCGGGTCGCACTTCGTGAACCCTCTTTTAGGGCGGTATTGATTGGGACGCTTGTTGAACGCCAGGCCGGCGCAACACCGAAGAAAATGCCGGTAGCCAAGGTGATCGCGGACGTAAACGCAAAGACGCGCCAGTCGAAAGCGACGCTGATCCGATCGCCTTCCCACGCGGTGCTGGTGAGCCACGGGATAATGTTGCGTCCAACATAGCCAAGGAAGAGACCGGCAATCCCTCCGCAGACGGAGAGCAAAAGCGACTCGGTGAGGACTTGGCGGAGGATGCGGCCGCGTCCAGCACCGAGCGCCATGCGCACACTCATCTCGCGCTGACGAACGGTCGCGCGGGAGAGCATCAGATTGGCGATATTTGCGCAGGCCAGCAACAGCACCAGGCCCGAGAGTCCAAGCAGGACGTAGATCGGCTTGAGGAAGAACTTCTGGTTGAACGTCTCGCCGCGGCTACCATCGCCGACCAGCAGGTGCGGAGCTACCTCGTCCTTGGCGACCGTCATGGTGCCGTGAACTGCTGCGTTCAGTTGAACGTTCAGCGCCGCTTCAGCTTGCGAATCAGAGACTCCTGGCTTGCTGCGGCCCATGAGTTGGAGCCACCAGAGATCGGGCCTGAGCGGGTCGCTTTGTCCCACCCCGGGGCGCAAGACAGAGATCATAGAGAGCGGAAGATACACGTCGGGGTTTGCGCCGTTGACGCCATCCGGACCTGTGAAGGTAGCTGGATTGACGCCCACGATCGTGACAGGCGTCATGTCGACGGTGATGGTTTTGCCGAGGACATCCGCCGAACCGCCGAAGGCGCGGTGCCAGAAGGCGTCTGAGAGCACGGCAACATTGCTGCTGCCGGGTACTCCGTCGTCCGACGGAAGAATGAACCGGCCCAATTGCGGCTTCAGCTCCATTTGCTGGTAGAAGTTGCCGGAGACGAGTTCAATCTTCGCCGATTGCGCCGATCCATTGGCCGTGACATTCCCGCTGCCGAGGCGCTTGAATGCGAAGATTTCGGAGAGCTCGGTGTTCTGCTTGCGAAGCTGCTGATAAACGGGGTAAGTGAAGGAATTGAAATGATGTTTACGGTCGTCGCCTGTAAAGCCCGTTCCCCAGGTGCTGTGGACGACACTGTGTTCACCGTCCACCATCGTCAACGCACGCAACTGTTGAGGCTGCGGAACGCCGAGTTGGACCAAGAGCATCTGGTTCGCGAAGGAGAAAATGGTGGTGTTGGCGCCGATCGCCAGCGCCAGCGAGATCACGGCGATTGCCGTGAAGCCAGGACTCTTATGGAACAGGCGAAGGGCGTAGCGGAGGTCTTGAAGGACGGTCTGCATGAGGGTATCTCCTTACTCAGAGCGGAGGGCTTCGGTGGGGTTGACGGAGGCGGCCCGGGTGGCGGGGATGAGCGCGGCAATAACGGCTACCAGCGCAATGAGCAAAACAGCGCACCCGAGCGTGAGAGGGTCGGCCGGGGAGACGTCGTAGAGCTGGCTCTTGAGAAGACGGATTAGACCGAAGGCCACGGGCAGGGCGATAACGATGCCCAGCGCTGCAAGGCGTAGAACGTCAGACAGGACGATACCTGCGACTGCAACGCGGGAGGATCCGAGGGCGATCCGGATGCCGATCTCTCGCGTGCGTTGTGCGGTGCTGTAGGCAAGGACGCCGTAGATGCCGACCCCGGCGAGCAGCGTTGCAAGGACGCCGAATGCAACGGAGAGCAGAGAGATGAGGCGCTCGTTGGAGAGGTTGTTGTCGATCTGCTCATCCATTGTCCGGAGCGCCGTCGGTGCAAGGGCTGTGCCAGCATCGCGCGTGACACGGCGAACAGAAGAGAGGGTGGATGCCGAGTCGCCGTAGTAGCGGAGATAGAAGGTGAGGTCATCCGATTTTGGACTCTGAAGAAGCGGAATGAACCACGCAGGCCAAATATCTTCGCGGACTGCCCCATGATGAAAGTCGCGCACGACGCCGACGATCTCGGTGTCGAGTTTGGCATTATCCCCACCGCCCGCGCCCATCTTCCTCCCGATGCAGGCCTCAACCGATCCGCAGAAGTGCTTGGCAAAGGATTGATTGACGACGGCAACCTTCGGATGGTCCAGGGTGTCTTGCTCGTTCAGTGAGCGGCCTGCGACGATCGGCATCTGCAGCACGCTGAAGTAGTCTGACGTGACGGTGGATTGTTCCACGCGGTAGTGGTCGTCTCCCTGCTGGGGTTGATAGCCGAAGACGGAAATACTTTCCGTGTTGTGATTGTTCGCGAGCTCAGGGTCGTCGGTTGCAGCGACAGACTGGACGCCAGGGATGGTCGCGAGCGAGGCGAGGATCCGCTCGTGCAGAGCAGGCATCGCCGCGATAGGATAGCCTGCCAGCGTGGGGTTGAGGTCGAATGTAATCAGGCGAGCGGCGTTGAAGCCGACATCGACCGCGCGCAGCTTCTGCATGGTGCGCAGAAATAGGCCGGAGGCTATGAGCAGAATGACACTGAGACCGATCTGCAGGCAGACGACCAGGCGACGCAGATTGAGCAGAGAGCCGGAGCCTGTGCCGGTGGATTCGCGCAGGGTGGAGGTGATGTTCAGCTTGCGCAGTTGCAGGACTGGCGCAAGGGAGAAGAACAGTGAGATGAGTATAGCTACGCCGAAGTTGAAGGCCAGCAAGCGGAGATCGATGGCGGCGGAGAAGGGATTGCCGCTCTCAGGGTCAGACAGGCGATTGATAAGGACACGCAGAAAGACGGGAGAGAAGGCGAGGCCGATGGCACCGCCTCCAACGCCGATTAGCAGGCCTTCAAGGAGGAGCTGACGGATAACCCGCCCGGTCCTTGCGCCGAGCGCGGAACGCAGGGCGAACTCGCGAACACGGCTGGCGGAGCGGACGAGCAACAGGCTTGCTACGTTAACTGCGGAGATGAGGAGCACAAGAATCGCCATGGCCATCACGGCGAGGAAGGGTTTCTCAATGGTTGGGCGGCGGTAAGAAAAGCCCTGTGTGCCGGGCTTGACCAGCAGACGGCTGTTGGTGAGGAACCCGGCGACAAAACGCGGGGTGCGTTTACCCAACAACTGAAGTTCATTGGCGCGGAGAGCATGCCAGAGCGGAGCAACACCGACCTGGGCCTGTTTGATCGAGACCCCTGGTTTCAGGCGTCCAAGTATGTTCATCCAACGGTTCTTGTGATCGCGCAGCGCCCCGTTGTCGCTAGTTACCTGATCCAGCATAGCCATTGGGAGAAAGACTTCAGGTGTCTGGCCCCAGACTGCGCTATGAAACCGCGGCGCAGCTATGCCGATGACCTGGAACGGGTGGCCGTTCAGAGAGACGGTCGAGCCCACGATTTTGGGGTCGGACGCGAGCTGATTGCGCCAGAAGTCAAAGCTGACGACGGCGGTCGGCGTGGCATTGGGTGCGTCGTCGGACTGCGAGAAGACTCGTCCGAGGGCAGGCTGCACACCGAGGACATTAAAGTAGTTGCCGGTGACGAGCTCTGTATTCAGCACCTGGGAGTTGGAGCCGCGGCTGAAGCCTGCCGTAAACGGTGATGTCCCGATCAGGCCGTCAAAGACTTTATTTTGGTCGCGCAGATCCTTGTACATCGGGTAGGAGAAATAGTCCGAGTCGTCACCACCACTGTTGCTGGTCGAGCCGGTCCAGGCATCGCCAGTGCCTTTGAGAACAATGAGTTGTTGCGGGTCGCGCACGGGGAGCGAGCGCAAGAGCGCTTGATCGAGCAGCGAGAAGATAGAAGTATTGGCGCCAATGCCTAGCGCCAGCGTCAGGATGGCTGTGACGGCAAAGCCAGGCGAGCGGCGGAGCTGGCGGAGAGCATAGCGGAGGTCTTGAAGGATGGTCGACATGGTTGAGGCTCTCCTTATTCGGCGCGCAGGGCTTCTGTGGGATTGATGGAGGCGGCCCGTCCGGCGGGCAGCAGGCTCGCGGCTATGCCGATCAGTCCGAGCGCGAGTGTAAGGGTGATGAGCAGTACTGAGTTTTCCGCCGCCTTTAGTTCGACTACAGACGCGATCACCTTTTCGAGCGCAACGGTAAGCGTCCATCCAAGGGCCATGCCAAGAGTCATCAGCAGGGTGACGCGGCGAATGATTTGAAGCATGACCCCGACGCGCGTTGAGCCGAGGGCCATACGAATGCCGATTTCGCGCGTGCGGATCTCGACCTCATGCTGAACCAGCCCGTAGAGACCGATGACGGCAAGCAACAGGGCAAATGTTGCGAAGATGCCAAAGAGCCATACTTCCATTCTTTCGAAGACAAGCTGATCCTTTACTACCTGATCCATGGTCAACGCCTCACGGAATGGAATGGTGGGATCGACGTCATGCATGATTCGGCGTATGGATGGGATGACAGACTGCGGATCGCCGTGTGTCCGCACGAGAAGGAACATGTTCTTCAGAGAATCGAGGCGGCGGTCTGGAGGTAGAGAATCGATAAGCCAGTCCATCTCGGGCATAGGCGGTTGTTGTAGATCTTGCCGGACGCTTGTGACGACGCCGACAATACCGGACTTTAGCTCTGGCTTGGGATCGTCGTCGATGCGTGCACCAACGGGATCACTGCCGTCGGAGAAGAACTTCCTGCGGAACGCTTCGTTGACGACCATCGTTCCTGCGGGGTTCTCAGGCCTGTCGATGCTGGACGAAAGCAGGCGACCCCGTGTCAGGTTCAGGCCCATCGCGTCGAAGTAGCCCTCCGATACGAACCGCGTCTCAGCTGCTTCGGGGATGTCTTTTGGGTAGGGCGGCTGACCCGTGATGTGAATGTCATATCCGTTGCCCCACGCAGCGATCGGGATCATATCGATCAGACCGGCCGCCTGCACTCCAGGAGTATGCGTGATCTTTTCCAGCAGCGGCTGGTAGAAGGCTGGCAGCGGATCGCGCTTCTCGTATCGTCCCCGCGAAAGATCGATAGGGACGACGATCAGCTTCTTGGTATCGATGCCGATATCCGTTTTGAATAACCGCTGCAGATTCTTTAGCAGAAGTCCCGACGTAACTAACAGCACGAGAGACAGCGCTATCTGTGCGATGACGAAGGTGGAGCGTAGACGATGTTGACTACGCGCAATGCCCGAGCCACTTGACCCCATATGGAAGGCTCGACCAGGGTCAGTGCCGGAGAGCCGGAGGGAGGGCAGGAGGGAAGCAGCCAGAGTAATCAACAGCGAAAGTCCAAGAGAGACGGCAAGAACGGTCAGGTTCAGATGAACATCGCTCCCACGTGCGATCGCTTCCAGGAGAAATACGTTCATCGCTTTCAAGAGGAGCCAGCCCACGATCACCCCTCCAGCCAGTCCGGCAATCGAGAGCACCAGGCCCTCGCTCAGTAGCTGTCGGATCAGCCTTCCGCGGCACGCACCGATGGCTGTCCGTAGGGCCATCTCCCGCTCGCGTTTCACGCCTCGCGCCAACAGCAGGCCTGCCACGTTGATGCAAGCGATCCCAAGCAGGGCCAGCACCGCCAGGGTCAATATGCGGAGCGGGCCCTTCATCTTGCTGTCGGATCCAAAACCGTTCACTTCAGCAGCCAGCGGATAGAGCGAAACGGTGTGTCCAGCCTCTTGCTCCGGATAAGCCCGCCCTAGATTCGCCATCACCGTGGAGATATCTGCCTGCGCCTGTTGCATGGTGACGCCCGGTTTCAGTAAGCCTACCGTGCGCATCCAATGCATTCCCCTGGATTTCAGCCAGGAATCGTGGGCATGAAGCGGTGTGTAAATCGCCTCCCTCTCATACATCGGAAAGCGAAAGTCTGCGGGCATTACCCCAACGATGGTGTAGGGTATGCCGTCCAGCCGAACGATCATTCCAATTACGTCCGGCCGCCCGTTAAAGCTGCTCTTCCACACCGCATAGCTCAGCACCACAACGTTGTCGTTGCCAGGGTGGTCTTCCCCGGGCCGAAATGTCCGTCCTAGAATGGGTGGAACTCCGAAGACATCGAAGAAGTTATCGGTAGTTTTCACAGCCCGTAACGAAATGGGACCGGAAGTCCCTTCAAGATTCATGCGGTCGAAGGTCGAGTACCCAGCGAGAACCTGGAAGGTCCGTAGCTGCGATCGTTCGTCAAGATAACTGAGATAGGACGATGGCAGCGACCCACCGCTGCGTGACTTCATGAAGGGGGAGACCAGGCGTTCCTGATGCGCGAACGGCAACGGCCGCAGCAATATCGTGTCGACGACACTGAAAATTGCCGATGCGGCACCAATGCCGAGTGATAGTGCGAGTACCACGATCAGCGCAAACCCGGGCGAGTGGCGGAGCTGGCGCAAAGCGAAGCGAAGGTCCTGGAGAAACGAGTTCATGGGGCGGACTCCTTGGTTGCGTTACTCGCTGCGAAGGACGGTCATGGGGTCGACGCTGGCGGCGGCTTGCGCGGGTAAGAGCGTCGCCAGCAAAGCGATGGAGAGTATGGCGATCGACCCGATGGCATAGGCCGTGATGTCGAAGGCAGGGAGCTTGCCGATGACGCTGCTCAGCACGCGCGCCAGGCTTAGCGAGAGCGCTATGCCAATCCCGATGCCTAAAGCTGCGGAGGCCGTGGCTTTGCCGAGTACCATTCGCAGCACCTGCGCCCGATTGGCCCCGAGCGCCACGCGCACGCCAAACTCAAACTTCCGCTGCGCTACCGAGTACGCCGTTACGCCATACATGCCGATTGCCGCCAGCAGAATGCTTACCGCAGCGAAGCTTCCAAAGAGCAGTGAGCGGAAGTTGTCGGCACGTTGCGTCTCCCCGATATTGTGTCGCATGGTTGTCGCTTTGACGGCGATTTCGGGGTGGCTGCGCAGCAGGACTTTGCGCAAAGTCTCAGCCATGGCGCCAGGTTCGACAGCAGTTCGAGCGACGATCTGCATGTCGCCCGCATTGCCAGGATGCTGTGCAATCGGCACATAGAAGTTAGGCTTGGGAAGTTCGGCGGGCGAGTCGCTCCGTATGTCTCCGACGACGCCGACGATGGTCCACCATCCCTCCGTATCGTCAAAGCCGCACATGATTTGCTTCCCGATGGGGTCTTCATTGGGGAAGATAGTGCGCGCGAGCGTCTGGTTGATCAGGAGCACAGGAGGCGCGCCGAGTCGATCATTGGGCTCGAGTGCACGGCCGCGCAACAGCGGAACGCCCATGGTGGCCAAAAGGCCGGGAGTGACGGGATAGATATAGGCAATCGGAAGATTGAGGAAGGGCGCGGCGAAGACCTGTCGTCCCTTCACGGCATAGCCAACGTTGGAGCTGCCGAATCCCATCGGAGCACCATCCATGGCGCCGGCTGAGAGGACGCCGGGGGTATGTGCGACCAGGTTGAGTGTGTCGTCGAGGCGATTGAGTCGTGCTTGTGCGATCGCCAGTTCAGTCGCTTTGTACGCGGTCTGCGCGGCCGGAGAATTGTCCGTCGGCGCGTCAGGTATACGCGTTGTCTCGACGTTGTGAGTATCGAGAGTGACCAGAGATTCGGGAGAGAAGCCCAGGTCTTGCCGCGCCTGTCCCATGAGCTGCCGAGTCAGCAGAATGGCTGCGACGGAAAGCGTCAGGGTCAAGGCGACCTCAGCCACGATGAGGCTGTCACGCAAGCGAGCCGATCCGCGGCCTTCCGTGCCGCGAGAGGCGTCCTGCCGAAGCGCTACCGCTGGGTCGATGTGCCACGAGCGCCAAACCGGCAAAAGGGCCGTGAACGTCATCACGGTCACAGAGAGCAACGCCGAAAAGAGGAAAACATCTCCGTTCAGGTGGATGTCTTCCAGCCGCGGTAAATCCGGCGGAGCCAGCCGGACAAGAAGTCGCAATGCCGGCACAGCAATCAGGAGTGCACTAAAGCAACCGGCCAGTGCCAGAAGCGTAGATTCGAGTAAAGCCCGAAGGGCCAGAACGGAGCGCGATGCGCCGAGAGCAGTGCGTATCGTGACGGAACGAAGCTGCCGGGTAGCGTGCACGAGCTGCAGGTGGGCGATATTGGCGCACACGATCAGCAGAATGACGGCGACCGATCCCATCAGGAGATTGAGTGTGGGACGAACGTCGCCAACCAGCCGTTCCTGAAGTGGAATGGATTCAAACGTCTTCCGCGAGTCTTCCGGGTACGCGCGCTGAAGCTGTCGCGAGAAGGTCGCGAATTCGGAAGCGAGCTGAGCTGGAGACACTCCGATCCTGCGCTTGCCGATGGCGTGCTGGTTGTATGCAGTCCGATTGACATTCTTCGGTGCAGTCGGCAGCTCCATCCAGACCTGTGCATTGTTCGGGAAGGAGAAGCCATCCGGCAGCACACCGACGATCGGGCGAGAGACGTCATCGTATCGGATGGTTTGGCCGATGGCGGCAGCGGCACTCCCGAAGTGCTGACGCGCGAAGGCTGCTCCGACAAGGACGTCTTGACCGTCCGCATCCTCTCCGCGAAACAGACGCCCGACGAGCGGCTGAACGCCCATCACTTCTCCAAAGCGAGGGCTGACATTGGCAACGGGCAGCTGGACAGCAGCCCCTTTTACTGAGATGCCGTTGGGCCAGACCTGGTAGTAGGCCGTCACCTCTAGCCCGCGGATCTGGTGAGCAATGTCGTTGTAGTCGTCGCCGCCCACAGAGCCGATCGATCGGTTTTCATCGACGAAATGTGTCTGCAGAAATACGATACGGTCCGCGTCGTGATATCCCAGCGGTCGCAGCAGCACGCAGTCCACCACAGCGAAGATGGCAGCATTGAGTCCGATGCCGATGCCCAGAGTGGCGATCACCGTGAATGTGAACGCTGGCGAGCGGCGCAGGCTGCGAAGCGCGTGGCGAAGAGCTGCGATCATGCGAGGCTCCTTTGGCTACTGTGTGGCGATGGTGGTCGTGGAAGGGTTGTGCGCGGGATCTGCAAGAAGCTGAAGGAGCTCTCCTTCGGCAACGACTTTGCCATCGAACAGATGCACCTGTCGCTGAGCGTGCGCGGCGAAGCGGGGATCGTGGGTGACCATGCAAATCGTCGCGCCCTCTTCATGAAGCTCTTGCAGCAGCTTCATCACGGCTTCGCCATTTTTTGAGTCGAGGTTGCCCGTGGGCTCATCGGCCAGCAGGATGGAGGGCGATCCGGCGAGGGCTCGCGCCACCGCTACGCGTTGTTGCTGACCGCCAGAGAGTTGCGCTGGATAGTGGCGCGTGCGGTGCGCCATGTTTACGCGCTCGAGTGAACGCATCACGCGGTCTTTCCGTTCAGAGGCGGCCATGCCCGAGCGATACGTCAGCGGAAGCTCAACGTTCTCGAAGACGGTGAGGTCGCCGATGAGATTGAAGCTCTGGAAGATGAATCCAATTTCCTGATTGCGAATGCGCGAGCGGTCCGCGAAGTCGAGGTTCGCGACCGCTTTGCCGTTAAGCGTGTATTGGCCGCTGCTGGGGGTATCGAGCAACCCCAGAATGGAGAGCAGCGTCGACTTGCCGCAGCCGGAGGGGCCGGACATGGCGACGTACTCGCCGCGCGCGATCGACAGATGCACGCCAGAGAGCGCATGGGTCTCGATCTCGTCGGTGTAGAAAACCTTAGTGAGGTGCTCGATGTGGATGAGGCTTTCGATTGTGGCCATCGTTGGTTCCTTTCGGGCTAGCATCTGTTGCAGTTATTGGTTCTGGAGCCGGACCTGATCGACCGAATCCCAGCGCGACATATCGGAAAGGATGACGGTGTCGCCAACCCTGAGGCCTTCGATCACCTGAATGCTGTTCACCGACGCGCGCCCAACTTTCACGGGAACACGGGTTGCGGTTTTGCCATCGGGCGAGAGACGGAACAGGCTGATGGTCGAGTTTTCGTTTCCAAAGGCCGGCCGTCCGACGTAAAGCACATCGGTCATGCGGTCGAGGTCGATGGTTCCATCGACGGAAAGATCGGGTCGCGCACCCTGGGGAAGGTCGCCGATCAATTCCACGTCGACCGTGACGGTGCCGTTCTCGACAGCCGGGTCGATGCGCGTGACCTTGCCGTTGATGATGCCGTTGTGTGTATCGATCTCTGTGGGCTGGCCAATCTGGATATCGCGGGCCTGGGTCTCGGCAATCTTGAGCGCGGCCTTTAGCTGATCCGTTTGCACGACCTTCGCGAGCGTCGTTCCGATTGCAACGTGCTCGCCAACCTGGTGCGGTAAATCGACAAGCACGCCAGCGATCCCGGCACGCACGCTCAGAGCATCCTGTTCTTTTTGTTTCAGCGAAAGGATCGCCGCAGCCTGTTGAACCTTGGCTTCTTGCACTGCAAGCTGCGTGACGATTGTCTTCTGATTGAGGTCGAGTCGTTGACTCTCGAGATCATTGCGCTGGTTGAGTTCCTCAGCTTTACCCTTTGAGGCGCTGTAACTGAGACCGCTGATGACACCGAGGTCATAAAGGCTCTTGTCGGTCTGTGCCTGGAGCTGCGCCTGCTTTTGATCGGCTCCGACGGTTGCCGCACCCGCACGCTGCGTCATCAAGTCACTCTGCAGCTTCGCTTGTGTGTTCTTGTAATCAGCCTTGGCCGCCTGTAGTTGGAGTTGCGCGTCCAGCAACTGTTGCTGGAGTTCCGGATCAACAAGATCCATCACTATCGTGTCCGGTTCGACATGCGCACCCGGCAACACGCGAATGCGAACGACGGTGGCTTCTGTCTCCGCAGGGACCAGGCGGATCCGGTCTTCACGTGGCACGAGCGATCCCGGCCCGCGCACCTGTCGCAACAGCGGTCCGCGCTTGACGGTGTCCGTCCAAACGGCGCTATCGACGGTGGGGATAGCGGGCTTCAAGCGCAGAACGAAGTATGCTGCGAGTGCAAGGCCAAGAAGCGCACCAAGGGTAAGCAGAAGGTTTCGACGCAGCTTTCGTTTTCGTATGTCGGGGCGCGAGATGTCCATCGCAAACTACAAAAGCAAGTAAAAGGCCAATCCAGTACCGTCCGATTTTCTATAGGAATGAGTAGCTTGTGGGGAGGGAGCTAAAGGAACACCGTTCGCAAATGGATTGGGTGTCCGGAATTGGACGGCGCGCCCGTCGAGCCTCCTATCGGTCCTTTGACTCTGACTAGCGGTTGATCATTCGCGAAGTACCCTGAATGCCAATCTAATCGCAGCGTAGAGCGACCATGGGATTGATCTTGGTTGCTCTGCGGGCTGGCAGCCATACCGAAAAGATGGTCATGATTGTGACGATGGCGACGGCAATGGTGAAGGAGACTGGATCCATGGCGGTAAGGCCGAAGAGCTGCTGACGAATGATTCTGGTCGTTGCGAATGTGAGCGGCAGTCCCAATGCAAGGCCGATCGAGAGTAGCAGAAGGGATTCGCTGAGGATCATCCACATGACCGATGGAGCATGGGCGCCGAGGGCAAAGCGGATGCCGATCTCGTTCGTGCGGCGGACCACGTTGTAGCTGATAACGCCGTACAGGCCGATCGCGGCAAGGAATACGGCGAGCAGGGCGAAGAGACCGGTGAGGGTGGAGATGAGCTGGTCATTGGAGATGAGGCTTGAGATCTGGTCGTGGATGGTGATGACGTTAAGCAGGGGCAGATTGCGATCTACAGAGGCGAAGGCGGCTCTCAGATCCGGGACGTAGTTCGAGGGATTTCCCGTGGTGCGCAGGATGACGGTTGTGACGAATCGATTTGCATTTTCGTCTGGCGGAGCGGGTGACGGGTTCTCTTTTGTGGGAGGCGTGGGCGGCTCCAGGGGCTCGATCTGCGCGACCGGGATGTAGGTCATCCGAACAGGTTCCGCCCCGCGCGGATCGCTTGATTTTGTGTCGCGTGCGATCCCGATGATCTGCCACGGTCCTTTCACGCTATCGATATTGATCGAGAGCGAGTGGCCGATGGCGTCCCCTTTGGGAAAGAAGTGTTGCGCAAGGGCCTGACTGATGACGGCTACCTTGAAGCTGGTGGCTGAATCAGCTGGAGTGATGCCGCGGCCGGAGAGGATGGGAATGCCTACCGTTTCAAAGTATTGGCCGGATACGCGGTTGAGGATCGACTGCATATTTTCTTTGGGTGCAGGCGTGTAGCCGGAGAGGTTGATGGTCGAGGACCAGTTGCCGGGCCAGATGGGCGGTGCCACGGCGAGGGCAGCAGAACGTACGCCGGGAATTGCAGAGAGACGGTTGAGAAGTGCATCGTTGAGCGCAGGAACCTGGCTCGGCTTGTAGCCGGCTAACCGGGCATCGAAGTTGGCTATCAGCAGGTGCGTGCGTTCGAAGCCGTAATCCTGATTCTGAAGATTGCGGAACGAACGAAGAAAAAGGCCTGCGCCGATCAGGAGAAACAGCGACAACGTAATCTGCGCAGTGACCAGCAGCTTAGGCCAGAAGCGCGCGGAGCGACCTCCGCCAGACTGCGCAGTACGGGCATTGGAGCTCAGAGCACCCGCCGCCTGGGTGCGCGACGATGCGATGGCTGGCGCGATGCCAAAAAGTAGCCCGGTAAAGATTGAAACCGCGAAGGTGAACAGAAGCACCGGATAGTCGAGCTTCGAGCTGAGCGAGGTGTAACTTGCTCCTTGAGAGACGAAGGCGATCAGTGCGCGAATGGTACTGAAGGCAACGATCAGGCCGAGTGCGCCTCCGCATAGGGAAAGAAGGATTGTTTCAATCAGGCTCTGCCGAACGATCCGTAAACGACTGGAACCGAGTGCCAGGCGGGTAGCAATTTCGCGTTGCCGTGTCGCAGACCGGGCGAGCAGGAAGTTGGCGAGATTGGCGCAGGCGATCAGCAGGACCAGCGCAACAACGGTCAAGAGGATCTGCAGGGACGCACCATAGGTCCCGCGCATCTGCGAAATGCCATGTTGTGCCGAAATGAGCGGGACGGTAATGCGATCGATCTCCTGCTGCCGAGCAGTGGTGATCGAAGAGCCTTCGTGAGCCCGAACACCGGAGCGGACCTGGTTGTTCAGCCATTGCTGGCTTTGTGCGAGTGCGGCCTTGCTTGTGGTTGCTTGCGGGCTGAGACGGCCGAATAAGTGAAGGAAGTAAAGGCCATCCTGAGGGGTGAGGAATGATGATTGCTGGAGAACGACGGGTTGCATGGAGATCGGCGTCCACAAGCCGATTGCTTCAAGATCCACCTTGAAACCTTGAAAGTCTTCAGGCATGACGCCAATGACGGTGAAGGGTGTGCGGTTGATGGTGATGGTTGTTCCAAGGACAGACGGATCGGTGGACAGAGACTGACGCCAGAACGCGTAGCTGAGAACAGCGACGGCGCCGCTGCCGGGCGTGGCGTCGTCGGACGGCAGGATGGTGCGGCCCAGAAGAGGCTGGGCGCCCAGCAAACTGAAAAAGTTGCCGGAGACAAGGCTCGTGGGCACGAGAATGGCTTGCGTATTGTCGTCTGGCGAGCCGTGCTGGGAGGGCAGGCGGACGCTGGTCTTCGCTGCGAAGCTGCCGTAGGAAGCGATGCCCTGAAAGGGTCCGGGATTGTCCTGCAACTGGCGCGCGAAGTACCACGGAAACATGCCGTAGTAGCCGAGATCAACACCACCGAGGATGCCTCCGCCATCGGACTTATCGAAGGTGACGAGTTGTTGAGGATCGCGCACCGGCAGATTCCGCAGCATGACTTGCTGGATGAGCGTGAATATGGCCGTATTAGCGCCAATGCCGATCGCGAGCGACAGGAGAGCCACGGCCGTGAATGCCGGACTTTTTCGGAGCGTGCGCATGCTAAGCCTAAGGTCCTGAAGCAGGCTGTCAACGGTCGACTCCCAACGCGAAGACCACACCTGGTGTTTGACCGAATTGCGGCTGCCCATTTCGGCCAGGGCGCTGCGCCGTGCGGTCTCCGGAGCCATCCCGATGCTCTGCTTGTGGGCAATGGATTCTTCCAGGTAGCTTTGCAGCTCTTCGTCAAGTTCAGCCTCGACGCGCTGCTTGTGCGTGAGAGTCCTAAGGCCATTGATGAGATTGGTGAGCCATCGCATTGACTTCCTCCCGTAATACTTGCGCCCCGATCATGCCTCGAGGATGCGCGAGATTGCCTCTATCTGTCTCTGCCATTGTCGTGTTTCCGCGGAAAGAGCTTTGCGGCCCTTGGCGGTGAGCATGTAGTACTTCGCACGTCGATTGTTTTCAGTCGCGCGCCATTCCGACCGGACGTGGTCTGCTCGCTCCATACGACTGAGCGCGGGCAATAGCGAGCCGGGATTTACGCGGAACACTCCCTGACTGATCTGCTCGATGCGCAGAGCAACACCGTAACCATGCATCGGCTCAAGGGCCAGGGTCTTCAGGATGAGCATTTCCATTGTGCCCTGGACCATGTCACGAGATATCGGGGTATTCCGGCTTACTTCATCTGGTTTGGCAGGCAAGACGTCGGCCTCCTCTTGATAGACAAGAGGAGAATACAGTTCCTCTTGTCTGTCAAGAGGAATGTTCGGCAACCCTTGACCTTTTGACCGACGGAGCCGTGATAACCAGCGCGGCAACGAATCGCAGACTGCCAGAAATCAGTAAGGACCGTAGTTGCGATGGCCCGACTTTTCGGGCAATTCGCGGACGGCTTCAGAGTTCATCGGAAACGGACTAAGCGTGGAAATACGGTCGAATCGGTCGCGGCCGCCTATTTGCAGTTCGCCGCGCCTTCTCCAGCACTATACGACGTGATGTTTTCGCTAAGCCTGAGCGTTCCCTTCGGTGGCGCGGCTACTCCTCCGGAGCTGCGATTCGCGTTTGCCCAACTCCTGGAGTTATTTCAGGGGCAGCGCTGACATGTCCTGCCCTCTGGCCTCCTTCTTCCGCATCCTCGAGCAGGCTTCTGAGCCTCAGTCGTTCCGGAACGCCAATCTCCCTGAAACAGTGTTTTCGGCAGCGTCGGGGATCGAACTTGCCGAAAGAGACTTTCGAGGAGATTCGGCGAACTGAATGCCGGTTAGTCATACTTCTGAACCGCTAGTTAGAGATAGGTAACTTTTCATAACCATCTGATAAAAAGCCCCTTACTAAACGTATATCTGAGCATGGCTAGCTTAACCTCCCAGTAACCAAGTCCGTCTAGGCTTCATTGAAGCTGATGCCTTGCGTAACGAAACTTAAACATCACAAAGATGAAAGTCTTTTCTCGATAGATTTCCTTCGCCTGGGGCCGATGCTCAGCAGGCGTCGTCTGTTGAGCCGAGGCTTTTACACCTCAGCGGGGCTCATACTCCGGAAGAGCGTCCCCGCCATCGGCCAAGCCATGGCTTCTCCGTCGCAGGTACACAGCGACGTCCGACTTGCGCGCTACGTCGATCCACTGTCCATTCCACCGGTCATTCGGGCGACAGGAAAGCCCGGCGAAATCGTAGAGCTAACAATGCGCCAGTCCATGCAGAAGCTTCATCGCGATCTGCCGCCGACCGCGATATGGGGCTACAACGGCGCGTGGCCCGGCCCAACGATCGAAGTGCAAAGCGGACAGCCTCTAGAGATTAAGTGGGTAAGCAAGCTACCCACTCGACACCTCCTTCCCGTCGACCACTCCATTCACGGAGCCGAATCTTCGATTCCCGATGTACGCAATGTGGCACACATCCACGGAGCCCGCGTACTCCCCGAAGACGATGGCTATCCCGAGGCGTGGTTCACCGCGAGGGGTGAGCAGGGACCCAGCTTTAATCCAAAACCGTCGTCTTATCCGAACTGCCAGCCAGCCGCTGCGCTCTGGTATCACGACCATTGCATGGGCATCACGCGACTCAATATCTATGCTGGCCTGGCAGGCTTCTATGTCATTCGCGATGAAGCCGAAAAAGCTCTGAATCTTCCCAGCGGCGAGTACGAGATCCCCCTCATGCTGCAGGATCGCCTCTTCCACCGCGATGGCTCACTCTATTACCCCACGGTCGTCAATGGTCCAAAGGAACATCCGCTTTGGGTCCAGGAAACCTACGGGGATTTCAACTGCGTCAACGGAAAGGTCACTCCGTTTCTTGAAGTCGAGCCACGCAAATACCGCTTCCGCATAGTGAACGCAGCCAACTCCCGCTTCTACCACTTGCGCTTGTTCAACGCGGATAGCACAGGCAAGATCCTCGATGAGACATTCGACGTTCCCGCCTTCCAGCAGATCGGCACCGACGGCGGCCTCCTTCCATCACCGCTCGAACTGCGGTACCTCCTCATGGCGCCAGCGGAGCGATTCGATATTGTGATCGACTTCGCCAATCTCCAGGGCAAATCTTTCTCCCTCATTAACGATGCGCCTGCTCCCTACACGATGGGAGGACAAGTCGACGCAGCCGAGGTCATGCTCTTCAAGGTCACAAAGCCGCTCCAAGGCAAAGACACGAGTTCTGTGCCTGACGCTCTCGTTCCATTCGAGCCGCTTCAACCCACCTACGAGATGCGTGAGCGCCTGCTCCTCGTCTCAGAGAAAGAGCGCCCGTCGGATGGATACGTCATCATCGGTACGCTTGGCAATGCCCGCTGGCACGAGCCCATCACTGAAGATCCCAAAGCCGGCAGCACAGAGATCTGGTCCTTCGTCAACATCACGGGCGATGTTCATCCTCTGCATCTGCATCTCGTGCAATTTCAAGTGCTCAACCGACAGCCCTTCGACGTCCAGACCTACCAGCAGACCGGCAAGGTCGTCTTCACCGGAAAGCCCATGGCTCCGGAGAGCAACGAGCGGCCGGCATACAAGGACACGATCAAATCCTATCCGGGATATGTCACGCGCATCATCCAACGCTTCGACCTGCCACCGGGAGCGCCAACCACTCCCGGCACCGAGCTTCTCTATGTGTGGCATTGTCACATCCTGGAGCACGAAGACAACGAGATGATGCGACCTTACAAAGTTGTCGTTTGATTTTTTGGAACCTGTCGACCTGTGTGGGTTTCTGCGCGCAAGTTGCCTGATCGCAAAATAATTTTGGGGACGCTAGCGAGGCAATTTGGTGAGCGTAATTATTGGTCAATTCATTCCGCGATAACCAATGGCTCGGAGGATCGGCCTACGTTGGTTTTACCGAAGACGCACTCCCCAGCACGACACGCTGTCTTCTGGCATCCTTGGAGGTTTTTCATGAAGTCATGCACGGTCCATGCCCTGAAGGGGGCAATCAAGTGCGGCGCAGCAACACTGTTTGCGCTGCAAGTGTTCGCAGGGATTTCGACACCAGCTTACGCCCAGAACCCCACACCGCCCACTAAGACTCCCATCAAGCATGTCATTGTCATCATTGGTGAAAACCGTACCTTCGATCACGTCTACGCTACCTACACGCCCAAGCCTGGCGAGACCATCTCCAACCTGCTCTCCAAGGGAATCGTCAAGGCCAACGGCAAGCCCGGCCCGAACTACTCGCTCTCCGCCCAGTTCTCAGCGGTGGATACCACAACCGCCGGTGGCGTGTACGAAATCGATCCGCAATCCAGAAGCATCTACAGCACCCTTCCTCCCGCCCTCGCAGGAGGCCCCGAAGCGCCTACTGTCGCCGGCCCCGCTCCCTTCACGACGCTGAAAGTTGCGAAGCTCGCCGACAAGGGTCTCGCACCCGCTTACAACCAGTTCCTCATCACGGGTGCCACGGGTATTGCCGCCGGCCAGATCGACACGCGCATCAAGGATGCAACCAGCCTGCGTGAAGGCGTCTACCAACTTAGCGGTCCCGACATGCCCTACGACGCCTACACCGCGAGCCCCGTCCACCGTTTCTTTCAGATGTGGCAGCAGACCGATTGCAGCAAGGACTATGTCACCAAGGACAATCCCAGCGGCTGCCAGAACGATCTCTTTCCGTGGGTAGAAGTAGCTGTCGGCACCGGCAGCAGCGGTGCCCCGCAGTCCAGCACCTTCAGTGACACCTCCACCGGCGAAGGTTCGGCCTCCATGGGTTTCTACAACATGGCCCAGGGCGATGCGCCCTACCTCAAGGAGCTTGCGGATACTTACACGCTCAGCGATAACTTCCACCAGTCGGTCATGGGTGGTACCGGCGCTAACCACATCATGTTCGGCTTCGGCGATGCCATCTACTACACCAACGCGAACGGTGTTGCAGCAGCTCCGCCCGTCAACCAGATCGAAAACCCCAACCCGCAGCCTTCCACTAATGACTACTACGATCAGGACGGCTACAGCGGCGGCAGCTACGTCAACTGCGGCGACATCAGCCAGCCTGGTGTTCCCGCCGTCACCAACTACCTTCAGTCCCTCAAGCGCCCCGTCAATCCTAACTGCGTGAAGGGCGACTACTACCTGGTCAACAACTACAACCCTGGCTACAACGGCGATGGCACCCTCGCTTCGCAATACTCGCCCTTCACCATTCCTCCCACCAGCCAGAAGAGCATCGGCGACGATCTTGTAGCCCACCATGTCCCGTTCAAGTACTTCGGCGAAGATTGGGATCTCTACGTCACCGATCCCACCGAATCCAACACCTTCGACGAGTATTGCAATATCTGCAATCCATTCCAGTACCAGACCCAGTTCATGGGCACGCAGGCGGCGCGCGAAACCTATATCGCGGACACGACAGAACTCTATGAAGACATCGACACCGGCAACCTTCCGCCAGTCTCGATCGTCAAGCCCAGCGGTTTCAATGACGGCCACCCGGGGTCCTCCAAGCTCGATCTGTTCGAAGGGTTCACCAAGAAGATCGTCGACCAGGTAAAAGCCAACCCGGAACTCTGGGAGAACACCGTCATCTTCATCACCGAAGACGAAGGTGGTGGCTATTATGACTCGGGATACATCCAGCCAGTCGACTTCTTCGGCGATGGTACCCGCATTCCCCTCCTCGTCGTCTCGAAGTACTCCAAGGGCGGACACGTCTCGCATGAGTACGGCGATCACGTCTCCATCGAAAAGTTCATCGAGAAGAATTGGAACCTTCCCCCAATCACCACTCGCAGCCGCGATAACCTTCCGAACCCAATTCAAAAGGAGAACAATCCGTACGTCCCCACCAATAGCCCCGCTATCGGGGACCTAACGGATGACTTCAACTTCCCGAGTTCCAACTGACCCTTGGCCCCAAATGCGGTTCCCTTCGACGACCAGGATGCCCTGGTCGTCGAAGGGCGTTTTTGTCCCTCACCTGGCAACGCAAAGGAATTTCATGATTTCTGCACGTCTCGCTCTATTCGCTGCCTGTCTTGCCCCAGCGGCCATAGCTTCGACCGCGGCAACGCCGATCGCCTTCCACGTTGAAGATCAATGGAGCATCGGCGGTAAAGGCGGATGGGGCTTTCTCGCGGTCGACCCCTCTGCTCATCGCCTCTTCGTTCCGCGCACAGACCACATCTCGGTCGTCGATACCGGCACGGGTAAAGTTCTCGCTGAAATCCCAGGCATGGTCAACCTCCGCAATGTGGCGCTCGACGACTCCGGTACCTACGGCTATGCAACCGACGTCACCGACGGAACCGCAGGCTTTGTTCGCGTCTTCGATCGATCCTCATTCAAACTGGTGGCATCCATCCCCACGGCCCCCATCCCCTTCGCGATCGTCTACGACCCCACAACCAAGCTTGTATTCGCCTTCAGCTCACGCGGACATAGTGTGGACGTCATTGATCCGTCTAGTAAGAAAGTCGTCTCGACCATTCCTCTCGCTGGCCGTCCCGGCTCCGCTGTCATCGACGGCAAGGAAATATTCGTAGCTCTGCCGGCAGCCGGTATGATTCAGCGCATTGACGCCGCCTCGCAAAAGGTCTCGGCCTCCTGGCCTCTGACGCCGTGCGCGGGACCGTCAAACCTCGCGATCGACGCGCAGTATCATCAACTCCTCACCACATGTGAAGATCACAGCCTGATTTCAGTCGATGCCGTCACCGGGAAGATCGACAGGATCGGCGAGGCAACGCAGAACGCGGGGGATCTCGACTTCGATCCACAACTCAACCTGCTCTTCCTTGCCGACACGGCGGGCTCCCTCACAGTATTTCGACGCGAGTCACCATCGCAGTACACCAAAGTCCAAAGTGTGCAGACTGCACCCGGAGCTCGCACCATGGCCGTCGATCATGAAACGGGCAAAGCATATCTCGTCACATCCAAATATGGCCAAAACTCCGGCAATGTTTCAGAAGAGCTGAAATACCGCCCAACCCCGCTTCCTGGAACCTTCTCAGTCCTCGTAGTGTCCCGCTAGCCGCAGAGTTGCACCGTGCGGGACAAGAGCGCGAACGACACATCCGTGCGCAGATCGATTCCTCAGGGATGCTCCGCGCCACGACGACAAGCTGTGGCGCGGAAGCAGAATGATCCAACACGTTTACTGAATATTCAGTCGCCAGTTCTGCGGCGACTGGCCGTTTGCAGTATCCAGCCACATCTGAAGGCCCGACGTCGCTTCACCGTAGTAGTCGTCGATGACCATCGGAGAACCATTGTTCGTCGTGGCCGCTTGGTTCTGCACAACGAAGTAGCCGTTGCTCTGTGGAAGAAACTCCCAGTTCTGGGCGGGATTCCCGTTACAGGGCTGTTGCCAGAGCATCGTGCTATTCCCCTGCGATTGAGGAAGCGTGCGTGAAGGAGTTCCATTGCCCCACGGGTCGTCGAGGCACATACCACTTTGCACGCTGACCATTGTGAAGTACCCATTACCCTGCGAGTGGAGCGTCCACTTCTGCGTCGAAAGACCGTTCGCCGGATACTGGATGACCTGTACTCCATTCGTGGCTCCGCCCGAACAGCCATCGCAGTAGTTATCCAAGAGCATCGAGCTAGCCTGGTTTTCCAAGGTGTAGGTCGCGCCGTCACTGATCGTTCCGGAGGGGCTGCCAGACGCGCCGGAAGGCAACGAAGCGAGCCAGTTCTGCGGCGCCAGACCGTTCGCGGTATCCAGCCACATTTGGAGTCCCTGCGTCGCTTCACCATCGTAGTCGTCGATCACCATGGGAGTTCCAGACGCTGAATTATCGGCCGTTGCTGCTTCGTTCAAAATGACGAAGTAGCTGTTGCTCTGCGGAATGAACTCCCAATTCTGAGCGGGATTACCGTTACAGGGCAGTTGCCAAAGCATCGTACTAGTCCCCTGCGTTTGAGGAAGTGTGCGCGACGGAGTCCCATTGCCCCACGGGTCGTCGAGGCACATGCCGCTTTGCATGCTGACCATGGTGAAGTATCCATTACCCTGCGAGTGAAGTGTCCACTGCTGCGTCTCCAGGCCATTCGCCGGATACTGGATGACTTGAACTCCATTCGTGGCTCCGCCAGAACAGCCATCGCAGTAGTTGTCTAACTGCATTTGGCTCGCCTGGTTTTCAAATGTGTAGGTCACGCCGTCACTGAGTGTTGGTGCACCCTGATATCCAACCGAGACAATATTCGCTTGTACATTGCTCATCGAGGTAGTGCTTGGAGTCCCGGTCGTCATCACTCCTTCGAAGAAGTATCCCGAATCGATGTGGGTATTGTCCCCTCCCATCCCCAAAAGGATCGCCCCTTGCTGGTTCATGGGTGAATATCCATTGGGAAGAGTTAGCGAACCGGAAGACGTGAGACCTCCAGATTGTGAATTCCCCCCGTAGACCTGGTAGTAATGTTGACCATCGTTCCACGCCATCGCCGTGATAAATTGAGTCCCGGATACCGTAAAGGGCGTGCTGGTGTTGAAGGGGTAAATGCCATTTTCCATATCTAACCCAACGTCTGGATTCGTACATGGCATGGAGGGGCAGATGATGTTTAAGGCATCCATATCACTGGCACCCGTGTCATCGTTGCTCGTTTCGGCATTTCCAAAGTCCAGACAACAAAGGGTATTGAGATTATTGGCGGAACTCACCATATAAACGCCTTCGGGCTCCCCGTTCTTTGCGATACCGGTCGTGGTGTCGTTGCGGTAACCGGTTCCCGAAAAAATGTAGATACCGTAGACCTTATGACCTCCGGCAATTACAGGCAAAGCGCTGGCCGCAGCCGGAAGATCGTAGCCGTTTGGGCCAGGGCCGCTCGATTCGCCCCCAGGAGGAGCGGGGGTTAGATTGTTATGGTCGGAAGACTGGTCGTAGATCTCAGTAATCGTACAAGTCGTGTTCGCGCAGAATGCGTCCTGTATAGCAGCATTGGCGTACCCGTCCGATAGAACGCCGATATTGGAGGTGGTTCCGTCGGACTGCCGAGTGACTTGGTATAGCGATCCGGTATAAGAAGCGTAGAGTGCTCTCGTTGTACTGTATGCAGCTACGCACGGCGTGGCTGGCGAAGCGGTCGCAAAGATATCGCAGGGTCGACTCGATTGAGCGTGCGCGGAGCGTGTACCAGTTAGACCGATGGCGGCGGCAATCGCAACTGCCGTCAGTAACTTCTTGAAGTTAAATCGCGAGTGCAGATTAGCTTGGGTTTTCATTGGATTGTCCGCGGCTCCTCAGCCTTTTACCTTTGGAATCGTGAAACGTCTACGATCTTGTTCGCCCTAAGATGTAGATGAATGGTGCGATCGTCGTTCTATAACTCGCCGGCAGGAGCCCTTCAGAACATCGAACAGGGCCACACAAGATTGACAAATCTTTTATCTATAATCTACAAATATGTCAAGTCCCGAAATCCGGCTCACCAAAGGGGCTCATTCGAAAGGGTCATTTCATGCATCGTCGTCAGTTCCTGAGGAGCGCCGCAATGGCAAGCCTGGCGTCCACGTTCGTTTCGCGCGGCGAAGCCGCACCACAGGCTGACGCGTTTATCGAAATCCTGGCGGATGAAAGTCTTGGAGTGATCTCGCCACTGCTTTACGGGCAATTTACCGAACACATCGGTGGCGTAATCTACGACGGCGTGTGGGTCGGCGAACGTTCGAAGATAAGAAATTATCATGGCGTCCGCGCCGATCTGGTAGATCGCCTCAAAGAGATCCATGTCCCGATCATTCGGTGGCCGGGCGGCTGTTTCGCTGACAGCTATAACTGGCGCGACGGCGTCGGTCCGGTAGCAAAGCGCCCACGACATACAAACTTTTGGGAAGTGGATCCCGATGCTCAACGTCTCCACGAGCAAGGAGCGCAGATTTTTGAGACGAATGAGTTTGGTACAGATGAGTTTGCGCGCTTCTGCCAGTTGACAGGGGCAGAACCTTACCTCGCGGCAAATGTCCGCAGCCTTCCCGCGCTGGAGTTTGATAACTGGGTTGAATATTGCAATTCGCCCGCCGGTTCAACGTCTCTAGCAGCGCTCAGAGCGGAAGGAGGTTCGCGCGACCCATTTAACGTGCGCTGGTGGGGCGTGGGGAACGAAAGCTGGGGATGCGGAGGAAATTTCCTGCCGGAGGATTACGCAGCAGAGTTTCGCCGGTACGCTACGTGGATCCCAAGTTTTGGGTTAGATCTCCAGTTGGTCGGCTCCGGTCCGAATGACAATGACCTGGACTGGACGAATCGGTTTTTCGAACAGATCTTTGCCTCGACTCATCCGTATAGCAATCCACATTTTAGAGGCTGGTCCGTCCATCATTATTCCGCGCGCCATGAACAGGCCCTGCGCTTCGAGGACGCAAGCTGGTATCAGGTCTTGAAAGAGTGCGACCAAATAGAACAAATCATCGAAGACCAATGGGCTGCGATGGGCCGATACGATAAAGAACACAGCGTCCGCCTGGTGGTGGACGAGTATGGCCCGTGGTACGTGGAAGGGACGGAAGTAGACCCAGCCCATATTTTCGGTCAGCAGGTGACTGTGCGGGATGCGTTGGCTACGGCACTGACGCTGGATATCTTCAATCGGCATCCCGAAAAAGTTTGCATGGGAACAAACGCACAGTTGGTGAACAATATCAACGCGCTATTCCTGTGCCATGAAGAGAAGTTTCTCGCCACGCCGAACTATTACGTCTTCGGGATGTATGCCGGTCATCAGGGAGGGAAGGCACTGCGCGCCAACTTTTCCGCCCCGAACATCCATTACCTATACGAAGGCAAGAGCTCCAACCTATGGGGAATGAATGGCTCGGCATCGCGCAAAGGAAATGTAATCACGGTTACGGCCGTAAATACCGATGTGCATTCCCCTAAGTTGACCTGCGTGAAGCTAAGAGGTGCGAATATCCAGCAAGTATCAGGAACGGCACTTTTTGCAGCAGATATGCATGCCCACAATACTTTTGAACAACCGACTAACGTTCAGACGACTCCGCTGCGTACGGATCTAGGTGGGGGTGAAGTTACTCTTACCGTCCCGCCAGGGTCCGTCGTAAAGCTTGAATTGACGGTGGGATAGCGGATGCCCTTCGATATCCTCTTCGCCAACGAGAGCAGTGGTTACGCTTTCCCTCTGGAACACCAATTCGAACGGAATGCGGTAAGCTCCACCGAGGTCTAGGCGAACATGCATAGGACAGTAGCTCGATTGGAGGATTCAGGCCAGAAATCGCAAATGCAGTCCCGGCCGCTTAGGAAGATCGAAGGGCATGGCGGTCGTTCTGACATACACGACGTAGCGCGTCTGGCCTGCGTGTCGATCGCAACCGTTTCTCGGGTCACAAGCGGGGTGACAAATGTCGATCGAAAGCTTGCTCGACGTGTATGGAAGGTGATCGACGAACTCGGATACTCCCCTAGTCGTGCCGCGCAGGCACTTGGGTCGGGAAGGACAAGGCTAGTTGGACTGATTGTTCCCGAAATTGACAATCCGTTTTTTTGTGAACTGATCCAGGGTTTTGAAGATATTGCCCTTGAGCACGGCTACGAGATGATGCTTGGATCGACATATAGTGACCCGGAACGTGCTCTGTCGTGGCTTCAACGGATGTTGCAGCATGGCGTTCACGGGATTGCCATGATGACGTTTGCGACCGAGCCCGACGACATATACCGGATTGCTCGAGGCGTTCCCATTGTGAGCATTCAATCCGGCATTCAAAGGGAACCACACACCAGCATCCAGATCGATTTTCTTGCGGGTATTCGGCAGGCTGTACAGCATCTCGCAGCGTTACGGCACCGTGAAATTGGCTTTGCAGGTGCAGACACCGGAAACTATTCGGCTATGCTTCGTCGAAGTGCGTTCATCACTGCCATGCGTGAACTTGGGCTGGTGGTCAGGACGGAACGCCTGCTTGAGCAACATCATACCTTTGAGGGTGGTAGCGAAGCAGCGCGGCAAGTCATGGAATTAAAAGATCGTCCAACCGCACTTGTTTGCTCAAATGATCTCATCGCGATAGGGGCGATCGGAACTCTGCAACAAAGTGGATTGAACGTGCCCCGCGACATATCTGTCATAGGACTCGACGACATCAAACTCGCACAACTGACCTCGCCTCCTCTGACAACCGTGGTTCTGCCGCGGCAGAAATTGGTTGAGGCGGCTTTTGAATCCCTTTTGTGGCAATTCGATAGTTCAATCAAGCCAAGCAATCTCACGGATCAGATCGCAACTTCGCTAGTGATTCGTAAATCGACCACATTCGCACTTTCGTCGAGACGCTAACTGCGGAAGATTCCACACCATATTTAGTTCTTGAAGCGATTTGCCGGGTCCCTAGTTTCTGCTTGACTTTTCTATGATCTATTATTTATAAAATGTCGCGACAGATGAAAGATGGATTGGAGGCGTGTGAGTAAGAACTTAATAGCAAGGGTTTCGGTTCTTTGTGTTGTCCCTTCTCGTTCTCTCGTCAATGCCCATCATGAAATCGTCGAGAACCAAGGCTCGATCAATCGGCAGGCAAGTGCATAGCTATGATCGCGGTCGAGCAGCGGTTGACGTGAAAACATTCCAGGAGGCAACACAATGAAGAAAATAAGCATGACGATCACGATGCTGGTCGGGCTCTGCGCGATCCTGGCTTTGGAGGGAACCCTATTTCCCTCTCATGTAGCCGTTGCCCAATCGGTGCGCGGTTCTCTGGCAGGTAGCGTTCTGGACCCATCCGGAGCGGCTGTCCCCGGAGCCAAGATCACGGTCAGCGACCCTTCCACAGGAGTGACACGGGCCACGGTTTCGACCGCGGAAGGTTCTTACCGCTTTCCAGAATTGAATCTAGGCTCCTACGATGTCACAGTATCGGCCAATGGCTTTTCGACGACCGTCCAGCACGGGGTACAGATCACGATCGGCAATGTGTCCGCCTTGGACGTGACACTCACCGCGGGCAGCGCCTCGGAAACCGTGAATGTCGACGCTTCCGCGCCAAGCATAGAAACACAGTCGTCTGACGTCGGCGGAACGATTCAGGCCCGGCAAATCATCCAATTACCCCTCGCCTTGGGTGGTGTGGGGGCGCTCCGTTCCCCGGAGTCCTTTATATTCCTACTGCCGGGGACCACCGGTCCCGGGTCGAGCAACAGCTTCAACGGCATTTACACGCTGAAGATCGCGGGTGGCCAGGCTTTCGGCAACGACGACCTCCTTGACGGAGCGAGCCAGACAAGGAGTGAAAACGGCTCGTCATTTGACGAAGAGTCCCCTTCGGTTGAGGCGCTGCAAGAGTTCAAGTTGATCACAGGCATATTTGCAGCGGAATACGGACGCACGAGTGGTGGAATTGAATCGTTCGTCACGAAGAGCGGTACAAATCAATACCACGGCTCCGTATTCGACATTTTCCGCAACGAAGCGTTGGATGCTAATACATGGTTTAACAACGGCAACCTTGCTCTGAATTGTTCGGGGGCGAACGACACGCCGCAATGCACCAGCGCGTATACCAGGCCCGACGACAAGCAGAACGACTACGGTGTGAGCCTGGGTGGTCCATTAAGTATCCCTCACCTGTTCGATGCAAAGAACAAGCTGTTCTTTTTCTTCTCCTGGGAACAACTTAGGCGCACGATCGGAGGGACGCAGGTAAGCACTGTCCCTACTCTTGCGGAACGTGGTGGAGATTTCACCGACCTTTACAATCCAGCAGCGCCACCGGCCGGTGGAAGCACAACAATCAATCCTTGTGATGGCCTACCCGTGTATCCAGGCGAGATCTTTGACCCTACTACCCAGCGGATAGTTAACGGCACACCCTGTCGGTCTGCGTTTCCGGGCAACAAGATTCCGCAGCAGAATTTCAGCGCAGTGGCGAAGAACATTCTCAATTACCTCCCCCTGCCCACGACATCGGCACTATTCAACAACTACTTTTATCCGAGCTCATTCCCCGTCTTCAACACCACGTACACCGTCCGGATTGATGTCAATCCCTCGCCCCGGCAGAAATTCTTCGCCTCGTACTCGACACGCGACAACCTTCGGACCTGCTGCGCAACGGCCCTACTCCCGTATCCCCAGGACTCAGGAACCTGGCAGCAAAATTTCACAACCCATTTCGGTCGCGCAGGTTGGGACTTTGTCATCACACCGAACCTGTTGAATCATTTCAATTTCGGCTATAACCGCTCCAACAGTGCCAATTTCCCCTTTTCAACTCTCAACAATATTGATTACACTCAGCAGCTCGGAATTCCCAATTCCCCATCTTCGAAAGTTTTTCCTCAAATCAACTTTGACAGTCGGGATCAGTACCGCAATTTGGGCAATCAGTATCAACTGAACAACGATTGGATCGATAACGGATTCCGTTTCAACGACAGCTTAAGTCTTACAAAAGGACGCAACAGCTTTAAGTTCGGGATGGATTTCCGTATTCAACAGTTCTCACCGTTGAGCTATCCGACTCCTTCTCTCATTTTCGACCGCGCGCAGACGTCGTCGGATCCTGCGAATTCGGAACTTGACGGCAACAGTTTGGCGAGCCTCTTCCTCGGCCAGGTCTCAAGCGGCAACTTTGGAGACGGAGTTCTCTCGACGCAATCTCGATGGACGTCGTTCTACTATGCATTGTTTGCGCAAGACGACCTGAAGGTGAGCGACAAACTGACCCTGAATCTGGGTATCCGGTGGGATGTCGATGTTCCTCGCACGGGTGCACATAACGCAACGTCGAACTTCAGCCTTACCGAGACAGATCCTGAATACGGTATTCCTGGCGCTCTCGTCTTCGGTACACAGTCTAAAGGCAACACGCGTTGGGCTAACACCTACTACAAAGACATTGCTCCGAGAGTGGGCTTTGCGTTCTCTCCATATACAAATGGAACGACCGTGTTCCGAGGCGGGGCGGCCATCATCTACGGCCCGCTACAATATGCAGACGACGGCAATGGAATGAATGCTGGTTACGCAGTTAAGCCAGCGTTCACAAGCGCCGATGGATTTTCGCCGTCGTTCTTGAGTGACACAGGGTTCCCTGCATATGCTCACCCGCCCAATCTGGACCCCGGTATCTTCAACGGTCAGCCTGTAAGCGATAACTACATCGCAAGCTCGTCCGGCAAACCGCCAGTCCTGTACGAATGGAGCTTCGAGGTGCAACAGCAGTTGGCCAAGGACTTGATACTTGAAGTCGGTTACCTCGGCAACAAGGCACAGAATCTGCGATCGAGCGTCCAGAACATCAACAATATTCCTTTGAGTGCGTTCAACCTTGGCAACGACCTGAATGCCGCAGTGGCAGGTAACGATGTGGGAGTGGTCTCCCCATTTCCTGGGTTCTTCTCCTTGTGGGGTGCGGGAGCGCCGGTCCAACGTGCTCTCCGGCCTTTCCCTCAGTATTCCGCGATAGACACGGGCTGCTGCATCCAGAACGTAGGCATGTCAACTTACAATGCGCTTCTCGTCTCGCTGACCAGGCGCTTTCGGAATGGACTATCGTTGCAGGTGTCCTACACTTGGGAAAAGAATCTGACAGATGCCGACAGCGCGATACCAGGCAACGTCTCCGGGCAGCAAGTGCAGAATCCATCCAATCTCCATCAGGAAAAAGCTCTGAGCGCGGAAGATCTCCCACAGACTTTCGTGGTGGCTCCTCTGTATCAGCTGCCTTTCGGAAGAGGACAGAAATACCTCACGCATGGTCCCATGAGCTACTTCGCCGGGGGATGGGAGATTGGCACGATTCAGCGTTACGAGTCCGGACAAACCATTTCATTTTGCTGTGCCACCTCGATCCCAGGTTGGGACAACAACATTCGCTACTCGCGTGATCCAAGCCAGTCTATGGCGAGCGCTGCCTATCGCGCCGGCCAGTTGAACCCCTTTATCGCGAGCCAGGATAGCTACTTCAATCCGGCTGCCTTCATTGATCCCAACAGCACTGCCGTTCGCGGTACCGGACCTTATACCTTTGGCAATATACCCCGAGTTACAGGAGAGGTGAGGTCCCAGAATTTCTACAACGAAGACATAAGCATATGGAAGACCACGCCCATCAGCGGAGGTGTTGCCTTTATCTTCAAGGCAGAGTTGCTTAACGCATTCAATCGGCATCAGTTCGCAGTACCGGATACGAATCCAACGGACTCTTCTTTCGGCATACCAACCTCAACAGTTTCAAACCCAAGAAATATCCAATTCACCGCTCGCGTAAGCTTCTAGTTCCGGTAGGGATCGTGTCAGGCGGTCGGTTCGCCTGGCACGAGCTCGTCCCAGCCTCTAAAAGCCGGATACTTCAGTGGTGTCTTGCTTCGGTGTAGCGTCACTGTTTTCTCGATTTCTATATGCAGGGAAGAGAAACAATTGAACATCAAGGGCCTCGATAGATCGGCGCCAGTGCTCATCACGTTGATGAGCATCCTTTTGTTGGCGGGATCGGTGACTCCCATCGCTCGGCCTCAGATGTCAGAGTCTTCGTCGGGACCACAAGGCAAGCCGATCATGATCCGAGTCAGCCGCCCCGACACGCAGCAAGAAATACCCTCCACGCTTTTTGGAAGTTTTCTGGAGCCGATTGGGCAATCCACCTACGGTGGTCTTTGGGCCAACGTTGTGCAGAACCCCTCGTTTGAAGAAGGCCTCTGGTCGGCAGAAAATCTCGAGGCCAAGTGGAACTCCAATGCTGAACTTCGAGCCGCGTCGTCTCTCGGTTTGCCAATGCCGTGGGAACCCCTCTACCCAGCTCAAGGCAGTCGTTATGCTCCTTTGCGTGGAAACGCCGCGAATTCAGCGCAATCTATTCTCCTGATGTCCCTTCCGGGCAAGGAGGTGGGGATCCTGGAACAGGTTTACCTTCCTGTTCATCGCGAGCTAAAGTACACCGGCAGCGTCTGGCTGAAGCATGTCGAGGGGAATGACGCGGTAAAGCTCTCCTTGCGGCGCCACGCGCATCCGGCGGAGGTGCTGGCCGCGAGTGTCATACAGGCGTCGTCCGATGTTTGGACGAAGTCTATCTTTCATCTTGAGTTGCACCCCGGCCAAGTAGCGCCGCTTGAACCTGTAGACCTGGTGATCTCTCTCGAAGGCGCTTCTCGAGTGCTGGTAGACAACATTGCCTTGGACCCCGACGATGCAGTGGATGGCATGGACCCGGAGATCCTTACGCTGGCAAGGGAACTGCATTCTCCGGTGGTTCGTTTTGGTGGAAACTTCACCTCTGGGTACAACTGGCAGGATGGTATCGGCCCCCTGGATACTCGTGTCAGTGAGTTGAACCTGGCTTGGGGAATACCGGAGTACAACACCTTCGGTACCGACGAGTTCCTTCGTTTCTGCCAACTCATCGATGCAAAGCCGCAGATCGCGTTGAACCTGGGTACTGGTACACCGCGCGAAGCGGCCGAGTGGGTCCGCTACGTCAACGCTCATTGGGCTGACCACCACGGTAGCCTTACATGGGAACTAGGGAATGAACTTTGGGGAAACTATCAAATCGGCTACCCTGCGGCGCAACTTGCTGCAGCGGCGACCCTGGCCACCAGTGACGCTGTTCGCAAGGTTGACGCTGGCACCCGCCTGATCGCGACCGGCGGCGACGGAGGTCTGTTCCATGATTGGAACGCGCAGCAGCTTAGCAATCCCCCTGACAGTTTCAACTACCTTTCCAGCCACTTCATCGTGAACGAAGATGTGCTTCTTCCCGACGCGTCAAACGACTTTCGCACGATGGCGATGCTCGCTGCCCCTTGGGGTTTATCAGAGCGGATCCGCGCCATGAAGCAGCAAGCCATAGATGCTCACCGTCCCGATGTAAAGTTCGCTTTTACCGAGTGGCTGATCATCGCCAACAATTCGCATACTGTGCCGAACTTCAACAACATGGGAGGCGCCCTGTTTGCCGGCGGTTTCTTGAACGCGATGATGCGTAACTCGGATACGGTCTCGATTGCCAATATGACGGGGATCCTCGAGTTTGGCGGAATATGGAAGAGGCGCGGGCAGGTATATGCTTCCCCGGCCTACTGGGTATTGCGGAGTTATGCCAATGCGAAGCCGCGCACCTTGCTGAGAGTCGACTCCACCTCACCAACGTTGAACATCTCGAAGGGACTGATTCAGGTGCCAGAGATCGTCGCTGCTCCCTATCTCGATATCGTCGCAGCGCAGTCCGAAGATAAGAGCAAGCTGGTACTCTTGTGCGTCAATCGCAATGTAAGCCGTCCCGAATCCGCTGTGATTGATCTCAGTTCCTTCTTGCTGGACACGGGCCCGGGGCGTGTGACGACCATCGCTGGGGACGGAGTGCTGACCGAGAACGACGAATACAATTCGAATCGCATTATTGCTGTGACGCATATCGAAAGATTCACAGGGAAACATTCGTATGTTTTCCCGAACGCCAGCGTAACCGTATTAGAAATTCCTCTCAAGAAGTAACACGCTGCCGCGAACGCGAAGAGAACCTATGGTGGAAAGAAGATAGCGCCGAGTGCAAAGCATCTTCGTGATGCGAAATCCATAACAATGCCAGATTCAGGATTACAGGATCTAGCTGATACGAAATTTAGTTTTTCGCGAGGCAATTCATGCAAGTAGCGAGCGTCTCATCTTCCTCACCGGCAAATCTTCACAAAGTACGGCTGAATCGCACGGTTGTGGCGGCCAGCATCACGGCCGCACTTGGAGGACTGTTATTCGGGTTCGATACCGCCGTGATTTCAGGTGTTACCAAGGACCTCAACACCCAGTTTCATCTTTCCGCAGCCAGCTTCGGTTCCGCTTTCACAGTTGCGGTTGCACTCTGGGGAACCCTCGCTGGTGCTGCTGTCGGCGGATTTTCAGGTGATCGGTTCGGGCGGCGTTACAGTCTGCGAATCCTGGCTCTTATGTTTATTGCTTCTGCAGTGGGCTGTGCCGTTGCCTGGAGTTGGTCCGCATTTATAGTATTTCGCTTTATTGCGGGGGTCGCCATCGGTGCGTCTTCCGTTGTCGGCCCAATGTACATCGCAGAAATTGCGCCCGCTTACTGGCGGGGCCGCATGGTTGCGCTGTTTCAACTGAATATCGTGTTTGGGATCGTCGTTGCCTACTTCTCAAACTACGTCATTGGGACCATGAATCTGGGAAGCCTAGAGTGGCGCTGGAAATTGGGAGTATCGGCATTTCCGGCGGTGTTGTTCTTGCTGATGCTCTTTCGTATCCCCCGCAGCCCGCGCTGGCTAATGGAAAAGGGAAAGCTCGAAGAGGCCAGACAAGTGCTGATTGAGGTGGCTGGCGCCTCGGCCCCCTTCGAGTACAAGGCCATCCAGGAGTCGCTTCAGTTGGATCAGGAAGCCGGCAGACAGCCATTGTTTTCGCGTCGATTTCGCATTCCAGTCATCCTTGCCGTTACGCTCGCTCTGTTCAATCAATTCTCTGGGATCAATCCGATTCTTTACTACCTCAATGACATTTTTGCCAGCGCTGGCTTCAGCAAAGTTTCGAGCGATCTACAGGCTGTAGCTGTAGGCGGGACAAACATGCTGTTTACCATTGTCGCAATGTCGGTGATTGACCGAGTCGGGCGCAAAAAACTTCTGCTTCTAGGCTCGGTGGGCACATTCTTCTGCTTAGGAACGATGAGCGTGATGAAATACACGGGTAAACACCAGGAATTTTTTCTCTGGCCCCTCATTGGATTTGTTGCCTTCTTCGCCGTCTCTCAGGGATCAGTGATCTGGGTCTACATCAGCGAGATATTCCCAAATTCGGTGCGAGGTAAAGGGCAGAGCTTAGGAAGCTTTACGCATTGGATTGCATGTGCGAGTCTGGCAAATGTCTTTCCACTAGTTGCAAAGCGCTCGCCATCCGCTCCATATTTCTTTTGTGCATCCATGATGCTGGTGCAGCTGATTGTGGTCGGCAAGTTTTTTCCAGAAACTAAGGGCTACACACTTGAAGAACTCCAGGCAAAGCTCGAGACCCCCTAGCTAAGGATGGGTGGCTCGTGCTGCAAGACCTACAGGTCACAACCTTCTGTACTCGAGCCATCTGCTTCTTCTCAGGCGGCAGAAACACCGCTAGACACTGGACGCAAATTTCGCCTGTACTATAGAGTAAAGATAGTCCACGGCCGGGAGCTTTTAATAAGTGGAAGATTCATGGACGAGACGCGACGGCGGTGTGCTCCGCCCGCAAACCACACCGCAGTTGGCGGCTCAGACGCTGAGGACTGCGATCATCTCCGGAGAGCTTAAGCCCGGTGATCGGATCCTAGAGCAGAAATGGTCGTCGCGTTTGGGGATCGGGCAGCCAACATTGCGTGAGGCAATGTTTGAGCTGGAGCATCAGGGTCTCCTGCGAAAGCAGCCGCAACGCGGCACCTATGTCGCTCAGCTCAGCCCTCAGGACTACCAGCAGATTCAAGAAGTACGCATCCCATTGGAAGCCATTGCCATAGGGCGGGCTGCCGAGCAATTGACAAATGAGCAGGAGCGAAAGCTTGCGAAGCTGGTCAAGGAAATGAGGGGCACCGACGCGAAAGACGATGTGAAACATTTTCATGACTGCGATGTTCTATTTCATCGCACCATCTGGGAAATCGCTGGCAACCCCTACCTCGCTGAGATGCTGGAGACGATTACATTTCGGCTATTTGTATTTTCGATCGTGGGTCGGTGGGACAATAAGCCAGGGTCGGCGGGAGAACGTGCCGCGGCCGTCAAGCAACACGAGAATATTCTGCGGGGGCTGCGCACGAAAGATGGAGTGCAAGCCCAACAGATATTTTTGGAAAGCACGGTCAACTACTGGAACAAACAATATGGGTTGACGTTGAAGGCGGAACACCTGTTCGCAAAAGCATAAGGTGATAAGCACAAACTCGTCAGGCCCGTGCGATTTGAATATTCGGATTTGCGCCACAGATTCTTAGCGGCGGCTCAGAATGTGGCGAGCCACCCACCGTCTACATAGATAACCTGGCCAGTAACGAAATCAGAGGCCGAACTCGCGAGAAACACGATCGGCCACGCGATATCTTCTGGAGTTCCCCACCGGCCAAGCGGACACCGGCTCTTCACCCACTGGTCGAAATCCGGGTCGGCAATGAGTGCCGCATTGAGGTCAGTGTCGATGTAGCCGGGAGCAATGGCATTGACATAAATTCCATACTTTGCCCACTCAACAGCGAGGGCTTTGGTCAGTTGACCGACGGCACCCTTTGAAGCGGTATAGGGTGAAGTATTCGGGCGCGCTGCGGACGTCATCAAGGAAGCTAAATTGATTACTTTGCCCCCGCCTCCGAGAGCAATCCGGTGACGAGCAAATGTGCGGCTTACTTCGAACAACGCCGTGACATTGATACCGAGCACCTCGTTGAAATCACTTAGCGAGATATCTATTGCTTCACCCCTGCGCTGAATACCCGCAGAATTGACGAGAATATCGGGAATTCCGTGTTCGGCAAAGACGCCATCGAGGAACGGCCTGATCTGTCCGGTCTGCAAGAGATCGAAGCATAAGGTTAAGGTTTGGCAGCCAAATCCTCGAAGCTCCTCTCCACAGCGTTCCAATTCCTCTTCATCGCGCCCAAGCAGCAGGATGTCGGCTCCGCCTTGCGCGAGTGCTCTTGCAGCGCCGAGCCCAATTCCCCGGGTTGCCCCTGTAATCAAAGCGATCTTACCGCTGACGTCGAACGGGTTCACTGTCCGCCGTTGGAAGGAAGAACTAGAATTTTGCATGCTCCTCCTTCCTGGAAGAGTCGGAATGCGTCCGAGACATCACGGAGAGAGAATTCAGCACTGATGATCGGGGCGAGAGGGAGGCTCATGGCGATGTCGATGGCAGTCTGAAAATCTTTCCGTTCGTACACCCGTGAGCCAAGCATCTGCAGCTCTTTGAAGTTCACTGCTTGCATGTCTATCTCGACGGGACCTTTGAAGACACCAAGGTTGACGATTACACCACGCGAACGCGCAAGCGCGATCATCTCCTTTGCAGAGGATGGGTGACCTGCGCATTCGTAAACGATGTCCGCACCGTTCTGTGCCGTCAGATCCATCGTGCGAGAACGAAGCTCTAGTCCTGCAGCAACGGCTTCGAGCCCAAGACTTGACGCGAGTTCAACTCGTGAAGGACGAACATCACTAATCAGCACGTGGGGGATGCCGCGCTGCTTGGCAACGAGGGCGGTGAGCAGCCCGATGGGACCGGCCCCCAGGACAGCAGCGACTTTTACGTCGCGAGTTCCCGCTCGGTCGACGCCGTGCACGGCGACCGCAAGAGGCTCGATGAGCGCGCCGATACGCGGCGGCATGTCCGGAGGCAACTTTACCAGCGAGGCTATGGGCAGCTTCACAAATTCAGCCATCCCTCCGTCTACGTCGAAGCCAAACAGTCGAAGCTGGCGACATACGTGTGCATTGCCGCTAGTACAGGCATGACAAACCCCACAGGAAATCAAAGGAAACGGTGTGACCCGGTCGCCGACTGAGAATGCTGAGTCAGGTTCAGCCAATTCGACGATAAGTCCCGATAGCTCATGCCCGATAGTAAGCGGGGCCTGCGCGCGGGGGTGCGTGCCGGCCACGATGTTCAGATCGGAGCCGCAAAAGCCGCATGCCTCAACCTGGATGAGCGCTTCCCCGGGCCCGATGGATGGGAGTGAAACGCGAGACGCTTCGATCTGGTTTGGTCCGAGATAGCGAGCTGCGAGCATCGTTTGCATTTGTCTCCTTACTGTGCGGTGTACCCACCGTCCAGCATGATGATGGCGCCAGTAAAGAAGCTGGCAAGATCCGTAGCCATATAGGCGTAAAATGCTGCAACTTCTTGCGCGCTGGCAATGCGTCCGATAGGGTGAGCGTCCTTGAGCATCTTCCAATATCCTTCCGCGTCACCAGAGGATTTGGCCGACTCATGCACGATGGGGGTGTCTACAGTGCCACACGCGATGGCATTCACGCGGATACCATGTTTCGCATACTCGATTGCCATCTGGCGGGTCATCTGATGCAACGCGCCTTTGGAAGGCGCATAAGCCCCTTGTGTGGGGATTCCGACCTCGCCCGAAATGGACCCACTGACGAGGATCAGACCAGTGTGCTGCCCGATCATCACGGGAATGATGTGTTTCGACGCCCAATAAAGGCTCTTTACATTGGCGTTGATCACAGTGTCCCATTCCTGCTCCGTGTGCAGGTGTATAGCCTTTACGATGCTGATGGCCGCATTGCTTACGAAGATGTCGATCTTTCCGAAACGTTCAACTGCCGTCCGAGTAAATTCGATCGCCGTCTCTTCGTCCGCTACATCGCCACGGACGACGACGAGTTTGTCTCCGTACACACGCTGGAGCTCAATAAGCTCATTCGGGATTTCGTTCCGACGGAAAACTGCGACAACACCAGCAGCTCCGCAATCCAAATACGTGCGTGTGATTGCGAGCCCAATTCCCGACGAGGCACCGGTCACGATAGCAATCTTGCCTTCCAAAGAAATGTTCATAGAGTCACCCCGCGTCCGTGGAAATAGAAGCTTTCGTGTAGAACCAAGGCGCATAGTAGCTGAGCATATGAAAGCGATCTTCCATGCCTTCGCGCGCAAGTGCTGCACGGAACATATTTGGCGAGCCCACGTTATTCACCATCATGTCGTAATGGCAGGGAATCGCTACACGCGGATTTATATCCCTGATAATGAGCGCAGCGTGCTCAGGAGAAAGATTGTGGTAGCCGCCATTGATGCAGATGGTGCAGATGTCCACATCACGTGGAAGCAATAAGGAGAGGCGATCCGACCACGCCGTATCGCCCGAATTGTAAAAGGTAATGCCCGATCCAAATGTAAGAAGAACGCCCATATGGTTGAGGTCAGTCGAATCCGTCGGAAAGGCGAACGTTGCTTGCAGCTCGGCTGAGCCGAGTGCCATCACTTCGCCAGGATGAAGCACACGGCACTTGGACGGCGGCACTCCGCACTGCATGAAGATTCTTGCCGCATCAAATGGACCGAGGAACATCGTCTCGGTGATTCGCGACATACGTCCGATGGTTTGTGGATCCGTGTGATCGCGGTGGGAATGGGTTGCGATGAAAACATCGATATTAAGATCCTCGGGCTCGATGAAAATGGGGAGCTGCCGATCGACGCGATAGGAATAGCTGTTGGGTGTATCTGCACAACTGTTGGTCAAATACAGATCGATTCCTATCAACAAACCGCTCTCATCTTTGAGGATGAACCCATTCTGGCCGAGAAACCAGATAGCAAGACTGCCGGATGGCGGACGTAGCTCACGTATAGAGCGCATATATTCCTTGCTCGACATAAGCTGAGGAATAACCAGCACGATCGGCCGTGAAGTATCGAACGGATCATTCTGATGAAATTGATACTGCGCGGCTTTTTCCGGAATAGGCCGATCAGACATAGCTACCTCGACAGTTCAGTAATTATAGATTATCTTTCCTAGATGAAAGCTCTCGTACTTGAAAATGTTCGTGACCTTCGCCTGATGGATGTGCCGGCGCCAGAGCTGGCTCGAAACGCTGTCCTCATTCAAGTGAAAGCCTGCGGAATATGCGGAAGCGACGTTCACGGATACGATGGCAGCTCCGGGCGACGCATCCCGCCCATAATTATGGGTCACGAAGCCGCGGGTGTCGTTGTGAAAGTAGGCCCCGAGGTCGCGACAGTTAGCGTGGGCGACCGGGTCACATTCGATTCCACTGTGAGTTGCGGTATGTGCGGCTTCTGCGCAACCGGAGAAGTGAACCTCTGTGATAACCGTCAGGTCCTCGGCGTTTCTTGCAGCGACTACCGTAGGAACGGTGCGTTTGCCGAATATGTTGCAGTTCCTGCCCACATTGTTTACAAGTTGCCAGCCGCCTTCCCTTTCGCAAAGGCGGCGCTCATAGAAGCCGTATCGATTGCTGTGCATGCCGCCAAAATTACCGGGATCAAGGCCGGAAGCAGTGCTGCAGTGGTTGGCGCGGGAATGATCGGCGTTCTTGCCGTCCAGGCGTTCCGCCATTATGGCTGTAGCAAGATATTCGCGATTGATCTGGAACAGGGTAAGCTCGACCTCGCACGCCGTCTCGGTGCGGACGAAACGTATCTCGCCAGCGACCCCGATCTGCTGAACAAGCTAAATCAGGCTGCAGCAGGACGGGGGATCGACATTGCTGTCGAAGCGGTTGGAACGCAGAGCTCAATTTTGACGGCGATCAATGCCGTAAGGCGTGGCGGAACGGTCACGCTGATCGGCAATCTCGCGCCTAAAGTCGAGCTACCGCTGCAATCGGTTGTGACCCGACAACTTCGCCTGCAGGGTTCCTGTGCGTCGGCCGGAGAATATCGTGAGTGTATCGAGTTGATGGCAAACGGTTCGATCAACGTGGACCCCCTTGTGTCCGCCGTTGTTCCATTGAGTGAGGGACCGGCTTGGTTTGATCGGCTGTATAACCGGGAGCCAGGCCTAATAAAAGTGATACTGGAACCGTAAAGATAACGTAATACTGGAACCGTAAAGGAGCCCTTTTGCATGAACAGGGAGAACCAGTTTGACCTTTCCGGGCGTGTAGCGGTCGTTACCGGTGCGAGCCGCGGTCTGGGCCAATATTTGGGGCGCGCACTCGCAACCGCCGGCGCCGATCTGGTAATTACGAGTCGCCATGCAGACGACCTCAGGGAATTTCAAAATGAAATCGAAAAGCTAGGGCGACGCGCCCTTGCGCTGGAACTCGACGTACGCGATGAATCCAGTATTCGCGACATGGCTCCCCGCGCCATCGAGTATTTCGGAACAGTCGACATACTGGTCAATAATGCGGGCTGCAATGTTCGCAAACCGGCGGTAGACGTTACGTGGAGCGACTGGAATCTCGTGCTGGACACTAACCTCCGCGGATCATTTTTTGTTGCGCAGGCACTCGCACCGCACATGATCGAGCGGGGATACGGACGAATCATCAATATTGGGTCCGTCACAAGCGTCTTCGGCTATGCCGGCATTGGCCCGTACTGCGCCAGCCGCGGAGGCATAAAGCAGCTGACGATGAGTTTGGCCGACGAATGGGGAGTAAACGGCATCACCGTAAACTGTCTTGCTCCCGGCTGGTTCAAGACCGCGCAGAATGCGGCTTTGTATGAGAACGAAGCGTGGGTCGAGTATCTAAAGGACCGCATTCCATTGAAGCGACCGGGCGAGCCAAATGACTTGAATGGCGCAATCGTGTTTCTAGCGTCTGAAGCAAGCGCCTACATTACCGGCCAGACGCTCCTTGTGGATGGCGGCATTTCCACGGGGGCTACCAAGGCGACCATTGGGACGTGAAGGGACTCGATAGTAGCCGTGAACCTATTCGGCAACCGTGATCAGAGCGTCAATCGCCGCATCCAGCCCGAACCCCGGAATGGTCCCGCTCCTTCCGTGACGCTCCAAGCAAGACGTGCCAGTTCACAATGCAGCGACTCTTGTCCATTTGAGTACTTGTCCGCCATCGGTTCTGCCGCGTAGCGAGTGCCTGCACGTCGTTCAGAGGTCTTGGGAATTACGCTCAAAGGTGCTCGACGGAATCGGCGCGTACTTGCGCAGTTGAATAACAAAACGCCTATCAATCACTTGCCGATGCAGAAGGTAGAAAAGATCCGCGCCAGGATGTCATCCGGCGTCGTCACCCCGGTCAACGAGTCCAGTGCCTGCAACGCACGGTGCAGGTCCATCAGGATGAGCTCGTGCGGCAGCACCGAATCATTAGCCGCCGCCGCTGCCGAAAGCGCCGCCAGCGTCGAACTCACCGCCTCCTGCTGGCGAAAGTTATTCAGCTCCCCACTCTCCGCCAGCGACCCCGCCGCCCCCAGTTGCGCCAAAATCGCATCACGCAACGCCTCCAAACCCACGCCGGTCAGCGCGCTCGTCCGAATAGCCGCTCCACCCCCCAGCTCTGCCTGTTCCACCCATTCCGCCCCACCCACCAGCAAGTCCACCTTGTTATAGACAACCAAATGCGGCCGCCCTGCCAGCGAACCCTCCAGCCTCAACTCCCCCACCGTCACAGCCAGCGTCGCGTCGTGGATCAGCAACACCAGGTCCGCATCGGCCAGCGCCTCATGCGACCGCGCGATCCCCTGCATCTCGGCCAGGTCAATCCCAGCCTCATCGAAACCCCCGCGCAGCCCGGCCGTATCAATCAGCCGCAGCGGAATCCCGCCCAGCGCGAGCGACTCCTCCACCGTATCCCGCGTCGTCCCCGGCACCGGTGTCACAATCGCCCGCTCGCGCTCCAGCAGTCTATTAAATAGAGAGCTCTTCCCGGCATTCGGTGGCCCAATCAACGCAATCGCCGCCCCATTGCGCAGCAACTGCCCTCGCCGAAAGCTAGCCGCCAACTCCGCCATCGGCCGTTCGACCCCCGCAATCGCCTCGGCAATCTGCGCCGGCGGCACAACGTCCACGTCGTCCAGCTCCCCCGACGCGAAATCCATCCCCGCCTCCAGCAGCGCAATCAAATGCAGCAGCCCGTCCTTCGCTGGAGCCACCCTCCGCGCCATGGCCCCACCCATCTGCTGTGCCGCCACTCTCGCCTGCTCCAGCGTCTGCGCGGCAATCAAGTCCCCCACCGCCTCGGCCTGGGTCAGATCAATCCGCCCCGCCAGAAACGCCCGTTGCGTAAACTCTCCCGGCCTTGCCAGCCTCACTGCCAACCCCATCCGAGCACCCTCCGCCAGCGCCCCCCGCACCATCGCCTCCAACACCACCGGCGATCCATGCGCCGCAATCTCCACCACTGTCTCCCCGGTATACGACCGCGTCTCGAGAAACGCCGTCACCACCGCATCGTCGATAATCTTCCCCCTATCCTCCATATCCACCACCCGCACCCGCCGCGCCCTGGCATGCTCCAGCGGCCGTTCCATCGTCACCAGCTGCCCCGCAATCTCCAGCGCCGCCGGCCCCGACAGCCGCACAATCCCAATCCCGCCCCGCCCCGGCGGCGTGGAGATCGCAACGATCGTGTCGACGCCACTCTCACCCAAAAGCCTGTCCATCCTTATCCATCCTTATAAGGATGACACGCCATCCCTCGCGCCACCCGGCTACCCCACGCGCTTCTAACGCTCATTTTTTAATATTCCGTTTCTCATAGAGAAATCCAGCGCCATGGAACTAACACGTCGCTATCCGACCGTTGACCCCAAGATTACAAAGCAAGTTGGGACCGTTCCACGTTTGGCACTTAACGTGCACATCGAATTGGCGTTCCCACTTTTTGTCTCTGGCCCCGTCTTTGCGCCGGGATCGTGTACTAAGCCTTACCCCCCCTTCCGGGGATCTTATGGAGGCAGTTTGATGCGTTCTTTCCACTTTGCCAGGTTTCATGTTGCGATCGTCTTCGCTCTCCTAGTAGGAATTTTCATCGCCCCCTCGGCCATCAAGGCCCAGGATTCGTCCTCGATGACCGGCGTGGTTACCGATGCGACGGATGCTGCCGTCCCAGGAGCTGTGGTCACGCTGACGAATAAGGCGACAGGCCAGAAGTACACCGAGACCACGAACTCGTCCGGCACGTACCACTTCCTGAACGTGCCCCCCGGATCTGGATATCAGGAGACGATCACCCACCCCGGCTTCTCGGTGGTGGAGATCAACAATATCTACCTGGCGGTTGGTGACACCCGTACGCAAAACGCGAAGCTGCAGGCAGGCGAAATGTCGGTGGTCAATGTCACCTCAACCGCGAATGTGACTCTCAATACGACGGATGCGGCAATCGGCTCGAACATCGACGTCTCGTCACTCAACCATCTGCCCGTCCAGGATCGCACCAGCGGCATCACCACGCTGTTCAACCTCCAGGCCGGCGTGGTCAATACCCAGCTCGACAGCACAAATTCGTCGCAGTCGGGTTCAGTCACCGGCGCCCGCACCGACCAGACCAGCGTTACGGTAGACGGCCTTGATGTGAACGATATCGCGGCCGGTACCACCTTTGGAATCATTGCCACTGCTCCCGTCGATTCGGTCGAGCAGTTTACTGGCACCGTCGGTGGCCTCAATTCCAACCTTGGCACCGGTAGTGGCGGCCAGTTCCAATTGGTCACCAAGCATGGTACCAACCAGTTCCACGGCAACATCAACGAATATCATCGCGACACGTCGACGGCCGCCAATACCTACTTCAATAACAATGTTGGGCTGGGACGTACTCCGCTTATCCGCAACCAGTTCGGCGGTAACATCGGCGGCCCCATCATCCGCAACAAGCTGTTCTTCTTCTTCGATTTCGCTGACTCGCGCATCATTCAGTCCAACGCGGCTGAAC
>Ga0302233_10000302_pt1 | contig 43042 bp, 64 predicted proteins | sample II_Palsa_N3_1_FD_193516 | JGI IMG/M metagenome (GOLD analysis project Ga0302233, IMG submission 193516) | Peat permafrost microbial communities from Stordalen Mire near Abisko, Sweden - II_Palsa_N3_1 | ecosystem: Environmental > Terrestrial > Soil > Palsa > Peat permafrost | place: Sweden... | reverse complement strand
AGTCGGCGGCGGAGTCGGCGGAGTCGGCGGCGTGGTCGGCGGCGTGGTCGGCGGAGTCGGCGGAGTCGGCGGCGGAGTCGGCGGAGTCGGCGGAGTCGGCGGCGTGGTCGGCGACGTGGGCGGCGGAGTCGGCGGAGTCGGCGGAGTCGGCGGCGGAGTCGGCGGAGTCGGCGGCGTGGTCGGCGGCGTGGTCGGCGGAGTCGGCGGAGTCGGCGGCGGAGTCGGCGGAGTCGGCGGAGTCGGCGGCGTGGTCGGCGACGTGGTCGGCGGAGTCGGCGGAGTCGGCGGAGTCGGCGGCGTGGTCGGCGGAGTCGGCGGCGTGGTCGGCGGAGTCGGCGGAGTCGGCGGCGTGGTCGGCGGAGTCGGCGGAGTCGGCGGAGTCGGCGGCGTGGTGGGGCCATTTCAAATGGGAAGCAAAAACGCTTCTTGAATTGCTTCGCGCAGCGCCGCAGGTGGCAGAATGACGATCGCAAGTTACAAACAGTGGATGGCGAAATCCACAATCGAAGAGAAGAAAGATCTGGCGTTTAGGGCTCAGACTTCGCTGTCTCTACTCTACCAGTTGGGCTACGGCACCCGAACAGCGAGCCCTGAACTTGCAGGGCGCGTAGCGCGCGGCATTGCCTTGATCAACAAGCGCAAGCGCGCGGAACCTTTGCCGGACGTTCCCCAGGGCGATTTGTCGCCGGTGTGCGGTAAATGCAAATTCTATAAGGATTGTCAGGAATGAGTTACGGAGACCCCAGACGCGGCGGGCCGAACGGAGTGACTTGCCTTGGGAATAACGAACCCGATGGAAAGTCTTACTTAGCCAATTGGAACGGTACCTCCATCGGCTGCTATACACGTGAACAGGCTGAGACGACAGTGCAGATGCTGCGCGCATCGTGGCCCGCGACTACGGACAAGAAACCCGAATGAACCACTACCTGATTCTAAAGCTACGGAACGCGTCGATCGATTGCGACCGGCGTGGGCAAGAAAACCTGGCGGCGCTTTTGGACGAAGCGATTCGCGAGATCGAGAAGCTTTCTGAAAAGGAGGAAGAGCATGACTTGGGATGACTGGTGGATGGAAAATCATGACGGCGGCGTATCCGGCTCCGATTTGTTCCGTAAATGCTGGAGAGACGCGCAACGCGCCACTCAATCCGCACCACGGGGCGAAGCTTTGGGGCCAGTGGCGATCTATCAGGCGCGCGCGAAAGGTACGTTTGAATGGAGCGACGTGCTCGAAGGCGTCTATGACTTGTGTCGTAGAGCACGCTCTCCTATGTTCGAAACGCGCATCGTCTATGCCGCCCCTAGCGTAGATGCGCAAGCGGCTGTAGCGCCGGAAGGGTGGAAGTTGGTGCCGATTGAGCCGACAGTAGCGATGTTGAACGCACTGCAAATGTGGAAGGTAGAAAACTACGCCCGCATGCTTCTCGCCGCCCCCGCCAGCACGAGCGCCGATGCGCGAGAGCGCTTCCTAGATTATTGGTGCGCCGAAGTGCCGGACAATCTGCGTGCGAAGTGGCGGGAAAGCGTGAACGAATTGCTCGATACGCCAAACGCAAGCGATAAGCTTCAAGCGGCGTGGGATTCGTGGAAAGAGTGCGCTGCCGCACCCATCGCAAGCGCCCTGCCTACGGCACCCAAGGAGAACGGAAAGTGAAAATCTACGCAACCGAGTGTGGCATGACGCACCTTAAGCGTCTATATGTCGAAGTCGCCGGAACTGAGCACAAAACCGATCTGCTACATGACGACGACTCCGCAGAAGTCGCTGCGATGCTGCGCGATTGTGCCAATGCGCTCGATCCTATCGCCGCCCCCACGCCGAGCACGCCCGCTCCGGTGGCGATAGACGCTGTGGTCCATATGGCTCGCCAGCAATGGCAGCATCAATGGACCTATACCTCAGAGCAAATCGCGGAACGTTTTGCCGCCCCACTCCCGCAGCCAGAAGTCGGAGACGTGCGGGATGCTGCGCGGGTTCAACGATGGAAGCCACATGGTGTGGGAGGCTTCAGCAAAATGGTTAGCGACAACAACGGAAAATACGTGAAGTACTCGGATCTTCTGGCCCTCCTCGCATCCTCACCGACACGGCCAGGGGGCAGAGACGTGCGGGAAATGAGAATCGAGCATCTTGAATTGATAGCCGAGGAATACAACGCGCTTATTAGGCATATGGAGGGGGGCGGGGATTTCTACGAGTTCCTCGCCGAAAGGCTGAATATCGCATCCCCACTCACGCCACAGGATCAGGTAGCTGGCGATAAGTGATACACTGAGCCCGATCTCCTTCGTTTCATTTTGCCCGCCTTGTGCGGGCTTTTTCTTGCCCGAACGAAAATAGCGGCGTAGGATGCTCGGACACCGTTGCACAACTCAGGAGATCACCTTGCCCCTTATTGCCATCGCCGACGTTCTGGCGCTTATCCCCATCTCTCGCTCTACCCTCTATCTGCGCATGGCTGAACCCGACTTCCCGAAACCGGTTCGCGTGGGCGGACGTGTTTTCTGGAAGCAGGAGGAGATCCTTGCGTATATCGATTTCAAGAAAGAACCGGCGGGGGTTTGATGCCGCAATACCTGAAAGAGTACGGGGAAGCCGTGGCGGGGAACGGCTTCCTTATCGTTCCTCTTCCGCCTGGCTCCAAAGGTCCGAACCGCAAAGGATGGCCCAAATTCGAGGCTGACGCCGCCCAGGTGCGCCGCTGGTACTCGAATGGCTCCGCGCATGACGGCATCGGCGTGCTGGCCCGCCATACGCCTGCAATTGACGTCGACATCCTCGACGGCGACGCGGCGAGTGATATGTCCGACATCCTGGACGAGATCTTCGCTGGCGAGACATTGCTCACGCGAATCGGGCGCGCGCCCAAGTTCCTCATCCCTTTCCGATCGGATGAGCCCTTCAAGAAGATCTCCTCGAACGTTTATACGGATGGCACGAATGACCACAAAGTCGAGATCCTCGGCGACGGGCAGCAATGGGTCGCCTACCACGTCCACCCCGAGACGGGCAAGCCGTACCAGTGGGTTGGAGGAACTGAGAACACGGGCATACTTAGCGTTCCAAGATCCTCGCTACCTGTTCTCGGACGAGACGATGCCCAGCGTGTTATTGACGCATTCGAGACACTTGCGGCCGGCCGAGTTTCTAGCGGGGCGTGGAAGCGTAAGGCGAGCCCCGCACAAGCACCGAACGATCGCGATACTCGTCCCGTTGACGATCCGTTTGCGGACGCACCGCTCACCTTCCACAACAAAGTAAACGCGCTCGCCATGAAGTCGTTCGGCTCATGGGTTCCTGAACTGTTCCCTGAGGCCGTGCCTTATCAGGACGGTTTTCGTGTGCCGTCCGCGTCACTCGGCCGCGCATTTGAGGAAGACATTTCAATTGTTTCGAAAGGCATCAAGGATTTTGGTGTTGCCGATATGGGAGACCCGCGCGGGGGCAGGCGATCCCCCGTCGCACTGGTAGCCGAGTGGCGCCACTCGGCCAGCACTGACGAAGCCGCGAACTGGCTGTGCAAGCAGCTTGGCGTAGACCCTGTTGCGGCGGGCGCCCCGGTAGCCCACAAACCCCGGGTTACCTCCGACAACCCATTCGCGATTCACAAGTGGGAAGACTACAAACAGAATTACCTGTCGACTCCCTGGATCGTCAAGGGCGTGCTCCCCCAAGCCGAGGTCGGCATTCTCTACGGCCAGTCGGGCTCAGGCAAGACATTCTTCGTGCTGGATCTCGCTGCGACGATCGCGCGTGGCGCCCAGTGGCGCGGGCGCAAAGTCAGCGCGTGCCGCGTTGTCTACGTGGCGGCTGAAGCACGCGAAGGCGTCAAGAAGCGTATGGACGCCTACGACAGGCACGTTTGCGCGGAAGGCGACCGCCCTGACATTATCGCCAGCGCCCCTAACCTGCTGTCGTCCGACGCCGGCGAGATGGCGAAAGCCATAGGCCACGCAGGCTTGATTATCCTCGACACAATGGCCGCTAGCCACTCTGGTGACGAGAACAGCGCGAAGGATATGGGGCTGTTCCTGGCGGCATGCAAGGACCTGAGCCACGCCACGGGCGCTATGGTGCTTGCAGTTCACCATACAGGTAAGGAAGAAAGTAAAGGCATGCGGGGCTCGTCAGCGCTGTTTGCGGGCGCGGACTTCGTTATGGAAGTGTTTAAGAACGATAAGGAACATGGGGCGGTGCTTTCCAAGTCGCGCGATGACACCACGGGCACGAGCTTCAGCTTTGAGCTTCGGCGCGTGGTCGTCGGCCAGGATGATGAGGGCGATGATGTCACGACGTGCGTTGTCGAGCCGATCCAGAAAGAAGTCGTAAAGGCAACGAAAGCGAAGAAACCCCAAAAACTCGCCAATGAGTCAGATTCAAGGTACGACTTCAGCCGCGAAATGCTGGCTATTATTGAAAGGTTAGTGGAAGAATCGAAGACTGGAAAGGTCCATAAAGACCAGATTTTCGAGGCTCTTTTGTTGAAGTATCCGGGCAAGATGAAAAAAAACCTGGCTGTGGTCTTGCTGAGGTTGGAACAACTTGGCGCAATTCGCCAAACCCTTGACTGGTATGAGGTTGCGGAAGATGACTTGGATCTTGGCTGAGGTTGCTGAGGTTTCGGCTGAGGTTTGGCTGAGGTTTGGCTGAGGTCTGAGGTTTCTGAGGTGTGTCTATAGACACCTCAGAACCTCAGCTACGTCAGCCGTGAGACGTGAGATTTTTAATACGAAAGGAAAATGAAATGTTTATAAAAGTGACGAGAATGGGCGACGGCGAGATGCAGCTGATTATCCCCTGTGCAAAGATCAAATCGATTTGCACGGGGTACGAGGAGCGCGGGAGCCGCGTAAGAACCGAAGAGGGTAGAGACGAGATCTGCGTCCGGGAAAGCGTTGACGAGATTTGGAGAATGATGAAATCCTGGTAGGAGTCACGGTTTCGCCGTGGCCGGCGATTCACGGGCCGCCGGTAGCGATTAGGTACTTGGGTAGCGACAGATAGCAAAGCGCCCCGTGGCGGGGCGTTAGGAAGGCTAGAAAGTGGATTGGCGGTTCAGACGTTTGATGTCGAGCATCACGGCGCAGACCATCGAACCGGAACCGACGGCCCCGATTGCGAGGCCGAACAGGAAGAGGGTCATGCGTGGATAATGCGAATGATCTCTACGGCGACGATCGAGTCGTGAACCCGGCCTTGCGCTTCCATCTTGTCGATCGCGACCTCTTGAGCGCCGTCGAGATCATTCGCGTCAACCGACACGCATTGTCCGTCCGCGAAGGTGACCAAGTATTCGCTGAGTGATTTCATTTTTGTTTCTCCGGTTCGTTTCAGTGACTTCACTATAGCAGTTGCAAAACGGAAGTGCAAGATGAATCTGCAAAATTTGAGAGTTCGTTAGCACCAAACGATTTCTGCAAAATCTACGCATTCGCAGATTGTCCAGAATCGCGCGTTCCGCCACTTGCAGCACACATCGTAGTGGTCGGAGAAGATGAGAAGCATTGTCATCATGATTTGCTCCGGAAGCAGTCGAGGCACGACAGCTTCGTCGCAGTCGTGTACATGTGAACGGTGCGCGCTTCGACGTCCGGCTTCAGCACTTTGCAAATCGGGCACAGTTCGTGTACAGTCACTTCCAAGGGACGATTCAACCATTGGTCTTGTGTCATGATTTCAAGTATGTTTGCGCCGCGGTGACGGGATCGGGACACGCTTGGTAGAGCGTATCGATCCTAGTGTAGTCCAGCTTCCAGCGAAGCGCGGGCTGCCTAACGAGAACGACGCGCAGGAAGCGCGTCATCCAGATGTCTTGATGCGCTTTGGGGTTTGGTTTTCTCATTACAGTTCCGTGATGTGAGTGATTGTGTCGTGAGTGATGTTCATTGCTTCCAACTTCTCAATCGCTACTTCTTGTGCTGCCTCACGATCAATTGCCACTACATCAGTGTGATATGTCTTGCCACTGTCTGGCTTGTAGAAGAATACCCGAAACAGAATTGGTTTGTTGTAGGTCATGATTGATTCCTCCCCGGTTTCGTTTCAGTGATTCCACTATAGCAGTTGCAAAACGGAATGCAATAGCAATCTGCAAATATTTGCGAGTTCGTATGCTACAGGCCGAAATCGACGCCTTCCACGCAAGTATCAAAGCCCGCGCTCTGCTCATTATGATCGAGTGGGCGGGATCCGCAAGACAACTCGGCATGATGATCGGCTTAGGGCGCTACGCGGGCCACGCATGGCTCAAGCGTGGTTTCATACCGCCACTCGCTGCTATCGCTTTGGAGAAGCTCCCAGGCGCGCCGCTTAAGGCTTCCGAGATGCACCCAGGCGTGACGTTAGATGCGTACCGGGCTCAGATCCGCTGCCCGCACTGCCATGTAACCATCAACCCGCCGAGCGATAAAACAGGGTGTTCCCCTCTTTTAAAGGACGTCCGTAAGCGCTACCGCAAATACCTGGCCGCAGGCCACAAGACGCGCCGCCCGAACGGCCAAGCCAAACCCAAATCGCTGTAAGCTTCGCCATCCGCAGCACGCCATAACGCGCTATCAGCAAGCCACTACCTGCCTTTGCGCCTTGCTGCGTAAGGCTTCGCGGGTTAGCCTAGTAGTTGACGTAATAGACATTATCAATGTTGCGAATGCGAATCAATCTCATTCAACGCGATTTCGTCAGGGTTTACCCTAGGTTTTGAGCCTCGGACGCCCGCCGGCGCCGCGTTTTCGGCCCCCTGGGGCGGGGCAAAAACCGACTTATAGTAACTGGTAACACCCTGTTTCCGTCGCTACGCAAAAAACAAATCGCCAACCGTTTTCTGCAAATTTTGCATGTAGAAAAAGTACACGATTTTGCTACAAGCACTACCGCGCAGAATTTGCTAAAATCCGTCCACCGGTCAGGCAATGCTCCCCGCTTGCCAGACGTACCCAGATCTGACTCGCCTGGGGGCCGGTAACGGACAAAAAGAAACCCGCCTGGGCGGGTTCGTGAATCAGCGCTTCAGATACGCCTTGCATCGAGTCTCTTCAGCCAACCGCGCTACCTCCGCGTCTTCAGCCTCCTGCGACCACGGGATGAACTCGACGCCATTCCAGACAAACTCCCGGCCCTTCTCCTGATCCTTTCGCAAATCCCAGTGGCAGAAGACGCGCAGCCCGCCACGCCAGCGAAAGCGAAGATACAAACGGCAATCGCCGCAGAAGAAAACCAGGCGCACCCAGCCTGGCGCGAACCCCCAGTTCACACCTTTCTTGTAGGCTTCGCCCTCTGGCGTGACGTGGAACATATCAGCCCCGAACCTTGGCGACGAACTCGCTGATCCGCGTCATGCCGACCGCGAGCCCGATGTCCGTGAAGCCCGTACCGATGTGCATGAGCAGTTCGTGCACGATCGCTTTGGTATCGGCGTCGAGCGCATCGATCTTTTCGTCAAGAGTAGATTCGAGCGCTGAAGGGCCAGTTTGAGTAATCGGTGACGGCGGTTCCTGCACTTCCTGTGAATCCGTCTCGGCGCCAGTCGAGGCAACATTTTGCGCAGTAGCTGAGGATTCCGGGCTCAAGCTCGCCGGCGCATCGCCGGCAACTTCGTTTCCCGAGGTTTCGCTTTGGACGGGGGTTTCGTGGATTTCAATCAGCGTGCCGGGGATGTATTCAGACATTGTTTCTCCTGGGATGAACCGCGCATCGCGGCTAGGTAACACTCATAGGATCCGCGCAGAGTGGGCGCCGTGCCGACGATAACCCGGCCGTCACAGCGCCACAAACCGTTGCGGTAGTAGAACTTCAGTTTCGTGGCCATAGGATATACTACACGTTACAAGTAAAGGATGGCGCCAGAATGGTAGCAAAAGTTCCCTCCACCGCTGGCCAGAACCCCGAGCCCGATGAGCGCAGGCGGGAGGCGTTTGTTGCCGCCTACTTCGAAACGGCCAGCATCGTGAAATCGGCGGCGATCGCCGGCGTGCATATGAACACGGCGCACAAGTGGCGCCACGACACGTGGTTCGAGAAAGCGACGAAGGAACTAAAGCGCGCGCTCGACAAGCAGATGGACGGGCGGATCACGAAGATCCTGTCCAAAGCGCTTGACACCCTGGAAGATCGGATCGACAAGGGCGATACGAAAGTGCTGTCGACCAAGGACGGGATCTTCCGCGAACAAGTACCGGTCAGTGCGCGCGATCTGGCAGTCGTTACCGGTGTGCTGTTCGATAAGCGCAACCAGTTGCGCCGCGAGCCCGAGAACGACGACGGCAACGAGAGCGCGCTGGACCGGATCGCGGAGAAGCTCAGGCAGTACGCACTGGTCGAGAACAAAGACCCGCTGCGGGATACCGGAGTCAGTGACGTGAACGACTACGAGGATTTGGTCTAAGTGGCGACTGCCCTCCCGATCAAGAAGGCCAAGGGCAAACTCGACGCCGCGCTGATCGAGGGGTTTCAACGCCACTACCTGTTGCAGGGGTTCGACGATTCCGCCCCAGTCGCCGATTTTCACAGAACGATGTGGGAAGAGGCGTGCGACGAAACTAAGAAGCGTTGCGCGTGGGCGGCGCCCCGCAACCACGCCAAGTCGACCGCCATCACGTTCAGCTTCGCGATGGCGGCGATCGAGTTCCGGTTCCGCGATCACATTCTCATAGCCTCAGACTCGGAGACGCAGGCCGTCCACCAGTTGAAGGAGATCAAGAATGAGTTCTACGAGAATGAGGAAATGCGCGCTGACTTTGGTTTTCGCGCTTTTGTTAAGGACACTGAAACCGAAATCATTCTGGAATTTTCGGATGGATATCTTGTTCGAATTCTAGCCAGGGGCTCAGAGCAGCGGCTACGGGGGCTCAAGTGGCGGGGCAAGCGTCCGAATCTTATTTTAGGCGATGACCTGGAGTTCGATGAGATCGTAGCGAACCCGGAACGCCTGAAGAAATTCAAGGATTGGTTCTTTAAGCAATTACTTCCTTCCGGCTCGAAAGACTGCCTGGTGCGCATCGTCGGCACAATCTTGGCGTTCAACTCGCTCTTGATGGACCTGATTGGCGACCCCGGATGGACAACTCACTTATGGGCGGCGCACGAATCGTTCGACGATTTTACAAACATTTTGTGGCCTGGTCGGTGGCCTGAGAAAGACCTACGCGACGAGCGCCAGGTGTTTATCAACCAGGGCAAGGCCGATGCGTATTCGCAAGAGTACCTGAACCAGCCGATCGCGGAAGGGAACAGCTTCTTCGAGCGCGAAGACATGTTGGACATTCCATTCCAGCACTACCGGGATTGGGAGACGAACCCCGGTCGCCGACCGTTGAACTTTTATGCGTCCGTTGACTTTGCCGTGTCCACGCGCACACACGCCGACCGCTCGGTGATCAGTATCGGAACGCTTGACTCTGATCAAAACTTGGATATAGTAGACGTACGCAAAGGAAGATGGAACCCAAACGAACTAGTGGACCAGTTGTTTAAGGCGCACGAAGAGTACGCGCCTGAAACGTGGTTCGTGGAATCTGGCACAATCCTGAAAGCGCTCGGGCCGTTCCTCAACGAGGAGATGGGCCGGCGAAATTGCTTTCTGTCGATGCATTTGATGGTTCCTAGCAAGGACAAAGTTACGCGCGCCAAGTCAATCCAGGCGCGGATAAAAGCCGGAAGGGTTCGGTTCGATAAGTCCGCAGACTGGTACGATGACATTGAACAAGAAATGCTCCAGTTTCCGCGCGGCGCGCACGATGACTTCGTCGACACTATGAGCCAGTTCGGACTGGCACTCGACCAAGTTATAACGCCGCCAACGGAAGACGAAATAGAGGCGGAAGAGTGGCGCGCGGAAGAGTCACGCGACAGTCAGCAAGGCCGCAACCCTGTCACCGGTTATTAGGCAGACATCAATAATGGCTACGATATTCACCCGCAAGGGGCAACCGATACAGGTAGACGACAGCGATTACGAAGCGCTATCGCGGCACACCTGGAGGCTCGACAAAGACGGCTATGTGCAGAGAACCATCAAACTACCGAGCGGTAAGAACGGCGTACAGGCGATGCATCGCCAGATAATGGGCTGCGAGCTCCTAGATAACCGTGTCATCGATCACGCCAACCGGAACAAGGCGGACAACCGGCGCGAGAATTTGCGCGAGTGTAGCGTCGCCGAGAACGCGTGGAACCAAACGCTTCGGATCGATAACTCAAGCGGGTATAAAGGCGTCCACTTCAACAACGAAAAACGTAAGTGGCAAGCCCGCATACGAACCGGGGAAGGTAAGCGCACGCACCTGGGCTATTTTGACACCGTCGAAGACGCCCACGAGTTCTACTGTCTTGCCGCCGACATGATTCATGGCGCCTTCGCAAATCACGGGGTAGCCTGATGGAATTCCAAAAACACTTGAAGTTCGAAACGATCGTGTCTTCCGACAACCTGGTCGAGGACATGGATCACGACGACGTGAAGCTGATCGGAGAGACGATCCGCAACAACTACCAGTCAGACAAGGCTTCGCGCTACGAGTGGGAGTCGCGCTATGCGGATACGGAAAAGCTTGTCATGCAGCTCGCTGAAGAGAAAAGTTTCCCTTGGCCCGGTGCGTCGAATGTCCGCTTTCCGCTTCTCACTATCGCCGCGCTCCAGTACCACGCAAGGGCTTATCCGGCTCTTGTACGCGGCTCCTACCCGGTTTCCTGCCGCGTTATCGGTGAAGATCCTAAAGGCGAGAAGGCAGCACGGGCGAAGCGCGTCAGTGACCACATGTCTTTCCAGCTCATGGAAGAGGACACGCAGTTCGAAGACTCGACGGACAAGGCGCTGATCGTTCAGGCGATTATGGGGTGCTCGTTCAAGAAAACGTTCCAGTCGTCGAGCCTCCACGCGGTGCGCAGCGAACTGGTAATGCCGAAAGACCTCGTGATTCCGTACCACGCCAAGTCGCTCGAACTCGCGCCGCGCATCACGCACGTGATCGGTTTATCGATCGACGAGGTAGAGGAGCGGATCCGGCGCAAGCTGTTCACCCGCCCACCGGAAGACGAACAGAGCGAAGGCGGCATGACTGCGCCCCGCGAAGTCCCGCACCGGGGCGTGATCCAGGCAGTCGAAGATGAGATTGACGGTATTCAACCGGGCGGCGTCGACGACGACACGCCGATGACGTTCCTGGAGCAACACCTCTGGCTAGACCTCGACGGCGACGGCGTGCGCGAGCCCTACATCGGCTTCGTGAGGCACGATAACAGCGTTTTGTACCGCCTGGTCGCGCGCTTCTACGAGGACATGGTGGAGCGCAATGACGACGGCGAGATTGTCCGCATCGAGCCCGAGCACTACTTCACGAAGTACGAATTCATCCCCGCGCCGGACGGTTCTATCTACGGCATGGGGTTCGGCATGCTACTAGGCGCCACGAACCACGCCATCGATACGATGATCAACATGCTGACCGACGCAGGAGCCATGAGCAACCTCGGCGGCGGCTTCCTGGCGCGCGGCGTGCGCGTGCGCGGCGGCGAATACGCTTTCCGCCCGCAAGAGTGGAAGCGCACCGATTCAACCGCAGCGGATCTGAAAAACGGAATTTACCCGCTACCTATTCGCGAGCCTTCGAGCGTTCTGTTTCAACTGCTGAACCTGCTTATCGACTGGGGATCGCGCATCGGCATGGCTACCGACGCGGCCACCGGGCAGAACCCCGGCCAGAACCAAAAGGTAGGCACGACACAGGCTGTAATCGACCAGGGCGAGAAAGTCTTCAACGGGATCTACAAGCGCACGTACCGGGCGATGAAGAAAGAGTTTAGGCTGGTGTACCGCCTGAACTACCTCGCCAAGCCCGTAACTGGCAAGTTTGAGTACGCCGACGAGTCAGGCCAAGGCGGCTTTGCGCTCTGGACCGACTATTTCGCGTCAAATAAAGCCGTGGTCCCGGCGGCGGATCCGAGCATCGCATCGCGCGAGAAGCTCTTGCAGCGGGACATGCAAGTGCGCCAGATGGCGGGCTCGCTCCCCGGCTATAACCGGTACGAAGTCGAGCGCCGCGTGCTTGACGCGATGGAAGTGCCAAACATCGACCAGATTTTCCCGAAACCGGGTTCCCCAGGCGCCGCGCAACCGCAACCGCCGGTGCAAGTGCAGGTCGCAACGATCAAAGCGCAGATCGAGCAAGCCAAGTTGCAGTCCGGCGACCGCCGGCATCAGCTTGAGACGATGGAGGAGGTACGCCTGAATTCGGCGCGCATTCTCCAGCTCGAAGCGCAAGCGCTGAAGTTAAAAGCAGAGGCAGGCGCGGCGGCGAACGACCCTATCCTCCAGATGATGGATAAGGAACTGGCAGCGGCGCAGCATTACCAGCAGCAGTTGAACGACACAGTAGACAATTACGTGAAACTTTTCGAATCACAACAGCAAGGAGCGCAAGGTGGACAGCCTGGATCTACTCAGCAGGGACCAGTGGGAGGCGTGGCAGCGCCAGGAGGAAACCCAGCAGTTCAAGGAGTTTCTGAAGGTGCAGGTGGCGGAAGCCAAGGCGGCATGGGCTAGCGGTCAGTTCACGAACCATCAGGACATGACGCAAATCGCGGTGGCGAATCTCGCCGCCGTCGAAAACGTACAGTTTGCCGAACGCATAATCAACCTCGAATACGAGGATTACCTTACCGCAATGAAAGGTTAGCCAAATGCAAAATACCTCAGGCTTTATCCCCCTTGGGCACAGGCTTCTCGTGCTGCCTGATCCGATCGAAACGAAGACAAAAAGTGGCCTGGTGCTCGTGACTGAGACAACCGGTCGTGAAGAGATGGCTCAAGTCAAGGGCACCCTGGTCGCGATCGGTGACGGCTGTTGGAAAGATACGCCGACGCCGAATTGGGCTGTACCGGGCGACCGGATCGTGTTCGGCAAGTACTCAGGGCTCCTTTGGGCCGGCGCAGACGGCGAGAAGTACCGCATCCTGAACGATCTGGATGTCGTAGGAATGGAGGTTTCGAATGTCTGAAACGCAAAATGATTCAGAATTGCTTGACGACGACGAAATTCCGGAATACCGTCCTGATAACGCCGATACCCCAAGTGGTGACGGCGATGTTGAGGAACAAGCGCGCGCACTGGGCTGGGAGCCGAAAGACAAGTTTAAAGGGCACCCAGGCAAGTGGACTGACGCAGACGAGTTCCTTGAAACGCACAGTAAGAACAACGGCGCGCTGCGCAAAGCACTCGCCGAGCAAGCGAAAGATCTCGAAACTCTGAAGAAGCAGATGGTCGGTATGGACTCTGCGCACAAGAAGATTTTCGAGATGCAAATCAAAAAGCAGAAGCAGGAATTTGACGATCAGATCACGTTCCTGAAAGCGCAAAAGCGAGAAGCGTTGCGCTCGGCGAGCACGAAACAGCGGCAGACCTCGATGAGCAACTCGATGCGATCCGCGAACGCGGCCCGGAGTTACCCGATCTTCCCGACAACACCCCCAAAGGTATCGCCCCGAAAGACTGGCGCACAAACTCGGACATGGTTGAATGGTCCGCGCGCAATTCCTGGTTTGACAAGGACGAGGACATGACGATTTACGCTGGCGGATTGGGGCAGACGATCCGGCAGAAAAATCCGAGCATGCCGTTCCCGGAATTGCTTGAACAAGTGAGCGCGAAGGTACGCCAGGCGTTTCCGCATAAGTTCTCTGCGACGCGGCGTAGCCCAGTCGAGAGCACAACGCCAGGCGCGAACAGCGCGGCGGCTTCCGGCAAGTCCTACGGCTCATTGCCGAAAGACGCAAAGGCAGCGTGCGACGAAGCGGTATCGGACGGCGGGTTGACCCAAAAGCAATGGGTCGACCTTTATTACGGGTATGACGATCGGAGAAGGAAATGAGCAATCGCGAACGACTTAATGCTTTGGCTGGCGAGACATTGAAGGGTGAACCGGAAACCGGCGGCAGTGTGCGCGGCCAGAATGACCGGGACATCAAGCGAACCACGGTTCGTGAACGCGGCGTCTTTAACGGCACGAACAAGAAGCTGTCGGTAGTTACGAAAATTCCGGGCTACCAATTGCGCTGGTTCAATGACGCACCGGGCCGGATTGATACGGCGGTGGCGCGTAGCTGGTGGGAGTTCGTCACGCAAGACGAAATCGCGCAGTCGGACGGAAACAAGGTAGTCGGTCAGAATTCGGATGTAGGCAACAAGGTGCGCGCGATCGTCGGCACGACTGACATGAACGAACCCCTGTACGCCTACCTGATGAAGATCAAGAAGGAATGGTTCGACGAGGACCAGGAAGACGCAGCACAGAAAATCCGTGACTCCGAGAAAGAGATGATCAAGAACGGAGGCATGAATACCGATCGGATCGGTGAGAAGTACCTGCCAGATCAGCGCAAATCGTCGCTGGTGATCAGGCAGGGTGAGTTCACGCGAAACGTGAATTAACTTGGAGAATAGAGCATGGCAAACGTGATCGCGCCGCATGGCTTCACACCGATCCGTGGTAACGGTATGTACACGGGTCAGGACAACATTTATTTCATCCCGGCAACGGACGGCAACCAGTACAACATCGGTGATGCGGTGAAGTCGGCGGTCGGTACGGAGCCGAACGGTATCCCCTCGGTGACGAAGTCCACTGGTGCGGCATCCGAGTTTCAGCGCGGCGTGATCGTGGGCGTTATGCCCGTTCAGGCAGTCGGTACGCCTTCGCTTGTCGGCGTTCCGCTCCAGTTGGAAATTATCAACATTCCAGCGGCCAAGACGCGTGGTTATTACGTCATGGTGAACGACAACCCGAACACGCTCTACCAGATCCAGGACGACGGCCTCAACGTCTTGACCGCAGCGGCGAACAGCAAGAATGCTTCGTTCACGCCGGCGAACAACCCCAACGCGCAAATCCAGATCTCGGCAACGGTCTTGACCACGGCATCGGTCGCGGTGACCGCCACTCTGCCGCTGAAGATTCGCGGGTTGTACCAACAAGTCGCCCCCGGATCGGGTAATCAGTTTGGCGCAAACGCGATTTGGGTTGTGCAGTTCAACCTGCACGAATTGTCCTCGTCCGGCGTCGCTGGCGTTTAATAGCACAGGCTATCAGGGAGAAAGAATATGGCAGGCGGCGTAATCACAACCGGTTCCGAACCGAAACTGCTGTGGCCTGGGTTGTTTGCAACCTTCGGCCGCGGCTATAACGAAACGGCTCAGGAATGGAAGCCCCTCGTGGACGTGTTCTCGTCCAAGAAGGCGTATGAAGAAATCGTGCAGATCGTGGGCTTTGCGCCCGCGCCGACGAAGCCGGAAGGCACGCCGACGCAATACGATTCGGAATGGCAGGGTTTCACCACCCGCTTCATCCACATCGCCTACGGTCTCGGCTATATCGTGACGCAGGAAGAAATCGATGACAACCTGTACCCCCAGGTCGCCGCAGAACGTGCTGAAGCCCTTGGCTTCTCGTTCCGCCAGACCAAGGAAACGATTGTCGCGAACTTCTACAACAACATGAACGTGAACACCGGCTCGGACGGCGTGACGTTCATCAGCGCGGCGCACCCCCTCCAGGGCGGCGGCACGGGCTCGAACACGTTGTCAGTTCCCGCCGACTTGTCGGAAGCCTCGATCGAAGATCTCGTGATTCAGATGATGTACACGACGGACGATCGCGGTAATCGAATCGCGCTCATGCCCCGGTCGTTGATCATTCAGCACACCGAGATGTTCAACGCGCAGCGGATTCTGAAGTCGACGTTCCAATCGGGAACCGCGAATAACGACATTAATGCCTTGAAGTACCTTAACATGTTCCCGGAGGGCATAAAAATAAATCGCTATTTAACCGCTCCGCACACGTTTTTTATTCGAACAAACATCATGGCGAAGCAAGGACCCATCCTATTTCAGCGAAACCCAATTCGCTACAGCGATGACGGGGACTTCGATTCTGGGAACGTGAAGTACAAAGCCTACGAGCGGTATTCGGTAGGAATGGCCGATTGGCGCGGAATTTTCGCAAGTGTAGGCCCGTAGTAAGGTAATTGTAACAATAAGGTACTTGCCAGTACTAGATGTTGTTGGTATGATTGGGTCTCTTAAACGGAGATCCAATCATGACCATCTGCAAAATCGAAGGCTGCAAAATCGAAGGCTGCAACAGAGAAGTGAAAGTAAAAGGCATGTGCAAACCGCACTACGTCGCCGCATGGAAGAAAGAGAACGTTTCAATCGAGAAGCGCGAAGGAAACGACCTTTACAATGTATGGTGTTCCAAGGCGAAGAACAGAAGTATCGAATGGGGATCGTTCGAGCGTTTCAAGCAGGATGTAGGCGCCGCACCGGGTGAATCGTATCGTCTGACCCGGTTGGACAAGAAACTCCCTTGGGGGGCGGACAACGTCGAGTGGGCTAAGGTTTGGGTTCCGGTCAGAGAAGACGAGAGCCCGCAAGAGTACAGTAAGCGCGCGATTCAAGCGCACAAAAGACGCGAGAAGTACGGTGTGGATTCCGAGATGTACGACCGGATGTACAAGAGTCAGAACGGCCTGTGCAAGCTATGCCAGAGCCCCGAGAGATCCAAGATCAGCGGCACGCAACTCGCTTTGGCGGTAGATCACGACCATAAGACGGGTAGAGTCCGAGGATTGCTCTGCACAATGTGTAACATGGCTTTGGGATCTTTCCGCGATGACGTAGACGTCATCAAAAGCGCGATACAATACTTGGAGCATCATAATGGTACCCAAACGGAAAATGACAGTCGACCACAAGCCCAAGAAGAAAATGAAGGGTGTTGAGGGCGGCATCAGCATGAGCGGCCCTGAGAAGTTGCTGGCCGCTTCCAAGCCGGCGCGCGGCGCGGCGAAGAAGACGGGCAGCACGCGCATCAAGCACAAAAAGGTCATGTACTGATGGCAAACAAGAAAAACGCTCCTGATGTGCTGCGCGATGGCGCGCGCATCGTCGGCGGTCCCGATGCTCGGAAGGTGATTGAGAACCCGCCGAATATGATCGCCAAAGACCAGCCGAGCATTCCCGGTCACGACGCGGGAACCCACTCATGTCTGAGCGGCCCCGGCAAGAAACGATTTCCGCTGAAGTCCAAGAGCGGTTGGTAAATATCTGGAGTTAAAGAATGGCAACTAATTCGCAGCCGCCTGTACGCAACCCCAGCGGTCAGACGACCGATACCCCGACCGGCCCTTACGCAGACTGCGGCAACGGCAACCCGGCGTTCTACCATCAGTTTTTCGACGATTTCGACAACCAACTCGGCCCGACTGGCGCCTGGACGGTGTCCCCCACGCCTGCTCTTTCGGTTGTGCACACCCCCGGCGACGGCGGTCTTGCACTGTTCACCACTTTGGCAGCCGCAGGCTCCGCGTCGTCGATCCAGTTGCCAGCGGCCAGTTTCACGGCTACGCCCCCGCAAAAGCAGTTTTTTGAATGCCGTATGCAGGTCGCGACGCTCACGACCAACGCGTGGGTAGCGGGATTGGTCAACACGACCGCGACGCCACTCACGGCGGGCCAGATCACCGACGGTATTTATTTCAACAAAGCAGCCGGCTCGACCACGATCAACCTGATCGTTGTGAAAGCCTCGGTTGTTTCAGCTACGGTTCCGATCCCGGTCGGCGCAATCGCCAACTACGCGGCGAACACCAATTTCGACTTGGCCTGGTACTTGAATCGTCACGGCGACATTCAGATTTTCGCGGCAAACCAGCTTATCGGCTTCATCCCTCAGTCAGGCACTGGGCCTTTGTCGCCGCCCCTGACTACCGGCACGATCGCGCGCACCGCTGGCGTGCCGCAAGTGGCGGCACCTGTAGTGCTGCCGACCGTCAGCTTGAATGTTACGCTCGGCGTGTCGAACGGCGCGACCGCTGCGGCCACTACGATGACTGTTGATTTCGTATGCGCTTCCAAGGAGCGTTAAACCATGGCGTTCACCGCACCGGTAACCCTTGTCTTTTCGCTGATCGGTGACGGCGAGTCCACCGTTCTGACAACGTTCCTCGGGCCGCTGTTTATCGGTACCGGGCTCCCCGGAACGACGATCGCGCAGCGGTTGCTATCGATATATTCAAGTGACGGTAGCGCGGTCACTGCGACAGTGAACGGACAGACACTTGTTTCGACGTTCCCTGTCGCTCCGGCCGACCAAACCGTAATTCGTTTGACAGTCAGTTTAGGGGTCTAGCATGGCGGCAACTTTCACAGTTCGCGTGATGGAAGATGGGCCGCGTAATGCGATCCTTCTCGTGAACGGCAATAACGGCGTCGTCGCGGGAGCGGGCGGCACGGACCTAGGCGTCACGTCATTGATCTTGCCTTCGGCTCTCGGCATTATCAACCCCGCCACGGGGCAGCACGCCGCTTCGTTGCGCGTGGACACGATCGAGTGGGATATCCAGGCGGAAGCGGCGTACCAAGTTACCTTACTTTGGGACGCGACGGTCCCAGTCGAATTCTATAACTGCATTGGGCGGGCCAACAAGTACTTCAAGAACTTCGGCGGGCTCTACCAGCAAGCGGGGATCGCAGGCTCGACCGGGGGTATCGATATTTCGACCACCGGAGCCAGCGCTACCGTGTTCGAAAGCTGGACCCTTACGCTCTACCTGGTGAAGAACGGTCTCAACCCGGCGTAACCAATATGGGGCGCGCAGATTTTTGGAAGAAAGGCCAGTGGCTAGTAATCTGCGATGTATGCGGAATGAAATACCATTCTGGCGATTTGAAAGAGCGCTGGGACGGTCTTATGTGCTGCCGCCAAGACTGGAATCCACGCCAGCCCCAAGACTTCGTGCGGGGCATCCCGGATCCGCAAGCCATTCCCTGGGGTCGTCCGGACGTTAAGCCGACTTTCGTTTCAAATCCGGTATCATTAGCCATTACGGATTTCTACGGGGCGTTTATGATCGATTTCACGAACGACATCATTGTTTCGTTCACGACGACCGTTCAGCCAAGCGGTACGCGCGCTTCAGTCTCCCCGCTGGTTCCCGGTACAGAACTGGAAATCCAAGATCAACAGACCGTTCCAGGACCGTAATGTCGCTTAATTTCGGACAATTCCCGACTCCGCGCCTGCCGATCGCAAACGCGGATATCGTCGTCGGCTATCAACTCGTGGGTGGTGTTCCGACGCTCGCGCAGTACACCATGCTTCAAGTGTTCGCTGGCGCGTTCCCTGGCGGCGTGATTCCGGTCACGCAAGGCGGAACGGGGCTCGCCGCAGTCGCTACCGGCAGCGTGCTAGTCGGCGGCACTGCCGGCGTTTTGAATACCGCGCCCCCTGGCGCCGCCGGCACAGTGCTTGTCAGTCAGGGAGCCGGCCAAGTGCCGCTGTTCTCGAACCTGATCGTCACGAACGGGACCACGCAACCCCGCACGGACAATACGACCCTGGTCGCCACCGACGCATTCGTGAACCAGCAGATTATCAGCTCGACCGCAACGGTTCCTTTTCCGGTTGTCGGCGGCATCTACAACCAGGCGTCGAACGGCACCGGTGCGCAGATCGTCATTTTTGCGAGCGGGGGCGTGGTTAGTGGCGTGCTGACCATTTCGAATCCGGGATCAGGCTACGCGGTCGGCGATTTATTGCTTCTGCCTACCGGCAATACCGACGCTATCGTGCGCGTGACCGCAGTATCGGGCACCGGTGTGACGACGGTGCAGGTGATCTACGGCGGCACAGGCTACACGACCGGTAACACGGTAACGGCCATCGATGTCCCCCCGGGGCAGCGCACGGTGACGCTCACAGGCGTTCTGACCAGCAACGTCACGTTTATCATTCAGCGCGGCACGTTCTTGACCGCATCGCGCCGCGTCCAGTTCAACAACAACACGACCGGCGCATTTACCGTTACGGTTTTCTTGAGTAACGGCTCCGGCGGCACGACAGGCAGCGGCGTCGTTCTCCCGCAAGGTACGAACAATTCCAGCGGCGTGATCGTTGAGACTGACGGCCAGAACGACGTTTGGCTGTCAAATACGCCGCTTGGGATTGGCGCCGTGCCGACTACAGGTAACAGCGTCGTAACGGGTACTTTCAGCACGACGGGCAACGACGCGCTGATGTACAGCAACACCAGCGGGCAATCGATCCCGAACGCGGCGAACACCACGGTTACAGGATGGACGCAAGTATACGACCGGGTGAATACGAACTTCAACGCAGCAACAGGTGTTTTCACGGCGCCCGCTGCGGGGTTCTACCATGTCGACACGATCCTGACATTCGCCAACGTGTTGAACGTAGTTAGCACGACTCGAAGCGTCACGATCGTAGTCAACGGGGTGATGCGGATACAGGGTTTCTACTCACCCTCGGCGATAACCTCAACCGTTAGTGTCCAGGCTTCGGGCGTGGTACAACTGACCGCAGGACAGACTATCACGGTCCAAGCGTTTCAGAACAACGGTGCGGCGTTGACGCTTAACGCGACTGCGATTAATACAACGCTGTCAATCCATAAGATCCCGTAATGGCAAACCTTCTGTACGCGAACAACGCAGCGGGAACACTGAATTCCGCGATCACAGCGGCGGCTACTTCGCTGACGCTCAACGCGGGACAGGCAGCGGCATTTCCGGCTCCGGCAGCGGGGCAGGTTTTTTATGCGACGCTCACTGATGCGGCGACGCAAACGCTTATCGAAATCGTTCAGGTGACTGCGGTTTCGGGAAACATTTTCTCGATCGTGCGCGCACAAGACGGCACTTCAGCGCTGTCGTGGAACGCAGGGGATATCGTCTCCCAGCGCACGATCGCGCTTGAACTGCGCAACTTCGAGAACGCGGCCGAAGGCAACTTCGCCGCGCTTGCGGTTCCCGTGACGCCTTCTACGACGCTCGGAATTGTAGGCACAAAGGTAGCTGACAACGCGAATGCGGGGAGCGTAGGCGAGTACTTGACGGCGGCAAGCGGCACTATTCCGATCGCGAGTGGAACCCCGGAGTCTGTGCTCGGCATTCCTCTTACCGCCGGCGATTGGGATATAAGCGCGACGAGCCTGTTTCTTTTTTCCGGGGTTACGGCGCTTAACGCTATAACTGTCTCTCTGAGCCCTACGAACGGCGTAGTAAATACGCAAATTGGCTCTACTACGGCACTGGCAGGTTCTTTCAATCCAACTACGCAGATTATTTCTAGCCCAGTTTTCCGGGTGAACGTGTCCGCGGTAACCAACTTTTTCTGCACGGTTCAAGCGAACTTCAACCCCGGCGTCGCCAGTGCTACAGTTGTTATCAATGCGAGGCGCGCACGCTAATGGCCCAAACTTTCACGTTCTCCGTCAATCAGCAAACGCTTGTTCAAGCAGCGTTTCGTCTGATCGGCCAGTTCAACGACGACACGCCCCCGCCCAATACCGATCTCAACAACGCCGCGCAGGCGTTGAACCTGATGATCAAGTACTGGATGAGCAAGAATTATCCGCTCTGGTGCGTAACGGATCTCTCGTTCACGGTTGTTCAAGGGCAGACGCAATATCTGATCGGCCCGGACTCGACGACGCCGGGGCTCCAGGCGTATCGCGTGTTGCGCATCCCGATGGCGAGGCTCCAGTACGCGCTGCCCGCCGGCCCGTTCCCGCTGCAAGTGCCGCTGATTCAGCTTTCACGGCAGGAATACGACCAGTTAGGCCAAAAGACGGACCAAGGCACGCCAAACTCGTATTATTACGATCCGCAGCTTAATGACGGGATTTTGAGCCTGTATTTGACCCCGGACAGCAACCCGAACATCGTAATCCTGACTTGCCAACGCCCGATCGCGGACGTGATCAACTCGACGGACAGTTTCGACTTCCCGATCGAGTGGATGAACGCGCTTAAATGGGGCCTGGCGGAGCAACTCTTGCCGGAATACTACGTGCCTGAGTCAATCGCGGCGCGCGTGGAACGCAACGCGAACAAATACCTCGAAGATATGCTGAACTGGGATCAGGAGGAGGCTTCGACCTTCTTCACGCCGGACCGACGTGGATATTCACGCCATGGCTGAAGAAGGTAGCGGCAACCGCCTCCAACTCGCGCAGACGATCTCAACTCGTGATCCGACGATGACGAGTGACGCGATCCTGTATAACTATTACGCGACGAAGAATTCAAACGGTCAAATCCTTTGCGAACGGCGATTCGGGATTCAGCCTGTATTCACGGCTACCGCAGCGGCGGGGCTCGGCCTTTTCCAGTTCGGAACTCAAGTTCTCGCCATCATCGGGACGGAATTCTTTGTCAATGGCGTGGCGACCTCAGCGGTCGACGCTACAAGCCCTTACCAGTTCGTTTTGACCGGGATTGGTGGCACGGCGGTGTTTCTCAAGAACAACACCAACGCATATATCTGGAACGGCTCTACGCTCACGAAAGTCACAGACGTGAACTACCCGGCGACGACCGTACCGGGCGTAACGTACCTTGACGGCTACGTGTTCGTGCTCACTCCAGGCGGTACTCTCACTAACAGCAACCTGAACACGCCTGCGACGTGGAACGCTCTGAACACGATCAACGGTAGCCTGTCGGCGGATCCCGGCGCGGCGGTGAACAAGCTCTACAACTACATTGTCTCGTTCGGCACATTCTCGACGACGTTCTTTTACGACGCAGGTAACGTGCCGCCCGGTTCGCCGTTGCTCCCTGTGATCCAGGCGACTTGCAACATCGGCGTGGCGTCCGGAACTTCGGTAGTCGCGAGCGAGAACACGATATTCTGGATCGGGCAGACGCATCAGAAGGGGCGGCGCGTCTACATGCTCAATGGCCTGACGCCGCAACCGATTTCGGATCAGTTCATCGATAAGGTGTTGAACGCGGATCCGCTCACCCCCGGCACGGTGTACGCCTTCTATATCGAGATAAACGGCTCCGCGTTCTATGTCCTGACGCTATCTGCGAGCAATTTCACGCTGGTCTACAACTCGTCAGTCGGGATGTGGTCACGCTGGTCGAGCACCGTGCTCGGCACGCCGCAAGTCGCGGTTAGCGCGACGGTGACGAACGGCATCGTTACGGTGAATCTTCCGAACCACGGCCTGAGCAACCCCGCTATTGTGCGCGTGACCAGTGCTAACTCGGGTGCGATGTTCCTGGGAACATTCGTTGTTACGGTGATCGACGGCAATACGATTTCGTACAATATCGGCTCGTCGCCGATTGGCGGCGGTATAAACAGCAACACGATCAACACTTTTACGATCGACGCGGAAACCGGCACCACGGGCTCCCAATCGGGGATCGGCACGCTCACTGTAACGCCGTTCGTGCAGAACTTCTTCCAGCCGGGTTTCTACGCGTTCACGAACAACACAGACTACCTGCTAGGCGTGTCCAGCGGCATCACGTATCAGATGCAGCAGGGCGTATCGAGTGACGCCGGTATGTTCATTTACGGGCTCTTGCGCACGAATGCGGGAGACTTTGGATCGAATAAGTGGAAGTTCTATCCGACTATCGAGGTGAACGCGGACAAGGTTCAGGACACGGCTTACGTCGGCTACTCCGATGACGATTTCGTGAGTTTTGGACCGTTCCGACCGGTCAACCTGGGATCCGACCGCGCGTTAGTGCGCCGTGCGTCTGGTTCTCGCCGGCGCGCGTTCTCGCTTCTCTACATAGGCGGGTTCCAGGTTCGGTTTTACAATATCGAACTGCCCGACATGCAGGTGGGAACGAATTGAAACTATTTCAGAAACTGCCGTACACGGTTGACGTGTCGGAAATCAACCGACAACTGGCAGAGCATCCGGAATTGTGGGACGGGAATCCGTTCCGGCGCACGGCGGCAGGCTCCGCTCACACTGAGATGCGCGACATATGGGTAAGGTATAATGACGCGAGCAAGTACCTTGCCAAGGGCAGTTTTGCCGGTTTCAACGACGAGCACGTGCCGGTCTGGTATCCGGCTTGGAGCAAAGTACCGTCATTGCGTCCAGTGATTTTTGACTTGATGGCGCGCGTTGAGGGTGAAATGCTTGGCGGCGTGCTGATCACGCGCATCCCTCACGGCAAAGGTATCGCGCCGCACGTCGATAAAAGTTGGCACGTCGACTACTACGACAAGTTTTATATTTCGCTGCAAGCGGGACCGGGCGCCAAGTTTTGCTCTGAAGATGAGTCGATCGAGCCAGAAGTGGGCGACGTATGGCGCTTCGACAACCGCCACGAGCACTGGGTGACGAATGAAAGCGGTCAGGATCGAGTGACGCTGATTGTGTGCATCCGAACGGACAAGTTTAAATGATCGACCTTCAGACCAAGCACTATTTCTCAGGTCGCGAATACGCGAAAGAGATGCACATGCCGAAGGGCTCATGGGCGGAAACGCACGAGCACAAGTACGACCACATTTCCATCCTCGCGTCAGGCTCGGTGCTTTTGACGATCGACGATGTGCATCACGTCCACGTGGGGCCGACCGCGATCGTGATCCCGGCGCTTAAAAAACACCGGGTTTCGGCTTTAACAGACGTTGTTTGGTTTTGCGTTCACGCGACAGATGAGACGGACCCCGAAACAGTAGACGAGGTGCTGATATGCCATTCGCAGCCATAACCGCGGGTACTATCGGCACCGCACTAGCGGGGGGCGCGGCGGCGGCCGCCGGCGGGCTTGCGGTCAACGCGATAGCGGGGGGCGGGGCAGGATCTAATCTCGCGTCTGGCGCTACGGGCATCGCGGGCGGACTTCTATCAGCTAGTGAAGCGCAAGGACTGGCTAACACAGCGGCCCCATTTAGTCAGTTCGCAGGTAACTCGGCGTCCGCGCTCAACGGCTTGCAGCAGTCGGGCCAGGTGGGCCAGGTCAACACGGGCGGGCAAAACCTCGTCAACAACTTTGCGCAGAACACGGGCGCGCAGACCAACCAGTATATCGCCCCTACCGAAGCCTTGGCGGGGCAGGCGCAGGGCGCGACACAAGCCGCGATCGCGCCGACCGTGAACGCCGCAAACGCGGGCGCAGCGGGGTTAAACGGGCTGAATCTGAGCGGCGTGAATTCGCAGATAAACAATCTGATAGCGGATCCGAGCAGCATTTTCAATACGCCGCAATACCAAGCGGCATTCGGGCAAGGCCAAAGCGCGGTTAACTCGACACTGGCAGCGCAAGGGCTAAACGCATCCGGCAACCAACTCGCCGCGCTTCAGAGCTACGGCCAGTCGTTCGGGCAGAACGCCTACGCACAGGACTTGAGCCAGCTTCTCGGGGTGTCGAACCAAGCCGCCGGCCAGCAAGGGCAAAGTTTCAACCAACAAGCTACGGCTTCGGGGCTCGGGCTCCAGGCGAATCAGCAGACGTTCAACCAGAACGGCGCGGCGGCTCAGTTGTCACTGCAAGGCAACCAGCAAGCGTTCGGGCAGTTGCAAAGCGCGAATGGCAGCGGGCAAGCCGTGAATCAACAGGGTTTCAACCAGTTGTCGCAACTGGCCGGTGTGGGTAACTACGGCAACGCTGCGAACCTGTTGCTCGGTCAATACAACGCCGCCGGGTCGTCGATCGGCGCCGGCATCGGCCAAGCCGCGCAGGGCATTGGCGGCTTGGCTGGTCAGGCGTTCAATGGCGGCTCAAACGACTTTGGCGGCGACTTCAGCACCGGCTTAGGTACGGATACCTCGGGTTCGGATATCTCTGGCAGCGGAGCGCTGTTCGGGACTTCGGCGGGGCAGTCGGGGTCTGACTTTAACTTCGGCGGCAGCAACTCTTTCGGCTTCACGGAGTAATTATGGTGGCCTTGCTGGGGAACCTACTGTCCTCTGCGTCGCAGGGGTTCAACAACTACAACCAACAGCAGGAAGATCTCAGCTTCCAGAGGCAGGAGCGCGCCAACCAGTTGGCGGCGCAACAACTCGCGAACCAGAGCCAGACGCTTGCGAATCAGCAGCAGCAAAACGCGATTACGCAGGACCAAGCGCAAACCGGGTTCCTGACTGGCGCGGCGCAAGACGTGTACGGAAGCGGCGGCGCGAACAACCTCGCGAGCGCAGCGCAACCCCAGCAGGGCATATCTGGGCAAATCGCGCAGCCGGATCCGAACGGCGCCGGCCAACCCCTGGACGCTGCATCGACGCCGAAAATGACGGCTGCAACGGGCGGGCTCCCCGCCACGCAGAACGGGCAAGTGAACGGCAAGCCGCTGACCCCGTTGCAGGCGTCGACGATGCAGTCGGAATCCAACGGCGTGGCGGCAGCGACTTCGCCCAAGGGCGCAACCGGGACGATGCAGACGATGCCGGGTACGCTTCAGAACCCCGGTTTCGGCGTGCAACCCGCCCGCGATGACTCGCAAGCCGAGAAGCAGCGCGTGGGCGTGGACTATCTCGGCGCCATGCAGAAGCGCTACGGAAACGATGCAGATGCGTTGATAGCCTACAATTGGGGCCCGCAAAACGCAGATAAGTGGATCGCAGGCGGCCGAAAACCTGAGCAGCTACCGCCCGCCACCGCGAACTATGTCAAGACCACTCTCGGGCGTCTTCAGCAGACACAGCAGCAGGGGCAAGCGGCGCAACAGCAAGCGTCGGCACTGGTGCAGCCTAGCGCAGCGGATAACCTGACCGCGCGCACGAACGCAGGCGTAGACGTTCGCCCGGACGAGTACCAGCAGGCGGCGCAGGCGACGATGAAACAAGCGTCGATGTACAAGGACGCCGCGCAAAAGGCGTTTCAAGCCGGTAACGTGAAGGCAGGACAAGCGTTCGCTGAGAAGGCGAATGCGCTCACCGATCAGGCGCTTAAAACGCAGAAAGACGGGTTCTCGGCTCAAAAAGACGCGAACACCGAAACCGCGAAGCTAGCCGTCGGCGTGAGCGACCAATCCTCGTATAACAATTTCCAAGCACAGATCCGGAACAATCCGGCGATGCAACGCGCCGTGGGAGGGTTGAACCTGACCGGTGACTACACTCAAGACCGGCAGAAGATCCAGACCCTGGCCGACCGTACTGAAACGCTGAAAGACCAGCAAGAAATCGGTATCAAGAAGCAGGAATTGCAGCTTAAACAGCAAACCGAACAGCGCGAACAGGCGAAAGCCGATTTGCCGAAGATCCAGCAGCAGCAAGCCGTGGTCGCCGATCAGCAGCGGCAGCAGACCGTCGAAAAAACGGGCGTGCCGTTCGCACCTTCTATTGCGGCAAGCGCGCCGGTCGGTACGACTCCTCAACAGATCCAAGCGGCGCAGAAGACGGTTCAAGCTCAGAACGCGGCTTACGACAAGGCGAACGCGCCGGCTACGCAGGGGGCTCTCGCCGTTTCGGACTTAGCAGCGCAGGCTTACGTAGCGGTCAAGAATGATGTCGTCAAAACCGGTGGGATTTGGGCCAATATTGCCGAAAATACGGCCGAGGACAAGAGCAGGTTAGGAGGCGCCTACGCATTGTCGGACGAACAACAGAAGTTCGATAAGATCACGGCTTCGATGGTTCAAAATATGCAGCTATTGGCAGGCGCCAACGGCGGCGCGCGCTCGGCCTCTACAGCGGCCATGTACAATAACTACGCACGTGCAAAGCCTAGCATCAGACTCGGTAAAGACGCTAATTTGGCTGTAGCTCATGGGCTCTATGTAGGCGCGCAAGCGCAGGTTCAGATGAATCAATTCCTTGAAAAGTACCGCACCGCAAACCCTGATGCCACTGTGCAGAGCGGAATCGCTCAATGGCACCGGTACGAGCATGCTGTGGGGCCGACGATGATATTTGATCCGGCGAGCAAAGAGAACGTGCCTAATACGGCTCTCATCCCGACACTTGAGGACGGCACACCTAACCACGCCTATAAGAACCCGGACAAATTTTTTCAGAACGGGGGGCACTTCTAAATGCCTGAGATCGATAACACAGGGCCGATAAACCCTACTATAGATAGTACGGGCCGGCCCACCACGGGCACTAAGCCAGCGCCCCCTGAACGCGGCCCGCTGGACTTTGACGCACTCGGCGCGAAAGCATACCAGGCGCTAACCTTCGGGTTCGGCGCGGATCTGGATAGAGCGATTTTCGGCAAGCAAGCGGAGCAGACGACGCGCCAGCTTGTGAAAGACTACGACCACGACAACCCCATGTCCTCGGCGGGCATCGACTTGGCGGCGGCGGTTATTCAGACTGCGGCACTACCTGGCAGTGGCACGGCGGGGTTAGAAGGCACTGTAGGTCGGATAGCTACTCGTGTCGCCGGAAACACAGCCGGTCGCATTGCGGCAAACGTAGCTGGTACGACGGGGCGCTTGGCGACCAGCGGTGCGGGTATCGGCGCGCTACAAGGTTTCGGTTCGGGCGGAAGCATAGACGAGCGCGCGACGAGCGCGGCCAAGGGCGCGGCGGTTGGTGGTGTAATAGGCGCCGGCGCGAACTTTCTCGGTAAGGTAGCGCGCCCCGCCCTGGAAAAGACCGGTGTGCTCGACGCCGCGAAAGGCGCGTTCGATAAGGTACAAGCCGCGCTGAAGGGTGACGGCAAGTCGATGGCGGACTTGCAGAATTTCCTGAAAGCAAACCCTGGAGCGCGCGCAGCGGACTTCTCGCCCAAAGTGGCCGAAGCTGTCGCCAAGGCAGGCGGCGTAAGCAACAAGACAAGCGAAACTCTGGGAACTGCCAACCGCGCCGACGCAGCGGGGCAAACCGCTCGTGTTAGCGGCGGCGTCGCGCAGGGGCAACCGCTCGCTAAGCTGAAGCAACAAATGATTGACGACTTGAGCGACCTTCAGAACAAACGCCAATCGGCGTACACAACCGCGAAAACCGAATCGAATCCGGTTACGCCGGAACTGCAAGACGCGCTCAGCCACCCCGAAGTGCAACCCTTGCTCAAGAAAGCGGTTGACGACTTCAACGCGGGTAAATCTGCCGGCGTGTCGGACTTGCAAGGCGCACCGAAAATCAAGATCCGCGACGGCAAGTTGTCCGCGCTACCCTCCGCACTCCTCGATGACTTGCAAAAGTCAGTCGGCAAGGCTGCGCAGGAAGAGGGCGTCGGTTCGACGCGCTACGGTACGCTGTCGGCGCTTCAGCGCACATTAAAGGATCAGCAGACTGGCTCGATCAAGGACGCGCAGCAACTGGCAGCACGAGTCGGCGGCGAGCAATCCGGAACGGGTATCCTGGGGGCGCAAGAATTCGGTCACGCGTTCGCGTTCGGCTTGAAAAAAGCCGACACTGCGGCGTGGGACAAGATCAAGAACGACCCGGAACAGGTTCAGTACGCGCGTCTAGGCATGCTCAACGGGCTGGACGAATACCTGACGAACGCCGGTCGAATGACGGAAGGCGCGCTCACCAAGATCGCAGACAAGATGCGCGATCCGCAAGTCGTGCAAGTGCTCGGCGCCAAGGGAGCGAGCGATGTGCGCAAGGTGTTCTCAGACGAAGCGGCCCGCCAGCGGGTGTCCGCGACGATGGAGCGCGGCGGGAGTCACCAGGCCGCGTTCCACGACGAGAACCAATCGCGCATGGCGTCCCACGCGGCCAACGTCATTGGCGGTATGGGCCACGTAGCAGGAACCGCTGTTCGTTTCCTGACCGGAACGGGCATGTCCGAGAAGCAAGCCGTGAACATCATCAAGATGGCGGCGCAACCGGGCGGGCTCGCAAAGATCAAGGCGATGGGGGCTCCCAAGAAAGTCATGGAAGCACTTTACAAGCAGCGCAGCGGTATCGCGGGCGGCGCAGCGGAAGCGACCGACATCAAGGGCCAACGTTAGAAGTCTTGATAGGCGGCTACAACAAGAAACAGGACGATCAGAAAGACTATCATTACAGTGCTCCTTTGGTGGATGCTTTTGCAGTAGCGGTAAAACTGGAAGTGGCGTAGTCTAATTCCGCTCCGTCCTCGAACACGACGTGCAAGGTTTTGAAGTTGTCTGGGGTTTGCGTGACGCACCCGCGAATCGTGGACTTGAAAGGGATGTTGACGATAACCTCCAGGCCCGATCGGCATTCCGATACGCCGGCCATCAACAGGTTAGCGCCACCGGAGTAGTTAGTCGCCGTACCCATAACCCAGGGGGCGGCAAAAGACGAAAGCGGGGCGGCGAGAAGCAAGGCAAGAATGAGTTTCATGACGGTATCCTTTAAACGCCAAGCAACGTGCAAAGAATCAGAAACAGCAGGAAAGCGATAAGAAATAACATGATGGTGATCTCCGTTTGAATGAATTCACTATAGCAGTTGCGCAATGGAATAGCAAATGAAAATTTTAGCCGTGGACTGTATCGGCGGGATGCTCGACTGGGCGATGCGATGCGTCGATGTCGGTCACGACGTGCGCTTGTGGGTGAAGCCCCGTGACGGCGAGCGGCGCAACCCGACGGGCGACGGCCTGGTCCCGCGCGTCGCGGACTGGAAAGCCTCGATGGCTTGGGCGGACCTTATCGTACTGTCGGATAACGCGAACCTGATGGACGAGATGGAGCCTTACCGCAAGAAAGGCTATCCGATCTTCGGGCCGAACAAAGCCGGCGCGGAAGTTGAGCTGAACCGCCAGCTCGGGCAAGACCTGTTCAAGAAAGTCGGCATCAAAACGATGCCGTCCGTTGCGTTTTCCGACTACGACGCCGCGAAAAAGCACGTCGAAAAGACAATGGAGCGCTTCGTATCGAAGCCCAATGGCGATGCCGACAAGGCCCTGTCCTACGTGTCGAAGTCGCCGCGCGACATGGTGGGGATGCTGGACCGCTGGAAAGTCGAGAACCCGCAGACGCAGGGGTTCATCCTCCAGCCATTCGTTCGCGGTATCGAGATGGCGATTGGCGGGTGGTTCGGCAAAAACGGCTGGTCGCAATGGTTCCTGGAAAACATCGAACACAAGAAACACCTCCCTGGCGACACCGGCGTCAACACGGGCGAGCAAGGCACTGTCATGAGGTACGTGAAGGAGTCGAAGCTCGTCGACAAGCTGCTAACCCCGCTAACGAGCTACCTGCACTCGATCAACTTTCGCGGCTACTTCGACATGGCCGCGATCATCGACGAAGACGGCACGCCGTGGCCTCTGGAAGCCACATCCCGCCCCGGCTGGCCGTGCTTCATTATCCAGTGCGCGTTGCACGTAGGCGACCCGGCGCAGTGGATGCTTGACCTTCTGCACGGTGAAGACACGCTCGAAGTGCTCGACGAAACAGCGGTCGGTGTCGTCGTGTCCATCCCCGACTACCCGTTCACGCAGTACACCAAGCGTAACTGCACAGGCTATCCGATCTACAACACCGAACGTCTGGTTTGCGAAGATATTCACTTCTGCGAAGTGATGCTAGGCGATGTGCCGGACGAAGAAGATGACAAGATCGTCTATAAGAAAGGCCCGGTCACGTGCGGCGATTACGTGTTGGTCGCGACCGGGACGGACTTCGACATCCACGGGGCGCAGAAACGCGCGAAGCGCGCGCTGAAGACGATCGAAATCCCGAACTCCCCCGGCTGGCGCGACGACATTGGTGAAAAGCTGGAACGCGACTTGCCCGTGCTTCAGGATCTCGGCTACGCGCTGGAGTGGCACTACTGATGACACAGAACGTTCTCGGTCCGCCGCCCGACCCGGTTACGCCGCCTAACTCGCCCGCATGGAACGGCTGGTTTCAGAAAGTCTGGACATTCGCGCCTCAAGGGAACTTCACCGTGGCGACGCTTCCCGCCGTGAACGCCATCCGCTCGCCGGTGCCCGGTCAAATCGCCTACGCGACGAACGGACGTAAAGTGGGGGAGACGGCGGGCAATGGTTCAGGCGTCCCCGTCTATTGGTCGAACGGCGCCTGGCGCGTATTCAGTACAGATGCCGCGGTTACCGCTTAGGATAAGAAATGGAGATAGAAAAAATCGTCGCTGCAATCCAATCAATAAAAGTCGATTTGGATCAGCGTCACGAGGAAAACGCTACTCAGGCGAAGATCACGGAGTACAAGGTCGATGCTGCGATACGGGGTATCGACGAGCTACGAACAGCCTTCCCGGAGGGTGACCTGAACGCCCACCGTCGCGAGCACGAGGCGGTTATCCACCGGACGGAAGCACGCGCTCGGCTCTACGAGGCGCTGCTTACCGAAGTAACGACTAAAGGGCTATGGGCGTTACTGGTGTTCGTGGGCGCCGCCGTTGTCTATTACGTGAGGGGCAAATTCTTATGAACGAGAATCTCAGCTATACAGGGCAGAAGCTCACCGAAGAGTTCGAAGGCTGTTCACTGGTGCCCTACCAAGACTCGGCGGGGATCTGGACTGACGGTTACGGCAACACGCATAACGTGATTCCCGGCATGCCGATCACGCAAGCGCAAGCCGAACTCGATCTCAACCGAAACATCGCGTGGGCGGTAATCTGCGTACAAAATTCGGTGACGATCGCCCTGACCCAAGGTGAGTTCAACGCGTTGGTCGATTTCGTGTTCAACATCGGCAGCGGCAACTTTGCAAAGTCTACCTTGCTGGCGGACCTGAACGACGGCAAGGTCGAGGAAGCCGCGCAGCAATTCACGCTTTGGGATTTGGCTGGCGGTAACGTGGTGGCGGGGCTCCTACGTCGGCGGATCGCGGAGCGGGGTGAATTCAATGAATGACAACACGCTGAAACTGATCGCGGGTATCGTCCTGTTCGGAACCTGGGTAACGCTAGTGGTTTGCAAAGTGCAAAACGCTAACGATTTGATTTCATGCATTAAAGATGCGCTGATCGGACTTGGCCTGTACCATATGGGAGGCGCGGTTGCAACAAAGCAAACTGCGGCCCCTTTTTCCTCTTCCAAATACTGAGCAAACCATGACGACTCTTACCGCTTCGCAAGTATTCTCGCAGCTCGCCGCGCTCGCCGGCCAAGACATTTTTCAAAACGTCCTGCCGGTCGTGACTTCGGCTCTCGCCGACATCGAAGCCAATCCGCAAGCCTGGGTGAACCCGGCATCTGCAATCCTGAAGGGTAACGCGTTTCTCGTGAACGTGATGGCGACGCTTCCGACGATGGAATCGCAAGCCGTGACGGGCGCCGCGCAACTGGTAGGCGCGATCGTGACAGCGTTGAACTCGAAGCTCGTAGCGGCCGCGGGAACGGCCACGCCGACGACTGTTGGTACGGAGATCGGCTCCGCGGTGACGGGTGGCTGAGCATGGCTGAAATCGTTCTGCAATTCGTCGAGGGATCGGGGTTCAGTTCGGCCCTGATCAAATGGTTCGGCAGCGGCCTGTACTCGCACGTCGATACGGTCTTGCCGGACGGTACACTGCTCGGCGCGCGGAACGATGTCATTCAAGGGATACCGGCCGGGGTTCAGATCCGGCCGGCGAACTACATTCAGAATGAAGCCATGCACCGCATCTCGTTGAACGTGAGCGACGAGATGTGGGACGAGTACTACGGCTTCCTGCTCGACCAGATTGGCAAGCCTTACAACCGGCTCGGTATCTTCGCGTTTTTCATCAACGCGGAGTGGTCGGACATCGCGGCCTGGTTCTGCTCGCAACTGGTAACAGCGGCGCTGCAAGACTGCCAGTGGATGCCAGAACTCAGCCAACCGGCGAGCAAGATCGACCCTGACCGGCTGTTTCTGCTGATTTCCGCGCTGACTAGTCAAAGCCGCCTATATCGATAAAAACGATATCGATCAGGCGCATCATAACTTCATCGCTACCTGTGACAATAAACAGGGTAAGCCCGATAAAACTGACCGGTACTAGTAGCGCAATCGCTACGAGGCGGCGAAGTATGGCGATTAGTATCATTTCAAAACCTGTAAGTAAGGGTGACCATCTGAACTCCGGTAGCGATACCCGGAACCGGGCTCCATAGCGGACGCATCTTGTAGTAACGGTACGATACCGATACGTTCTTGTATTCGATCGAAGCTCCGACTACCGGCGCGAACTGTACTTTGGTCTGATGGTTCAGGCTTTCCGTGACGCCGCCCGTTTCTGCCGTCTGGTGCCACGTAGCCCAGTAGGCCCAGTACCCCGCTTCCAAGCCGAATTCGACACCGCGCCACGCGTAGGTCGGCTGGAGCGTGAGCGCAATCCCCTGCGTATGCCCTTGGCCGTTGAAGTACGAATACGTAGACTGCCGCTGCAAAACTTGATGCCGAACCGGATTGTAGTTAGCGTCGGGCACAGCGTCCGTCGAAGCCTCCTGCCGGCCCATGTAGACGTAGTCAGCGTGGTAGCGAATTGACCAGTTGCCGCGTTCGTACAGCGAGCCTGTGAGCCCGCCCATGAAGCCGATGTTCGTTAAAGACTCACTGTTGTCCAAGCCCTTCTGAACCCACACCCCGTCACCCATGTCGCGAGTCTTCGCGACGCCTACGCCTGCTTCAAGTTCGAAGAATGATTGGGCGTGAGCAACTAGCGGAGCCAACGCCAAAAGGACTACTAATGTTTTCACTTTGATCCCCTCGTTTGGTTTGTGTGGCTCCACTATAGCAGTTGCAAAACGGAAATCAAGCAGTATTTACACCGGCACGATGTAGTTGCGATAATCGGCGTCGATATCGCGCTGATCTTGCGCGCGAGCTGCGGCGTTCCATTCGCGAAGTTCTGCGATAGCCTTCACGATGAACTCGTCATGCTGGATGCACTGAAGCGTGGCTTCCTTCATGAACTTTGCGATTTCCATTTGCTCGGCGCGACTGCGCAGAACGGTTGACTTGAAGACTCGACCGAGTACCTGGTCGAGCGGGATTTCGTAGCTGCTCATAAATCGTACTCCTTGACCTCAGGACGTCCAAGCGCGCGGCGCGCGGCCTGGCGCACTTCGAACGTGACGGCGTGACCGAGATCCTCAGGGTTCAACAAACGCTTCGCGAATGACGTCAAGTCGAGCACGGTTCGCGTGTCTGTCTTTTGGGGTACGGCATCCCGCATCACTTCACGGGCTTGGTCTAGTACTTCAGCCATGTCCAGTTTAGAGAAGTACTCGCCGCTGGTTTCAGCCATTGATGTTTTCAGAGCCTGCGCCCGCGCTGCCGCTTCCTTCATCGCGGTTTCACTATGCGGATAGTGGATATGCTTTTCCAGTTGCGTGACTCGGGCGCGCAGTTGGTCGATCTCAAGCAACGGATTGACTAGAGCCTGCGGCCTTCCGTTCTCGATGTGCTGCCTTTTAAAGTCTTCACTCATTACTTTCTCCTCTTCATGGCTTGCATCAAAATGTCCTGGACCGATCGCTTGCTTTCAAGCCGATCCAGAATGTCGAAATCGACAGTGTCATTCGCCAAAATGTAGTGGATGAAAACTGGTCTGTCGTGCCCCGCTTGCATCTGGCGCGTCGGCCCTAAACGCTCGATGATTTGCTGATGCTCTTCCAGGTTCCAGTTCACCGAGAAAAACACGATGGTATTGCCGCCATCTTGTAGGTTAAGACCGTGCCCAGCAGAAGCAGGATGAGCAAACAGAATCGGTATTTTCCCCGCGTTCCAGCTTCTAATAGTTTCTGGATCGGAATCAAGCACGCGGCCGCGAGGAAAAGCGGTAGTAAGACGCTGAAGATCATGACGGAAATGATAGGCAACAAGAACCGGAGCGCCACCGGCCTCTTCAATGATGTCGTCAAGAGCTTGGATCTTTGCATCGTGCGTCTCCGTCCAGTTGCGCGATTCATCGGTATAGATCGCGCCGTTTGCCAGTTGCAGGCACTTCTGCGTCTTGCTCGCCGCGTTCAGCGCTTCCACTTCGGTCGGCCCTAAGTGCCCCTCCAATTCCAGGAACATTTTCTTTTCCATGTCCCGGTACTGTTGGCGCGCTTTGTGGGGCAGATCCACTACTATCTTGTTCCGGATCGGCTCGGAGAGATTGAAGTAGTCCTTCGCATCCAACGATAAGCAAACGTCGGAGATAAGCGTCTGTATCTCGCCTTGGGCTTGTTGGAGAGGCTCCATCCCAAACCCGTCGAAACTCTTCCGAAACCATCGCTCCGAGAAAGCCGAAAACGACTTGCCGAGTCTCTGGCCCCCATCTACGAACCACATGGGACCCCATAAGTCTTTCAAACCGTTCGGCGCTGGGGTACCAGTTAGACCAATCCATCTATCCACCTTTTTATGCGCGACCTCCGCGAGTGCCTTGGCGCGTTTCGTACCTTGGCGCGTGCGGAAGCCTTTAAGTTTCGTTACCTCGTCCGCGACGATCGTCTTGAAAGGCCAGGGGCGCGGGTTGTACTTATACCAGTCGATAAGCCACGGTAGGTTCTCGTAGTTGGTGGTGAATATAGCGGCGTCCGCCCGCAAAGCGAGCGCACGTTGAGCCGCTGTACCGGTAACCGCAGAGACTGGAAGGTCAAGGTTCCATTTCTTGACCTCGTCGGGCCACGTACTCTGTGCAACCCGGAGCGGCGCGAGTACGAGCGTAGGCCCTTCATCCACGAGCTGGAGATGGCTGATCGCTGTGAGAGTCGATATAGTCTTACCGAGACCCATCGGTACGAAAGCATTGCAACGTTCCTTATCGAGAATGTGATCGATGATCAGCTTTTGGTACGGGCGAAGCTGCATTAATGCTCCGCCCCGTAAACGATACCCACTGACGCCCAAGTCATGAACCACCAGCAGCAGAACAGAATCAGAAATTCGATCATCATGGCCTCGTCATAAATTCGATAAAGGAATCGACGTGCTGCAAGCTGTTGATCACGACTACGCAGAACCCTAACTTGCGCCAGCGCTTGTGCTCGCGCACCTGGTCGTCGCGCGGCTTCCCGCCGGTCGCCTTCAACTCGACCAGCGCGAATCGCTCGACAGGAAACCCTACTATCCGATCCGGTACGCCTTTGCGACCGGGGCTCACGAACTTGCGCTGGATACCGCCGGCTACGCGAACCCGGTCGACGAAATACGATTCGATCTGAGACTCTTTCACCCGCGCCACCCAATCAGCAAACCAAAAATAGCGCCGACGATCAGCACGCCGACGATCGCGCACAGGCGCTCGTGTTTCTTGCAGACTTCGATATCGTACCGATGGTAAGGGCCGAACGCTTCGTGGATCGTGCGCGGCGTTGGCCGGTAGTGTTTGTTATCTCTACTAAACAAGATCTTCCCCTGAGAGTTTTGACTCTAACGCTTCTACCCGTTCGAATAAATCGACGAGCAGGTCATTTTTCGAAACGTTAGGTGGGTTTTTGTGCCCTTCGCTGCAATACTGCGCATCGTCAAGGACTTCTCGCGTGCTTGCCTTCGGCAACCCTTTGTCACACTCGCGGCAGTACGACCATTCCCATCCCATGTTGTTCTCCTCGTTTCAGTGAATTCACTATAGCAGTTGCAAAACGCAAATACAACTACTCTTTTCTATATCGCAAACCCTCGAACCCGGCTGCGGCTAAGGGAAGTCCTGGCGCCCAATCGTGCGGGGCGGCCATCAGATCAGAAAGGCGTTCCGCGCTGTACTTGAGGCTGTTCGGCGCATACGTGATCAGTTCGTCGTGGACGCGCATTCTAGTTGAGTAGCCTGCTTTAGCGATTCGCGAGATGTGGTAGAACATCACATCTCGCGCGATCGCCTGGCAGAGATTTTCAAGAAGCATACCCCCATAGGTTTTAATCCGCTCCCACTTACGCGAATAGCGATTCATGCCCATGTACGAAATTGCGCCACTGTCGTCGACACGCGGAGCGGGGTAGGACAAGTCACGCCCGCTAGGTAGCTTCACGCGCAACCAGTTTCCTTCTCGGCGAAACACGATCATGTTGACGGGAAAATCGGTATGCGGTTCGTTGACCGCGCTACGCGCAGCGTCCTCTAGTCGCTTCCAAATCCCGCTGATGTTCGAGTTCGCCGCGCGCCACAGGCGTTTGATCGAATCGCAAACACAAAACGTGTCGTGCTCCAGCCCGTATGTCGAGCGCTTCGTGTCGACCGACCATTCCCAAAAGTTCTCGGCTTCGCCCCAAGTGCTATCCGGGATCGCGTCGCGGCCTACACGGGCTAGTTCGTCCAAGTCGATGCGGTAGGTAGCGGCACCTGTCAGGAAGGCGCCTACGCCCCCGGCATAGGCTAGCATAAGCTCCATTACTTTACCGATCTGGCGAAGCTTCTTCGTGACCGCGGCAGGAGGCACGCGGAACGCTTCGCTATACGCCTTGATGTAGAGATCCGGGCCGGTTCCCGCGTCGTAATCCCTGAACGCCTGGAGCTTCCACTCTTCGCCGGCGATCCACGCCGCAACGCGCCCTTCGATGTTCGCCAAGTCCGCGACAACGATCTTGTGCTTGGGCGGCGCAATGATGACGCCGCGCATGACGTTGGCGCACAACTCCATAACGTTGCCCGTCACGAGATCCGCGCAGCCCGCCTTGATAGCCTCGGTGCCCGTCTCGATCTCGTCCGCTTCGAGCGTCGGGCGCATCATGTTTCCCATCTGAACCAGGCGGTGTGCGTCGCGACCTGTACGCCCCGCGCCGTTGAACTGGATGCCGCCCTTTAGAAAACCATCGCTGCTCACTGATCGTATAATGCGTTTGTACTTGCTTACAGACGACGTGCTCGCCATAAGACGGATAGCAATAAGTGCACGGACTTCGTCTGGAAGCGCTGGGTCTTCCATCCTTCGTTCAAGCGTTGCGGCTCGCATATCGGGCAACGACACACCGTGCTCTGAGAGGATGTGGGCGAGCAGCTTGTCGCGCTGCGTTGCTGCGGTGACGTCTCCGTCCGTGGCTTCGCTAACATCTTCTGCAAGGCCGGCTTGCGCAACCCCGACCGCTTCAATCGCTTTGGTTGCGAGCTCAAGATCGACATATACGCCCTCGTCGTTTGTGCGTTGAGTTTCCTGCCAGCGTGAAAGCTCTTCAGGATTGTTCGGGAAATTCCACTTCGGCATTTTCTGATGCAGTACGCGCATCGAGGTAATATCGGACTTGGCGTACTCGACGAACTGCGCCCATTCCACAGGGTGCGTCTCACGAGTCTTGCGCCGCAGCTTCTGGTTGGCGGGCTGCGGCATGCAAAACATGCGGATCAACTTCTTGCCTTCCTTGCTCTTTGCGACATCGACGCCGAGCTTGAAGATATCGCAAAGCGTGTCTAGCGAACCGGGTAAGCCGTGGCTGAACGCCTGGACCATCGTGTCGCGATGCTTGCGCGCGGGCATCTTCTTGTGAAAGAACGGAAGCGCGTGCCGAATCACGACGCGATCGAAGCTGCCCGAATTATGGCCCCAAAATTCATCCGCGCACTCGACGGCCTGTACCAATCCTTCGGACGGCATCGTTCCTGTCGTGCAATCCCAACACTGCACCGGGCCGTCGTCGACCGCCCACGCGAACAACAGCACTTCCGCCTTCTCCGCGTACCGGTGCGCGCCGTCATTTATCGGGGTTTCGCAGTACGTTTCCAAGTCAAACCAGAGCCTCAAGTTCTTTCTCCTTCGTTGGCGAACTCTTTGAATAGCGCCTTAGCTGCGGCGCAGTAAGCCGCGTGCGCTTCTTCGGGCGTCAAATACTGCCCTAAGTAAATAGATTTGCCGTGCACCTTTATCCCGGCTTGCCATTTCTGCGAGGCTTTAGAAAAGCAAACGCCCTTAAAGCCTGAAGTGTTCGTCGCTTGCAGCTTCTTTCGATTAGCGCAATTCTGGCTGCGTGTACATATTCGCAACTCAGACTTACGGTTATCAAGTCTGTTGCCTTTCTCGTGGTCCACTTCGACAACAGGGTCGGTAACCCGCATGACTTCACGATGCATCTTCACTCGTTTCTGGCTGGCCTTGCCGACTCGCGGCAGATTCCGATAAGCGTAACCTTTCACGTCAAGACACCAGTTAAAGATCGAGAGTCGTTCGAAGTCTTCGTCGTCTACCAGCGCTACACGGTGCTTGCCCACCGGAATCTGCTTCATGTCAGTCTGCCCTATGCGAGGTCATCGTCTGCTTCAATAGCATCGAATCCTTCGTCGCTCGGCCGACTTGCGCCGCCGAAGCTGTCGCCTGCGGCATCGAACTGCACGCCCAGGAGCCCGCAACGTATGCCGCTATAGGTGCCACTCTGCGCCCACATCTCGACCTTGGCATTCACGTAGCATCCTGCGTAGATCACGCCTTCCGACCCGTTCAGGCGCTTAGCCTTACCCGTCTCCGGATCCTTGACGTTGTGCAGGAACAGCGGAGCGCCGTCTTTCTGTTTGCGAATCGCGGACAGCGCGTACATGTTCTCGAAGCCGTCGTAGACTTCGCCTGACTTGTCTTTCTTGTTCTTGATGTACGAGAACTTGTTCTTGTTGGTCCGCATGTCTTCGAGGAAGGCTTCGGCCTTCTTGCCCCACGCGGCGGTCGCTTCGCTGTTGATCGCGGCTTGGATCGCCTTATCGTTAGCCGAGCCCGGCTCGACGATCAGCGTAGCCGAGTGGCGGAAGTCGCCCTGCCCCTCATACTGCGCCGGCGTGAAAAGGTCGTCGATAAATGCGATGCGGACGTGCTTCAATTGAACGATGGTTCCCATGATTTATTCCTTAGTAAGAATGATTTGATGCACTTCGAAGGGGTTGTGCCCGTCCTCGTGGAATAAATCCCACGCTGCCTTTAGGGCTTCTACATCCGGATGATCGTCGACGGTGAAGTTGCATATTTCGCACTTTCCCGGATCTATAAATTGAACATTTATTAGCACAAATCCTCCTCGTCGACGGTTTCGAATCCGTCTTCGATCGGTTTGATTTCAATAGCCGGACGCTTGTCCGTGTCCAAAACGACGTGCGGTTTTCCTTCACCCTGAACGATGAGTTGTTCGATCTTCTTGACGCGACGCGGTTGGTCTTTCAGCGCTTCGAGAATCGGCTTCGGCCCGAGCAGTTTGAATGAGTACATCTGCTCAGTCTTCAGCCGGAAAGCCTTCATCATGGCTTCCGCTTCCTCTTCGCTCGACCACTGGCGGTTGCCGCGCTTGCCCGCAACAACCTTCACGCCTGGCACCTTGCGGCCCGCGAACACTTCAAGCTCGATGCGAGCCCGAATCGCCTTCATGTGATCCTCGATCGCTTCAAGGAATTCGAAGCGCGCGCCCAGTTGCTCGATCGTGAGCGTATCGACGTTCGGCACTTCGCCGACTTCGAAACCGATCTCTGTCTTGGCCGCCAGCCAGTCTTCTTTAGCTTTGCAAACCGCAGAAGCTTTGCACCACATGCAAGTCTTTTCGCCGGGGGCGAAATTCTCAGGAAGGAGCAGCGCGCCGCTGTTGTAAATCTGAATTGCTTTATGCGCTTCCGGCTGCGCAACTTCGTTCACCCATTTGTTCAGCTCATCGGGCGTCGTCGACCACTCGTTCCCGGTTCGCAAAGGCTGCTCGATCACGAGATTCACTTCCGTGAAATCCTCGACGAGCCCGAACTTCTCCAGCGCCCCGTGGCCGTACATCATGAGTTGCGGATTCCACTCGGCATCGACCTCCTGGTAACCGAACTTCGCATCGATAACATCGATTGAAGCTGTGCCGTCCGGCCATGAAACGATCAGCACGATATCCGCGCGGCCCGTGGCGCCTTCTTCGCCCGTGATCTGGTCGATAGGTACGTCCTGCTCGATCTCAACAGTTCCGGTGCAACCGCGCAATTCGTAACCGAGAATGCGCTCTCGCACATTATCGAGCACGGCTTGTACATCTGCGGCGAACGACTTGTCGACTTTGTGACCCTTGCCGAGTGTATGGCCAAGGTAGTCGATCGCGTTCTTTTTGAACTCCAGGCACAAGCTCATAAGCTCGTGCTTGTCGGTCCCGAGATCCGCAGCACCGGATGAGCTATCCGGCTGGCCTTTCTCCATTGCAAGCGAGTTCGCGCAGTTGAGATACCGATGCGCGCCGGACGGACTGGCTAACGCGTGGTATTCAGGCATCGGAAGACTCCGGATCCAAACCGTCAACCACCTTCGACAAGTACACGACGGCATCGGCCCACTGTTCGGGCTTCAGTTCCTTGCCGTTCGCGACGCCCAAGCGAGAAAGCGCGGCTACCGCCTTCTCTTTGGACTCCTTGCTAATCGCGATGATGAGCTTCTTCACGTCGTCATAAGTTACCGGCTTGGATTCGAGCGCGGAACTCGGCGAAGTGTCGGAAGTGATCGTCGGTTGTTCGTTTGGGGCTTCGGCCTTGACTTGCTTCTCGACTTCCTTGAGCGCGGCCTTGGAAGTCTTGACGACTGTTTCTGCGGCGGCTTGGGGCGGCGCGAGATTCAGGATCAGGGCTTGCTTGATGAGCGCGCCCAGGTTGTTAATTGCTTCGGTGTTTGCTGCGAGAGCCAATTCTAACGACATGTGATCTCCTTTGGTGGGTAACGCAAGAAGGAATTTAGGCGCGAAAAATCGACGTGTCAAGAAATATTTTGCATTTGCATTTTTGTTTTGCAGTTGCTATAGTTTGCAGCACACTAACCCCGAGGAGAAAACAGATGAAAGCATTTCACGGTGACCCGGCAGTAAAAGAGAAATACCTGGCGCGACTCAAGGCGCATCACGCGGCGGACGAGATTGTGCAAGGAACAGGTTTTGAAAACGGTCACGGTTGCGCGGTTGGTTGCACGCTCAATAACTACGACCACTTGGCTTACGAGCACGAACTGGGTTTGCCGGAATGGTTGGCGCGGCTTGAGGATCGGATTTTCGAAGGGCTGCCGCCTGTCGATGCGCAGCGGTTCGCGGTTGATTTCCTGGGGGCGGTTCCGGTCGGGGCAGACGTCGATAAGGTGCGGTGGCGTCTCGCAGTGCAACGGCATACGCGAGACCGCGACCGGTTGCTATCGAACAAAGAACCGTATGCGGGGCAGTGCGTTGCCGCTATCGATCAAGTAATCGCGTACTGCGAATCTGAAATTAGTGGATCGGCGGAGTCGGCGGCGCGGTCGGCGGCGCGGTCGGCGGCGCGGTCGGCGGCGTGGTCGGCGCGGTTGGCGGAGTCGGCGGCGCGGTCGGCGGCGCGGTCGGCGGCGTGGTCGGCGCGGTCGGCGGCGCGGTTGGCGGAGTCGGCGGAGTCGGCGGCGCGGTCGGCGGCGTGGTCGGTGCGGTCGGCGGCGCGGTCGGCGGCGTCGGCGGCGTCGGCGGCGTCGGCGGAGTCGGCGGCGGAGTCGGCGGAGTCGGCGGAGTGGTCGGCGGCGTCGTCGGCGGA
>Ga0302233_10000295_pt1 | contig 43717 bp, 46 predicted proteins | sample II_Palsa_N3_1_FD_193516 | JGI IMG/M metagenome (GOLD analysis project Ga0302233, IMG submission 193516) | Peat permafrost microbial communities from Stordalen Mire near Abisko, Sweden - II_Palsa_N3_1 | ecosystem: Environmental > Terrestrial > Soil > Palsa > Peat permafrost | place: Sweden... | reverse complement strand
CGTGAACACCTCACCAAGGGGGTTTTGCAAGCTACTCGTTCGGGTGGTTTTTGAGCGCGTTCCTTGCGGCCTGGTCGATGAGGCTTGCCACCTCGTTCGGGAGCTGCTGGATGACCATGTGGCAACTCTCCACGGAGACCGTAACGGCGTCCATTCGCTTCGCCATCGTCGCTTCCATTGCAGGGGAGAGCATCTGGTCCTGAGTGGAGATGAGAGCCCACGTGGGCTTGGTCTTCCACGCAGCCACCGTCAACTTCTCGTCGAACATAGGGCCGTAGCTCTGGCCCTGGGTTGCGAGCGCGAGCTGACGTTCTTCCATGGGCAGGCCTTCGGTGACGTAGTTCAGCATGCCCTCGGTGGTCAGTGTGGCGAACTTGTCCGCGGTCAGACGAATCTGCTTCTGCCCGGAGGTCCAGCCGTAGGGGGTTCCTGCATCATTCGAAGATTCTCCGACCTCGGGCGCGTACGCCGTGATGTAGACGAGCCCGGCGACTTTTGGATCGTCGCCGGCTTGCGTGATCACAGCACCACCCCAGGAGTGGGCCACGAGTATGAGTGGACCGTCTTGAAGCGCGATGATTCGCTTCGTGAAGGCGACTTCATCCGCCAGGGAAGTCATTGGGTTTTGCACGGTGACGACGTGGTAATCCATCTTCTGCAGGAGCGGGATCACTTTTGACCAGCTTGATCCGTCCGCAAACGCACCGTGCACCAGAACGATGTTTTTCACATGTGTTGCAGAGGGTGCCTTTGCTTCTGCATCGGTGTTGAGAGGTTGGTTCGACATGGCAATTCTCCTTTGGGGGTTGTGGCGTTACTTGCGCAACGCGGTCTTTGCAGCCTGATCGATCACCGCAGCTACTTCGACTGGCTGCTGGAGCATCGCGAGGTGGCATGTTGGGAGGGTCGTTGCCGTGGCGCCCATACGCTTCGCGGAAGCCGCTTCCATGGCCGGCGGAAGCATCTGATCATCCGCCGCGATGACGACCCATGAGGGCCTCGTCTGCCAGGCGGCGACGGTGAGCTTCTCGTCGAACATGGGGCCGAAGCTCTCTCCCTGTACGGCAAGCACTACCCGGCGCTCTTCCATGGGAAGCCCTTGCGCGAAGTGATTGAGAATGCCGTCCGAGGTCATGTAGGCGAACTTCTCGCTGTCGACGCGAATAGCTTTCTGTCCTTCGGTGACGCCGAAGGGGGTGCTCGCCTGGTTGGCCGACTCGCCGGCATTAGGCGCGTAAGCCGCGACGTAGACGAGGCCTGCGACCTTGGGATCGTCGCCTGCCTGCGTGATGACCGCGCCGCCCCAGGAGTGGCCGACCAAAATGACAGGACCATCCTGCAGGGCGATCGCGCGCCGCGTCGCGGCCACATCATCGGCGAGTGAGGTGAGAGGGTTTTGGACGCAGACGACGTGATAGCCCTCGCCTTCGAGAATAGGAATGATCTTGGACCAGCTCGTTCCATCGGCGAAGGCGCCGTGGACAAGGACAATGTTCTTGACTGCGGGGGTGGGCGTCTGTGCGAGCAGAGGACCTGCGGGGAAGAAAGCCGCTGCCAGACCGATTGCACTGCCAAGTGAGTTGTGAATTGCGTTAAGCATGATGTTCTCCTATCGAGGTTGTGAACGGTGAGTGAACTCATGCCGAGATGCGAGCGTCCGACACGAAGGGATGAGCGTTACTGCATCGCTGAGTCAGGTCAGCTTGTAGGTGGAGTATGTTCGGTGCCGGCGCTGAAGGGGCCACCCGGAAGTGGTGAAAAATAGCTACCTCATGGGGTGAAGCAACCGGTATCGCCCCACACAAAAAATCGACGGAAGACCACCCCATCGGGTGGTGACGGGCGGGCGCTGCAGAGATAACTTGGAACGGATATTCGCTCGGTCGATAGCCAGCACCATGCGCGCGAAGAAAGAAGCAAGAGATTGATGGCAGCTTATGACGCAATCATCGTTGGTGCCGGGCAAGCAGGCCCTGCGCTTGCCGGAAGGCTTACAGCCGCCGGTTGGACAGTTGCGCTGGTGGAGAGGAAACTATTCGGCGGAACCTGCGTGAACACTGGCTGCACGCCTACGAAGGCGCTGGTTGCGAGCGCTTATGTGGCGCACTTGAACCGGCGCGCCGAAGACTTCGGGGTTGTCCCGAGCATCGCGGTGATGATGGATATGCGACGCGTCCGGCAGCGCATAGAGGCCATTGTCACGAAGTCGCGAGAGGGTGTGGAGCAATGCCTACGCCAGATGGAGCGTTGCACGACCTACCAGGGCGCCGCGCGCTTCGTCTCCCCGTCTCAGCTTCGGGTTGGAGACGAACTGCTCACCGCGCCACATATCTTTCTGAACGTCGGCACGCGGCCTGCCGTTCCCAGCCTGCCAGGTATCGAAACGGTTCCCTACCTGACAAGCTCGACGATCCTGGCGCTCGACTCACTGCCACCTAAGCTGGCCGTCGTTGGCGGAGGTTACGCAGGGCTCGAGTTTGCACAGATATATCGGCGCTTCGGATCCGAGGTCACTGTCTTTGAACGGGGGACGCGACTCGTCGCTCAGGAAGACGAGGATGTTTCGAACGCGGTACGGGAGATCTTGGAGGCGGAAGGGATTGAGGTACGTCTCAACGCGGAGTGCATTTCGCTATGCTCTGATGGCGACGGCGTTGTGGTGGGCGTAAACGGCGTTGACGATGAGCCGGAGGTTGCGGCATCGCACGTTCTGCTGGCGACGGGACTTACTCCGAACACAGACGACCTCGGTTTGGAAGCCGCCGGCATCGCTGTTGACGAGCATGGCTACATCCCGGTCAACGACCAGCTCCGAACCGCCGTGCCGGGAATATGGGCTCTTGGCGACTGTAACGGACGCGGCGGGTTTACTCACACTGCCTGCAACGACTTCGAGATTGTCGCGGCAAACCTGCTCGATAACGATGCGCGCAAAGCGAGCGATCGCATTCCGGCGCACGCGCTGTATATCGATCCGCCGTTAGCGCAGGTGGGCTTGACCGAACGTCAGGTGCGGCTGCGCGGACGCCCGGCACTCATCGGAACAAGACCGATGACCGGGGTAAGCCGTGCCACTGAGAAGGGCGAGACGCAGGGATTCATCAAAGTGCTGGTCGACGCGGAGAGCAAGGAGATTCTGGGTGCATCTATTCTGGGAACTGGAGGCGATGAAGCGATCCACTGCATCCTCACTGCAATGTACGCCGGCAAGCCTGCCTCGCTCCTCCAGCGTTCGATGCACATTCACCCTACGGTCGCCGAACTCATCCCTACGGTGCTTGGTTGCCTCAGGCCACTCGTCTAGACTTAGCCATCGAGAAAGCCTCGCTTCATCGCGATCATGACGGCATGCGTCCGATCGTTCGCCTGCAACTTGGCGAGGATGCTTTTCATGTGTCCCTTCACCGTATCTTCGGAGATAAAAAGCTTGTCGGCGACGATCTTGTTCGAGCATCCGGATGCGACCACGCGCAGCACTTCAATCTCTCGGTCGGAGAGCGCGTCGGCGCTGTAGTGCTCGGCAATCTCCGAAGCGATTTCGGGTGGAATTCGCCGGTGGCCTGCGTGCACGGAGCGGATGGTATCAATTAGCTCGGTGCGCAACATGCCCTTGAGCAAGTAGCCGACGGCCCCGAGTTTGAGTGCGCGCGAAGCCTGGATATCTCCAGAATAAGTGGTGAGTATGACAATGCGCGCATTGGGAAACTCGCTACGAATGGCAGCCGTTGCATCGATCCCGTTCATCTGCGGCATCTGCAGGTCCATCAAGGTCACGTCAGGGTGATGTTGTCGAAACGCCGCGATCGCGTCGATCCCGTTCTTCGCCTGCGCAACCAACTCCATGTCGCTCTGCTGTTGCAGCGCGAATGCTATGCCATCGCGAACAAGCGGATGATCGTCGACGCAAAGCACCCTGATTTTGCCGGAACTTGCCATCACTGCCTCACTGGAATCTACATCGTCTATGCGCTGAAGATACCACTCGTCGCTGTGCAGTCCGCTACCCGAAAGTGTGGTTTTCATCAGCACCAGATACCACGGGTCGGGGTGTCGCAGAACAGCCATATGCTGCCTGTACTGAATTTGCAGCGTGCCGATCTCGGGAGAAGTGATTTCGACTGGCGTGTTGCAGATCAACTCGTCGCTTACGACGACGCCGTCTTGAAGTACGGCCTGATCAACCCAATGTGTGTTCCCGTATTTTGCGGCAATCTTGTACGACTCGCCGTGCGGCCCAGGAGAGGAGCGACAGTCCTAGGAGATTCCGGCCGCAATGGCATCAAGACGATCTAGGATGAGCGGCACGCGCTCGCTATCCAGGACAAAACCAGGAAGCACATCAAGAAATCGTGTTTCTTGGATTAGAGATTTTGCCGCATCAGCGAGATAACGCCGAAGCTCTGGGGGCGATTCTTCGATCTCCTGAAGTAGGGTATCTCGTCCTTCGATGACAGCAACGAAGTCTTCTAGATCGTGGCTGGCCTGAAAGTCCATTCGACCGCGCCCCCGGAAGGCTTCCATCTTCGTTCCCAGAAAGAATGGTGCGGTAATGAGTCTGATCGATTGCCCTCCAGGCAGAGTGAATTCAGAGGCATATCGGAGGGCCGGCTCATACCAGATGTTGGTGAACCCGAGAACTTCCTCACGCAGCGCCAAAACATCTAGCGTCAAATGGCCGTTGTGCCAGCGACAAATGATAGGTTCTTCGCCCTCGTCCTCGTGAAACTTGGCGTCCCGAAGACGTTTCGAAAATGCGATGTAGTCCGCATAGGTGACGATTTCAGCGATTACATCGACGTCTTTCGTACCGCGAATAGGAGGGGCGGCTTGGTCGGTAATCAAGAGACCTAAGGTAATGCCACCAACGAAGACAATCTCATCGAGAAAACGATCGAGTTTGCGGACGGCGTCTTCCAACAACGGCAGGTTTGGATCAGACATTAAGCGCCTTTCCAAGCAGTTCGATCGCGAGATTTCGTTCGCGCGTCCTTCCGCTGCGGATGGCATCGCAGAGCGCGAGCGTAGCGTAGAACCGGGCGTCCCGGAGCGCGGCCCTGGGTGCACCTTTGTATAAAGGGGACAAAGCAATTCCTCGGACCTTCCCCTCCGCGTAGGGCCAGACCATTGGAGGATCGCCATCTTCCAAAAAATGTGACTTTAGAGGTTCGGCTGCAGCCCCTGTGGGGACTCCGCGAGCCATGGAACCCCTTTTAGGCGGAAAGGTATGCCTTAAGCCATGGGTCAAAAATCCTATTAGCGCGGTGCGGTTGACTCTTCTTTCGCCACTTGAAATGGAAAGCAATCCTGCATCAACATTGCGCTTCATTGACTTAGACACCTCAGAGGGAGAGAGAAAGAGGTCTTCTGCTAAGTCTTTCGATAGCATCTGTGGTTGATCTTGTATGGCAAGTTTGAGAAGCAGCGCAATGTCCTGGCCTTGCATACTTTCCATTGTACTGAGATTTCCAATTTGGAAATTGGAAATTGGAAAGCGGGGCGACCGCAAAGGCTCCCATATGTTCCCACGGGGTCTGGGACTTCCTATCATCATTGATTTTTCATCTATGTAATTGATTTTATTGATGGGGCTAACGGGGATCGAACCGCTAACCTCCTCGTTTGCGACGTTCGATCCCGGGTCCAGATCGTTCCAACGTCTTGCCAACTCATTGATTTGGTTAGAGGAGCCGGGCGGGATTCAACTGCTGATTGGGCCTCGGTGGGTAAGATTCTCGTCTTACTGTTCCCACGGGTCTTCCTAGCATTCCCAGATTTCTAATCTAAATTGTTGATTTTATTGGTGGAGCTGGGCGGGTTCGAACCGCCGGCCTCCTCGTTGCGAAACGGCTTCGCAACGTACTTTCAATAACATAGCACAACAATTGCGGGCACAAAAGGGCGCAAAACAACTGGTCTAAATCCTTATTGTTCCTTTATTGTTCCTCTATTGTTCCCACGCTGGCTCGCAAATCAACGCGGCACGGACGGTACCTCAGCGTGGCACGATGACGAATCAATGGGAGTCAAAAGTCGGTCACACGGAAGCGCAGTATGATCAGCGCCTTTGCGTCCAGGCTCCTCGACATTTCGATCCCTTTCTTCTGTCGATCTGTCCTCCCAATCGTCGAATGTGAGAGGTCAGGTCACCGGAGGGCCGCATCGTCGAAGTTGCCGGAAACCCGGGCCTCCCCGTCGGACTGCAAATCGTAGGGCGCGACCAGCAGGACTTCAGCGTGCTCCAACTCGCTTATGCCTTCGAACAGGCCACCAACTTCGCCAGACGGCGTCCGAAGATTGCTGTGTAGTGGCCTGTGAAATCAAGGCCAAATCGCCAATGCGCGTTTCCAGCGATGGCAGGCTTGGATGGGCGCTTTGGCCTGATAGCGTCATTTGAAGGTCGGATGAGCAGAGGCCAACACCTGCCATAGATATCGAAGCCCGGATTTCGGTGAATCGGAAGGCCACTCAACCAAAAGCGGCCTCTACCCGGCGTACTTGAACTCAACCCGAATCGTTGGCGGCTTTTAAGGAAGTATAGCGTTGCTCTCCTGCGTTTCTACGTTCTCAATCGAATGCATCGCTTCGGGCTTCATCCACTTGACCCGCTAAAGCCGGGCGAAACCGGCGTTTCGCTGCTCGGGACATCGTGAACACTTCCATCCGCGTGATAGAACCTCATACTTCCCGTGCGGCCTCCGGGGTCTCAATAGATAAAGATACTCGGCCATCGATGATGGTGTATCGGCTCTTTGGTTCGACTTTCCCTTGCATTCGAACGGCGGACCATACATTGCGGGATTGAGCAAATCTATACAGACTCGGCAACCGAGCTCACATAGAGTGGATGGCAGGATTTGTAAGAGGGGCCTATGTCGACGCTTGAAAGTGTGTTCGTACATCGCTGGAACCAAGACCATACCGTCGATTCCATTTGTACCGTTTGCTATGCAACCGTGGGCCGCGAGCCAGCGCTAGCGATGCTAAAAGAGCGTGAAGATGCTCATGAGTGCCCCGGTTTGCAAACTGCGCCGTCGATGATTCGCGTTGGCCGGTACGAAGCAAGCGTGAAAACAAATTGATCACTCGCCATTCAAAGAACCGGCATCGAATCTAGACGCGACGGAGGGCACATATGGGATTCGAGCCAAGTACGGCCCGGGAACCGCTCCTCGGCGAGCATTTCACCGTGGGTCCCCGACAGGGGATATTGGAGCCGGCCTTCTCTGGGCGCTATCGGGTGGTTGGGGTCTCGCGGGAGTCGCGTTGCGCGGATTTAAGATGCCTCGACCCACGCGGTGGCACTTTAGCAGACATCGCTTGGAGTCGTTTGCTGTTTATGCCCAGAATATAGAGGATCAGTACCACAAGCTGAAGAAGTAGCTCCCCCTATTGACTGAGCTGTATTGCTCAGACACGCGGCTGACTTCCTCGTAGCGTGCAGAGTGGGGTCACAGGTAATCCGCCTGAAAGACCGGACTCGGGGCCGCACAATGGCTGAACACACGCACCGCAAGAGAGTAGATGGTACGTGGACTCCTTCTGCATGACTTGCTACACACCGCCGCCAAATCATGCACGGAATCAATGTTAGTGGACTTTTGTCTTCTGATTTGCGTGCGCCCAGGCGGCGTCGTTCAGGCCTCCGTCGTCACTGTTGACTGCACGAGAGGGTGGAGCAAAATATGCCCATCCAATGCAGGAGTGCGCGAGCGACCTCTGTGAAATCGGGCTGGTGACGATCCTGAACCAACATGACGTGATGAAGTGCGACTTCGATAGGAAAGACCGAACCCTTATTTTTCAGACCACGGCACAAGCAGAATTTTTGAAAGAGGCAGGTTTCGTGGAGACGACACGGGCAACGGTGAACTAAGTTCACGTTCGTTTGCTCGATAAGCTGTGGGCAATATGCGCAACGACGCCAAGTCTGGGAGGCTCCGGTTCGTGTCTATTTCCTAGCTGTGGGTTTGTAAGGTCGTCAGCAGCCTCCAGGAGATGCATGCACGCTGATCTGATTCACAGCGGGTAGACTCACACCGCGAGATGTGAAATCGAGCTCCAGGGGAGTCCGCAGGAGTTATTCGAGATTTAGCATAGTCCGCCGATCGTGGGGTCTCGCAGGTTCCGAAACTTTTCGAGGTTTTTTTCCTGACGACGTCCGCTCTTCTCGAGAAGGTTTTCAAGTAGGTGGAGAGCGCCACGTATCCTGGTCTTGATGGTTCCCAGCGGAATTGTTGTGCGTTCGGCGATTTCCGCGTGAGTCAAACCCTCGAAGAATGCCATCTCGAGTGCCTCGCGTTGAACCTTGGACAGTCTTGAGATCAAGCGTCTCGTTCGTTCGACCATCAACTTGCGTTCAACCTGAGCAAGAACGTTGTCTGACGCCGGTAATGGAGCATTTTCGATCGAATCCGTTGGACGCCTCTTCCGCTCCCGCAAAACGTCGATCGCTCGATTGCGCGCGGTGGCGGCCAACCAGCCGTTAAGGTTTCCTCCTAGTATCACGAAGCTTGCAGGTTTACGCCAGATTTTAAGAAAGACGTCTTGCAGCACGTCCTCGGCCGCGCTCGCATCTCGAAGAACACGAAATGCAACTGAATAGACGATGGTTGAATGAGTGTCGTACAAACGTGCCATTGCACTTTCATCGCCGCCCTGCACCTTGGAAAGGAGAGCTGCGTCTAGATCAATCGCAAGCTCCAGCCTCTGGGTCTTTCCCATCCCTCTTTTAAGAGGCGAGTCTACCACCGACGCGTATGCTGCCATCAATTTAGCCCCCTTTCAAAGGTACCGATCCAGAACCGTCTACCTTATCGCTTGCTTGAGCAGATCTGCATTGGGCGTCTGATGACCACAACTTTGTCGAGTATTCACTAATGCAGCGCTGTCAGCTGTGCTGTTTTATACAACGCATGTTTGGTGAGGCGCTATATCTGAAACACTCCTTGGTCCCGAGGAGATCAATCTGACCTGTACCCGCGACTGATCTGTTCCCGGGAAAAGGCTTTTGGGAAACGACGTCCCCGAAGATGAATTTGCAGGAGTGAACGCAGACTTCGCGTTGAAGATTTGTCTACGAACCAGTTCTGTCCAGGTTGTCCTCAAAGAACGCTCTCGTCGTCGGCTTCCTGATCGGACGTCAATACCACGGGTTTCACGAGCTTAGAAGTCGTTGGAGTCGTATTGACCTTGGCAGGTCAGAGAAAGTTCGTAGCAAAGGCCGCACGTAGAGTATGCGTAAGCTCTTAAGGTAATTCGTGCGAACTTTCTCGATATCGGCGCGTATTTGCGCAGTATCTCTGAACTTCTCCATCTGCAAAGGCAACGGCCTCACGATCTGTAGGCCAGGGCGTGGGGATCTATCTTAGGGCTACGATTGCAAATCCGATCCTACATTGCGGATTCCACTTAAAGCGGCAGGCCTGCGCAAGCAACGCTCGCGCAGGCCTCATCACACTGAGAATCATTGTCGCAATCGAACAAGAACTAATCTAATACCGCTTCGTAGGGGTTCCATCCGCCACGAGATCGTCTTCATCCGCTGTAACTCCAACCTCGTGTGTACGAACCTCGTCAGTCAGCGGGCGATCCCTGCTCAGAGACCGCGGATTGACAGCATCGACGCCCTCGATCTCGGGGCGACCTCGATCGACCCCTTGTACGTTATCCACGTGATGGCTGCTGACGCTCTTCTCACCAGACGACGCAATATCCTCGCCGCCCGCCTGCTTCAACACGTCCTTCGCTCGCGACACTTCGTCCGACGAATCGCAGTGAACGGACACCAGGATGCCGCCGTCCTTAACGCGGCCCTCATAGCGCTTTGCCTCGTACTCTGGGATACCCATGCCGACCAGGGCTCCAACAAGGCCGCCCACGGCTCCTCCAACGCCCAGCCCAGCAAGCGCGCCCATAATCGGGCCCGCCGCGATCAGTGGACCAACCCCCGGAATCGCCAACGCGCCAATGCCGGCCAGCAACCCAAGCGTGCCGCCAACAACACCGCCGATACCAACTCCGGTCGCGGTTCCTTCTGGCGCCTTAGTGTTCTTCTCTGTTGCGAAATCTCTTGAACCTTGATTATCCGACATCAGCACCGAAACATCCTGGTGCGAAAAACCGGCGGTGTTCAACTGGTCGACTGCTCTTTCCGCTGCTGAACGGTTTGAGAATATTGCGTATGCTGCTGTGTTTTTACCTGCCATGGGAAATCTCCTGAAATGTCTGCTTAGCGAGCTTGTTGAGTTTATTGACGAGCTTGGTGAAGATCCGTTCGGAGTAAGGTTATTGCTTCACACTGAGCTGATCGGTTACCTTGGTTCGCCCGACCACGTCGACAGCCAGGGAAGCTATGGTCTGCTTCTCAGAGTCAGATTGCACTGGTCCCTTGAGGGTCACCATCCCGTTCTGGGTGATGATCTTCACGTTGTGGCCGTACGTCGATAATGACTTATCTGACAGAATCGATTGGCGAATTGTTTGCGTGATGTGGCGATCGGTTGCATCCGACTTTTGCTGGTCGGCGGTCGTCTGCTGTCCTTTGTTCTGGGCGGAATTGTCTGGAGCAGTAGTGACGGGCGCCGCGCTCTGATCTTGTGCCTGTAGCGCGATTGGGGCGCCAGCAAACAGAAGGAGCGCGCAGCTTACCACTGCAACTCGTAATGATGGGGAGAATACGGACATAAGTTACCTCGCAAGCACTGAATGACCACGCTGCCGTTCGGCTAGAAGCCCGCGCCTGATCTAATTTCAGCGATCTAAAAGCGCTCGCCGAAACGAAAACGGCGCAGCGTTCAATCGATCAAATATTGAGATGCCTTTTATTCACAATCTGTTGTGCTTGCACTGAAGTCTCGCGGTAACGCGGGACCTCAAGAGGCTGCAGGGGCATTGGCCAATTCGAATTTACCGCTCGGCTAACATTTCGCTTAGATAATCGGACCGAACCCTACAAGTCGAAACACCTTCAGCAGATTTGAGATTCCCGTCAGGATGAGTGAGAGTAGCAAGACTTTCGTGACAGAAACCGATTTCCGCCTGCCAATCACGCGCTCAATGAGTGCATCGGGATTTTGCATCAACTGAAAAGAACGTGCCGGAAGCCCTTAATGCCTGCCACATCCTGATCCCGGTGACCATGATTCCCTTCGCACTATGTCGGCTAATCTACATGTTATTCTTCCGCCAGAGGTCCTTCTATATCCCGATCCAATCATCACGAGGCGATTCCAATGAAGGAGCGCGGTGAAGCCGCATTTGATCCGGCCGTATTCCTGGCGAATGCGGGTCTGGGTCGAAAGATCGTTCATTTGAAAGCGAAGGAAACCTTCTTTTCACAAGGAAATCCAGCTGATTCCATCTTCTACCTGCAGACTGGACGGGCGAAGCTTACGGTTGTCTCAAAAGGGGGTAAGGAAGCCACCATCGCTATGCTCTCTGTAGGAGATTTTGTTGGGGAGGAATCGCTTGCCTCTGTGGGCGGACTGCATATGGCAACAGCCACGGCAATGACAGCTTGCACGGCGATGAAGGTGGAGAGGTCCGAGATGATCCGAGTCATGCACGAGGAACATACGTTCTCCGATCTCTTCCTAAAGTTCCTGCTGACCCGTAGTATGCGCACGCAAGCGGACCTCGTCGATCAACTGTTCAATAACAGCGAAAAGCGCTTGGCCCGGATACTCTTGCTGATGGCGGAGTTCGGCAAACCCGGAGAGCCAGAGACGCTCATTCCAACGATCACGCAGGAAACATTGGCTGAGATGATCGGAACCACACGTTCTCGCGTCAGCTTCTTCATGAACCGGTTCCGCAAACTGGGCTTCATCGAGTACAACGGTCGTATCCGTGTTCACAAAGCCCTCCTCAATGTCGTTTTGCATGACTGAACACAGAATTTCTTAAAGGGAACCGCTGTTGGGGATTCTTCGGTTTTCAACGACTTCGTAGCGGACTGTCGACATCCGAAACGGAGTCATTGGGCAGGCACTGGCAGAACAACGGAAAACGTTGTTCCCTGTGGCTCACATGTGCGAGAACGAGCCCAGATAGAGCCGCCATGCTTTTCAATTATTTGCTTGCAGACCCACAACCCCAAGCCATTTCCAGTTGAACCTTTAGTCGTGAAAAACGGCTCAAATATCCTCTGTAATGTCGCGGCGCTGATACCTTGCCCATTGTCGGCAATTGTTATCCGGATGCGTGAACTGCCGTCCAAGGGATTTCGCGATGAGGAAGCCCGTAGAGTGATCCTGCCGCCTTCGCCAAGTGCATCCAAGCTGTTGAGCATCAAGTTCGAGATCACTTGTCGCAGTTCGCCGAAGATTGCGGTTATTTGCAGGAGATCGTCGCACTGCTTTTCCACGATGACCTGCGTAGACACCATCTTTGCTTGCAGCAGGTCTATGACGGAATTCAGTAAAGTGACAACGAGAAAATTCGTCGAGACGGAGGACTCGCGGTAGAAGCCCAGCGTCTGGCGGGTTATGTGGGCGATACGTTTCAGCTCATCATCCGCCATTTTCAAATACTGATGAGCCGGTCCCGGGGTGTCGGCGGTGGTTTGCGCCAGGAACAAGAGATTCATCACGGCAGCGAGAGGGTTATTGATCTCATGCGCGAGTACCGCAGCCATGCGTCCAGCAGAGGCCAGCTTCTCGCTAGCGATCAGCTCCTCTTCAGCTTTTTTTGCCAGGATGATCGCGGCCTGCAGTTGAACGTTCAGCAGCTCCGCTGCTTCCGTCAGCTCATGCTGGCGCACCGAGCCCACCAGCAACGCCTGATTCATGGCGACCGCATCGTCGTGAAACTTGGCCGATTCGGTGACCTGGATCATAATGCCGAGATGACTGTGGTCGGCACCGAGTAATGGCCACATCGCATACGACCAGTAGAGCGGATGGAAACCGGTATGCTCCTGTCCGGTATGGCTATCGGCCAGTCCTGTCTTAGCAACCCGATCGAGCAGCAACATGTATTCGTTCATGCCAGGAGTAATGTCGCAGAAAGCTGTCCCTATCAGTTCATCTTTCGATTTGCCGGTGAGCAGACAAAAGGCCAGGTTGACGTAGCGGAGGGTGTGTAAGGAACCGCCCAAACCAGCCATGGGCATGGGCGAAGCGTCGGCGACGGCGCGGCAGAGCGTCGGTACGTCCATTTCCTGCTCGCCGCTTTCCGCCTGTTCGGTCGCCATCTCGTCTCCCGGTCAAATCTTTCGGTTGAGTAGCAGTTCTTCTGACCGCAAGACCGAAACCGGTTGCGGGATTCCAGTGATGAGGTCTACATAGTTCTTCAAGCGCTCCCCGATGACGATGCCGTCGGTGGTGATCTCATACTTTCGGATTTCCCGGCTGTGGGCGGTCCTGCGCATCTTCACCACCATCATAATCTGGCACAGTTCACCATCGATCTCTACATAGCGCATCCGGATGATGTCGTCGGTGAGGAACGAGATGGAATAGCTGCTGAAGGACAGCTCGGTAAAGGTCTCCGGCATCTCGAGCGTGCTCAGGATGGTGATACCGATAGCGGTCAGGGCGAAGATCATGCGGTAGAGCGATTCGCGGAAGTCGGTGCGGAAGGAGGGCGCCAAAGCCATCTCGAAGCCGGCCAGGGAATCGATCACCAAACGCTTTGCGCCGGTCCTCTTCACGGCGTCGAGAATCTCCTGCATCATCTCGTCCACGGACAAATCTAGCGGCCGCAGGTAGATTACTTCCAGACTTCCTTCGGAAAGCGCACTCTGAAGGTCTAGTCCAAACTCAGAGGCGCGCGCGGTGTATTCGTTGGGCCGCTCTTCAAAGACCGCCGCAATGCCCGGTTCACCCACACGTATCCCCGCGGCAAGGAATTGAGTCGCCATTAGCGATTTGCCAGTTCCCGAAGAGCCGGCGATCAGCAGGCTGTCCCCCTCCGGAACGCCTCCGCCCATCATCTCGTCCAACGCCGGGATACCCATGGAAAGACGTCTCGCGGCGCTATATGTCTTCCTCTGGCCAACCAGGCCGAGCGTGCGCGAAAAGGCCTGCAAACCGGCTTCCGTGATCCGGAAGGTGTGCAACCCCGGCACGGAGGCTTGTCCCCGCAACTTCATGATCTGCATCTTGCGAACGACCGAGTTCCTATCCACTTGTTGAAAGAGCCAGAAGAGGCCATCGGCAACGGTAAAGACAGGGTTGTCGCGCACCTCCGACTCAGAATACTCTCCAATCAGAAACGTGGTCGCTTCCCAACTGGTGAGCAGCAGCGCCAATTGCTGCACGAACGTTTGTACAGCCATATTCGTACCTTCGTGAATCTCGCTGCGTAGCACCGTGCGGAAGGAGTCCACCACCACAATGCTCGGGTTGGCGACTTCCACCTGTTTGGAAATCTCTTCCAATACTCCTTGTAGCCCGCGCTCGATGAGATCCTGGCTCAGGTTGACGAAGCGCACGGCATTGCTCAGTTTGGCTGCATCAAAGAAGGTGAATTGCTGCTGGTACCGCAGCATCTTCAGCGCTGGTTCGCCCAGTACGGTGAAGTAAAGGGCGGGCCGCTCCACGGTGGCATTGGCGAAGATGAACTGGTGCGCCAGGGTGGTTTTGCCGCATCCGGGCGCACCGGCGATGATGTTGAACGAAAACTCGGGTAGTCCGCCACCAAGAATCTCATCGAGTCCAGGTACTCCGGTCGGCAATTGATTTATCTTGACCTTGCTCTGCTCGTTCATTTTGATTGGTTCCTTCCAAAGTTAATTTCGGAGCTTTGCAGATTTGGCCAAACATCATGCAGGAGCCGGAGCGTGAGAGACTCGCCGATGAATGTGATCATCAGCCCGATTAACTGCGCAATGAGCACGGCACCCGACTGCGCCGATTCACCGTTCAGACCTCGTAGCGATCCGTCCGAATTAACTTCCCATGCGGCGATGACCGGAGACTCTTGCTTTGCCAAGGTCAATGCGCGCGCCAGGAGCGAACGAAAGCCCGCTGCCCCAGCCAGCGTGGTTAGGGGACGTCCAAGCTTGTCGCACACGCGACCCACCGCATGCGTATCCGCATTCGTTGTCCCTGCCTCAACCGCTTCGAAAGCCAGAAGCCGTTGGGCGAGTTCGCGTGTTGTCGGTGCGTCTGCGCTGCGCGTCATCTGTTCGTGCTTGTTCGTACAATGATCCTGCTAAACGAGTCTACGCTGTCGCGAATTCACTGACTGGTCAAAGCAGGACATCTCTACCCGGAAGACTTCAAGTTCACTCATCGAAGGCTACTTCCGGTTGCCGTCTTTGATGACCGCAGGATGGTGACGATCACTAGGACCTAGTTTTTCCTGCTCGATACCGCTCACATCTGATGACCCATTTCAATTAGCTTGATAGGTATGACGCACAACGGAATCGTATGAAGAGTGTTGGGAATTTCATCGCCAAGGCGACCGGCAGAAAGTAACATGGAGATAAGGCCTCTCATGCAACGCGAGGCCTACTCTGTAAGGAGAGAACCGATGCTTCCTCCACCAATGATTCGTGATTGGGCCAGCAAGCTCGTTGCTTCTGAAGTTGATGCTGATTCAGCCTCGGCACAGACTGAGCTTGCGACACTTCGGGTCTATGAAAAGCTTCGTCGACAATTCTGCGCCCCCGTAGGAGTTGACGCATTTCAAGCTCTCGCTTCTCGTGCCTTGTCATTGGCAAAGTCGCAGTTTCCAAGCCTCAGTGCCGTGAGCGTAACGGCGAATGGAGGCTTGCGCGGTGTTGGCGAAGTTGAAAGCCAACTGAGCGCAGCTGAGGATGGTGAGGTCGGGATCACTCTGATCGCACAGATGCTCAGACTGTTTATTACTCTCCTTGGCGAGGCAGCAACAGTGCGTTTAATAGAAGATGCGTCCGTTCGGATTGAAGTCAAAGTGGAGTTGGACACGACAGCTCCGAGCATCTCCGCGACAGGCTCCAACTACCTCGGGCCTTTTAAGGATATCTTGTTGGAGGCTGACCAACTAAGGCACGTGAGCGAACGCCTTGAGACCCTTGCGGACACACATGCCGATATTGACGAGCTTATGGGCGTAGCGGGAAATATCCGCAATATTGCTACGGTGTTGGATGTTTTTACACTCGTCCGAAGCAAGGGCGGTGGCTCACACGATAGCGTACTTATCCCACCAACGAATGGATATCTGAATTGAGTCGCCTGGCAATTTAAGGTCACGCATCATTTGAGGCTTAGCACCATCGCTACGGTGTCCGCAAATTTATGTTGGAAGACGAGTTCGGGGAGAAGCGTCAGTTCTAGCGGGAACCGTTGGCGGGCAATACAAGCGATTCATTGACCACGGCAGACAATCGCCGTAAATCGAAGGAGAGTTCTTGTCCCAAGGTTTTCGTATTATGGTCGCTCTGGCCTTCGGCGGCGAGATACGCAACCTGCATAAGGCTCTGCAGAGGGTTGTTGATCCGGTGCGCCAGTCTGTTCGCCATTTCAGCGGAGGCGGCAGCTTTCGCCTGCTGCAACAGCGCGTGCTGTTGCCGCTGGTGCCGAACGGCCATGGCTGCAAAGTCGGCCAAGACTCTCATCATCTGGCCGTCGTGCTTGTCGAATGCCGCGGTACGGCCATGAGCCATGATGAAGATGGTTCCTCGTGTATCCTCCACCTGCCACGGAAGAAGAATGCCATCGGTCACGAGCGGGGCTTCAATCCCCATGATGTCGAAGAAACGCTGCCTGACTCGAAAGAGTTGTGGCTTGCCGCGCTCCAGGCAGATGCCACAGGCGCTGGGATAGCGTGGAAGGACCGCGTTCAGGAACCCGTTGTATTGACCGGCGGTTGCAACCCAGTGGTAATAGTTCGCGTCAGTCTTCTCTTCGGTTTCAAGGCTTATGCCCGCGCTGTCGGCACCGCAAAGATCCACTGCGGCATTGACCAACTCTTGCAGAATGGTGTCGGGATTATGCACGAAAGAGTGGGTGAGCCTACGCAGACCCTCCATTTGCACCGCAATGTCGCGTGGATGGAGGCACCGGGCCGCAAACTCTGAATGAGTATCGAGATCCAGCACCGCGAGCCCAGTATCTTCCGCAACGTTTGCCGCTTCAGTCGCCCCGGCCCTGAGGATAGACAAGGCGCCACGAAGTCTGTTGCCAATCGTGTCAACCGGGAAGCCCGTTTCTTCTGCAATCTCAACCCGGGTCTTACCTTCAAAGAACGCCATCTCCAAGACTTGGCGGTCCGCATCAGGCAGAAGCAAGACCAGCGCATGAGGCTTCTGCATTAACAAACTTACTTCCGTATGGCTGATGGGATTGAAGGGACGGCCAAGAGAGGATGTTTCGCTGGGCGTGGCGAATTTCCGCTTGCGGGTAAGGTCGATCGCGAGGTTCCTCGATAACATCACAAGCTTTCCATTGAGGCTTCGTTGTTCCGAAGCAAACTGCTGGGGCGCAAGCCATAACTGCATGAAGAGATTTTGGAGTACTTTCTCTGCCCAGGTTGGATCACGACACACTCTAAGCGCGACGGAATAGACCAACGTTGAGTGCCGATCATAGAGCGAGGCCATCGCTCTCTCATCGCCCAACCCGACTCGTGCAAGCAACGCAGAGTCCTCTGAGGATATGTCTTGCCAGGTCGGCGTTCCCAAAGCATTTCGCGATGTTGTCATGATTTGTCTCCCGTCCAACCTCGCTTCATCCGATTGATGCAGCGCCCATCAGGATCGATCCAGCGTCGGTTTGCTGATGTAACCAAGTGTCATTGGGAAGCAGCGCATACCTATCACAACCCCAAGAATCGTTGAGTTCACGCGATGTTGAGACACTTAGAAAAACGAAACGGTTGGACTTGTGCACATCTATCGGAGCGATTGGAAATCCGCGCTTCGGTTTTCGGTACTCCGCGTCTCTCTTCGCGTCTGGTCAGTATTGGACATCGCGAGAGCACGGATACAGAGGTTGCGGGCAACAGCAGGTACACCTTTTGGTTACAGAATTACATTGAAATCTCTACACTTAATTGCGTCGTATCCTCAAAGGGGGCCGCAACTTTGTTCTTTGTCTGTCGGCCCTTTGGCAACTGGTTCATTGACATCTGAAGTGTTGAAAAATCACAGGGTCACTGGTCGGGCCGCCATAAGCAAGCGGGAGAAGGATTCTGCCACGGAAGTCCGATGGCTAAGATCAGCAACTCTTCTGCTTTTATTGCCACCATGACCCGTGCGGGTCACGCATAGCATCGAGCCAACTCACGCGCCGGGTAATTGCTGAGTTAGTTCCTCTTGGTGGCGCGGCCCAGATTCCCTAATGCCTCGAGATCCCGCTCACCGTGAGACTGCCGAACGTACAAGTCCACTTCCTGATACCGTCTGCCGATCGCCTCGTCCATCGCTAGCGGATACGGTCCGTATGCCCTCGCCAGTCTTCGCAGGCTATCCGTGCAACCCTGTTCAACGACATGCCGCAAGCTGAGCGCCCTCATCTGTGCAGCCGCAACAACGCCCCACTCAGAGTCGATCTCGTCTCCGGCCGTTCGCAGCGCGGCTTGCATTGCCCATACAATCGCCTGCATCGCGCCAATATGTGCCATCGTATGCGGATCATCACGCTTCTGATTGAGCGCCCAGTGTAATAAGCCAGCAGCGCCACCCGCCCAGCAAGCGGCCGGCCCGCAAGCTCCGTGCCAGAAGCCCGGCCGCTGGAGATAATATCCAATCCCACCAATGATCTCGGTCTGCTTCACGGCCACGGACTCAAACGTCGCCGTCGAAGTTTTTGTCTCTCCGAAGGCCGTCGTCTTCCACGCGCTGTCATCGAAGTCGACGCGACCGCCGCGAAGATCGACATCGACGAGTAGTGCCTCGGGCTCTTTCACCGTTACAAGCGCTCGATCAACGATCCCGGCACCGCTGCAAAACGGCTTTCGTCCAGTGACAGCCAGGTGATCCATCCGCAGACCTTTATCTGACGCCTCGGCGGCCCAGACACCATAAAGTGCACCGCGTTCCGCCTCAAGCCCGGCTTCGGCGAGGATGGCGACAGCATCCCAATGCGCTTCCGCCAAGCGTGCGATCGAGAGATCCTCACAACCAATCTCGAACAATCGCCGGTGGCGTTCCGCGGTCCGTCCTTGGCCTGGCAACGGAACAGGCTCCGCGACAACTTCGCGCACACGGGAAATCAGGCGTTCACGCGTCAAGCGCTCACCTCGTTATGCGCGGCCAATGCGCCAGCAAAACCCATCGGCGCCCGTCCCACCCGCCGGCCACTAGTGAGAACCCGGACATGCGAGGGAGACAACCTTCGAGCGCCGCATGCCGCTAATCGGGACCACAGATCGTGATCCTCGGCGGTCCGGAGATCTGCCCATCCGCCAGCACGCAGGTATGCATCGGCGCGCACACCCAAGTTCGCCCCATGCACGTGCGGATGCGTTCCGTCGGGATGAAGCAGGTAGGTCGAGCGAAAACGCTGAGGCACAAACTCTTCATGCTCCTCAAACGAATCAACATCAATGATGCCGGCGACCGCCTCCAACCCGGACTCCGCGAGCTCAAGTTGGTCCGTTAGCCATTGTGGTGGTACGCAGCAATCTGCATCGGTATTTGCAAGCCACGTTTTGGATGTCTTCTGTTCCCTTTGCCCCAATGCCGTTCGAGCGGCCGCAGCACGCGCCACGCCAACGATTCCAGCCTCACTACGGATCACCGAGCCGACGCCGCGCAACATTCTCTCTGCAATCGCAAATGTCGAATCCATCGACCGATCCACCGCGACGATCACGTCGCACGTTCCTTTGCCGCGGAGCGCGTCGCGTGCATCCAATATCGACTCAAGGCACCGCGGCAACAGGTCTTCTTCATCCCGCGCGGGGATGAGTACACTGACGTGCCAGAGATCTTTCGTCATAGCCGCGCCCACCGTTCCAGCCGAAATCCTTCATGCCGCTCGGCGTGATCAAGCCTCAATCCACCCAGACATCCAAGAATCGCGTGCACACGATCTCCACTTAAGACATGATCTTTCGACGTGCCCAGCCAGTGCGCAGCTAGCAGCGTTCCGGACCGCTGAATCCGGGAAACGAGCGTGTGTCCTAGCTCTTGCAGCGTGAACTCATCGAAGTAGTATCCAATCTCAGAAAAAACGATGAGGTCGAAGTCACCGTGTGGCATCTGATGCGGAAGAGAGCCAACGTGCAAGGTCACGTTTGGAAGATCCTGGCAACGAGCTTTAGTGCGATCGACGGCAGTCGCCGATATGTCCATGGCGTCAACGTGCCCGCAAAGTGCCGCGAGCCGCCGTGTCAATTCGCCAACGGAGCATCCCGGTTCGAACGCTCGCTCATAGTGTCGACCAGCCAAGGCATGGATGATCGAGTCGTACCGTGAGCGCTCATACTCGCTCTTTGCGAAGTCCCAAGGGTCTGCATCCTCGCGATACTTCTGTTCGAAGAACTCTGCGCTGGTCGTCGAATGATTCACAGTGCGAATACCTCGAACGGCATCCGCGCCGGCCATAGCAGATTATTCGGGAGGATTTCGGGTTCTGGCGCATGGACTAGTTGCGAAACGTGGCATGTCAGCGCCTCGCTCTTTGCGGTCAATGACTCTTCACTCAGCTCGAACTTCCGCAACTCCAGGCCAGCCACCGTCGCGAGAGTCCCTCGATGCCAAGTCCAGAAGAAGTACGAAATTAGTTTGGCGCCAACATCGGCCGCCGCGACCGCAGCCGCCCTCGCGCACGCCTCATGGTCAGGATGAAAGTCACCAATCCACGGCGCAAAAACCTGTGTATCAGCCGTAATCAGAGGGCGCAAGCGAGCGACTAACTCATTCTCCTGGCGCGCTAGACTGCTATCTACAAGCCTCAACCTCACGATCTTCTCCGCGGGCACCCCCAGCCGCGCCAGCGCGCACGTCTGCTCGAGACACCTCAGCGCGGCCAACCCAGCGTTTTCGGTGTACGCATGCTCGCCGTCGGTGACGGCTACGATCGTGACATCTACTCCGCCGGCACGTAACGCCGCGATGAGACCACCGACGCTCAGCGTTTCATCATCCGGATGCGGTGCCACGACTACCGTCGGCGCAGAACTCGGCATCCATGAAGGTAGGGCCCGCAGGCCGTGCGCCCATTCTGTTTCTCCTGTAACTGGAATGACCATGCCGGGGATTTGGATGCATAAATCTAGCTCCGCGACCATTTCTGCGACTTAGGTGTTAGGTACGCCTGGTTCGATTCCCAGATTCAACTATCGCCAGAAACCCCACGTTTAGCTTTGGCATCTTATGGGTATGACGGCCTCACGCTGGCTCTGCCCCGCGCTGAAGGTATCCGGTCGAGAGGATCACAGTGAAGAAGACACCAGCCGCAAAGCCACCCGCAAACAAAAAGGCCAGCGAAGGCAACGGTAACGGAGGGGAGTTTCATCAATTCAGCGGCGGAACCCATCCGCAATTGACCACCCAACACGGCCAACCGATTTCAGACGACGAGAATTCTCTCAAAATATCGAATAACACTCGCCCGGGGCCGGTCCTCCTTGAAGACTTTGTGCTCCGCGAAAAGATCAACCACTTCGATCACGAACGAATCCCCGAGCGCATCGTTCATGCGCGGGGTGCTGCGGCTCACGGATATTTTGAACTAACCCATTCTCTCGAGAAGTTCTCAAAAGCGCGTGTCCTGAGCAAAGTTGGCGAGAGAGTTCCAGTCTTCGTGCGCTTTTCTACGGTCGCGGGGAATGCCGGCTCCCCCGATCTTGCCCGGGACGTTCGCGGATTTGCAGTGAAGCTTTACACCCACGAAGGAAATTGGGACTTAGTGGGAAATAACATCCCCGTGTTCTTCATCCAGGACGCAATCAAATTCCCGGATCTGATTCATGCTGCTAAGCAGGAGCCGGATCGCGGTTTCCCGCAGGCTCAAACCGCACATGACACTTTCTGGGACTTCGTCTCCCTCACCCCAGAGAGCACGCACATGCTGATGTGGATTATGTCGGACAGAGCCATTCCGCGCTCGTTCAAGAATATGGAAGGATTTGGTGTCCATACCTTTCGGCTGATAAATGCGGCAGGCAAAACCACCTTCGTGAAGTTTCACTGGCGTCCCAAGTACGGCCTTCAATCGGTTATCTGGGATGAGGCGCTCAAGATCAACGGCGGCGACCCTGACTATCACCGTCGCGATCTCTGGAATTCGATCAATGAGGGCAATTTCCCCGAATGGGAGCTCGCGGTCCAACTGTTTGATGAAGACTTCGTCAACAAGTTTGAGTTCGATGTACTTGACGCGACCAAACTCATCCCAGAGGAGCAAATTCCGCTTCGCGTGATAGGCCGAATGGTCTTGGATCGCAATCCGACAAACTACTTTTCTGAGACTGAGCAAGTGGCCTTCATGACCCAGAATGTCGTTCCTGGTATTGATTTCTCGAACGATCCCCTACTCCAAGGACGCAATTTCTCATACCTGGACACGCAGCTTTCCCGTCTCGGAAGCCCCAACTTCGCGCAGCTTCCGATCAATGCTCCAAAATGTCCGATGATGAACTTCCAGCGCGACGGTCATATGCAGTTTCAGACACCCCCGGGGCGTGTGTCGTATTCGCCCAGCTCCTTGGATCCGGGCACTGCCAGAGAAGACCGAAACGATGGCTTTACTTCCGCGAAGGAGCAGGTCGAAGGCGACAAGCTGAGAGTTCGACCTGAACTGTTCGCCGATCACTTTAGCCAAGCGCGCCAATTTTTCTTCTCGCAAACTGTAACAGAGCAAAACCATATCGTGTCGGCCTTCATTTTTGAGCTAAGCAAAGTTGAGACGAAAGCGATTCGACTGAGAATGCTTGGCCAGCTGGCAAATGTGGATAGCGGAATCGCAAAGCGAGTGGCCGACGGCCTTGGTATCAAAGGGAAGATCGAGAAGGTCGCTACGACAGTTCCAGCCCGCACAGATCTTCCGGAATCCCCTGCTCTCAGTATTCACAAAAAGGCTAAACCTTCCTTGGAAGGTAAGTTGATTGGTTGCTTGATTGCCGATGGCACCGATGGGGCAACGGTGCTCAACCTCGCGAAGGCTGCCAAAAAAGCGGGTGCCGACCTTAAGGTCATCGCACCGAAGATAGGAGGAGCGATCGCGAAGGATGGTTCCATCATTGAAGCTGACTTCCAGTTAGCTGGCGGCCCATCGGTTCTTTTCGATAATGTGTTCCTTGCTTTGTCCGCGGATGGTGCGTCCACTCTGTCAACTGAAGCTGCCGCCGTAGCGTTCGTACACGATGCGTTCTCGCATCTGAAAGTGATCGGCACTACTCCGGAAGCTCAGCCTCTACTCGACAAGGCTGGTGTAGTCGTCGACAAAGGCGTGATCTTAGTAAGTAAAAAGAGTGCCACCACAGATCAGTTTCTGACTCAGGCCAAAATGGGACGCATATGGGAACGGGAGCCATCGGTTCGTACCACTTACTAAGAGGCAAAAGCGGATTCAATTTGCATGCATCTTAAAGCAAAGCCCCCAACGTGAGCAGGGGGCTTTCCTTTTGCAGGGGAGCAAAGAATGAAGTGCCAGTCCCCGGGCTGAGCGCCACGGGGCTTATCTCCAAAGGTTCGTCTTGGCCATGTCGAGTACCTCGTGGCCATCGCCATGCAGCATCGCCTTGAGCATATAGAGATTGAATCCAGCGGCTTGGGCGAGTGTGATGGTAGGTGGAAGTGAAAGCTCCTGGCGTGCGACGACGACGTCGATGATGGCGGGGCCGGGGTGCGCGAAGGCTTCCTCCAGTGCGGGAATTACCTTCTCTGGCGTTTCGACTCGCCAGGAACGGATACCCGCGCCCGATGCGATGGTGGCAAAGTTCTGTGGCTTGAACTCGGTGCCGTAGGTTTCCACGCCGGCGGCCTTCATCTCCTGCTCTACGAAACCAAGTGCGCCGTTGTTGAAGACGGTGACCTTCACATGCAGATCGAGTTGTCGTAGGGTGAGGAGGTCGCCGAGCAGCATGGAGATGCCCCCGTCTCCAGAGAGAGTGACCACCTGGCGGGTTCGCTCCGCAGATTGAACGCCGATGGACTGCGGCATGGCGTTCGCCATGGTGCCGTGGTTAAAGCTTCCGATGAGGCGACGCTTACCGTTCATCTTGAGGTAGCGAGCCGACCATGTCGTAGGTGTTCCAACATCGCATAGGAAGACGGCATCTTCTGCGGCGACGTTGCTGATGCACCTCGTCAAATATTGCGGGTGGATTGGGGATTTGCCTGGCTCGCCGACTGCGCGGTCGTCGAGTTCCTTGCGGACCTTCTGGAAGTGTTTTACGGAGTCGTTGAGGTGGCTGCTCTTATGTTTTGTGAGTAGCGGCGTCAGGGCCTTGAGGGTGTTCTTCACATCGCCGATCAGACCTACGTCGATCCTGGTGCGACGGCCGAGTTGTTCGCCGCGAATATCGATCTGAATGACGTGGGTGCCTTCCGGATAGAACTGCGAGTAGGGGAAGTCGGTGCCAAGCATCAGGAGGGTGTCGCACTCCTGCATGGCGCGATAGGCAGAGGGCATGCCGATGAGCCCGTTGAGCCCGACGAAGTAGGGGTTGTCGTACTCGAGGTACTCCTTGCCGCGCAAAGCGGTGATGATGGGAGCCTGGAGGACTTCGGCTACTGCGAGGACTTCCGCACGAGCTTCAGCGCAACCGGCGCCTGCGAGGATCGTGATCTTCTTTGTGGAGTTGAGCAGCTTGACTGCGCTGGCGAGAGCAGAGGCAGGGGGAAGAATGGAGGCGGCGGGGCCGGAGACGCCGAGGTCGATGGCGGGAGATGCAGCGGTTTTCGTAAGGATGTCTCCAGGGATGACGACGACGGCGACACAGCGTTTGGCGATGGCTGTGCGCATGGCGATGGCGAGGACGCGAGGGATCTGCTCGGCGGTGGAGATGACTTCGCAGAAGTCTGAGCAGGTGAGGAAGAGCTGTTCCGGACGGGTCTCCTGGAAGTAGTTGGTGCCGATTTCAGCGCTGGGAATCTGAGCGGCAATGGCTAGAACAGGAACGCGACTGCGGTGACAGTCGTGCAGGCCGTTGATGAGGTGGAGATTGCCGGGCCCGCAGCTTCCGGCGCAGACGGTTAATTGTCCGCTGATCTGGGACTCAGCTCCTGCGGCGAAGGCGGCTACTTCTTCATGCCGGACCATCTGCCAATCGATGCCATCGTGGGAGCGGATGGAGTCGGTGAATCCGTTGAGGGAATCGCCAGCTACGCCATAGACGCGCTTGACGCCCGCTTTCATCAGGGTTTCTACGAACACGTCGGCAACTTTGGTGAGAGGATCTTTCTTCCACATAGTTGGCTGCTTCCTTTTCTATTTCTCACTACCTCCAGGTTTGGATGCAGGAGTATGAGATTGGAGCATCTTCAAAGCCAAGCGGCCGTGGTAATCGAAAGCCCAAGTTTGCGGGAACTTGTCTCATCAATGGGAGTGAAAGAAATCCAATTCCTCCCTGCATGAGAAACCCGTTTTAAGGGCTTGGCGCCTGCGCTCGAAGAACCTCATAGTGAAGAGCGACCGAGCGCACTTTGTTGTTGGGCACATTAGCCATAGGCTCGAACTGGCACTGGTAAATATGCGGACGGGCGACGTCCTTCCCTTACTTCGAGGCCATCAGCGTTACACGCATGAGCTATATAACTTTTAGCAAGAGCAGTATGAGAACGATTGTCAGAATGAGACTGATACCACCACCGCCGTAGTAGCCGATGCCCGGCCCCATCCGGTAGCCGCCAAAGCCGAAGACCAAAATAAGGATGATAAGAAGGATGAGCATCTGCTATCTCCGAGAGTCAAATGATCGTTGACCTGAATTTTGATGCGAATGGGTCGACTGGAGATTGCCGCTGCAAAATATATTACCGCCTGGTTCGGCGTGCGAATCCTCTGACTGGACAGCAGGACGATGCCGGCGCCAGTGCCGAGGGGCGGAACTGAGTTTCCTATTCGCCTGGATCCGTGTTTCGCGAGGCCAAAAGGAGTCGCGGTATAGTGGCCTCCCGCATGATGTGCTCAATGGTACTCCCCAGTGCGAGGCCCCCGTCCGAAGTTCGCCCTATCGCACCCATAACGATCATGCCGTAGGGCCGGCGCTTCAATTCCTCCAGGATGGCGACTGCGGGGTCCTGCCCTAATTGAACTCGAGTGCTGACCCAGGCCCCAAGTCGAGCCACTCTAAACTCGGCCTCCCGAACGACGGTGTAGCCTCGCTGCAGGACATCTCTTTGGCCTCCGCTTTTCCAGAACATCGCTTCTTCACGAGTATGTGCGACATTGAACAGGACGAGTTCTGCATTGTTTGCGGTGGCGATGTATGCAGCAACATCTGCCGCCGCCAGAGAGTGCTCTAAACCGTTCACCGGCACCAGGATTCGTTTCGGTACGGGAAGAACTTTCCCGCTGTGCACCGTCACCAGCACGTCACACGCGGCGTCTCGTACTAATGCATCGTGCATTGGACCGAAGCTCAGCGTTGACGTATTGTTCACAACGGCGCTGCTGCCGATGAAGATGACCTGTTGGTTTTTCGCCGCCTCGAAGACAGCCTCTAGAGGGTCCTTCGCGATCAGCTTTTGCTCCAATCCGACGTGTTCATGTTTCACGGCGCGAGTAAGCCATTGCGAAACTTGTTGCGCCTCCCTGCTCTGAGCTGCTTCGTCCCCATCCTCAAGGTGAGTTGATAGTTCCGTAATATCGAAGATTTCGCGCTGCTGGCTCTTTGCTTTGGCAATTTGTCCGATTAGGCTGACAATTAGTTCCGGCCTGAGTTCCGGTACGCGTGGGACAAGAATTCTCTCCATATCCGCAAAGTAGGCTCGCCTTCGAGCCTCTTCATGGTTGAGGCGTTCAATCTCGAGTTGGTCAGGGATAGCTTTCGCCGACAGTCTGGATAACAAGGGCGGCGTGATTAGTACGGTCAAGATGGCGACCACCGCGTACATCGTATATAGATCGGGCGATAGCAACCCCAACTCGGTTCCGACGATCGCGACAACTACATCGGAGCCTCCTTTCAAGTTCAGGCCAACCCCGATGGACGCTGCTTCCCAAACAGTCATGTGGCCAGCTTTGGCACCCAAAAAGCCAAAGAGAATCTTAAGCAGCCCCACGGCGAAGAGTAACAAGAAGATGCCTTTGATCGACTGAGCCCCATGAAGGTCAAAGAGATTCACGCGCATACCAGCGAGCCCAAAAAAGATGGGTGCAAAGAAGGAAACCGTCAGTGCCTGGATTCTCTCTTTAAGAGCGACGGTCGCTCTAGGAGCCCTGCTTAGCAGCACGCCGAACAGGAAGGCTCCAAGAAGAGGATGTAGGCCGGCCGAGGCAGTCGCAATGGCCGAGAGACTGACTAAAAGTAGAATGAGTGAGAGCTCGCCATTTACGATCCCGGTCACATCCGTGACACGCCGCATCGCCCAAAACGTAAACTTGCGTCCGATGGTAAGCATGAATGCAAAGAAGGCGATGGCCAAAGCAGCCGATCTCAACCCAGCAACCCAGGCATTGCCGCCACTGTGAAGTGACGACACCACTGAGATCAAGGGCCAAACAAGTACTTCACTCGCGATACCAGCCGCGAGCATGACTTGTGCGTAGCCCCTTCGTAATGTTCCGCGTTCGATCAGCAGCTTCGCGACGACGCTGACGGCAGTAACGGAGTACACCAGGCCTAAGAAAAAGCCACTCTGCGGCGTTCGGTGCATCAGCTTGACCGCAACAAACGTGGTGACCAGCAACGAAGAACCGATGGCGCCAGCAGCTGCCAGGAATCCGGGAACCGCCTTTTCGCGAAGAATGACTAGATCTGCCTCAATTCCAGCGATTAAGAGCAATAGGATCGCTCCCATCCAGGAGAGGAGAGACATTCCTTGAGAGACCACGACTTGACCAAAGATCTCGTGGAAGAAGGATGGGAAGATGGCGCCGAGAGCGGATGGTCCGATAAGGAACCCGCCTAACAGCTCGCCAAGGACCTCAGGCTGGTTAAAACGGCGAGCGAGCTCCGCCATGGACCGCGTTGCGAGCAGAAGAATTGCAAACGCCAGCAGCGAGAGAAGGACGTCATTTTCTGTCAATCCATGCAACGTATCTACATCCTTTAAGTTCACGCTTATGAATTCGATTCTTTACGTTGCAGATAGCCGCGCATCGGACAAGAAAGTACCCCCCCCCCGTGACAGCAGTGCACATAGGGCCGACCGGATGATCGGATTGCTAAGCAGACTTTCGCCGCGGAGTTGATTTTGAGGCCAGCTTTACCAAGCCAATTCCCTGCCGCCCAATCTCCTTGGCCGTCACCCGCGCGGCTGGCTTTTTCGCTGATTTTGGTGCAGTAGCCTCCTTCGCACCAATGCTCTTTCGCAGCGCGTCCATCAACCCGATTACTTTTCCGCTAGACCTGGGAGCTTCGTCTTTGGGAACGGGCAAATGGTTTATCTTTGCCGTGACGAGCTCCTTCAGCGCTAACTCGTAGCCATCCTCGAACTTGCCGAGGTCAAATTTGACTGACTTTCGTTTGATCAGAGATTCGGCTAACTCAAGCATTTCTTCGTTTATTTCCACTGACTTAATGTCGCGAAAGAAGTCTTCCTGATTCTTCAACTCGCTTCTGTAGCGGAGTGTGTACGCCATCATGCCGCGAGCGTCCGATCCTGCCGGCAATACGGCCACAATGTTCTCGCGGCCGGAGAAAGAGACCTTGCCGATCGCTGCCTTGCCTGCGTTCAGGAGAGCCCGCCTGACGACGGCGAACGCTTCTGCCTGAGCATCGTTCTCCGGCGTCACAAAGTAGGGCTTTTCGATGTATTCGGGGTTGAGTTCTCCGAGTTCAACGAATTGTGTGACGTCGATAACGCGCTTGGAGGGAACACGCAGGTTTTCCAACTCGCTTGGTTCCAAGATGACATACTGGCCCCGGCTATATTCGTAGCCTTTGACAATCTCGTCTGTCCGAACGACAGTGCCCGGCTCATCGTCTCCGCGTTCGACCGAGCTGTTCAGGACTTTCTGATGGCGCACCCGTTCGCCGGTACTTCGGCTGATCTGGTGGAAAGCGATCTTTTCCTTGGTTTCAGTTGCGGTGTAGAGACTCACGCCAAAGGAGACCAAAGATATCTGTAATTGACCTGACCAATACGGACGCGCCACGATGCACCTCTGTTTACTCCTTTGATTCCATCACGAAGGTGCGAGATGCTTGCCAAAAGACACACCACCGCGCTTGGCCGATAGTACCAAGTTTTCAAGCTCCTTCGACAGCACAGCGTTCAGTCGGAGCTATTCCGTACCGTGCGGCAGCCTGCATAAGCAGTAACAATCTCTGGCAAGCTCAGACAAGGCGCGCAATTACCGTCGTTTAGACTTACCCGGGAGAAAACCTAAAGTTATGCAGATCGCAAGCTGGAACGTCAATTCGATCAAGACACGCCGGGATCAGGTCAAGGACTGGCTTGAGGAGCATGCGCCGGACGTGTTGCTTATGCAAGAACTGAAGGGTCTCGAATTCCCTTCAGAGACATTTCGGGGGCTGGGATACGAAAGCATCGCAGTCACCCAAAAGGCATACAACGGCGTTGCGATTCTATCGCGATCGCCAATCAAGGTCGTAAGCAAGAGTTTGGCCGGCCTTGAGGTGGACTCCCATGCGCGCTTCCTCGAGGTCATCATCAAGGATGTGCGCATCGTGAACATCTATCTGCCCAATGGCAATCCGATCGGCACGGAAAAGTTTGAGTACAAGCTGGATTGGATGGATCGGCTTCGAGGGCAAATGAAGCGCTGGCTAGCAAGCGAAATCCCCACCATCGTGGGCGGCGACTTTAACGTGATTCCCGAAGACATCGATTGTCACAAACCGGCTTCATGGATTAAGGATGCACTCTTTCAGCCGGAACCACGTGAACGGTATCGAGGCTTTCTCGATATGGGATACGTCGATGCATTTCGCGCGTTGCACCCCGACGAAAAGGGACAGTTCACGTTCTGGGACTACTTCCGCCAGGCGTTTGAACACAATCGAGGCATTCGCATCGACCATTTCCTGTTGTCGCCTAAACTGGTGGGTCGGTTGCAATCGTGCGAGATCGATAAAGATCCACGAGGCCTACCGAAGCCCTCCGATCACACCCCGATCGTTCTGACATTGGATTGAGGCCTGACAGACTTACTTGGTCAAGTCCTCGATCGTGAATTCCATTGAAGAGCGGCTCTCTCCTTCCAGGGAAAAGGCCCTCGTGTTTCTTCATTAGCTCATGCATGACGCGGATGGTGATACTCGCGGCATAGCTTACCTCACGATCAAGATTGACCCTCCGGGTGGCTTAGACGACCATCGATGTTCGAAAATAGCGGATCCCCCGACGCCTTGGCGGCCCATTTCGCTGTACGGGTTACGACGATTAGTGCGGTGGCGATAAGAATAGACGCTCCCCTCTTTGGCCAATCGGTTTCCACTATGTCCCAATCTACTTCATGGCGAAACGTGTAGGCGAAGAATGGGCGAATATGTCAGAATAAAGTATCTGACGAAGCGCGGCTCCCAAAGGCGCGATCGTTACGATCATTTTGTTGCAACCATTTTCCGGCAAAGTGAATCTTTCCGGAAGCGCAACAACACGCGCGAACTCAAGCTATCGCATCACTGGTGATGCAGATTGGAGACCAATATGGCGCAATTTACTGGACAAGTGAAGTGGTTCAACAACGCGAGGGGATACGGCTTCGTCGGATGCGATAGTGGTCCCGATGTCTTCTGCCATTTGAGCTCCATTTCGGGGCCCCGACTTTGAGTCCTGAACGAAGGCGATAAGGTTGAATTTGACGTTATCGAGGGTGATAATCGCCCGCAGACCCCCGATGTGAAGAAGCTCAGTGAGCTTCGACTTATCTCATCGGCGCTAATAAGCGCCTCTAAAAATGTCCGTGAAAACGTGACGTCGGAGGAATCCCATGCTCGAATTATGCCCAGGCGGCGAGGGTCCAACAACGCCGCAGTCACACACCGTCAGTCGTGAACACACGCTCCCGCGCGGAGCAAGGCTTTTACCAGACGGATCAGTGAATTTTCGTTTTTTGGCGCCTGCCTCCAAACTGGTTCATCTAGAGATTGACGGCATAGAGCACGCTTTAGCCCTACAGCCGATATCCAAGGGTTGGCACGAGCTCACGACCAAACAGGCAACGGCCGGCAGTCGCTACAGCTTCATCCTTCCCGACGGCACGCGCGTCCCTGATCCCGCATCACGGTTCCAGCCTGCGGACATACACGGCCCCAGCGAAGTTATTGATCCAAAGTCTCATGAGTGGACGGACGGCGGCTGGCAAGGACGGCCATGGACTGAAGCAGTTCTTTACGAAATTCACATAGGGACGTTCACTGAGGCCGGGACGTTCCTTTCTGCCATCGAGAAGCTGGATCACCTTGTCGAGCTCGGGGTTACGGGGATAGAAATCATGCCTGTCGCCGATTTTCCCGGGCGTTGGAACTGGGGTTACGATGGGGCACTTCTCTATGCGCCCGACTCGTCCTATGGACGACCGGAAGACTTCAAGACTTTGATCCAAGAAGCTCATGCCCGCGGACTAATGGTCTTGCTCGACGTTGTCTACAACCATTTTGGGCCGGATGGTAACTACCTGCCGCTCTATGCCCCCAAGACCCTCACCGATCGGCATAAGACTGACTGGGGCGATGCTGTGAATTTCGATGGCGAAGGCAGCGAGGATGTCCGGGAGTTTGTTATTCGCAACGCGCTCTACTGGATCGAGGAGTTTCACTTGGACGGGCTGCGTCTCGATGCTGTCCATGCGATCAAAGATGACAGTCCCAAGCACGTGTTAGACGAACTAGCGGAACGAGTACGCGCAGCCGCGGGTGATCGCTATGTTCACCTCATTCTTGAAAACGAGCGAAATCAGGCTTCCCGGCTGCAGCGTGACGAGAACGGCCAGCCGAAGCACTACACCGCTCAATGGAATGATGACGTGCACCATGTGTTACACACTGCTGCAACGCTTGAATCGAACGGCTATTATGCCGACTTCAAGAACGACACCCACAAGCTGGGACGCGCATTGGCAGAGGGTTTTGCATTCCAGGGAGGGCTCATGAAGTCCAGCGGGGTTGAGCGTGGCGAGCCATCCGGATACCTGCCGCCAACTGCGTTTGTGTCGTTCGTGCAGAATCATGATCAAATCGGCAACCGAGCTTTGGGAGAACGGATCACTGCGATCGCTAAACCTGAAGCTGTACAAGCAATCGGCGCAATTTATCTGCTTTTGCCGCAAATTCCGATGCTATTCATGGGAGAGGAGTGGGGCGGTTCCCAGCCATTCCCATACTTCTGCGACTTCGATGGAGAACTCGGAGACAAGATTCGCAAAGGCCGACGAGAGGAATTCGCTGGCTTCCCAGAGTTCAAAGATCCTGAACAGCGAAATCGGATTCCCGATCCATTAGCGAGAGAGACTTTTCTATCCGCGAAGCTGGATTGGGCAGAATCGAAAAAGGATATTCATGCTGAGCGCATCGATTGGTACCGGCGCCTGCTGACGGTGAGGAACGAGCGGATTGTGCCTATTCTCGGTCAATTAGGGCCATTTGCCGGGAGTTACCACATGCTTGCAACAGGCGCAGTATTGGTGTGCTGGACAATTGAAGATGGAAAAACGCTGCTACTTGCGGCAAACCTATCCGACAACTCAGTCGACGGCTTCGAGACCTTAGATGGCGATATCCTCTGGCATGAGGGTCCTGAACCGGCAGGCGCCATCATGCGTCCTTGGTCTGTCAGGTGGTTGATTGCGACCGGGGAACGCCATGAGCGCCCTGAAGCCCTATCGCGCAGTTATGGGATTCAGGACTATGCTCCCAAGTTGAGAGGCCGGGAAATTTCTCGCCTGAAGGCGCAGAGGTCGCCATGCTCGCAACTGTGCGGGTCGCTTTACCAGACGCGCGGGCGGCGCTCCCGGCTCGGTCTCGGGAGTAAGGCCTCCAGGTGGAGCAGTTGTCACGTCTGAGCGGGCAACCGCTAGACCTGATTCACAATCCTGTAAAGAAGAGGAAAAATCGTGACTCAGTCAAAGAAGAAAAACAGGAAGACCGACGGACTGACGGATCCGAACCGGTTGAAGCCGTTTACAAAGAAGGCCGAGGAAAGCACAACCGGGACGGCTGAGGGGGGTGATAAGCTGCTTCAGATCATCATAGAAACCCCGAAAGGCTGCCGAAACAAATACAGCTTCGATGCGACGCAGAAGATTTTTGTATTGAAGGCGGCACTCCCTTCAGGGATGTCCTTTCCTTATGACTTTGGATTTGTGCCCCAGACACTTGCAGATGATGGCGATCCGCTGGATGTGCTGGTGCTGATGGATGAACCAGCCTTCCCGGGGTGCGCTCTGATGGGGCGGCTGATCGGTGTGATTCAGGGCGAACAGGTGGCTCCCAAGATGGACCCGGTAAGAAACGACCGGTTAGTTGCTGTTGCAGAAACGACACACATGTATGCAAAGTTCAAGCGGTTGAAGGATATGCCGAAGCAGGCGCTGAAAGAGATCGAACAGTTCTTTGTGAACTATCACAAGCTGCAGGGTAAGGAATACAAGTTGCTGGGCGTCAAGGGGGAGAAAACGGCGTTGGCCTTAATTGCAAAGGCGAGAAAAGCGGCGAAGTCCAAGTAGGAAGTTGAGATGATGGTCGATCTTTTGGTGCGGTTCCTTATTGGCGGCGTTGTGGTGAGCCTGTTTGCTGTGTTGGGCGACATGGTGAAGCCCGAAAGCCTGGGCGGAGCCTTTGCGGCCGCTCCAACGATCGCGTTGGCCACGCTGGTGCTGACAATGCATAAGCATGGCGTGGGATACGTTGCGGTGGAGGGCCGTTCGATGGTGGCCGGCGCGATCGCATTTTTCGTATATGCCAGCACCGTAAGCTTTGCATTGATGCGGTATCGCACCAAAGCCATCGCCACTGCGACATGGTTGTTGACGGTTTGGTTTGGAACAGCCGCAGGGATTTGGGCGCTTTGGTTGAGGAACTGAAAAACCATGCGACCTAAACTTCGAATAGACTCACTGCGCCAGACCACGCCCATGGAGTACGCGATACGCTTCATGTTTGGCGGCCTTGTGACACTGGCAGCAACCTTGATTGCGAACAAGTGGGGGCCTGTGATTGGAGGAATTTTTCTTGCGTTTCCAGGGATTTTCCCTGCTGGCGTGAGCTTAGTGGAGAAACATAAGACCAAGCGTGAATCTGTGGTTGGAAAGATAGGCGTTGCAACTGCACGGGCGGAAGCGAGTGTGCAAGCAGCGGGTGCGTCCGCCGGAACGTGGGGACTGGCTGGATTTGGGTTAGTGTTGTGGAAGGAGGCGGCGATTCACTCTCTCCCAATGATGATGATGTGCGCCGCGCTGGCATGGGCCGTTTTGTCATGGACCCTGTGGATGTTGCGGGACAAACATGCCATGTTAACGAGATATGCGTCGAATGCATTCCGAAAAGCGAAAGAATAATTGTTTTTCCTCGCCAATCCGGGGAGTTGAGATCCGGAGTTCTTTAACTTGACCTGCATCACCGGAGCCTTGCAACTCCCTAAATACGCTTCCGCGGAATTCACTGAGGAGACCGAAGGAGTGCAATTTGACCTACACGATGACAGACGACAAGAAGGTGTAAGCAGGATGTGGGCATTAAAGCGGGAAGATCGATTGCCTCTCAACTAATAACTACACAAGAGCGCCTAACGCAGCCCTTCCCGCACCAACGCACTGCTCTCAAATCGCTGAAACAGTTCCGCAACGCTCTCATAGACCTCAATACACCCTGCGTCCATCAGTTCTGTGCGCGACCACCCGCCTGTGGTTACCCCAATCGTGCGTATTCCCGCCAGCCCGGCTGCCTCCGCATCATAAGGCGTGTCCCCCAGCGCCAGGCACTTGTTCGGCCGGACATTGAGACGCTCCAGCGCAGCTACAAAAATATCCGGATGAGGCTTCGATCGGTCCGCATCGTTGGCCGAGGTTTCCTTTTCCACCAGCTCCTGAATCCCCAAGAGCCCCTTGTAAACCTGCAGGTCATCTTTGTCCGCCGAGCTAGCTAGTGCGATCCGAATACCCGCTTCCTTCGCCCGAATCAGCAATTCCCTCGCGCCCGGCAAAGCCTTCACCTTAGAAAAATAATCCTGCTGGAAAATAAACTTTCGATAGTTCTTAAGTGGCCCCTCCACATGTCTCCGCTTCCACCACGTGACATAAACTGGAATGAGTTCATCCCCGCCCTTGCCGATCTGACGTCGGACGTCTTCCCTGTCCAACTGAATGCCAATCGCAGCAAATGCATTTTGCCATGCCTCGGCATGGAGCCAGTTACTCTCGACCAGCGTCCCGTCTATGTCACACAAAAGAGCTTCGATCATCAAGCCTCCTCTCGTTGGATGCCGACTTCACCTTACAACGCATCCGTACTACTAGCGATGGATCTTCCGACCCTCTCAGGGAGTCGCTATCCTCTCGCCTTCACTTTAGGCGTCTCGTTGAGCCGTTTCACGTATCTAGGGGCGCAGTCCCGTGCCCTGATCCTCAAGACGCCACCGATCAGCACCAAAGAGGATTGCGAAGCTGACGTTGTAGTTGCCATACCGGTCTAGACGGTTCCTTCGCTAAACGACAAGCCATAGACGCGGCAAAGTCAGTATTCGATCGTCTAGGTCGATTGTTTCGCTTCCACAGTGTTTAGGGTTGGGTTTCAGGACCGCAAGGTGAGCCCTGCATTAACTCCTTCACTCTTCGTTCGAGCGCCTTAGCGTCCACTGGTGCTCTCACCTTCGCATCGTTATCGAAATAAACGTACACATCACGTGGCCGACCGTCCCCAATCGGTACCCCGGCGTACTGTCCCTCGGCAACTTTTCCGTTCGCGAAAGCCACTACACGTTTCGCCCAAACCTCAATCGCATCCGTCTCATATCCGCTGAAGTAAAGTTGCTCCGATCCATGCAGTCGCAGGTACACAAAGTCCGAGGTCACATCCATAAGCAGCGGCCAATCCACGGTATCCGCCACCACCAACCCGATATCATGCTTCCGTAGCAACTCAACGAAGGAGGGCTGCACAAACGAATCATGCCGAACCTCAATCGCGTGTCGCAGCGGTGGATCTCCACCCTTCGTGAGCAGCGGCTTTAGAAAAGCGCGCGTCAGGGTCCGCTCGTCGCATCGTTTGGCCAGCTTCACCGCAGAACGCACCGTTCGCGGCAATAGCCTGAAGAAGTTTTCATACCTTGCCACGTCATATGGGTCCTGATTGAACTTCATCATCGGCGGCAGCTGCCAAAGAAATGGCCCCAGCTTGGCACCTAGCGCCAGCACACCCGACGCAAAGAAGTTTGCCAGTGCAGTCTCCACGCCGACCAGCTTTTTCATGTGCGTGATGAACCGTCCGCCCTTCAGCGCAAAGACGAAGTCCTCCGGCGTCTCGCTCGCCCACTGCTCAAAGGAACTCGGCCGCTGCAGCGAGTAAAAGGTCCCATTGATCTCTACCGTCGAGAATGTGTTCGCGGCGAATTCCAGCTCACGCTTTTGCGGCAGTCCCTTGGGATAGAACCTACCCCTCCAACCGGCATATCGCCATCCGGAAATTCCTACGCGAATCTTGCCCGGCTGAGGTGCGCGGCTCATATGCGCTTAGGATGCCTTATTCTGCCGAAGCAGGCACCTCACTTGAGATTCGGCCGGAGACCTCAAATTAGCCCACTGCCGGCCTTTTCGAAGGAAATGCAATGCAAGGGGCTTCGGAGCCAACGTCCCGTCGCCACGTCCCCAAGCATTTCGAATGCGCCTCATCTCAGCACCACTCCCGCAGAGAAGGTCAGAGTACTCCTGCCCTTCGATAAGGTTGGACGTCTTCGCGATCCTTCTATTGCGGGATAAATCCGAGGATGGGTTAGCCAAATACGGCACTAGGAGCGTACAGGTAAGGTGATCTTAAAAGCGGTGCCACTCTTGCCGGGGCGTACGCTGCTCCGCACTCGAATCCGACCGTTATGACGCTCAATGATGCCTTTCGACAGGGCCAAGCCTAGACCTGTTCCCTTGTCTGTTTTCGTCGTAAAGAACGGTTGGAAGAGGGCCTCCTTGTGCTGGGTCGCAATGCCATGACCGTTGTCGGCGACCACAAAGTCGATCTCATTCGCTCGCTTTCTGACTCGCAGGCGCAGTATGCCTTCAGCCGGGAGCGCATCCAAAGCGTTTACGATCAGATTGGACACGACCTGCAGCATCTCGCCGGTGAAGACCTCGGCCACTGCACCCTCGGGCAGGTCTTTCACAAGATGGATACGCTTCTCCTCGATCACACGCTGGTGAATGCGAATCGCGGCTTCCGCGACAGCTACCAAGTCAATCGGACGAGGCTTGTCTGATCGGTGGGAAAACCCAAGACTCTGCTTTGCAACATGTCTCAAGTTTTCCATTTGCTCCTCCGCCTGGAGCAAATACATCCGTACCTTGGCGGGGTCATCCGCCTCCAGCAGGGCTAAATAGGTCAAGTGCCCCAGCGCTTCCAAGGGGTTTTTAACCTCATGCATGACTTCAAGAGCGAGTCGGCCGGCGACTGAACGCTGTTCGGCCTTTCCCAACGCCTCTGTTGCGATGGCAAGCTGCCTCTCAGAAACCCGGAGCATTTCTTGGGTTATCTCAAGTTCTGATTGTCCATCGGGTTGATTTTGAGGGCCCATCGTCTTCGCTCCGAATGGTTTGTTCTGGAGAGAACGCACTCGGGCGTTTCGACCGGGGGATACCCACAAACCAGGTGGCTCGGTCTGTCAGACAGAATAAGCCACGTATTTCGATGCGATGGGGATTCGTTGTGCTGCCCTGTAGGTAACAAAACGGCGATTTACGTGTCCCTCCGCCCCACTTTTATCGCAGAGAAGCAGAGGAAGCGTGCTGGAGCAGATGCTGCACCGTTTCCACCAGCTTTCGAGGACCGTCGAGAGCACTTAGAACTGCATCGTGCGCCCTCTCGGAACAAGGAGAATCGCCCGCGGTAAGCACAAGACATCGAGTCACCGGATGTCTGTTTTCAGCGAATTCGATGGCGGCCGCACACATGTCTGAGGATAGGGAGTGACAGAGCACCAGCAACGAAATGGTCCGGCCCAGTAAAATCTCTTGAAAATCTGAAGGGTCACGAGCGGAGAAGACCGTATAACCGGCTTTTTCCAAAACCATCGTACGAGTACCGAGCAAAACGTCGTCACTGCCGTAAACAAGAATGCAAACCGACTTGGTTGATGCGGGTTCCGAATTCAAAGTTTGCTCCATACGCTTGTCCAAAACACAAATTCGGCCAGTCACATGAATTGAGCCAATCTCAACCCTGGTGTTCTCGTGCCTCAGCTACGATGATGTTCACTGCAATACAATCTAGGCCCTAATCTTCTGAAGCAGAACTGACGGGTGGACCGGCCCCGCGAGCATTTGAAAGGTATGTCCGTGTTGCGAGCCTCTTTTAGCAGATCCAGAGTATCGGCTGCGCCGGAGATGAGGAGAATCTTGCAGCGCGGACAGGGTTCTTGAATTCTTATAGCGAGCCCAATTGCCGAAAGCTGGGGCATCATCACATCCGAGATGAGCCAATCTGGTACTTCATCTCCCGCCGCTTGAAAGCGCGTCTAAGGGATTGACAAAGGAAGAGCCTGAGAAACCCTGCATTTTGATTATCGCGGCTAACGTCGGCGATAATTCCTTCGTCATCGACTACGAAGAACGTAATTTCCGACTCTTGTTTCATAGCTTTGCCCCATCAAGAGCGCTGGAAAACAAGCGTGACCTAATCAGCCCGCGAGCCCTTCTCCCCTTGGATCACGTCGCATTCCACGGGGTCACTGTCTTTGAGGGTCTTATAACCGTCACGTTTAATCGAACTGTAGTGGACAAAGACATCACTGCCACTGTCGCGTCCCAGGAAACCAAATCCCCGAGCGTTGTTGAACGACTTCACCGTTCCTGCGAACTGTGCCATTGCGTTTTTCCCTTCTTGCATCGTCGTTCTCAGAAAGGCAACGTCGAGTCTTTGTGGGGCATCGGCTCAATCGGAGTTCCGTTTCTATGTTCGATACCGTATTGAGCTCGGGCGAAGAAAGTCTGTCTGTCTCGCACCTGGCAATTGGGTCGCTAGATTGTGCGTCAACAATGCGCTGTGCCGGGGCGAGGCAGCTCCCTAGAGGCATTCGACATGGAAAGTTTACTGACGAGGCAAAAGCTCGTCTGTCCAACGACGGACAGAGATTTGTCCGCCACCAGACAGACTCCCGCTTCTTGCGGTAATTGAATCAAGTGTTCTTTGCCTTCGGTGAAGAGCCGCTACCCTCCAGCCTTCTGAACTAACGCGAGTAGAACGACGTAAGGGCCGAGACCCGCTGAGGAAGTCCTCTGCGGATCCAAAAACGCACCGTTTTCGTAAGGTTGACGGCCCGCCATTCTCCGCTTCTCGAAACGTATCAATGCGCTAATCCCGAAATCGAACATATAGAACGGCTATCTTTTATTCGAAACTGTACGGACTGGGGGTCGAAAGGCAACGAGATGATCGAGTATGTAGGAACGCTGCAGGGCTTGGACGCTGCAAAGAGTTGTTGTTTAACCGGGCTAGATGACTGCCATGGGAAGCGCGTCCGATTCGACTCAAGCATGATCCAGCCTGACAGGGAGATGTCTCTGCAGCAAGGAGATTATCCATGTCAGGATCAATAAATCTGCTGCTTAACTCCCTTTCCTCCAAGTCGTGTGAATCGCTGCTCAGCCGCTGCGTTGAAGTGGACCTTCCGCTCAAAAAGTCCTTGTATGAAGCCGGACAGACGCCGAAATATGCGTACTTCATGACGTCGGGGATTGCGTCGGTTGTCACATGTATGGAGGACTGCGCTACAGCTGAGGTGGGCCTGATCGGTCGGGAAGGTCTTGTAGGGAGCTTTCATCTCTTGGGCCCAGCCCCCGTTTCGACGAACTCCATGGTTCAACTTACGGGGACCGCTTTGCGAATGCCTTACCCGGAGTTGCTCGCCGCCTATCGGTCGAATGAGGAGATCAGAGATCGTATCCTTGAGTTCGTTCAGGATCAGGCCGTAAGTGTGAGCCAACTCGCAGGATGTAACCGACTCCATGAAAACGAAGAGCGACTCGCCCGTTGGCTCCTCATGGCACAGGATCGCACACAATCGGACGTCCTCTTTTTCACACAGGAGTTCCTGGCAATGATGATCGGCGCAAGACGTTCGACGGTGACTGTCATCGCAGGCGCTCTCCAGCGTAGCGGCCTTATCGAATACGAGCGCGGAAGAGTGAAGGTTCTTAATCGGACCAACTTGGAAGCCGCTGCCTGTAATTGCTATCAGATTACGAAAAACCTATACGCCGGCTTGTACAGCAAGCCGGCACCAGGAATGGGGCAGCAAAGCCAAGGATCGCAGGAAGGCTCGAATCAAGAGCACTAGACTCTGTGCCTGCGCCGAGCCACCGCCGTTCAGGCCGTATGCGCTGTGTCAAACTTCTCGTAGTTCGCCAGATAATTTCTGATGATCGAATAGCAGACGCACGATCGCGCTTCGAGCCCTTTACGATCAAGGATGGTGATGACGCCTCTCTTATAGTCAATCAGACCTTCTTTTTTGAGCGTTGATGCGACCACCGATACCGTAGACCGCGTGCTCCCCAGCATATGGGAGAGAAACTCCTGTGACATCTTGAAGGTATCGAAGTGCGTCCGGTCCGCTGTGATAAGGAGCCAGCGGGAGAGCCTCTGCTCATACTTATGAGCTGCAGCACAGCCCGGAGACTGGGACGATTGCAACAACTGAGCTTGGACGTACCGCAGGCACAGATCGTGAAATACCCCGAAACGGCTGAACTCCTTGAGTGCATTTGCATAGCTGCACCGCCAACCGGTGCCCGCCACCTGGGTATAGACATGATTCAGGCTCTGCATGATGCCCATCAATGCTGAGACACCGATGACAGACTCATAGCCGAACATCCCGACTTCAACCTCTGTTCCTCCTGGAAATATCGTCGTCATAGAAGCCATTCCGCTGTCGAGAAAGTACAAGTAGCGGATGGGCTTGCCTGGCTGCTCTATCTTCTGTCCGGTCTTGAAGGCGACGGGCGATAAATGCAATCGAGCGATCAACTCACTGTCAAAGGTCCTCAAGAGTGTGTTCTGGTATTTCGGAGAGTTTTTCGAGCTTTCGTTCATTTTGAGGTGGACCTCACTATGTCGGATGCCAAACACAAGCGCTGCGCGCGCTAATCCCGAAATCGAACATAAAAGAGGGCTATTTTGTTCTAAGCCAAACCCGAACGGACTGAGGGTTGCGAAGTGAGGCCTAATGATACAGAACCAAGGGACGTCCAGAATGAACAACGGATCGCGTTAGAAACGAAATTCAATCGGAACTTGGGTAGGTGTGCTTATCCAGAGCCGCTTGGGTAGCGGAGAAGGGGAGTTTGCATGGCCGGGTCTGCAGTTCACAGGGTCTTAATTGTTGATGACGAACGCGTGATTTCAGATACATTGCTTAAAATTTTCATACAGGCCGGGTACGACGTACGCGCCGTTTATTCGGCTGAGGGGGCCATGGAGGTCGTGAGAACGACCCATTGGATACCGCAGTTCACGCTTGTGGACGTTCACCTTCCGGGCATGAGCGGAATCGATCTCGCGATACTGTTGAAGGCCGAATGTCCTGACTGCAAGGTTTCGCTCTTCTCCGGCCACGCGAGTACGTCCGATCTGCTCGAAGCTGCTGCGAGGGATGGACACATCTTTGAAGTGCTGGCGAAACCTGTTCATCCAACGGACCTCCTCAAACTGGCTTCGGAACGGCTTACGGCCAACGTGGGGGGTGAACACTGAACAGGTAGTAGCAACAAATTAGCACTTCGTTACAAGAGAAGCAGCAGCGGGGGAAATCAAGCCTTGGCAATGGCGCAGACCAACCTTCTCATTGAATCCCTGCCCGAGGAAATTAAGGTCAGCGTTCGACGCGTTGCACCCCGATGAAAAGGGACAGTTCACGTTTTGGGACTACTTCCGACAGGCATTTAAACACAATCGAGGCATTCGCATCGATCATTTCCTGTTGTCGCCTAACTAGTCGGTCGTTTGACCTCGTGCCACATCGAGAAGGCACCTCGCTCCCTGCCGAAGCCCTCCGACCACACTCCGATCGTTCTGACATTGGACTGAGGCCTGAGGAATTACTTGGTCTCGTCCTCGTCGTGAACTCCATCGAAGATCGGCTCTCTCTTTCCAGGGAAAAGGCCTTCGTGTTTCTTCATCAGCTCATGCATGACGCGGATGGTGATACTCGTGGCATAGCTGACCTCACGGTCAAGATCGCCATCGACGTTCGAACATAGCGCATCCCCTGACGCCTTGGCGGCCCATTTTCGCAGTGCGGATTGCGACGATCAGGGCAGTGGCGATGAGAATAGACGGTCCCATCTTTGGCCAATCGGTTTTCCACTGTGTCCCAATCTGCTTCATGGCAAAAGTATAGGCGAAGAATAGGCGAATATGTCAGAATAGAATATCTGTTGGAGCGCGGCTCCTGCGGAGGGACCGATGGCGCACAAAGCGATCTCGCGCGAAGACCCAATGGTGCGGGTCTCCTTTTGCGAAGCCGGAAGCCGGCTGCTTGAGCAGTTCGCCGAAGCCCGGCCTCGAGACAATACGTTCCTCGAGCCGAAGGATTTCAGCGATCTGCGCAATTCTGCGTTTGTGGGAATTCCTGAGTGGGACGCGTTCGCGGACCATGTCCAAACATGCGCGCGTTGTGGTGAAGTTTAGCCATGTGCGGACGATACGTAAGGCGAAGCGACAAGCAAAAGATTGCCGAGCATTTCCACGCAACCCCGACCCCACAGGATCTGCCGATGCCGGCGGCAGACTATAACGTCGCGCCCACACGCATCAGCCCATCATCCGTCAAAGCCTGGAGACCGGCGAACGGGAGTTGATTCTTGGCCGGTGGGGACTCGTCCTGTTCTTTACTAAAGACCTGAAGGCGATCAAGGGGCTCTCCACCATCAATGCCCGCGCGGAAACGATCGCTACGTCGCGCACTTGGCGAGAACCGATGAAGAAGCGGCGCTATCTCATTCCGGTGAACGCATTCTATGAGTGGCCGAAGGCGGGGGTAGCAAGGCGCAATGGGGAGGGGTCTCCCCACCCTTGCAGAGGAGCCGAAGGCGGAACGGAAAGGGCGTAGCGCAACGAAGGTCTGCACAAGAGCAGACGGGGTCCACGGCGGGCGTTTCTGCCCGACGGGATGGCAAGCGCGGAAGATTGGGGATCCCCTTGTCGGCGGGCGGGGGGCAGAGCCCACTAGCAAAGGTCTGTTCACGTTTTGTAGGGCGCACCGCCGGTCGGTCCGGGGAGGGCGTTGCGGGAAGCAACGTCCCGCGGAGGTGGGGCGTGGAAGACGCGCCAGCGGCTGCAACGGGGGAGGCAACATCCTCCCTGTGCAGAGTGTCTGCACGAACACTCCGGTACTATCGTCATTTAGAGGCTATTTATGCACGACGGTGTTGACTGGAAAGCCGCTCCGAAAACCGCTCATTGGTGGGCCGTGGACGCTGATGGGAAAGCTCATTGGTTCAAGTCACCCAACGTCGCCGCGTTCACCGATTTCTGGTTTACGGAGAGCGAGCAAGCGCCC
>Ga0302233_10000290_pt1 | contig 44238 bp, 32 predicted proteins | sample II_Palsa_N3_1_FD_193516 | JGI IMG/M metagenome (GOLD analysis project Ga0302233, IMG submission 193516) | Peat permafrost microbial communities from Stordalen Mire near Abisko, Sweden - II_Palsa_N3_1 | ecosystem: Environmental > Terrestrial > Soil > Palsa > Peat permafrost | place: Sweden... | reverse complement strand
TGAGTGTTCGGTTTCGGACATCGATTTTCGATTCCGGACAGCTCGATGCGAGGCGGCCCTGCTTCAAGAGCGCATCTCCCTGAAAACGAGCGATTACGCCGTGCGATGACTTGGCAACGAACGTGCGATCCTTAACACAAGTGCGCTGGTGCGTTCGGAGACTACATTGGGATCTCTTGTTCTAGATATTCGTTATGCGATGCGTCAACTGCGCAAGTCCCCAGGATTCGCCCTTACAGCGATCCTCACCTTGGCGTTTGGCATCGGCGCCAGCACCGCTATCTTTTCCATCGTTGAGGGTGTGCTGCTGCGGCCCTTGCCGTTTCCCAATCAAGCCAGACTGGCCACGCTCGGCGACAGGCTTGAGGGCGTAGAGTATGGCGCCGATGCACCCGGCGTCACACCCTATGGCATTCGCATCTATATGCGAGACACTCGTGCATTCTCCAACCTGGGCGGCTACCAGGCCTCTACCTATGAACTTTCAGGCCTCGGTACTCCGGCACAGATCAATGCCGCGCGGCTTACAGCAAGCATGTTTCCCGTGCTCGGCGTCTCGCCATTGATGGGCCGCTCCTTTACCCAGCAGGAGGACGATGGCAGTCAGCAGAGGGTGCTGCTCAGCTACCAGACCTGGCGCAGTCGCTTCGATGGCGATATCCACATACTGGGCCGAAAGATTTTTCTCGACCGCAAGCCCTACGAAATCATCGGCGTGATGCCGCGCGAATTCGAATTCCCTCTGGTTCCCGGTCAGTTGAACCGCGCCGAGCTTTGGGTACCCATGAGCTTCACGCAGGCTGAAAGAGGCCAGGGCTCTGCCGGAGCCTGGGCCTACAACATGGTCGGACTGCTGAAGCCCGGTATCACCCCGGCGCAGGCCCAGCAGGATGCTGCCGGCGCGGCGCAGGAGATCATGCGAAACTTTCCGGCAGCGCTCCGCAGTCGTCGTATTCATCCTGATGTCCAGCGGCTTGATGAGAGCACCGTAGCGCAGGCCAGGCCACTGGTCCGTACCCTTTTGCTTGCTGTCACGGTGGTTCTTTTTATCGCCTGTGCCAATCTCGCCGGTCTATTACTGGTTCGCGTCATCCGTCGCCGGCGCGAGATCTCCGTGCGCCTCGCGTTAGGAGCCAGCGGAGCGGCTATCCTGCGCCAATCCCTTATCGAGGCACTCCTGCTCAGCATCTCCGGGGGGATGCTGGGATTGGCACTGGCAGCCGTTGCTCTTCGCATTGGCATCAGCTTCCTTCCCGAGACTCTACCCCGCGTCAGCTCCATTGGTCTTGACTGGAAGGTTGTGGCCTTCTCGCTCGGATTGACGGTGCTCACCGGCCTGTTCTGCGGATTGATTCCTGCATTTGCCGCAGCACGCACCGAAGTCAATGAAGCATTGAAAGAAGGTGGACGCACCGGCTCCGCCGGCGGTGGTCATGCACGCCTGCGCTCATCCCTTGTAGTCGCGGAACTCGCAGTTGCCCTCGTTATGCTTACTGCATCCGGACTGTTGCTGCGGAGCTTTGAGAAGATGCGATCTATCGACCTCGGCTTCCACACCGATCACACTTTGACTGCCGCTTATAGCCTCCCTCGCGAGCAATACTCCAATCAGGCTGCCATTGACGCCTTCAATCTAACTGTGCGCTCCAGGTTGGAGCAGTTGCCAGGAGTGCAGGCTGTCGGAACGACCTCCATGCTGCCAGCAGCTGACGTGGAGTTCCGAGGCACCTTCACTCCCGAAGGCTATGTGCCTCCCAAAGGAGCAGGGTTGAATCTGGCATGGATACCCCAGGTGCTAGGCAACTACTTCCAGGCTCAGAGTATTCCCATCATCCGTGGTCGCGACTTCACTCCGGCCGATCGCGAAGGCGCACCCCTCGTCGTCATCGTCAACAGAACCTTGGCCGAGCACTACTGGCCTGGACAGGATCCGATCGGCAAACGTCTGCATCGCGGCCCCGCAGAGTCTGCTCTACCCTGGCTGACCGTCGTGGGAGAGATCGGCGAGGTCAAACAGCTCGCAGCCGATGTACCCACAGAAGAGCAGTTCTACATTCCCTCCAGCCAATCTAAAGCCGACGCCGGATCCTTTGCGCCTCCTGACATGCTCACCGGCAATGCTGGTTCTATTGTGCTCCGCGGTCAGCTGCAGCCCGAGCAAATGGCTAAGTCCCTGCTCACCGTTGTCCGCTCCATCGACCCCCAACTTCCCCTGACTCAGGTCGAGTCAATGGATAGGGTCGTCGCAGAAGGTCAGGCGCCGCGCAGATTCAATACAGCACTCATCTCCGCATTTGCCGGTGCAGCACTCTTGCTTGCTCTGCTCGGTATCTACAGCGTCATTGCTTTTTCCACCGCGCTGCGCACCCAGGAGATGGCGATCCGCCTGGCGCTCGGTTCGCAGCGCTCCAGCGTCATGCGGTTAATTCTCGTTTCCGGTGCCAAACTTGGCTTGGCCGGCTGCGCCATCGGCACCATCGCTGCCGTCTTTGCCACTCGTCTGCTGCGCTCTCTACTCTTCCAGGTTGATTCGCTGGATCCAATCGTTCTTGTGCTTGCCACCGTCTCCATTCTCCTGCTTGCACTCGCCGCCTCCGTCATTCCTGCCTACCGCGCTGCTTCCGTAGATCCCATGGCGGCACTGCGAGCGGAGTAGCGTGCTGGTCTGAGCTGCCAACTTCCGGGCGATTGCGACTCGAAGTTAGATTCCTTTTTGGAGAAACGCCGATTCCGGCCATGTGAGAGAGGGCATTCCACTCCCCTTCTGAGAGTGCCCACGGTAATGTAATCGATCCACGCTACATCGCCACTGATGTGGACATCAGATTCGGTAATTTCAGAATTCTTTGGGGTAGAGTGGGCGTCCGTCGCGACCAGAGTCGGAGAATTCCACGAAACGCGATGGTGCCTGTTTCGCTACATGATCAAAAAGTTACACCACCGGTCGAGCATTATCGTTACACATGAAAGCGCGGTCGCCCTGAATAACTCCGTCAAGATGTTGAATACGAGTATGGACATTGCCTCAGGCATGCCGCGATTCCTTGGGTGAAACATGGGAAAGTGACTCAGGTGGCGATCCCGTCAATCACCGACGATCGAGCAAAGCAGGATGCGACCAAGGCGTGAAGCTGGGCGCAATCCACAGGACACACCGACCATCTACTCAGATACCCTCAGCCACGGGGATGCGCGTAATATTTGACGTTATTTGGCCACGGGTATGAAGGATATCTCGAGGCGTAGCCCGCTCGAGAATCCTTCGATGGCGACCCCCTAATGAGCATTGACCTGATCGGCGACCCAGACCAGAATTCACAGTCATAATGAAGAATGGAATCACTTGCAAAGGCGCAAAATAGTCGTAGTTCGAATCAATCCTCTTTTCGTTTGAGAGGTGCGTTGATGTGCCCAACCCGTTGGTCGACACCCTAAACTGTGGTCCGCAGCGTTAAACCGCCGGAAGTACCCATATTTCAGTCCAGTGCGCTAATCCAACTCAAGGAAATCCTCGCGACGCCCGTCGGTATTCGCCTTTCATTCTTGCCGACCACCCATACGACGGCCACTTTCATGGTCGCACGGCTCGCTTCCACGAAAGGGCCACCATCACTTCAAAGAAGGTCACCACTGACGCTAGAAGCTGCTCTCACCGATTCCGCGCAAATGGATACGGCTTTGCCAAGGAACAAGCCTCACTTAATCATGGCTTATGCTCAGCTCAGCCGGGGTATTGAGACGAGGATTCAGCACGATTCCCGGTTGTCGGTATCCGAAAAGGGGTGTGTAGCACTGACCAAGCCGTCTCTGGCCACCATTTAGAATCAATGGCCGCAAAAGGCGGGCGTCGGCAGTTCGATCCCGTCTTGAAGTTTGAAGTGCGTAGGGTCCAATAACAGCAAAATCTGTGTAATGAGAGGTACAGAGAGCGGTCTGTTCCAACTGGTTTTAATGAGTTGCGTCTCATTGCTGTTATTCCATGAAAGAGGTCAATGATGCGGATTCGCTTCCCTGCCCCCTCCTTCTGTTGAGTCTGGCTGATGGTGCCATAGCCGGTGTAGCAGCCGGTTGCAGATCTCACCGGAGCTCCGTCTGCCGGGTTGGCATCGGGTCCGGGAAAAGCACGCTGTTGGTCATGTTGAAGACGTCGATGCGGAAGATGAGATACGACTTCTCAATGAGCGGGAAGCTATCCTGCAGTGAAGCATCGAAGCTGGGCATGATAGGTATACGAACGCTAGAGATGCGATCGGGCAGGTTTTTGAGATCATACTGCGGGATCGCCGAGTAGCAGCCCAGCGAACTACCGGAGCTGTAGTCGTTATAGATCCACTCCTTTCCGGTAGAGCCACCGGCGGGAGCGAAGCTGTGTCCACAGTTGTAGTAGTAGCTGGTGTTGAGGCTAACAGGAAGTCCCCCCTGAGGCGATCATAGGAGATCGAACTGCGAACTGTGTTTATCGCGAGTAGCCGAGAAATCCAGGATGTCGTACCAGGAACCATCAACACTTGAAACATCGCCAATCACAGGGCAACGAACGACCCGGCGAAGACAGCTCGGTTACGACCCGACTCCTTCGCCCGATAAAGCGCTTCATCTACCTGTTTCAGAAACGGTTCAATCAGCATTGATTTATCCCAACTTTCAATGGTAATGGCCCCTAAGCTCAAAGACACGGAGATTGTCCCCTCTGCCGTAGAAAATGGGAAATCACTGATTGCTGACCGTACCTGTTCAGCGCGTTCTTTTAGATGTTCTGCACCGCAGCCGACCAGGACAATCAAGAACTCTTCCCCGCCATAGCGACCCACAGCATCATGCGGCCTGACCGCATCCAGAAGGCGTGTGGACACCTCCACGAGAACCTCGTCGCCAGTCGGATGACCATGGTCGTCGTTGATCTGTTTGAAATGGTCGACGTCGCAAAGCAGCAATGATACCGGAGAGGGTTCCCGTGTTGACCGGCTCAGTTCGCTTTGCAGGAGCGCGAGAATGGCGCCCCTGTCCCATAAGGATGTCAGCGCGTCATGGGTTGCCTTGAAGCGCATCTCTTCACGGGCTTCCACCAGCTTATCCTCAAGCTGAAGAATACGCCGCCCGGTATGTAATCTTGCTTTCAACTCTGCAGGGTGGCATGGCTTCGTTAGATAGTCATCCGCTCCTGCCTCCAGTCCTTTCACGACATCTTCACTCGACTCCTTCGATGTCAGCAGCAAAATGTAAGTATACGAATCGTCGTGCTTGCTCCGTACCTCACGGCAGACGCCCGGACCGTCCAGTTCAGGCATCATCCAATCGATTAATGCGAGGCGAGGACCACCTGCCCTGGACAATTCAAACGCTGCCTGCCGTCCGTCTTCAGCCGTAACAACTTCGTATCCACTGTGCTGAAGAGTTCGTTCCATCAGTCGACGCGAAATCGAATCATCATCCGCGATGAGAATCTTCACTTTACGACCTCGAGGCACAAGCCTTCCAATGTCTTAATAGCGCGAGTCATCTCTTTCTCCAGCGCAACTACCTTGATTTCGGCAAATTCAATATTGCCGGTTTTCCCCATCGACTCAAGTTCACCCGCAATCCTCGATGCAATCGGAGCGGCAAGATTTCCCAATGCACCTTTCAGAGCATGCCCAACTCGCTGCAATGCCTCGGCATCGCCCTTCGCGATCGCTTCCCTGGCCGTTCGTATTTGTCCTGGATAATCTACACGCAATAATTCGACCAGTTCCGAGAGAAAAGCGCGATCTCCATCGATCCGCTCCAGAAGCTCCGCAGCGCAGACGGAAGCCTCAGGCAAATCGCTGGGCTTCGGAACCGAATGTTCAACACGATCCAGAGCCAGATATCTATCCAACACTTCGTCAAGCTCCTGTGGACGGATCGGTTTAGAGAGATAGCCATCCATGCCAGCTGCTATACATCTTTCTCGATCGCCCTTCATCACCAGCGCCGTCATGGCAACAACCGATTGATGTCCGAACGAAAGCTTCTCTTTTTCACGGAGTAGCATCGTAGCTTCCAGCCCATCCATCTCCGGCATCTGGACATCCATCAAGACCAGATCATAGGATTTTTTCTCTAGGGCCGACAGCGCTTCTTTCCCGTTGGCAGCCAAAGTTACCTGGTGACCTCGCTTCTCGAGCAGTCGCATTGCCAGCTTTTGGTTGACTGCATTGTCTTCTGCAAGCAGAACATGCAAAATCTTTGCAGGGTCGTGGTTCTCCTGCAGCGAGTATCGTGTGATCATTGGTGCCACCCCGGCTAGCTCTTTCGCGCTCAACACTCGCGCTATGGCCTCTCGTAGTTCAGATTGGCGGACCGGCTTCAGCAGGTAGGCGGCAATCCCAAGTTCTTCGCAACGTGCCGCATCCCCTCGCTGACCACCAGAGGTAAGCATCATGATCGTAGACGTGGATAACTCTGGCTTTCCTTTGATGTGTTGTACAAGGCCAAATCCATCCATCTTAGGCATGTGCATGTCGGTCAGGATAAGACCATATGGTTCGCTGGCCTCTCGTGCCGCCGATAATTCGATTAACGCTTTTTCTCCGTCGGATGCTGTGGTCGGATTCATTCCCCATCGGACCACAAGGCCTTCCAGTATTCGTCGATTTGTGCGGTTGTCATCAACAATCAGAACTTTGACTCCACGCAAAATCGCCGCACCGGCGGTGTTCTCGATTACGACCTCACGCTTCACCGCGCTTCCCAGCCTCACGGTGAAGTGGAAACGGGAGCCCACACCCGGTTCGCTCTCCACCCAGATACGTCCACCCATCATTTCAATCAGGCGCCTGGAGATGGTCAGGCCGAGTCCGGTCCCTCCAAATTCACGCGTCGTCGAGGTATCGGCCTGACTGAACGAGTCGAAGATAACCTTTAGCTTTTCCGGCGCGATACCCACTCCCGTATCGGAAACGATGAAGTGAAGAGTTGCCGCTTTCTCCTCTATCAAATCTGCCTGGACCTTTAGACTGACCTCACCTTCTGCGGTGAATTTTAGAGCGTTCCCTACCAGGTTGATCAGGATCTGACGTAGTCTTCCGGGATCACCCACTACGATCTCTGACAGGTCATGGGAGACTTCACACAGCAGTTCAATCCCCTTCTCATCAGCGCGTAATGCCAATGTTTTGAGTGCCCCTTCGATGCATTCGCACAGGTCGAAGTCAATCACTTCAAGGTCTACCTTGCCTGCTTCGATTTTTGAAAAATCCAGGATGTCGTTGATCACATTAAGTAACGCGTCTGCGGATAGTTTGACGGTTTCGAGATAGTCTCGTTGCTCTCGATTCAGTTCCGTCTCCAGCGTGAGATCGGTCATTCCGATGATTCCGTTCAACGGAGTTCGAATTTCGTGGCTCATATTCGCGAGAAACTCGCTCTTCGCCTGGCTCCCTGCTTCGGCAATCTTTGCTCGTTCGCGTTCATTGCTCATCTCAGCCATCATGGCATAGCGCTGTTTGCTCAATTCAAGCTCCCGACCCAGCAGAGACATCAGGATTACCAGCCCCAGCACCATCAGGGTTACAAGCCCTATCCCGTCTACCCCAAGTTGAGAGATGCTTATCGCGTGCCTGAGCTCGGAAGTGGGCAGTGGAGCCGGCATGAATCTGACGGCAGCCATTCCCACGTAGTGCATAGTGGGTATCGCCAGCCCCATTACCAATGCACTCCCGGACTTTCTCCAACTCCATGTTGCCATTTGTCCTCTCATAGCGAACGTCAACCATAGCGCTACAAAAGAGATGAGAATCGCGAGGACTACAGAAAGTGCGACCAGACCACGGGAATAGCTGCACATCGCAGGCAGCCGCATCGCCTCCATCCCGATATAGTGCATCGCGGCAATTCCACCACCCATCAGGAGGCTGCCAAGGATTGCCTGCGAGACCCCCATCGTCTTTCGGCTCACCACAAAAAGAGCTATGGCAGAGGCAAAAACAGCCGCTATCATCGAGAGCACAACGGTCGGCCAGTCATACCGCACCGGCACAGGCAGCCGGAAGGCCTCCATGCCTATGTAATGCATTGACCAGATGCCTATTCCCATCGCGCAGGCGCCACCCCCCAGCCAGGTGAGGCGTAGTAATCCTTTTGCCGCTGTCACCCGTCCTGCAAGATCGAGAGCCGCGTATGCTGCAAAGATTGCGATGAGAATGGATGCAGCAACCAGGCGAAAGTCATAATATCCACTCAACGTGGGGCCGTAAACGTCCATCGGTACACCTTTAGGACACTTTCATATATTAGGCAGACGTTAACACCCGACGGTAACCTTTGATGTAGCACTTTTGGGCCACAAGTTCAGGGTCTACAATTTTCTGTCCATACAATCAGATTTCCACTCTCGAGTCGGTTGCCTCGGCTCCAACCCTTTGCGTTACAGGATCTCTTTACGTGACCAAATGATGGAGCTACGCGCACGCGCCGTTTCGCCTTCGCCCCAAACGATTGTCCTTAGTTGTATTGACAATGAGCGAGGGTGGTAGAGAGTAGGGGGAATGGAATCCTTCTCAGGTACGCAGACTTTGACAAAGCGCTCGTTTCGCCTTTTGGTCGCGGGTTGCAGTCTGTTTTTGCTCTTTCAGTTTGTCAGCCTGTACCTTAGCTGGCCGAAACAGGCTGTGCTTGGTGGGATAAGTGTTGTGATTGCCCTGGTGCTGAATCGCGAAAAAAAGTCGCAGGTTGTAACCATCGGTCTAATGCTGATCTCTTTGGCTGCCACCCTGCGCTATGGATGGTGGCGGGTCCACCTCATTCTCCAGTTCTTTGGCGACGAGTCAAATGACAGGTTGAGCGTAAGCGCACTGCTCATGTTGATCCTGATTTCAGCTGAGGCATACACCATTCTGGTCATGGTACTTGGCTATATGCAGACAAGTGCCCCATTGCGGAGGAAGCCGATCCCTCTCCCGCCTGACGAATCTTTGTGGCCGCACGTCGATGTGCTGATTCCTACCTACAATGAGCCCCTCTCCCTGGTGCGCTATACCGCGTTGGCTGCGATCAATGTGGACTACCCTCCAGAAAAATTACACGTTTATATCCTTGATGATGGGACTCGAGAAGATTTTAGGATCTTCGCCGAGGAGGCAGGAGTTGGCTACGTAACACGCAAGGAGCATAACCACGCCAAGGCGGGCAACATCAACCACGCGCTGAAACAAATGAGCTCTCCGCTGGTAACGATCTTCGACTGTGACCATGTGCCAACACGCAGTTTTCTACAGGTTACCGTCGGCTGGTTCCTCGCAGACAGCAAGTTAGCGATGCTGCAGACACCACATTTCTTCTATTCACCAGACCCGTTCGAGCGAAACCTGCTTCAGTACAAGTCCATTCCGAACGAGGGAGAACTCTTTTATGGCGTCATCCAGGATGGAAACGATCTGTGGAATGCGACTTTTTTCTGCGGATCATGCGCGGTGCTTCGGCGCTCCGCTCTAAACGAAGTGGGGGGCATCGCAACCGAAACGGTCACGGAGGACGCGCACACATCGTTACGCATGCAAAAACACGGATGGAACACGGCTTACATCAACCTTCCGCAGGCTGCCGGACTAGCAACGGAGACCCTTTCAGCGCATGTGGGACAACGCATCCGTTGGGCTCGAGGAATGATTCAAATTTTACGCACTGATAACCCGATGCTGGCTTCTGGAATGAAATTCACGCAACGGCTCTGCTATTTCAACGCAATGCTCCATTTTATGTATGCTGTGCCGCGGCTAATCTTTCTATGCGCACCCTTGGCTTACATGATCTTCGGACGCACTATTATTCCTGGCTACTGGGTCGCAATTCTGGCGTATGCATTGCCACATCTTGTTATATCGAGTATTACCAACTCGCGAGTGCAGGGTAAGCATCGTCATTCGTTCTGGAATGAGATCTACGAGACGGTATTGGCTCCCTATATCCTCGCGCCTACTTTGCTTGCACTCATTAATCCGAAGCTTGGAAAATTCAACGTCACTGACAAAGGCAGCACGCTGAGTGAGACTCGATTCGACCGGCACATTGCTGCACCAACGACATGGCTTCTCTCCATCAACCTGCTTGGCGTGTGTCTTACGCCCTACCGGTTGATCGTCACGGATCCACAGCATCCAGGAACAGTCCTGAGCAATCTGATTTGGATCTTATTTAATATGGTCATACTTGGTGTGGCGGCCGCGGTTGCCAATGAACAAAAGCAGCGCCGTACTTCGGTACGAATTCCTGCAAAGCTCACGGTTCGTCTTGATCTTCCTAATGGCAGGCGACTCTCCGGAGTAACAACGGACATGTCAGTCGGCGGAGCCTCGCTCACATGTACTGGCTCAGCCGAGCTAGAGAAGGGCGCTGCTCTACAAATCTTATTTCCGCATCAGACCGGGGATGCGCATGTCGGTGCCAACATTGTGGGGAAGAACGGAGATGAGCTGCGGCTCAGGTTCAATGCGGCGACAATAGCCGAACAAGAGACGCTAACCTGTGCACTATACTCTCGCGCGGATTCCTGGATCAGATCTCGGGACGGGATCGAGGAGGACCGGCCATTGCTCAGCTTAGCGAGGGTGATCAGGCTCTCCTTCACAGGTTTCGGTCAGGTCCTCCGCGGGCTGCTGCCTGAAAAGAAAACTCCGGCGACTGGGCGGCTGTCTGGAGAAAAGGCCCAGGCGGGAGCGCTTCTTCTATTCTGTCTACTGGCGCACACTCTATGCGCAACGGCGCAGATCCCGGGTGCAGTGAGCGCGTCGTCTGTACAGCCTCAGACCGCATACCAGGTTCCTTTGGACGAGACGGTGACAGACGGCCACGCCTCAAGCGCCATAAATGTTGAGCCGAGCGTCTTTACCTCACCTCCAGGGCCGGAGCCTTCCTATGCGATTTCGAACGAAAAGATCAGCCTAAAGGACATGGGCGTGCAGGATATTATCAATATGCACGGACCGCATTCGTTCTACTCGGTCGGCTTCGTCCTTGGTCATGACCTCATTCCGCAGCATGCGACGCTCGAACTTGTTTATCACTTTAGTCCCTCGATCCTTCCGCACAGCGGATCAATCAAAGTGTTGCTGAACAATACTCTGGTCGGTGAGATCAAAGCGCCAGAGCGAGCGCAGCAAGACGACGAACATGCATTTGTTTCCCTGCGATTGCCCGCCGAGCTGCTGGTTCGGAATAACGACATTACCTTTGAGTTTACGGGCGGGACAACTCTGCAACTGGAATCGCAGACGAAATCCATGATGCTCGCCAACATCGGCACTTCTTCGAGGATACTGATATCCGGCGATCGCATACCCTTTAGGAACGATCTCGGGATGCTTCCACTTCCTTTCTTCGATGCGGATCTTCAGACGACAACAACTATTCCTTTCGTTTTTCTGTCCCCGCCGAGTCCGAGAGAGTTGCAGGCAGCCGGCATCGTGGCATCGTGGCTTGGCGTTCTCGCAAGTTCTAAGTCGGTGCATTTTTCGGTATCGATCGGACCACAGATACCTCCAGGGAACGTCGTTGTCTTCGCAAATAAGGGCACGGCGCAGCCCATACTGCAGATTCCGGTCGGGGGTCCTTCGCTAAGCGTGAAGAGGAATCCATCCGATGCTGACGGCAGTGCGCTCGTGCTCGCCGGCGATAGCGATTTGCAACTACTGATGGTTGCGCGTAGCCTTGCGCTGCTGCACAGTGAACACCTGCAGCCGGGAGAGGCGGCTCCACGGCTGGGCGAATCGGTACGAATCTCAGCTTTTGTCCTTCCACCGCCACGAAATCCCGACGACGCGCCCCGTTGGCTTACGACGGAGAAGCTCAACTCGTTGTGGAGTTTCAGCTCAGAACAAGCGATGCAGTCGGACGGGTCAAAGCCCATCCCAATCTACTTCCGCGTCCCACCGGACTTGTATTACGGAGAGAGCCAGAACCTGAACCTGAAGCTCACCTATCGCTATAACGCTTTGCCGCTGGCAGCAGGCTCCGCACTACGAATCTTCATCAACGGATTGTTGATCAATGAGGCGCCGCTCCTGCGGGGCACCAATTTCGCTGATCGCCAGCGCTCGATCCTTCTGCCCGTGGCCAACATGAGACCATTCGGCAATACCTTTCTCTTCCACTTCGACTTCGTTCCCTCAAATCCAAATCAAGAGGGTCAGAACCCGACAGAGAATCTAAAGGGCGCAATTCTGCAGAACTCATGGCTGGATATAAGGGGCCTGGACCATTGGGCTAGCATGCCCAATCTCGAGCTCTTCGCGAACGCAGGCTTCCCTTTCACGCAGCGGGCAGACCTTGCGGAGACAGCCATCGTGATGCCTGGCCGACCCACTCCGAAGGAGATCGAACTATTGCTCTACCTGATGAGTCATTGCGGAATGCAGACGGGCTACCCTGCACTGCGTGTGGAAGTCTTTGGCCCAGAAGCGACGATGCGAAGCGACCACGACTACATGATCCTTGGTGGGATCAACGATCAGCCCGCATTTGCGTCGCTCGATTCGGTGCTTCCAGTCAGCATGGACGCAAACGGCATTCATGTAAAAGAGCACCCCGACTACTTGTCCAGTCTTAAACGAGCATGGCAGGAATTGACCGGCGAGACAGGTCAGGAGAGCCAGCCTTCTAACAGTGCAGGAATTCCAGATCTAATGATTCAGGGCATTGAGTCTCCCTTTTACGCCGGTCGTTCGATCGTACTTCTGGAGATCAGGAATGACGGAGCGGTAGATGAGTTCGCAAATGTATTTCCTGAGCGCTCGCAGTCGAGCGACATCGCACATTCGATAGCTCTGTTGCGGAACAAAAAGTTTTCTTCCTATGAGACGGGATCTCATACGTACCATGTGGGTACTATCTCGTCCTATTCCCGGTTGCGCATCTGGCTGGCAAAGCACTTCTGGTTTCTGTTGTGCATCGTCTGCATAGTAAGCCTTCTACTAGCCGGCTGGATTAGTGAGTATCTCGCGTGGTTGGCCGCGAGTCGCCTGGAGGTCAATTACCACTCATAATTCGAAATGAGGATTAGTTATCGACACGCATACTGTATATCCATGCACTATGTGTGTTGATGAGCTCTTCTTTTTGCATTCTGCTTGTGATTCGGCTTGAGACGAAGCAGTTTCGTAAGCTCTGTTGAGGAAAGAAAATGCGAAAACAAACTGCCTTGCATACCATCACACCCGAGTTCTTCGAGAATCGATTTCTGACCTTCGTACTCAACACCCTCAGCAATGACCTGCATTTTGAGGCTGTGTGCCATCGCAATAATTGCATTGATGACCAAAAGGCTGTCACCACCATTACTTAAACCCTGCACAAACGAGCGATCGATCTTGACGGTAGAAATCGGCAGTCGGAATAGATCCTGCAAAGAGGAAAAACCAATACCGAAACCTCTAATCGCAAAACGAATACCCATTGCGTGGATTTCTCGCATCTTGTTTCCAATTTCATCGTAATTCGTGATTGCATTTTCGGCGATCTCGATCTCAAGGCTTGCTGGATCGATATTCCACGTCGAGATGGACGATCTAAGTTCCACGGAAAACTCTGGCAGCATAAGTTGCACAGGAGAAACATTTAATGCGACAAGTGTCCTGAATGGAACTAACTTCTTCCACTCTGCAAGCTGACGACATACCTGGTCGAGCATCCAACGACGGATAGGACGATGAATCACACCACTCTCTTCTACCTGCCGCACAAATTCATCAATGCTTACGTGGCCAGCTCTAATGTCGGGAGGTCTAAGGAACACTTTTGCTCCCCGGATCATGCCTGGACAAGCATATTGAAGCTGGTAATGTAGCTGCAATTTATGTTGATCAAACATCTTGTCCACATAAAGGCGCGCCGCTGCATTGTCATCAACCATGCCACCAGCCTGTAATGTTGCGACATTATAGCGATTACCTCCAGCACGTTTGGATCGATACATCGCGGTATCTGCACAACGCCACACCTCATCAACATCCGCGCCATGGTCCGGATAAACCGCGATGCCGATGCTGCTACTCACCTGAACATTATGTCCTCCGAATTCAGCGGGCTTCCTAAAGGCCTGCAGAAGCATTTCACCAACCCGGCCAGCCGATGCCACGCTCTCCAATTCGCCTAAGACAACAGTAAACTCGTCCCCTCCCGTACGTGAGACCGTATCCATACCGCGTAAGCGTCCGGTTAATAGACCTGCAACGTACTTCAGACATTCGTCACCCGTTGCATGCCCCGATGAATCGTTGATTTCTTTGAAATGATCAAGATCGATACAAATGAACGCAGTCTTGTGACCCAGCCTCTTTGCTGCGCTAAATGCCTGGGCCATACGATCGCTCAACAGTGTTCGATTAGGTAACCGAGTTAGCGGATCGTAGTGAGCCATCTGAAGAAGCTGAGCGTGTGCAGTACGGCTCTCGGTGACATCCTCGGCGACCACGAGCCGCGATGGCCTCCCCCGGTAGATAAGGTCGTTCCCCCTCAACATTATCTGTATTTGAGTGCCGTCTTTCTTGACGTGCGTATGGATCATATCCGCAGATTGAATTCCATCTCGTGCTCCGTCAACGGCTGCTGACTGATCGGGCAGCAACATGTCGGACATAAGCAGGGTGACAAACTCCTCACACTCATATCCATATTGAGAAGACGCACTCTCGTTTGCCTCGAGAATGCGGAGCGACTCCCGATCGTAGATCCAGACCGCTAGTGGATTGCCTTCAAACAAAGCAATGGACTGTGACGTCGAGATATCGGTTGTCGATCCTCGATGATCATAGTGTTGCATGGTGGCTTTCCATCTCAGGCTTGGATTTCACGGTATCGGAGTAGGTAAATTCAGTTATAAGAGAATATTTTTACGCCTTACGCCTGCATAGGCTAGCTCTCGGTGGGTGGCCAGTTTTTCGGCAGAAATTCATCTCGTTTCCCGTCAGGGCTGGCTTCCTGGTGCGCTCACGCCAGCGTGCTCTTCTGGCCGAACCATCATCCGGCTGTCAAAGCCGCAACGTTGACAAATTGGGAGAAGAAGCCGGTATCAAAGCTTTTGCGGCTCGGAAGATCTCCTCCGCAGGACAAGGTCGAGCAATGAAAAAACCCTGCACCTCCTGGCAGCCCCTTTCTCGCAAAAAATCGAGTTGGTCTTGTGTTTCGACTCCCTCAGCAGTGATACCTATATTGAAACTTGAACCGAGTCCAATGATCGCTGTGACAATCGCCCTCGCCGCATCACTTTCGGGAAGATCTCGCACAAAGCTACGATCAATTTTGAGCTTGTCAAAGTGAAATTGACGCAAATAGCTGAGCGAGGAGTAGCCTATTCCAAAATCATCAAGTGCAATGCGGATTCCAAGCTTTCTGAGTCGTTCCAACACCGTCAAGTTGGATTCGCTATCCGTGAGTAAGAGCGTCTCAGTAATTTCGAGTTCTAACCTGTTGGCATCAAGACCCGAAATCGTGAGAGCATCTAAAACGATCTCCGAGAGCGTCCCGTCCTCGAACTGTACCGGTGAAAGATTTACGGCTAAGCGCAGATGGGACGGCCAGCTAGCTGCTTCGTCGCAGGCCGTTCGAAGCACCCACTCCCCAATTGCTACGATGTGGCCGAACTCCTCGGCTATAGGGATGAATTCTTCCGGTGATATCCATCCTCGCAAAGGGTGCTGCCATCGGAGAAGGGCCTCATAACCTTTGACTATGCCGGTCTGAGTATCGGTGAGAGCTTGATAATCAAGCCTAAACTCGTCACGGGATAATGCCTTAGAGAGATCTCGTTCGAGCGCACGACGACTCTGAAGGTCTTTATCCAATTGAGGATTGAAGAAGTTATATGATGGCAGAACCGACTGCTTAGCGCGACAGAGAGCTTTATCCGCGTTCTTTAGAAGTTCATCCGCATCAGCACCATCACCGGTGCTCAGAGCGATTCCTATATTCAGGTTAGAGATCACACTCTGATTCGCTATTGAGTGTGGAACTTTGCAAATTTCAAGCAGGCGGCTGGCGAGCACTTCTGTATCTCGCACCAGTTCAGGACCTTGCTGGATAATCGCGAACTCGTCCCCGTCAAGCCGCGCAACCATATCAATCTCACGAACGTGATCCTTGATACGTCGCGCGAAGGATCTGAGCAACTCGTCACCTGCGACCTGGCCCAGCGTATCGTTGATGGAACTGAAGTCCTTAATGTCCAGAATGAAGAGCGCAAATGGGATGCCTCTCTTCATCTGCGCGATCGCCTCCTTCAGGCGAATTCGAAACAGCTTTCTGTTTGGCAGACCGGTCAACGTATCGTTGTGAGCCAGGTGTTCTAATTTCGTCTCCGCTCTTTGGCGTTCTGTCACATCTTCAAATGTAGTGACCCATCCAGACTCCGGCATGCGTCGAGTCGAGATGGAGACGATACGACCCGTTTTACTCTCCTCCCGCGCATGGTCGGGGTCGTCGTAGGGGCGCAAAGTTTGAATCCGACTTTGCATCTTCTTTGAGCGCCGGCACGAAAACCCAACTGCCGCCATCACTTCAGAGATACTCATTCCAATTCGGATCTGATCGGGCGGAATGGAGAACATTTCACTTAATCGGTTGTTTGCAAGGATCAAACGACCTTCAGTATCGTAAAGCACGAGACCCTGGCACATATGAGTCAAGGCAATCTCAAGATTGCGATGTGCTTGCACAAAACGCTCATCGGCGTCGTGATCCCGAGAAACATCTCTCATTACGGTGGCGAATCCCAGCAGGTTCCCCTTTTCATAGACCGGGGCGATTACGACACTCGCCCAAAGCCTGGAGCCATCCCTGCGTGTACTCCACCCTTCGTTTTCAGATCGACCAAATTCAATCGCGATCTCTAGTCGCTTGTCAGGTTCTCCACTTTCCAGATCCTCCCTGGCATAGAACACGGAGAAGTGTTTACCGATGACTTCATCCTCTGTATAGCCTGTGATAAGGTACGAGCCGGGATTCCACGTGCTCACAAGACCGTGAGTATCTAACATGTGGATCGAGTAATCAGTAACAGATTGGAATAGCAACTCACTTCGGCGATCTTCTTCAAGCCGGAGGCTTCCGAGATCGGACATGCTTTCACCTGAACAACACTTCTAATAGCATTATCGCTAATTTGGATAATGAGGAGCGAGTAATAAGTACGATCCCGTTACAACTTTAGTGGGAATTAATATCTCATCGGCAGTAGCAACAGCTTCGCTAACGTGACCTTCCCGGTATCACCATGGATTGCCCAACGTTTTGTACCAACGCGGAGTTAGGTAACGCCTTTATGAAAGGCCTAACTGTACCAAGTTCAGAGTTAGTCATCGACTTGCTTAGGTTTCCGCTGGTACGCGGCTAACCGCGGGAAATGCGGGTCGCCTTCCTTGTCAGTGTTCTGGTGATGCTGACGATGTGTGGCAACCCGAAAAAGCGCGCCACCTTCCAGAGCCAGCGTGGCGCATACGGTCAGAAAATATTCCATCCATCTGGGCGTTTTGTAACCTCGATGCCTATGCTTGATTTGATGAGCGGAGCAGCCAGGGATGCCTCAACCACGGGTAATACTTGTGTAGGACGATGTCAGTCTTCGATGGTCGGTGAGCCCCATCCGATGGGGTACGTCATTCTTGCGCCGATACCCCCAGGATGGTGGCTCTGAGATGCGCGAGCGCTTCCCCGTTGCCGGGCTCGTTGATCAACCGCCTGATGAATACATATGACCCCTTGACGCAAACCAAGGCGTCATTGAGTAGCGTAATTGTTGGCTGTTTTTTCGGAGCCGGATTATAGGCTGTGTGCAAAATGTTGCGGCAGCTCTGAGGATATCCTACTAATCTCCATTAAGTGGAAGCCATATCAACATTTTATGGCATCCTATTCCATGTAACCGACATTCGGATCAAAAGTTCGGAGTGCCGAAGCGATTAAACTGGCCTGTGGAGGAGCTTCCCTCCAGGTCTCAGACGCCGATAGGTGTTCTCTCCAGTGCAGGGAAATTTACGGGGAGAGAAAAGCTGGTGTTTGCACTCCGACAGAACGAGGCAGAGCAATCGCGTGGCATCGAACACATGTTTCGCGGAACGGATGCTCGCACGATCCTGGTTCTTTCGTTTGACGCCGTTGCAGGCATACCGAATACCAGAGCACGTCAACGATGAACCGGAACGGAATCAATCCAAAAATACGGGATCTTGCTCAGCGGCTACTTTCTTTAGAAAGTACAGCGGAAAACCTTAGCAAGGCAAACACCTTTGCGGCGCTCATGGTCAGTGAAAAACTGCGTCGCCCACTGAGCACATTGGCCGGGACCGCAGGTTTTCGTTCGCTCCTCATGCGCGCACTGACATTGGCAAAACGTGAAGCACCGGTGCTCGATGGAGTGCAGGTCAAGGAGGATGGTTCGCTCGAAGGTCTGGACGGTGAAGAGACGGAGGCTGGCGCCGTGCTCATCGCCCATCTGGTCGGGTTACTGGAGACCTTCATTGGCGAACCTCTCACCTTGCGGTTGCTAAACGATATATGGCCGGATCTATCCGGTGTCGACATGAGTTCCAAAGGAAAGGAATCAATATGAAAGAGCACAAAGGCGTCAGGATCAACAAATTGCCATCGGGGGTTCCTGGGCTCGATGAGATCCTGGGCGGCGGACTTCCAGAGTTCTCTTTCAACATCGTTGCAGGCGCGCCAGGATGTGGAAAGACAACGCTGGCGCACCAGTTTATCTTCGCCAATGCCACGCCGGATCGTCCGGCGCTGTATTTCACCGTTCTCGGGGAACCAGCGCTCAAAATGCTGCGATATCAGCAGCAGTACAGCTTTTTTGACGCAGAGAAGCTGAACAACGCCGTGCACTTTATTAACCTAAGTAAGGCCCTTGTAGATGGGGGGCTTCAGGGAGTACTCAAAGAGATTTCCAAACAGGTGGAAAAGTCTGATGCTCGAATCGTCGTGGTGGACTCATTCCGGAGCGTATTGCGAAGTGAACAGCACGACGGTCGCGAGATGGCAGCGCAGGTCTTTGTTCAGGAGCTGGCCCTGCTGCTTACCAGCGCGGAAGCAACGACGTTCCTTATAGGAGAATATGGAGAGTCGGAGATGGAGGACAACCCGGTCTTCACGGTGGCAGACGGTCTCTTCTGGCTTTATCAGCAAGTGGAGCGAAACTCCGTCGTGCGGAAGCTGCAGATCATGAAGCTACGTGGGCAGATGTCGGTGCCGGGCCTGCACACGTTTCGTATTACAGATTCCGGCCTGCAGGCCTTCTCTCGAACGCTTGGGCTCATGGCGAGGAAACCGAAGGCTGCAATCAAGAAGCGCCTCTCCACCGGCATAGCCACACTCGACGAGATGATGGGAGGAGGAATTCCTCAGGGAGATAGCCTGTTGATCGCGGGACCGTCAGGCACTGGCAAATCGCTGCTGGCGACGCAATTCATCGCTGCTGGCATACGGGTGGGAGAGCCCGGCATCGTGGCGGTCTTTGAAGAGAGACCTGAGGAGTACGCTGGTCGTGCAGCGACCTTCGGGCTCGACCTTGAGACGCCGCTTGAAAAAGGAAATCTTGAGGTGATTTACCTCCGTCCTCTTGATCTCTCCGTGGACGAGATGATGCAGGAGATCCTGGATGCCATCGAGCGAACAGGTGCGAAACGATTGGTCATTGATTCATTGGCGGGTTTCGAGCTCGCACTCGCGCCTGGATTCCGCATCGATTTTCGGGAGTCACTCTACCGCATGATCTTTGCGCTGACCGGTAAGGGCATCACCGTCCTGAGCACGCTTGAGATGGTCGAGTCCTTTACTGAATTGCTTTTCAGCACCTATGCCATCTCCTTCCTGACCGACGATATCGTTCGGATGCGTTATGTGGAGATTGACGGGCAGCTTCGGAAGATCTTGATGGTGGTCAAAATGCGAGGCGGTGCACACAGCTCAGACATCCGCGAATACCGTATTACCTCGGATGGAATCGACATCGGCGACTGCCTCAGGGACTATACGAAGCTCATTACCGGGATCCCCACTCGAACGAAAGGTCCGCAGCATTGACAAGAAATCCAGCGATTCCATAACGCGATGCAGAGGTGATCGATGGTAGCAGAGCCGCAAAATACCATACAACCCGGAACGGAGATACTCAGGACGTGCTGCTGTGCCATAGCCGAGGCTTCACCTTTACCCATGGCTCAGGTAGAAGGCTCCACGCACATTCTGCGCTATGTGAATCCTGCTTTTTGTGTGTTGACAGCGAAGCCAAAAGAAGAATTGATAGGGCATGCCTTCTCGGACATTGCGCCAGCCGGGGAGGAATGTCTGGCCTCCCTGGACCGGGTTTACGAGAGTGGACAAGCCATCACTCATACAGGACAGGAGCATTCTGTTTTCCATCCTCTGTATTGGTCATATTCGATGTGGCCCTTACTCAGCAAAGATACCCAACCCCGGGGAATCATTGTTCAGGTGACTGAAGCAACGTCCTTTCATCTGAATGCGGTGGCCATGAATCAGGCCTTGATGATAGGTTCTGTGCGCCAGCATGAGCTGACAGAGAAGTCCGAGAAGCTGCTTGAGCAGCTGCAGGCAGAGATGTTGGTCAGTAAGCGAGCGCATGAGGCACTGATCGGCAGTCAGAAACGCTATCTGGACCTTTATGAGTTCGCACCAATCGGCTATCTCACACTTGACACCGATTCTTTTATCTCAGAGATCAACATGAACGGTGCCCTTCTCCTCGGGGAAGTGCGTACCCATTTACTTAACCGCCGCTTCGCCCAATTCGTCACGCCAGAAGACCTCAACCGCTATGACCGATTATTTAAACGAGTTGTGAAGCAGGGAAAACGGCAGACATTCGATCTTGCGCTTCGACGCGGTGATGGCTCTGTTTTCCATGCTCAACTCGATTGCGTCCGCGCAATTGCGGAGGACATGAATCCTATCGTGCGGATCACAATCGTCGACATCACTGAACGCAAGCGAGCGGAGACAGAGATCGAGCACTTAGCTTTCTATGATTCGCTCACTCAATTACCCAACCGGCGGTTTCTACTAGGTAGGCTGCAGGCGGCGGTTACGGCCTGCGGCCGCACGCTGCGCCACGGTGCAATCCTTTTCATCGATCTGGATGGCTTCAAGACGCTGAATGATACTCAGGGCCACTTTGTCGGTGACCTGCTTCTGCAGCAAGTGGCGCTTAGGCTTTCAGCCTGTGTCCGGGAGGGAGACACGGTCGCGCGTCTGGGGGGCGACGAATTCGTTGTGATGCTCGCGGATCTGAGCAAGCACCCAATGGAGGCGTCGGCACAGACACAGAGGGTCGGAGAAAAGTTGCTCAATACCCTCAGTGAACCTTACCTGCTTGCTGGTTTTGAATATCGCACTTCCGGAAGCATAGGGACGACGTTATTCAACGGAGAACAGGATAGTTTGGAAGATTTGCTGAAGCGTGCTGATCTCGCGGTCTATTGCGCGAAGGCGGCTGGCCGTAACAGGCTGCGCTTTTTTGATCCGGAGATGCAGACTGCAGCGACTACGCGAGCGGTGCTGGATGCAGATTTGCGAAGGGCACTCAAAGAGAGACAGTTTGTCCTCTTTTATCAACCTCAGGTAGATCGCGACGGGAGACTAACAGGTGCCGAAGCTCTGGTTCGCTGGAAGCATCCCACCCGCGGCCTGGTCTCGCCAGCGGAATTCATTCCATTCGCAGAGGAAAGCGGACTGATCGAATTCGTTGGACAATGGGTACTCGAAACTGCCTGCGCTCAATTAGTCGCCTGGGGCGCCAATTTAACAACCGCGCACCTCAGATTGGCAATCAACGTGAGCGCTCATGAGTTTTGCCACCCGGAGTTTGTGTCACGGACGCTGACCGCGATTGACCGTTTCGGTATCGATCCGCGAAAACTAATGCTGGAGCTAACAGAAAGCGCAATGTTCACCACCGTTGACGAGACGCTCGCGAAGATGAGTGCGCTGAAGACTCGCGGGGTTTGCTTCTCAATAGACGATTTCGGTATTGGGTATTCGTCTCTGACCTACCTGAAGAATATGCCTCTGGATCAGTTGAAGCTGGACCGCTCCTTCATAGCCGATGTCCTTACGAATCCGAATGACGCGGCGATCGCCCGAACCATCATCGCCCTGGGAGAAAGCCTGGATATCGACGTTATTGCGGAGGGAGTGGAAACCGAGGGGCAACGGAGATTCCTCGCACTCCACGGCTGCCATGCCTATCAGGGCTTTCTCTTCGGTCGACCGGGTCCGATTGAGGATCTATTGCGGATGGCGCGGACAGAGTCGGTTCCTGGAACGGTCCATAAACCGATTCTTGTCCGGAAGAAGCAGGGTCAAAACATACGCAATAAAGTAAAGGCGATCGATGGCATCGGATCAGGTAAATAACGGGAGGCAGCCGGTGGCCCGGTCAGATCTGGACCGATCTCTCACTGAGGGTTCGCCCATGCCCATGGCTGAGTTGGAGGCAGGCACTCATCTCATCCAATACGTCAATCCCGCTTTTTGCCTCCTGGCCGGCAAAACCAAAGAAGAATTGGTAGGGAGCGACTTTACTGATCTTACCGCTGCTGGAGAGGACTTTCTGTCCCTCTTTCGACGGGTTTATCGAACAGGAAAAGTCGGAAACCATACCGGAAGTGCGCATTCGGCTTCCAATCCCCTGTACTGGTCGTATGCGATGTGGCCCGTGTTTTCGGCAGACCACCGCACGCTCGGAATCGCCATTCAGGTGATAGAAACAACATCTTTTCATCAGGATGCGACCGCAATGAACCAGGCATTACTGCTGGGTTCGGTGCGTCAGCATGAACTCACAGAAGCAGCGGAACTCCTGGTTACTCAACTGCAGTCCGAAATCGTCGCACGAAAGAAGGCGGAGGAGGCTCTGACCCGCAGCGAGAAGCTGGCTTCGGTCGGGCGCATGGCTGCCGTCCTTGCACATGAGATCAACAATCCCCTGGCGGCGGTCATGGGCATAATCTACCTGATGCAAAATACCAATAATTTGCCCGCATCCGTCGCCGAAAATCTGGAAAGGGCGGATGGGGAGTTAAAGCGGATTGCTCACATCACCCGGCAGACACTAGGCTTTTATCGCGAATCGCTCCACCTCGCAGCATTCTACGTTGCTCCTCTGCTTGGTTCAGTTCTTGACCTGTTGAAGTCCAAAATTCAGTCCAGGCGGGCTACCGTCGAGGAGCAGTGCGATCCAAATCTTGAAATGACGGCGATGCAGGGTGAGGTGCGACAGGTCATCTCCAATCTTTTGTTGAACAGTCTGGATTCAATCGACACCGGTGGCAGAGTCGTCCTGCGGGCTTCCATCTCGACGAGCCCTACAGATCGAAGTCAGCGTGTCAGAATTACTGTCTCCGACGATGGTCGAGGCATCGATGAGTCCGTGCTGCCTCAGATTTTCGAAGCATTCTTCACTACAAAGGGAGCCATCGGAAACGGTCTTGGTCTATGGGTGAGCAAACAGATCGTCGATAAACACGGCGGATCTATCCAGGTCCGAACCGCGACGGTCGGACCGCAACATGGAACAACATTTTCGGTGATTTTGCCTATGGATGCCTCTCGGCATGGACGCCTAAGCGAATCTCCTGGCAGGGATCATTAGATTGAGGATGAGCAATGACGCTGAATGAAGCGACGATTCTGATCGTTGATGACGAAACAATTCTGCAGGAAGTCTGTGCGCTCTGGTTGAAACAGGGCGGCTGTCAGCAAGTATTAACAGCGTCGAATGGACTAGAGGCGCTGGTGATCGTCGAAGAGCGAAAGGTCGACGTGCTGATCACGGATATTCATATGCCGAAGATGGATGGGATGGTGCTGATCAGAACGATTCGGGAACGCGGATTTTCCATCTCTGGCGTTATCTCTATGAGCGCATATACGGGCGTCGATCTCGCGGAGCTGTCCAACCTCGGTGTGAAGAAGTTTCTGGAAAAACCGTTCACGTCGGAAATATTGCTGGAGGCGGTCACGACGAGTCTTTCTGAAGGCGTTCGGCAGCGATAAGATGTGATCGTCTCATCGCCTAGGCAAGCGACATCGAGCTAAAACTGCGTCCACTCCATTACTACTGGTTTTCTGACGAACGAGCGAGACCGCTTAGCACCAGAGGCTAAGGTTCTCGAAAATAGACGTTGAAGACACAGGATCGGCTTCGCATGATCTGCTTCCTCGCTATATCCGCCTGTTCTCCAAAGAACATGTATTTCTTTTCCATCTCGGTGACGACATCGGGATGCCGCTGAACCTCCTGGTGATGAGTTTCTCTGCCATCGATCATTTCAATCACCTGGATCAAATCAGGGGGAAAGCATTGAAAGGTAAGGACTGCGTCTCGCGGCTTCATGGTGTCGACATCCTGGATTCTGGTCTCAATTCAGACTCAAGAATCTCTGCCTGCTGGCTGAGGATTCTTTCTCGGTACATCTCCTGAAGACCACGCAGGCAAGACATTTGCTCCATTGAAATCGAGGTTTCATCCTGTTTATCGATGTAGATTCCGATGGATTCGATATCGTGCTGAGACTCGTCAATCTGATGATTGAGAAGATTAATCGCTGATTTTGGCATGAGTTGCTCCGCGGCCAAATATGCTATGCCGACCACTGCTCGCAGGCACAACGAGCGCCTCGAGGAATGGTGGCTGAAAGTGGAATCTTTCAGTCAGCCATTGGAAGCGTTTGACAACCCTTCCAATGGCTGATGCTCCAACATATTGGATGTGGGGTGGTTTGGTTTCGTTGTAGCCTTCCGAGACGAGCTATTTGTACTGTACGTTCGGGGCCTTTGTGAGCGACGAGGGCCTTCAGTGTCAATAAGCTACCGGGTGCCAAAATTTTGACAGGGTTCGACCCCACTTTTCTGCCCCCATGCTCTCAGGCCTGTAAGTGATTCTTTTTCTGACAAACATTGGAATCAGAAGTACGAACAGGGTTTGGCTGCACTCACCTGACCTGATCCCTTCTTCGTGTCGGCCTACGAGAGAATCGTGCAACCGTCTATCCATTGCCCCGGAGAGGCGCTGGATCTCGCCGGCGGTCTAGGCAGACGTGCCTTCTGGCTCGCGCAGAAGAATTGGAAAGTCTGTGTTGTAGACATCTGTGAGGTCGCTCTGCACCATCTCCGCGGATCTGCAGAGGGCTCATCTGAACATGAATCTGGTTCATAAAGACGCGATAGATCACCACCTAGAGCCAGCACGATTTGACCTGGTTGTACTTTTCCACCATCTGGATTGCCGGCTCTTTCCTAGGATCATTACTGCCCTGAAACCGGGAGGCCTAATCTTCTGCAAGCTTCGTTCGCGAGGCCATTCAGGCGCCGGACCAAAGAGCAACCGAGACCAACTCCTGAACCCGGACGAACTCCTGACGCTGTTGCCGGGCGTCGACGTGATCGATTACAAGCAACGCCTCTTAGATAAGAATCGATCGGTAGTGGAATCAATGAAAATACAGGCAGTTAGGTTACTGTGGGCATTCGACTCTTAATCGACTGGTTGAAGGTTCGATTCTTCCGAAAGACAACCCCACTTTGCCCCCACCCTAACAACTCCGCTTCGCTCCATTTCGCTCTTTTTGGCGGCCACCCGCTCTGCGAGATGTCCTTTAGTTACAATAAATTATCGACGATGATACCCACAAAACGCACACCACGCAAACAGAGCATTATCCTCTGATTCTCACCTACCTCGTAAGACTTCCTGGGACCAGTTTGGACTCAGCAGACACATCCTTACCGCATACCTCCTTCAACCATGAGCTCGATGCCGCGCCATCTTCAGGCGCGCTTGCGGTCACTAATCTGATCGGGGAGGTTGTGAGACGATATCGCTGTGGCGCAGGGATCGAGGCATTTCCTTTGTCCTGCAACCGTGATCAAACTTATGACCGCTTCGCTCGAAGGCTCACCTGAAAGCCAACCGGGCCCGGCCTGATCGCCGATCTCGACGCCATGGACTATACGAAGGCCTGAGTCAATCGAAGGCGCACCGGCGTCTTTCAGCACTGTATCGGTGCGCTAGGTTGCGCGACGCTCCGTCCATAGAGATCGAGCTGAGCAGGCGATCACCTGTGGCGTCCGGCGGAAAGCTGGCTATCTTCTGGCTGGCGGATTGCCGCGATAACCTCTACCTCGAATCACCTGCTTAGGCCGTCGCGAAAGCTAAGCTGATCCAACTCGACTCAGAGCTTCGCAGTCCGCAACCTAAGCGCATTGGCAATCACCGAAACCGAGCTGAAGCTCATGGCAGCGGCGGCGATCATCGGGTTTAGAAGCAGGCCAAACGCCGGGTAGAGAACGCCCGCTGCCAACGGGACACCGAGGGCGTTGTAGACAAAGGCAAAGAAGAGGTTCTCTCGAATGTTATTCATCGTGAGATGACTCAATCGTCGAGCCTTCACAATGCCCCGGAGGTCGCCTTTTACCAGCGTGATCCCACCCGTCTTCATCGCAACGTCCGTTCCTGTTCCCATCGCGATCCCAACATGAGCCTGTGCTAAGGCTGGGGCGTCGTTGACTCCGTCGCCAGCCATCGCGACAATTGCACCATCATCCTGCAGCCTTTTCACGACCGCAGCTTTTTTCTCAGGCAGCACATCGGCTTCGAAGTCAATGCCAAGCTTCCGTGCAACTGCCTCGGCGGTCGCGTGGTTGTCGCCTGTGACCATGACGACCTTGATGCCTTCGCGCTTCAGCTGCTCGATAGCTTCCGCTGTCGACTCTTTGATCGGGTCGGCCACGGCAATCAGGCCGGCGAACCTTCCTCCCATGGCGATGTACATGACCGTCCGGCCCTCTTTCTGAAGGGCTTCAGCTTTTGTCCTCAACGATTCGGGAGAAGCGCCGAGATCGGCCATGAGCGCAGCGTTGCCGATGGCAATCTGTTTGTCACCCAAACTGCCATGGACACCTTTACCCGTCACCGATTGAAAGCCATCGATGGCAACCAGCTCAATATTCTTTTCCCTGGCCGCCGCAAGAATCACTGCGGCGAGGGGATGCTCGCTTGCATTTTCGAGACTGGCTGCCGCTTGCAGCAACGCAGTATCTTTCACGCCTTCGACTGGAATCAGCTCCGTCAGCTTCGGCTTGCCTTCAGTCAACGTACCGGTTTTATCGACAACAAGCGTGTCTACTTTCTCCAGGATTTCGAGTGCCTCAGCGTTACTGATGAGGACGCCTTCTCCGGCTCCCCTTCCGGTCCCGACCATAATTGCCATCGGCGTTGCCAGCCCGAGCGCGCACGGACATGCAATGATCAGCACGGCCACCGCATTGACCAAGGCATGAGCGTAGTGCGGTTGCGGCCCATAGATCGCCCACACAACGAAGGTGATGACAGCCGACAGTAGGACCGCCGGCACGAAGTAGGAAGCCACTACGTCTGCAAGTCTCTGGATTGGAGCCCGGGTACGCTGGGCTTCGCTTACCATCTTCACGATCTGCGCAAGCAGTGTGTCGGCTCCGACGCGCTCAGTCTTCATCACAAAGCTTCCGGTCCCATTGATTGTTCCCCCAGTGACCTTGGCATCGAGCGTCTTTTCTACCGGAATGGACTCACCACTGACCATCGATTCGTCTACGGAGCTACTGCCTTCCATCACCACTCCGTCAGTCGGAATCTTTTCTCCCGGACGGACGCGGAGTTTGTCGCCCACCTTGATCGACTTCAGGTCCACGTCCTCCTCCATGCCGTTCGGAGAGATGCGGCGTGCTGTCTTCGGCGCGAGTCCGAGCAGCGCTTGGATCGCGCCGCTAGTTTGGCTTCTCGCTTTCAATTCCAGGACCTGGCCAAGGAGGACAAGCACTGTAATCACAGCGGCTGCCTCGAAGTAGAGGCCGAGTTGGCCCGACATATCCCGAAACGAAACAGGAAAGAGCTGTGGCAGAAGCACTGCTACAACGCTGTACAGGTAGGCCGAGCCTGAACCAATCGAGATAAGCGTGAACATATTCAGGTGGCGGCTTACGATCGAAGTCCACCCACGCTGGAAAAACGGCCAGCCTCCCCAGAGGACTACCGGTGTTGCAAACGCACACTCTACCCACCCAAGACTTCGGCTTGCGAGGAGATGCTGAATTGGATGGCTTGGTAACAAATCCGAGATCATGACGGCGAGAAGCGGAAGGGTGAAGCCGATGCCGATCCAAAGCCGTCGCGCCATATTATCAAGCTCAGAATTTGTTTCGGCTGCGGCGACCGTCGTCGGCTCCAGGGTCATACCACAGATCGGGCAATTTCCAGGTTGATCGCGCACGATCTGTGGGTGCATGGGACAGGTGTATTGAGAGTGGGTGACGGGTGCGCTAATTGTTCCCGGCTCCAGAGCCATTCCACACTTCGGACAACTGCCAGGTTCGGTCTCGTGAACATCCGGATGCATGGGACAGGTGAACATCGTCATTTTGCGATTATGCTCCTCGGGAGTATTTCGCTCTCTGTCGTTCTTATCGCCGAATTGGAGCTTAGAGCCGCGTACTGTTTGTCAAGATTTGCGGAGCTGTTGGCTATTCGAACGTGTGCGCGCTCATTGTCGGGTGTTCACAAATCGCCGAGTCACATATCAAGGAATTGGTTGGTCTAAGAACGCCAGTTTGTATCGACTAGCCAGGTGTTTTACCCATGTTGGGTTCTCCGAAAAATGCCGCAGCTAACTGCTACGATCGTCGTGCAGCTTCAGTGCTTCGTCCAGCCAATTGAAGACGACTTCGTCTTTGTACGCCAAGGCTACCGATTCACAATGATTCTCGGCTCCATCTTCACTGCTGAATCGAACGAGTTGCTTTGGAGCTTGCAGCGCATCGTACATCTCCTGCGCCTGATTGCCGGCCGCCAAAATGTCCCCCTCTGCGTCCAGAACAAGGCAAGGGCATTTAATCTGTTTGGCGACACCTTCTATCGTGAACGGCTTGACCATTGTCGAAAGAAAATCGGCAAGCCCCGAAGCTCCGAAGGACCAAACACACTGCGTTACAGCCCAGCGCAGGTTTGTATCGTTCTGCATCGCTTTATAGGTAATCTCCTCGCACTGGATTGGCTCACCTGCGTCCAGAGCGGCAATTGCTTCTTCGGCATTGAGCTTCGAATGCTTTCATGAAAGCTATACATACCGTTGAAAAAGACGGCTGCGCGAAATCTGTATTCGAAAGCCGCGGCGCGGGCAGCGAAGTAACCGCCGAGGCTGATGGGATTCACGATTGCCGTCCAGCGACCTGCTGTCCAGTTGTAGGTGTCATATGAGGTGGCGGCGAAGGTCCAGGCTTTCGTTGTCGTATAAGCCACGAACGGTTGTGCATAGGTTTCGCTTACATCGGGATGGCTGTCACTGCCTGCTACGGACCAAACGTGACTCCCCAACAGGCCAGCGTTTGTGTGGCCCTTATGCTTGAGTACCACAGCGGTCGGCCCGATACCGAACTTGCGCGTGCTGAGCAGACCATTGGTGCCTGTCGGTATCAGGAAGATGGGACCTGCTCCCCAGATAATGGATGGGGGATGGACCGGGGAAAGAAAAAGGCTTTCCGTGGAATCGCTCAAGCCGGTTTGGGTCGTTCGGCCAGAGACGTTTTGCTGATAAACAACTGGGACTGTTGTCCGGCTGAGCAGGTTCCAGTCTTCTGAAATTTGCACGGGATAGACCGGTTGCGCCTCCATCGTGTAACGGAATCCATCCTTCCTGGGACCGAGGTTGAAGTCAAACCAGTTTTGTATGGGGATGCTGATCATTGCGGCAAGAGGATTCGTCAGCTTCTGAGCGATCTCAGCTGATTCATTTGCCTCCGCTGCGACCGGGGCCTGTGAGACAGCGCTGTCGGGCTTCCCGGCACCGGGATGTCGGCACTTGTTCAGCAAGCAATGACAGACTCAAAAGTAGGAAGAAAGTCATCACGAAGTGCACAGCCTTCGTGATGGTCATCGGCATAACAGTCATATCGCCTCCCAATGAGCTCGCGCATGAAGATTAGGCTGCGCGGGGGACGAGGAGAGGCGCAGGTTCAGCCAAATGGAACAAACCAAGCGTATTGGTTGAGAAGATCTTTTCGCGATCTCCGGCATCGGGGATCGTTTCGTCTACGAGGTCGATGTGCAGCTTCGGACTCATAGGAACCGGACCGAAATCTGTTCCAAACAGGACGCGGTCAACGCCGCACATCTCGACCATGGCCTTAAGGCCGATTGCGCTTGGACCCATGGTGTCCACATAGATATTCGACTTGAAGTACTCCGAAGGCTTACGTAGGTTCTTGTCTACCTTCTGGATCGGTGGATTTTGGATGCCTTTGTAGTTCAGCTCCCAGTTCCAATCGAGTCTGCAGATGACCGGGGCGAGAGCGCCACCCATATGGACGAAAAGGACCTTGAGCTTTGGATATCTATCGAAGACTCCGCTGTAAATCATGCGAGCCGCCGACACCACTGTATCGAATGGGCGGCCTAAGGCTTCGATGAGCCTGTATTGCTGTAGAGCGGCAGCGGCTACCGAGACTAGGGGAGGATGGATATGAACCAGAACATCCTTATCCTGTGCATACTCCCACAGCCACTCGGCCTTGGGCGAGTCGAGGAATACCTGATCTGCTCCGGCACCGTAGCTGCTTGAAATGCTAATGCCGTATGTTTCCTTGCTGGAAATCAGCGGGTCGATGATATCGCGCGTGTCCTCTTCCAAAGCATGTGCGTTGGCCATGCAGGCAATGTCCCTGGGGAAACGGTCTCGAAGCTCGAAGGACTCGTCATGCAGGAACTTGAGCGTGTCGATGGTGCTCGCTTTGATGATGCTGTGGGCGAACGTATCTATCTCGCCGCCATAGCTGTTCAGACAGAGCGTAACTCCACTCTTCTGCTGAATCTCCATCGAATAGTCAACGTCAACCGACTCTCGATAGAAAAACATCTCGCCCGCGTTTGCCTGCGGCAATGGCTTTGTGTCATCAAAGCCTATGTTCTCAACGAACTTCTGCTTCAGCTTGGGGCCGAAGATGTGCCGATGTGTGTCGATGATGCTTCTGATTGCCTTGGTTTCAGACATTTGGAATACCTCTATCAGAAGTGTCGATCAAACGCGTTCGGGCGTCTGTGACGGCGGACACATGACCAGACAGCCGACCGACACTCAGCTGCGAAACTGCTTCGGTTCAAGTTGGTCGATCGAGAGCGTTGTTGGGGACAATGCTCTCAGCTAAGGATTCACGCAACGGCACTCTCGGCTTCCTCGGCTCATTGACGATGTCCTCTGAACGCAATCCATTCCGATACCTGGCTAAGACCTCACGCAAGAATTTCGCAGTGCCATTGAGCATCAGGTCCGTAGACCCCGCGATATGTGGCGTAACAAAGATGCGTGGTTCCATCAGGAGCGGGTTTCCATCGCTCACGGGCTCATCTTTTACCACGTCCAGCCCTGCTCCAAAGAGGTGGCCGCTCTTCACCGCCGCCAGTAGAGCCGGTTCATCGATCAGGCTTCCCCGAGCTACATTTACCAACACTGCATTCTTCTTCATCGCAGCCAGCACCGGCCCGTCGATCATGTTTTCGTTTTCCTTCGTTGCCGGAATTGCCAGAACCAAATAGTCTGCCTGCGCCGCTGCGACCTTCAACTCATCGTGTCCATATCCTCTAACTCCATTCGGCGCGTGTTCCGGATGGTTATCCACACCAGTCAAGATCATCCCGAATCCCCGAAGCCTTTCGATGAGCAAGTCTCCGATTCCGCCCAATCCCACGATGCAAACCGTCTTACCGAAAAGCGCCCTATTCACTTCCAGCTTCTCTGGCGGCCTTTGAGCGCTGCGATGTGTAAACGCCAGTTCATCATTCAGCCGACGCGAGGCCGCAAGCATCAGGAGCACTGCAACTTCCGCCACTGATTCACCGTTGCCGGTCTTCGTCGTCGGCGCCGCGCCCACCCAGACACCGGCCTTCGTTGCCGCGTCAACATCCACTTCCTCGTAACCTGCGGAGGCCATCTGAATCAGACCAAGCTTAGTCTGAGCATCGATCTCCTTGGAGTCGACCTTACCGAAAGCAATGATCACCTCCAATTCCGTCGATGGCGTCTCCTTGCCCGGCTGCCATGTCAAATATTCATCTCCGGCTGTTCCAACTGCAGTCGTCTCAACATCTCCAGAGCAAACGAATTCTGCTTTCCTAAGTAACCAATCTTCATAGCGACCTCACTCCTGTTCAGATGACAGCGAATGACTTTGGCAGTGTGTGCTTCTATTTATCCCGCAGGCAAACAAGCCGAGGTAATTGGGTACAGCACACGCCAACACCGCTCGCGCTTGCCAGATCCACTGAGCAACTAAGAGAGTCTAAGCTTCGCGAAGGTCGGAATCTTGACGACGCTGAGGAAGATCCAGAACAACACAGCGGCTCCCAGGATTGTTGCTAAGACAGCAAGAGATATCGGTGCCATTGCGATTCCGCGGTTCGCTAAAACGGAGATGAACAGTAAGTCGGCACATGTTGAGAGCACCAGCCATTTCGTTGGTCGCAGACCCCAGAAGTGGCGTCGGTCTCGGATAGCGTATGTGATCGACTGGCTTCCGTAGACAAGCACGATGGCGGTAAGCGTTCTCAACGTGTCTATTCCGTAGTGCATTTCGAATTTGCCTACAACCAGAATGCCTGTACAGAATGCCAGGAAGAACAATCCGAGGATCAGACCTGCGCCCGTGATTTTGCCGATCTCCCATGAGTTCGGCGTCTCGGAGGGACGCACCCTGTCTGTCGCCAGAGACATCGAAAGGAAGTCGCCGGTGATCATGATGATCACCATCAGCATCGGGGTGAGCACGGCTTGTCCTGTCATCAGCAAGCCAATTGCAAGCAGAAGTATCTGCGACATCTTCTTCGTAGTGGAGCGCAGGGTATAGCTGAGAATGCGCTGAAACGTAGTTCTGCCCACCTTTACGGCGGCTACAATGCCGCCGAGCCCCGGCTCAGTAAGAACGACACCGGCTGCTGACTTCGCAACGTCGGTCGCTGTGGAAACCGCGATGCCAATCTGCGCCTGTCGAAGCGCCGGAGCATCGTTTGCCCCATCCCCGCACATGCCAACGGTGTGTCCGCCCACTTGAAAAGCTTTGACGAGGTCGAATTTACCTTCTGGAAGAATGCTCGCAAAGATCGCAAAGTCCTGAGGCCTGATGTTGTTGGGTATGGCTCCCGGTGGGCACACGGTATCCTCGAGGCCCACTGCATGCGCCACAATAGCCGCAGTCGCCGGCGCATCACCCGTCACCATAACGGTACGGACACCGAGGGACTTCAGCTCCGCAATGAGAGAAACGGAATCAGGTCGGGGCGGATCGCTGAGTGCGATCAGGCCGATGATTTGTAATGCTGCTGAGGGACCTGTTGCGACCGCAAGAACTCGAAACCCCTTCTTTTCCAGTTCGTCCGCAATCGCAGCCGCGTCGGGTGCCGGAGGCGCAAGGCCAGCCACAGCAGTAAACGCACCTTTGACGATCCGAACGACCTCTCCTTTTGCATCGGTAGCCGTAGCTTCAGAGGTCTTTTTCGCCGGGTCGAACGGTATGAATGTATTCAATTTCAGCACGTCCGGTGGGAGTTTTTTCTGAGAAGCGGACCGAATCGCAGCATCTACTGCGTCCGAACCTCCATCCGAACTCGCCAAAGATGCCATTGCCAACACATGGGCTTCGTCGGAGCCAGCCAGAGCGCGGACCGTCGTTACCGAGAGTTGATTGAGAGTCAGAGTTCCTGTCTTGTCTGAGCACAAGACATTGATCGTCCCTGCTTCATCTACTGCGGAGAGGCGGGTGGGTAAAACACCTTGCTTTGCTAACGCGCGAGCGCCGAGTGTTGCCGCGAGCGTAAACGTAGCTGGCAATCCTACAGGGATTGCGGCCAGCACAGAGGTGAGCAACAGGGAGATAATCTCGCCGCGAGGGAGAGAATGCGAGTAGGCGAAGACCCCCATCAGTACGATGACGACGCCGTTGAAGATCGCCAGGTTGCGCACGATCTCCAGCACGGCTGTCTGCTGGGAACTGATGGAGTGGGCTGTCTGCACCAGTTCCGCGGTCCGTCCAAACTTGGTGCGACCTCCGGTAGCCGTCACTTCGGCTGTAGCCTCTCCGCGTCGGACAAGTGCGCCGGCATAGATATCGGCACCCACACCTGCCTCGGTGGGCAGCGATTCCCCTGTAAGCATCGACTGATCGAGCAGGACGGAGCCATCGACTAAATGGACATCGGCTGCAACGACCGCTCCGAGGGATAATTTGACCAGATCTCCGCGCACCAATTGTGTCGCGGGAAGAGTCTGCCATTTCCCATTTCTGAGAACCGACGCGTTCAGGGCGAGCCGCGATCTCAGAGCTTTTAGAGTTGTCTGTGCTCGCCCTTCCTGGACGAAGGCGAGGGTCGCGTTGAAGATCAGGAGGCCAGCAATAATTGCTGCTTCGAAATACTTGTGCAATCCAACCTCAAGTATCAGAGAGGCTTCGAGAAGCCAAGGAATTGGCGCCCAAAACTTGCTGAGAAAGTTGATGATGGGTCGAACTGAAACGTCGGGCATGGCGTTCAGTCCATCTATTTTCAGGCGAACATTCGCTTCATCGCTGGTGAGACCCATCGACGGTCTGTCTGGTTTTGATTGCCCACCGGGAGGAATGGGTTCAGCTACGGCGACGCTATGAGTGGACATGCCAATCCGATCTGCCTACTGTTGCAAATTCAATGAATGGTTCGAGTAAGGATTCCGTCGTCAACCTGCATGTACATGTTCGAGAACTTCAGGATTCGCGACACGCAGCGGCGTCCCTTTCAAAAAGGAAAGAGCGTTCTCCCTGCTCTGCGAGTAGAACTCTGTGCACGTCTCTCGCACACCATAGCCAAGATGCGGCGTCAGGATGGTCTTGAATGCTCTCCTCAATGGGCTGTCTACGGACAGAGGTTCCCGGTCATAGACATCGAGCGCCGCAGTGATCCGGCGCGACTCGACAGCATCGATCAGGGCCGCCTCCTCGACAATGGGTCCGCGAGATGTATTGATCAGGATTACTCCGGGCTTCATTCGCGCGATCTCTGCCGCGCCAATCAGTCCGCGTGACCTAGGTGACAGCACAAGGTGAATGCTGATTGCATCCGAGCGGGACAATAACTCGTCTTTTGAGACCAGGGTCGCTCCCGCATCCCTGGCTTTCTCTACGGTCAGATTCTCACTCCAGGCGAGCACATTCATGTTCAGCGCTTGGCAGTAGCGAGCCATGTTCGAGCCTAACCGGCCAAGACCGATGATCCCGATGGTCTTTCCGGCCAGACCGATACCTACTGGCAAACCTTCCTGAAAGCGTCCAGCCCGCATGTTCGCATCGGCTGCCGGAATTGCTCGCGCCGCGCTCAACAATAGCCCAAGCGCAAGCTCTGCGGTGGCAGCTTCGGTTTTGTCGCTACCAGCCGTATTGCATACCAGCACGCCTTGAGCAGTGCAGGCAGCTACGTCTAATGAAGCATTTAGCGAACCCGTAATGCCGAGCATGCGCAGCCTAGGCAGCCGGTTGATCAATGAACCGGGGAGCTGAGTACGTTCTCGCATCGTGAGAATGATCTCGAAGTCTCTTAGATTTTCAACAGCCGCGTCCTCATCATTGAAAGCCTGTCGGAAGAAAACCACATCAGCAAATGCCATCAGCGGAGACCAATCGGTGCTGCTTTCGGCTATGCCCTGCCAGTCGTCTAAGATCGCTATCTTAGTCATTGGTCCGCCTTGTTGAGCAGTCCGGTTGAGCACTTTGGGAGAATGCCAAAGTGCTTTAAGAGGATGTTTGACTGCGGAAGGCCTCGTAAAGGTTAGATGCCGGATTTGTCTATACCGTGCGATCTGCTTCCTCAACGGTTCGCGCGGGCGTCTCCGGCTTCACATCGCCCCTCCGCCGCATCCACGTTTCGGCGCCATTCTTCTCCCACGCGCCACCTACAGCGTTGCGTGCGAACTGTTCCCACGAATCGTTCCAGTCGCCTAATGAATAGCCATACCATGGCGAATGAAGGGTAATGGCTGGTAAACCGAGTTCCTTCCACAACGCCTGAGCCCGCTCCATGAATTCTCGACCGGGCAGGGCGAGTGGAGCCATCGGATATTTCAGAGTCGCGTCGATCAACAGCGTCGAGTCCAATTCCCCCGGCCCTGACTTTGGCGCATGGCCGGTCGACCGGCACGGGTCGACATGAACGTCCTCGATTGGATTCGAGCGATAGGCAAGCGACCACATCACCGCGTCGGTATTCTCAGGATCAATATCTTCGCTAACCGCGATGACGATCTACATCTTTGCTACACCTTGCATCTTGGTCTTTCCCATTCTGACCAAGGAAACTCTAAGCATTGATGAATGAACTCTTGGTTGCAGATATGATGGATGTGTGGATTGAGCCCGGGTTACCGGGTCCTGACCAAAGGCATCGCTTCCCATGTCGTCCCGATCTTCACTCTGGTCTTCAACGCAGGTATTCAAATTAGCCTCAACCAGTGTCAAGGAGGAACGTGCATGATCAAAACCACCCAAATACCGACTGTCTTAATACAAAACGAACAAAAGGGACGGGATCAGGATGTGCTGGTAAGCGAGTTCGTAGATCGGGCTGAATCCACTTACTAATGGCCTCGGCGCAAGCCGGGGCTTTTATCTTCCTACTCGAACTGAATGGAGCAGCCCCACTGCGTGTCGGGAACCTGACATGCAGCGATTTCGTCAGGCATAGGATAGATGATGTGCCACTTTTTCCATGATCGAGCCTAACGATCGTAATCCGACTGTCACGCATCTCCGCTTCAATGCGGAAGAACTCGTCCGCGCGATGGAACTCATTCCCCTGAGCAAATGTTTGGCAGGCGGCTAGATGGGACACCTTGTCCGCCTCACCTACCCGACACTCTGGCTTGTCGTCTTCGCGAGTCAGGTTTGCCTTCCCGTGCCTGCGGTCCTCTTTTTAATGATGGCGGGAGCTCTTGCAGTCCACGGCGACCTACGGATCGATTTGATCATTCTTACGGGCATCCTCGGATGTCTTGCCGGAGACCTGATCTGGTTTGAAGCGGGCCGGCAATGGGGGAGTGGCGTTCTGCGGTTGCTTTGCAGGTTCAGCAGCGATCCTGCCTATTGCGCTAAGAGAGCAAGGCGAGTTTTCGGGCGGTGGGGACTTCGTTGTCTGCTGGTTGCAAAGTTTGTTCCGGGACTGGATGGGGTCACTCCTCCATTGGCAGGCCTGGAGGGCGCCTCATTGGGTTTCTTTCTTGCCTACGACACGGTCGGTTCACTCCTCTGGTCTGCGTTTTATGTGGGTCTCGGATATACATTCGCTGACTGGGTGCCTTTGGTAGCCGCCTATGTATCCCGCTTCGGCACGCTCCTTGCTATTGGTCTCGGAGTACCGTTGTTTCTATATGCCGGTTGGCGTGCGGTAACGCGGATTGGCATGATAGGCAAGCTAAGATTCCGCAAGATTAGCGCCCCGCTGCTGCAGTAAAGACTTATTGCAAACGAAAAAATCGCTCTAGTCGATCTTGTGAGCTTCGAAGGAGGCGATTCTTCTCTAGGTATTCCGGGAGCTATCCGAGTGGATGCACAACGTCTTCGTGTTCCCGGACACGTCGAGATTCCTAAATGTTTCGATCTTCGGATGGTCGCCATTCGGTCAACAGAACCCTTTGCTGTATGTGGAATCTCGCTGACGATGTGTATCCGTTCAGGAACCTCGAAGCCACTGAGCTTAGAACGACAGTAGTCCTCCAATTCCCTCTCAGACACTTCGCTGCCGGCACGTAACACCACAGCTGCGTGAACACACTCTCCATAGATCGGATGAGGCTCTGCGAACGTTACCGCTTCGAGCACTGCCGGATTGGACAAGAGCACCACATCAATGTCACTCGGCGCGATCTTCTCGCCACCCCTGTTGATGAGCTCCTTGATCCTTCCTTTCAAATCGAGATAGCCGCGCGCGTCCAGGCTGCCAAGATCTCCACTACGGAACCATCCATCAACAAAACTCGCGGAGTTTGCCTGAGGGTTGTCAATGTATCCGGAGATAACGGTCGCACCACGCACTAAGACCTCACCCACCCTCCCAGCAGGAAGACCATTTCCATCATCCCCTATGATCCGGAGTTCGGTTCCGGTACCTTTGCCCTCGTGACCGGTTCAACTTATGACTGCTATCTTTGCGGATGCTCCGGGGAGTAAAGCTGCCTTCAACGGAACCGGCGATATCTGAGTGAGCGCCTCGGTACACACGCGCGATTCACCGATGCCGTAGCTCCGTGGTCTCGCAAGAAGCCGATAGATCTCGGTTTTTTTGGCTTTTTGTGCGCCCGCCTATCAAGAACCAAATTAGCTAATCGCATTAAGGTTCAACATTCACATGCTCACCTAAACGACTGTTTATAAGACGTTTAGATAAGCATGACCTCGAGAAATCCTCCTCGATGTGCGACGAGGAGGCTTCAAGAAATGATCCTGAGGTCTTGCTACATGCTAATGGGATTCGCGAATTCTCCCGCGTCTAAAGAGTTCATTGACGGTTCTAACAAAGTGGGCTGCGCTAGGCGGCGTTGGGACTCTACCACCGAGGATCACTTTATAAGGAATATCTTTGCCGTAAAAGGAGTTGGTGTCTGCCGTGTTCTGATGGACAACGTCTCCGTTTAAATCGATCCCCGCAAATAGCCCTTTGCTGCGCGAGTAGGTGAGGAACTCAGCGTTAGCGAGCTCAGTAGTTGCGGCCTGGGAGTTACGACCGACCGGTCCTGCGGATACGGCAGCATCGGCGCCCAGCTTAACTTTGTCTTTGAGCAAATCGTCGAGGCTGTGATGAGAAACTCCCACGAGGACGAGATCCGTGGACTGCCCACCGATCTGAAAGCCGAAACTTGCACCTTCGAGTTGGATAAAAACAGGTGCACTCCATCCACGTGCTGTACGACAGGTTGCAACACCCTGCCCATATTCGGCACCTACAACAAAAGCACCTTTCTTAAAACTCGGCACAACGGCGATACATTGCGCTTTGGCGGCGATGTCGAGAGGAATCCCTTTGTCGGGCGTGTCCATTAATGCATGAAGAACTTCATGAGCCGAGTTGATGCGGTGATTGAGCTTGCCCATGCTGTCTTCCTGAGCAGAAGCCGCGACCGACACGGAAAAGAGGAGAGCTGCGACGACCAGATATCTATTCATCAGTGGATTCATCCTTTGGAGTGGTTCACATCCTTTGATGTCGAATCTAGCCAAGATGTCAGTCGGCAAGCCAAAAACTAATAAACGGGTCCGAAACTCAGCTTTCGATCGAAACGTTCTTTACGGAATTTCGGAGGAAACGTATGGGTATGGAGAAATGTGCAAATTTCTCTCACATGGCTCAAAAGGTTGCTAATCCTCACGATTGCGGGGTTCTGCTTCTTTGGTGCCGGCTGCCATGGCTCCTCGCATAACTTTCAGACAGGTGGAACAAAAACGCTTTCGACTCGGTGATCGGCCGCTTCTTCGCGTAGCCCAGGTATGCCCGGCGCATTCATCGTAAAGGCCACAGCGTCGAAGTACTTATGTCGGATGCGTTATACGGACGCCTACCTCCTGTGTGCGGAGTGCCACAAAAAAGGACACGACTCCGTAGAGGCTGACGGCAGCAAGAATGAGGGCAACGGCGGCGAATAGTCCCACAAGAAAAAGCAGAAAAACGGCGATCCGCAAGCCAGCCGCCCATGTCGTCCGCGAAGGTGGAGAATTTGACGGGGACGTCCGGAGCGAGATCGTGAAAGATACCACATGCAGCGGAAACAATGCCGCGTGCCGATTCGGTGCTCCGAATGACGATGGCAGGCGTTGAATTGCCATTCATTCCGCGCTGGCGATAGTCAACGTAAATGATCGGACTCGGTGGGAAGTCCAGACCACGCGCTCGGACATCGCCGGCGATGCCAACGATAGTGAGCGGCTTCAAGTTGCTATCCATATTCCCGAATTCGCGAAACTTTTCGCTCAATCCGCCGACCGAGAAGCATTTTCTTTAACGTACTCGACGATCTGGGCGTGCGTGCCGAACCACGCGCCGAGCTCTTTTGCGCGGTCTATGACTTCCTTCAATATCCAAATACGCGATCGTACGCCGATGATGTGCGGGTGCATCGTCAACTGGAAAATGCCATGCTCCTGGCAGGCAAGCTCTAATTCAGCGAGGAAAATATCAGCGACATTTCGCGGCGGTGTGTAAGGCCGAAGCCCTGTAAATCGATCCATCCCGAAATAAACCGCGTCATCGCGTACCCATTGCACCGGCAGCTCGACAACACCCGTGGGCTTTCCGTCGAGCAACAACTCGTAGCAATCGTCGTCCGCCATCAAGGAGCTGTCGTAGAGAAGACCCATCTCCGCGGCGATGCGCAGGGTATCGTCGGAAAAATCCCATGAAGCCGTCCGGACGCCGCGAGGCCGCGATCCGGTGATCTTTTCCAGGACATCGGCAGATCGCATCATCAAATCGCGCTCGGCATCGGGCGGCAGTTTTGTATTCAATTCATGAATCCAGCCATGCAGCGCTACCTCGTGTCCGTTGAGGACGGCAAGTGCCTGCTGCTCCGGGTGGAGAAGCGCGGACACGGCCGGAACAAAGAATGAAGCCGGGACGTTGGCCTTCTCCAGAATTTCTGTGATCCGGACGATACCCCGACGAGCGCCATACTCACCGATGCTGAGCTTGCTAATCGACTTGCCGCCGTTTCTGAGCTCATTGGTCTCATGGTCGCTATCAAACGAGAGGGCAACGGCAAACGGAGCGTCGCCAGGCCACACCCTGGGGACGAGCGCAGGGCCAGCGCTAACGCGCCTCGCAAGCTTACGCCAAACAGTTTCGGGCCATTCCCAGGGGTTCTGGGAGCCGCTATCTGTTACGACCATGTCAGCAGATTCCTCATTTTGGCAAGGTTATGGGGCGTTTGAACAAGGTTTTCCGCGCGGCAAAAAGCGACGACACACCGATCGCAGCACATACGGTTGGATAATAGCCCGGTCCTGTGGCTGAACCTGTGGCTTTCACGAGCCATGTACATATAAAAGGCGCAAACCCACCAAAGATCATGACACCACTGCTATAGCCCACTGATAGAGCGGTATAGCGCACATTCGTCGGAAAAAGTTCAGAAAGCATGGATGGCGCGGAGCCATTCATCATGCCGTAAAACGCGCCGGCTACCAGGCTAACCAACGCTACCGATGTGAACGTTCTGGCAGACGCGATGTACATGAAAAACGGTACACTCAAAACCAAATATCCAACAGCCGCAGCTAGAAAGATCGGTGCCGGTCCGATCTTGTCGGACAAAATTCCGCTGATTGGGACGAGAAACAAATTAGCCAACACAGCCACGACAACGGCCTCCAATGCTACGGTCGCGGATAAATGAAGGGACTGTGCCGCATATGTTGCCATGAAGGTGATAAAGACATAGCTTGCCACAGTCCAGATGGTCGTTATCCCGAAACAGGTAACTAGGCCGCGGCGATATTTTGTGAAAACCACCCTCAACGGAGAGGCTGCTAAACCGCTAGCGGCTTCAGTTCGTTTGAATGCTGGTGTTTCCGCGACCCGCGACCTGAGATAGTAACCCAAGGGGGCCATCACAAAACCCAGCAGAAAGGGTAATCGCCAACCCCAACTATCCAAGGCGCCTTTAGGCATCCAGCGATTCAATGCGAGTGCGCTGCAGATTGCCAATAACTGCGCGGCTGCTGTGCTGGTCTGCTGCAAACTTCCAAAAAAGCCGCGCCGGCCGGCTGGCGCATATTCCACCATAAAAGTCGTTGCACCGCCCCACTCGCCTCCGGTAGAGAAGCCTTGCAACAACCGCAATAAAACAAGCAGGATTGGCGACCAGATACCCGCGCGAGCATACGTAGGAACAAGGCCGGTCAGTCCAGTGGCCAGCGCCATTAGGGTGATGGTCAGAGAAAGCGCGATCTTGCGTCCTCGCCGGTCACCGTAGCTTCCTAAAACGAGCGCGCCGATTGGCCGCGTAAGAAAACCGGTGCCGTATGTCGCGAAACTGGCCAAAAGTGAAGTGATGGGATCATGCGATGGAAAGACGGCTTTTCCGATCTGGATGGCGAAGAAACCAAAAACGACAAAATCGTACAACTCAAACAGATTGCCGGCGAAACAGGCGATGATTGCCCGCCGCCGCACTATTTTCAGTTGTTTCTCATCTCTCGCTTCGCTGTCCATAAGCCTCACATCTGGAACTGAAAACCATCCACTACAAATGCCTGGCCGGTGATGAAGCAAGGATCCGATGTAGCGAGGAATGTGACCAATTGGGCCACATCGTCTGTACATCCGATTCGCTTGAGAGCGATGCCATTCTCCGCGATCTCGGCTCCTCGAGCATTGATCACCTCATTCTTGGGGACCTCGGTCGCGATTAAACCTGGACAGATAGCGTTGACGTGAATCTGTGGACCAAGTTCCTTTGCGAGCGCCCGAACCATCCCGAGTATTCCTGCCTTTGCCGCAGCATATGCGAAACGGCTGACGGCAGCAGTAACGCCCCCGGAATAGGCGTTGAGCGATGACATGCAGACAATGCGTCCTTCGCCCGTAGCACGCATAAGCGACGCTGTCGGCTGAATGTAGTTAAAGCAGCTCTTCAGATTGATGGCGATTGTGCGATCGAACTCTTCTTCGGTGATATCGAGTATGCCTTTTGGCATCGGCTTTCCTGCATTGTTGAGCAGGAAATCGATTCTTCCGAGTTTTGTCTGGACCTCGCTGACAATTTCCTTCGCCCGCGAATGGTCCGCGACATCAGCCTGAAGACAGATCGCTCGTCCGCCTTGACGCTCGATTTCTTCTTTGACCTGCTCCATTTCTGGAAGCAGAAGGTCGACCAAGGCAATGGAAAAATCTTTTTCAGCCAGACGAAGGGCGCACATCCGCCCTATGCCGCGGGCAGCTCCAGTTACCAAGGCAACTTTGGGAGACACACCTCTGCCTGTCGGCGTCATGACATGTCCACTGCTGAGATTTTTCGCACGTATTCTGTGTTTATACCACTCCACTCAAGCTTCAACAAACACCGAGGATTAGGGAAGCTGACGATGCCTTCAACCGTCAACGGCCACCGTTCACAGCGATGATTTCTCCAGAAATGAAGGACGCATAATCGGAAGCAATCAGGAGCACGGCATTCGCAATATCAACAGGTTGGCCTAGCCGACGCAACGCGATCGAGCGGATGAGAGCCTGTTGTCCCGCATCGCCAAGCTCGTTCCACTGCCGGTTCGTCGCCGCATTGGTCACGATGAAGCCGGGAGCGATGCAATTGACGCGGATGCCGAACGGGCCCAGTTCGTGCGCCAATTGCCGTGTCAGGCCCAAAACCGCATGCTTGGCCGCACAATAGGCCTGTACACCGGTGAGCGAGGCGCGCTCCGATGCTCCCGAACCGATATTGACGATCACGCCGCGGCCAGCCTTTTTCATGCCCGGCACCACTGCCCGGCTCAGATTGAAGCATGTGGTGAGGTTTGCGTTGATGACGCTTTGCCAATCCTCGTCGCTCACCGACTCGATCGAGGTGGAAGTCTGGCCGGTGACGCCGCCGGCATTGTTGACGAGGATATTGACCGGACCGCCGGCGTTTGCCTCGATGTTGCTCATCCAGGTTTCAACCGCAGCTGCCTCTCCCAGATCGACGGACGCCTTCTCAATGCCATCAGGCAAGGATGGCCAGGTGTGAAGAGCACTGCGATCGGCGCAGAAAACGCGGGCACCGGACTCGGCGAACGCGCTGGCGATCGCATACCCAATGGGGGACGCGGCGCCACCAATGGCAACCGTCAGACCTGTAAAATCGAGTTTCATTCTGACGTTCTCCTATCGCATCCTGCAGATGAGTTTGCCCCGGACTGGAATCCTGATGCAAGCGTCTGCTGGTAATTTACGAACCATCGCCAATACTCCGCACCCAGGGACGTGCTCCCCTCCGCATCACCCTGGATGGCTATGCCGCATCGCATCGCGCAGTGCGTGAGATGCCGAGCGAAAACGAGGTATGGAAGCACACCAGGCTGCGATCATCGAAATATCTGAACAATCTAATTGAGCAGGATCATCGCGGGATCAAGTCCAGAACCTCACCTATGGTCGGATTCAAGCGTTTCGATTATGCTGCCATCACCATTGCCGGAATCGAA
>Ga0302233_10000287_pt1 | contig 44558 bp, 33 predicted proteins | sample II_Palsa_N3_1_FD_193516 | JGI IMG/M metagenome (GOLD analysis project Ga0302233, IMG submission 193516) | Peat permafrost microbial communities from Stordalen Mire near Abisko, Sweden - II_Palsa_N3_1 | ecosystem: Environmental > Terrestrial > Soil > Palsa > Peat permafrost | place: Sweden... | reverse complement strand
GCCCGAGCCTATAATCTGCATCTGTAAAGAAGTAAGGTGTCTTATGCCGCAACCAGTCGCTGCATTTCTTCATCACTCCCTGATTTTGAAGACCGCGCTGGCTGACTGCCTCGAAGATCCCAATCCAAAAGCCGTACATAAGCTTCGCTCCACAACGCGACGATTGGAAGCCGTACTCGAAGTAGTAAACGCCTCCACCGATCTGCCATCCCTGACTAAGAGATCCCGCGGCTTCAAACGTTTGCTTCACAAGATTCGCAGAGCTGCCGGTGACGTTCGCGATTTAGACGTTCACCGCGAATTACTTAGCCACTATCAATCGATAGTTGGTGCGACCGAGTTGTATACAAATTTAAAGAACAAGAGAAAGAAGAAGGCGAAGAGACTGCAACAACACATCCGCGCGAAGGAAGCTGAGATTCGTCATACCCTGGAGAGACTCGAGATCATCTTTGTCGGACTTCCCTATCTCAACCTTAGCGGTGGAAGACTCATCCAGATTACAAGAGGCTGGCTTGCGCCAGCTCTACGCAATCTCGACCCGCACCATGACGAAGACCTGCATTCAATCCGCAAGGCGTGCAAAAGTGCACGGTATATGGCAGAGATCGGCAGCGAAACGTCTGAAGTCGCGGCGAAGCTTACCAAACGCCTTAACGGCGTTCAGCAGACGACTGGCGCGTGGCACGATTGTCTGCTTTTGTTGAGCCGAGCCCAATCCAGTCTTCCGAGCGAAAGCCCTTTCACTGAAAGACTTTACGCGAAGACCAGACGCCTGCGGCAACAAGCCGAGTCGAAAGCCGCACACTTTTTGAAGGCTTGAGTTGTGAGTCGCATGGCCTTCGGTAGTATACACTTAGTTCCAACATGACGGTCTTACGCCAACTCGCGACCCTGTACCTCATGCCGACCCGTTGTTGTTGCTAGTCCTTTCTGAGTAGTGCCCCCTCTGAAAATCTAATCGCCGTATCCCACACGCAGTTTTTTGTGTGCATCGTGCTTCTTCTAAGGAGACCTCTCCATGTCTATCCCTCGCACTCCTCTCTCTCTTTCCACAGACACCTGGGCGATTGTCCTTTCACTTGCCCTTGCTCTTGCCGTCCGCGCGGGCCTGCTCAAAACCGTCGGCTGGTAAGGATCGACGCGCCCCAATCAAACTGCACGAAGGAGAATTTATGGCTGGCTCACTCGATCTACCTGACCTCCGCACTGAGTACCCACCGCATGCCCCGGGCCGCGTTCCAGCGGAGCGGACCTCGCTGCTCGGCCTGCTTCCGGGGATTCTGCTGCTGGCGGTCGTCGGCTACGCGGGCAAGTTCGTTGAACACTTCATCAACACCTACGGGAAGGCTCATCACTACGTTTTGCCCAACATCGAATACGTTCTCTGGGCGATCCTCTTTGGAATCCTCATCTCGAACACAGTTGGGTTGCCCCGGATCTTCCGTTCGGGGGTCGCTACCTACGAGTTCTGGCTGAAAGCGGGCATTATCCTGCTTGGCGCGCGCTTTATTCTCGGCGACATTCTGAAGCTCGGCGGCATCTCGCTCGCCTTGGTCTTCGTCGCTTTCGCCTTCTCGCTTACTTTCATGACGTGGCTGGGTCGCACCTTCAAACTAGGACCCCAACTCACAACTTTGCTGGCTGTCGGGTCGAGTGTCTGCGGAGTGTCCGCCATTATCGCCACCCAGGGTGCAATTGACGCAGACGAAGAGGATTCGTCGACTGCCATCGCCGCGATCCTGGCGCTCGGCGCGATCTCGTTGTTCACCTTCCCACTCATCGGCCATGCACTGCACATGAGCGATCGCGCATACGGTCTTTGGGCTGGTCTCGCTGTCGACAACACCGCAGAAGCGACGGCAGCCGGAGCGCTGTACTCTGATGCCGCCGGCAAGTTCGCCGTACTCGCCAAGACCTGCCGCAATGCTCTTATCGGCTTCGTCGTGCTTGCGTACGCGATTCAATGGGCACGGAAGGGCCTGGCCAGCCGCGCTGCCACAGCACAGCTGGAAAATAAAGCCGCATTCTTATGGAAAAAGTTTCCCAAGTTCGTTCTCGGCTTCCTCTTTATCTCATTACTCGCCACCTTAGGCTCTTCTACCAACCCACACATAGCCGCACTTGGCTTCTCAAAGCCGCAACTCACGGCGCTTGGAAATCTGAGCCGCTGGGCGTTTTTGCTTACCTTCGCAGGCGTAGGTCTGCGCACAAACCTGAAGGATCTTTTCAAGCAAGGAGCGCGGCCATTCCTCGTTGGAGCGGTGGGCGAGGTTGCTATCGCTGCTATTACATTACTTCTGGTTCTAGGAGCGAACCATTTCTTCCATCTCTAACCCATCGCTACGGCGGTTCCCTCTTCGCCTGTCTTAACCGAGCGAGGAGGAGCGTAGATGGGAAGATTGTCACTCTTTCGTCACCGTCACCTCGGTGAACCTCCAGCTATGGTAGCCTCCTGCAAGGGGTTGCATTATGCGAGTAGGCTAACCCCAAACCGTTGCCGATGCCTGTAGCTCACCCAAAACCTGGTCGATCCTTCCGCCTCACAGCATTTCTTTTGCTTTCGATCGGGCGAATGTGCTTCGCCCAAAGCGCACCCTCACAGCCAGCGACCGCGCAGACTTCGGCCGACGCATCGAGTTCTTTACCGGATGCGCCTGAGCCCCAGGTTGCCGTCGACGCGCCGAAAACCGCCGAAAAGAAAGCCGGCAACAAAGACATTACGTTGGCTGGCACCCCCCGGCGGCTATTGGATGATCAGAAAGCTATCTGGACCAGCCCTCTGCGTCTGAGGCCCACTGACGCAATCTGGTTGGCCCCCCTAGGCACCGCGACCGGTTTACTGATTGGCAGCGACCAGCACACCATGACATCGTTGATCAACATCAACGCGGATGACCAAAGCAAATTTAAAACTCTGTCGAATGCCGGCGTTGCCGCGCTGGGTGCTGTACCGGCCAGCATGTACTTGTGGAGTTTGTTCGACTACGCTCCGCAGGCTCACGAGACAGCTCTGCTGACAGGCGAAGCGCTGGCAGACAGTCTGGCCGTGGCGGAGGTGACAAAACTTGTCACGCGCCGCGATCGCCCAGCTGTGAATGATGCAAAGGGAGACTTTTTTAGTTCGAGCCCCACCGACTCGTCCTTTCCTTCCGATCACGCGACTGCCGCATGGGCCATGGCTTCGGTTATAGGGGATGAATATTCCGGCTGGATTACTCGCACAGCAGTTTACGGTCTGGCTACCGGAGTAAGTGTCAGCCGCGTGCTGGCGGAACAGCACTTTCCGTCGGACGTTCTAATTGGAAGCGCGACCGGTTGGCTGATCGGGCACTACATCTATCGCGCGCATCACAACTTCGACCTCGATCTCTTCGATTCGACCTCGATGCCTGCAGATTTAGGCGTGGCCCGCAAACCCCGGCAAGCGACGGCAGCTTCGCAGCGTGTGCCTATTGCCCACCATCCCCCGCGGCTCTTCACGGACGACGATGATCCAGACACCATCGGGTCGACCAACGTCCCAATGGATAGCTGGGTCTATCCGGCGCTTGAAAGACTGGCCGCGATTGGATTCATCCCCGGGCAAAGCGTCTCGATCCGTCCGTGGACTCGGCAGGAATGCCTACGTCAACTGCGAGAGGCAGAAGATCTGGTGGACATGGAGGACTACAGCAGTTCAAGGCTAATCGCGGAGGCTCGCCGCCTGATTGCCGATCTCCATGCTGAGTTCGAAACGGAGCCGAACTACTATGAGTCCCTGAGTCTTGAATCGGCCTACGCTCGCTATGGAACGATTGCAGGTCCTGCGTTGGCAGACAGCTTTCATTTTGGCCAGACATGGTGGAACGACTTCGGCCGCCCGCTCGGTAGAGGCGGCAGCGCAATCGCGGGATATTCGGTCCGTGCCAACTACGGAAGGCTGTTCTTTTACGATCGTCAGGAGTTGCAGCACGGTCCCGGTAATCCGGCTGAGTCTCCAGCCATCAATCAACTAATCAACACACTGGATCGAATATCACCAGATTCCGATCCACACATAGAGCCGATACCTGAAAGATCAGCCTACGATCGCCAGCGACCGATAGAGCTTTACGGAGGTGTTGCGTTCGAGGGCAATGCTCTTTCTTTCGGAAAGCAGGAGCTGTACTGGGGGCCGACCACGATGGGTCCGCTCGCCTTCTCCAGTAACGCGGAGCCAACCTACAACCTGCGTTTCGTATCGACACGTCCACATCCTTTTCCTCTGCTGCCATCCCTCGGCACCTATCGCTTCGATATCGTACTGGGAAAACTATCCGGGCATAGTTATCCGGCACGTCCCTGGTTCAATGGCCAAAAGATGGCCCTTAATTTTGGCGACAATCTCGAAATCAGCTTTACCCGCTGGTCGATCTTCTGGGGGGTCGGCCATCCGATTACGTTTCATAGCTTCAAGGCGAACGTCTTCAGCTTTAACTCAACTGGTGATATAACCACCGGAATCGGCGGCAGTGGAGGATATGGGGATCGGGACGATCCAGGCGATCGAAAGAGTAACTTCGACTTTAGTTATCGACTGCCTTTCCTAAGCCGTATAGTCACACTTTACGCGGACGCCTACTCCGACGATGATCCGAGCCCAATCGACGCACCACGCCGAGCAGTATGGAATCCAGGTATCTATTTCGCAAGGCTGCCGTTCCTGCCGCATATGGATTTACGAGTTGAAGCCGTAAGCTCTGAGGGGCTTGCCACCATCTTCGGCGGCCAACATTTCTTCATTAACAATCAATATCTTGATGGGAACACCAACAAGGGCTTTCTGCTTGGCAATGCCGTGGGCCGCGATGGGCGCGCAATAGAAGGGCGCACCGGTTACTGGCTTTCCGCGCGCACACGACTTGAACTGGGTTACCGGCAGAATAAAATAGGGACAGATTTTTTACCCAACGGCGGCACCATAACGGATGGTTTCGTGAATGGCTCCTATGCATTCAATCGGCACTGGCAGATACAAACCTTCACACAGTACGAGCGATTCTTGATCCCCTCTTACATAAGTGGTTCGCAGCACAACACAAGCGGACGGTTGCAGATCACCTGGACTCCAGAGCTTCATCTGAAGAGATAAATTCATTTCCCTTAGCGATGAATGATCCATCGCTAAGGGAACAGGTAGATCGAGTGCAGCTCACGCCGTCAGTCTTTTTTGTAAACGTGTTTATTCTCGACAATACCCTTTTTAAACACGGTTCTCACCGCTTGACGAAGAGCTATATCGCCCTGCAATACGAGATCGCGCACTGGTTGTTCTGGACGGCCTCGGAAAGAAGTGACATGAAAATATTCGTGGTCTTCGAGAGGCTTCGCAGAGAAATAATAGTTCGATACACAACAACGCGAACTGTCTACTACGACTTGGCTCACAGAGTGCCAGGACTTTTCGTGCGTTGCCATAATCGCAAGCCGATTGGACAGCGCCGCGATAACCCGCTGCGGCTCTTTAGGTCCGCTGTCCCATAGCTCCAAATTGCCGCCAAATTCCTGGCGCCAGCCTGGGGTAACGTAATAAAGCAGATTTAAGACTCGGTACATCTGTCGATTTTTGTCGTGAGAGTTATCAAGATGAGGGTTTAGAAAGTTATCCTTCGCCATCAAACTAATTCCTCCGGCATAAAGGTGTTCATCCGGAACCATCTCATGAATTCCGGTGATCGCCTCTACCATCTTGAGTACCCGCAAATCTTGGAACGCAAAAATGATCTCCTCGAGAATTTCAGAGTACTTATCCATCTGTGCCGCAACATACTTATTCTCGCGGAGGCTTTTCTTGAGCATCATCGTTTCTTTTTCAGGAAATGCTTTGAAGACTTTGAGGACTTCCTCTTCAGGTAAAAGGTCGTCGATCACACAACTCTGAACAGTATGTTCTCGAAATTCATCACGGAGTCGCTCGAGCTCCTCGCCGAGTCTCTTCTCAATGATTTCCGCATATTGGCTACGATTCATGTACTTTCCTCTAATCAATGGCTTCGTAACTGCACCTCATTACGACCTCGTCACAACGCGAGGTTCAGCCCTGTCTGAAGCGTATCGCACGGCCGCAGATTACTCAAATCTCGGCCCCTTTATTTTAAAACGGCGCAATACGAGTCAGCCAAATGTGTTCAGTAAACATGTGACGGCCGTGCTCCTTATAGCTCCGTCGAAATGATTTGGCTTTTGTTACCGATAAGCGGACTGCGGCTAAAGGGAACAGATCGACAAAGCGATTTGCGTCGCTTTTCAATTCTTCATCTCCAGAATCCGGGGTTCATACTTAGTTTACGTTTACATTTTGTACTCAGTTTCTCTTCCAGTCTCCCTAGCCTATATCCTGCAAGTTTAATGCCGGTCCGAACGAGTGCTGAAGGGATGAACTTTTTGGATGACGCCCAAAGATATCTAAACTCAGAGCGCACAAAGCGCCCCCCTTCTCCAGCCGCACCTCCAAATTCGTCAAGGAGCCAATTCTCCTTTGTGTGCAATACTCCAATGTCAAAGTAGCGCTTGAATTCCTGCATCCACGTGTAACTGTGAGAATGGTAGACCTGTGCCTCCGCCACATAGGCAATCTTCCATCGTGCCAGCAGCAGCCTTGCAGCTGTGACGGTATCTTCGCCGAAGATGACGTCGCGCGGAAAGCCACCGACCGCAAGAAGCGCATCCCGCCGATAAGCAGCAAACGCGTTTGAGATGAAGATTGCTTTAAATCCAAGTTGCTCTCGGCTAGCAAGAGTGCGCACCTCGGATTTTGCAGGATAGTTGTAGAAGCGAGCGTGCGCTTCAATTGGAGTTGAGTTCAGACGAGGAAGCTGCCGCCCATAGGCAGCGGCGACAGTCGGGTCATTAAAGGCTTCGATCAATCGACTAATGGCGCCTGGTCCCGCCACTTTCACATCTTGCGTTAGGAACACAAGTAGTTCTGCATCAGGCAGTAACTCAAGAGCAAGCTGTCTTGTTCCGCCATGATTAAAATCGGACCGCGGGATCACGTTTACTCGAAACCCCGCGGCATTCGCCAAGTTCGCCGTTTGATCTGTTGAGGATGAATCAAGAACCAACACTCGGTTCGCTGGAATAGATTCCAAAAGCGGCGACGTCAGCTGAGACCAATCTTCGGCGGCATTCAGAGTAGGTACAACAATGAAAAAGTTCACCGTTTCGAGGTCCCCTTTAACTGCCTTTTGATAAAGAGCGAATCTTACCTCGGCAGTTGATATCTTTCGGGTTTAGGCGGGACTATCGTGGTTGCTAAAAGACGACGGTAGCAGCCGCTATAGCGATTCCGAACTGGCCAACGATCTGGGCAATATCAACGATCAACCGAATCGTATTTCCCTTCGTCAAATTCAGAGGAACGACAACTGTGTCACCAGGATACAAATGCAGCGAATCGAAGCCGTTTCCACGCAAAGCAGAAGAATATTGCTTGCTGATTACGGATCCACTCGCACGAATAACATAAGCCCGGCTCTTATCAGCGTCTCGATTCGTTCCGCCAGCTAGTCTTATGTAACCTCCAAGCCGGCGCTCATTGTCAAACACGAATGAATTCTGGTTATAAACTGCTCCGTCCACGCTTACGGTAGACGGAACACGCGGAACGATGAAACGATCTCCGTCCTCGAGTGGAAGATCAGGTATCTGGTTCAAGTCGTGGCTGTCGGGCTTAAGATTCAGGACGATTCGCCCCGTGGATCTCACTTGGCGCAAACTGGCGATGATGTTCTGATTCTGAGCCTGAGCAGCGGTTGCAGCAGCAGTATCCGAAGCGCTGATAGCTCGACCAGCATTATTGGTCGCATTTGTGCTCACCTGGAGCGCGATTTCGTCAACATATTGATTCAGACGTTGCTGCTGAACTCGGCGGGTAGATTCCCGCGTAAACTCCGAACCGTATAGGTATGCTTCAGAAGTGAACCCGCCAGCCCGCTCCACTAAGTGTCTTAAAGTTTCCCCTGGCTGAACACTGTAGACGCCCGAAGAGACAAATTCTCCATCTAAACGAACGAAGCGGGTCTGCTGCTCTTGAGGAACACTAATATCCGCTTTCGAGAAGATCGTAACGACGTCTCCAGGAAGGAGTTCAAGGTCTTGACTGGTATCTCCCTCCAGCACAACCTTTCCAAGGTTGAAAGGGAGAAGAGATGTCGTCAAGGTCTCCTTACTCTGGCGTTCGACAACAGCGTAGCTCCAATCAATATCCGGCTCACCCAACTTGACATTGTTCTTCGATCGAAATTGTCCCGCCGACGAGTTTTCTACGGTTGAGCCTAAGCTAGCGCTTGCTGCACTTACATTATTTGGCGGCCTTGGAGTGATTGCTAAACCATTTTGCGACAACGTAGATGTATTGGAATTGTTTCCCGTATTGGTGTTTTGGTTGTTGGCAAGCGCATTCGTTCCGTTTGCTGTACCTGTTGCATTTGTCGTTGCAGACGGAGTGTATCGATCGTTGGTTCCGCTCAACGCGGTCTGTGATGCGGGAATCTTGATGCAGTCTAATCCGCCATCGGTCGACGCATCCGCTTGACCGTTCATATCTTGATCTGGCGTTTGATAGCTGCTTCCCTCTTCGCTTCCGAAAGCCAGCCCAATCAAGTTTTGATTTCTCGTGGAAGAATATCTCCAATTAGGATTCAATCCCTCTTCCCCAACAGGAATTCCGTAACGCAAATTCGGAATGCCGTACGGGGTCAGTGGCAAGCATGTAGGGACATAGGTCAACGTAGGTTGGCCGAGTTGACTTCGCTTTAGCCAATAATCACGAGTGATTAAAGCATCTTTATCTGGCAGAAGATCGCGGACGCGCATTCCGGGCTTCCAAGTATACCGCCCAGGATTCGCTACATTTCCGCGAAGCGTCACTGCATCCTTGTACTGGCTGACCACTGCATCGACTTCCAACAGGTCGCCATCCTGCATGACAGTCGACCTTCCCTGCGAATCAAGAGCGACCTCTGTCATGCTGCGCCGGCGATGATCGTCTACGCGCTCTAGCCGAACTCTCTGCCTTGAAGCCACGTTCGATAAGCCGGCAGCCAACTCTAGAGCATCATCAATAGTCGTATCGCCTTGAGATTTCAGCTCGTAAATTCCTGGCTTGTTGACGCTACCAGAGACAGCTACCTGCGGGCCGACGGGTGGAATGTAAATGACATCGCCGGGCAAAAGCTTCTCGTCCTTCGATTTGTCGCCATGCTGCAACAGGTCATACAAATCGAAATCTACAACAACTTTACCCTCGCGCTTCAACTGAATATGCCGAAGGCTACCCTGCGGAGTTGGACCACCAGTCGCGAAAAGCGCATTGGTCAATGTGCTCAAGGAACTGATCGTGTAGCTGCCTGGCCTACGTGCCTGTCCGACGACGAATACCTGGATTGACCTCAGTTGCCCCAGGTTCACATTTAGATCAAAGTTTCTGAAAACCCTGCCGACCTGACTTTTCAGGAAATCGTGCATCTGGTCGGATTTCACCCCTGCGACATGAATCGAACCTACCTGCGGCACGAAGATGCTCCCGGACCGATCTACTAGAAAGCGGCCGTTCAGTGCAACCTGACCCCACATCTGGATGAGTAACTCATCCCCTGGCCCGACCACGTAGTCTGGAGTTACAGGAACCAAATTGACCGGCGCAAAGGTAGAGGGCAGATTTCGAAACAGGTTCACTCCATAAATTGGCAACATCTTGCCGATTGAATTAGCCACCAGGAGCTGAAACTCAGTTGGTGAATCCAATGGAAGGCGAATATCCAGATTCTGGTTCTGCTGTTGATTCCGGGTATTGTTTTGCGTGTTGGTTTGGGTATCCTGCTGCCCAGGCACATTAATCTGTGGAGTTAAGGTCTGCTGCTGCTGTTGATTCGTCGAAGGATTGCTGCCCTGAACGTTGCTTTGGCCCGAAGACTGACAGGTTGGGTCATTCGGATCACATGACTGTTGCTGGTCGGTTTGCCCGCTGAGAGCCTGGCCAAATTGGTCGAACTGAGCCGATGACGTTAGAGTCCCGAACACTATGATTAGAAGCACATATCCGAACCTGCGTAATCTGGGGGAACTACTAAACAACATCTGCACCAATCCTCGCGACCCTTATATGTTAATTACGTTCATCATACAATCGGCAGTCAAAAATCCAACCGAAATGAGCCACTGCGCAGTTAACGACTACACGCAATAAGGCTAGTATCTGGATGCTATGGAAAACTTGAGGTATACCCACTTGATTCACAACAAGCAGTGAAGCCGCACCTCATATAACTAGACCTGACTCTGATTCCAGATTTCAGTTATACCTTTTGCTGAGTCTCCACAGCCTGCGCTACTCGCAACATGGTCGACTCGTCGAAGTGCTTTGCCATGATCTGTACTCCGATCGGCAATCCCTCCTTGGTCTGCCCGCAGGGCACTGACACTCCACATATCCCGGCCAAGCTTGCTGCTACGGAATAAATATCCTCCAGATACATCTGGACCGGATCGTCTGTCTTCTCACCCAACTTAAACGCCGGAGTTGGCGTCACCGGAGCGATCAACACATCCACAGCCGCAAACGCCTCCAGAAAGTCTCGCGTCAGGAGAGTTCGAACCTGTTGCGCCTTGCGATAATAGGCATCATAGTAACCCGCACTGAGTGCATACGTACCTAAGAGTATCCGGCGCTTGACTTCAGGACCGAAGCCTTCGTCTCGAGTCTTGCGAAACATCGCAGACAACGTCTTTGCCTCTTCCGCTCTCAACCCAAACCTAACCCCGTCGAACCGAGAGAGATTGGACGACGCCTCAGCGGTAGCAATTACATAGTAAGTTGGAATCGCATATTTTGTGTGAGGTAAACTGACCGGCTTTACGACACATCCCGCCAGCTTCAAACCAGCAATCGCACCATTGATTGCACTACGAATCTCTGGATCCAACCCCTCGCCAAAATACTCCTCTGGAACGCCAACACGGATCCCCTCGACCGGTTCGGTGAGCGCCGAAACATAGGCATCCACCGGCCTCTCCGACGAAGTCGCGTCCATAATATCTTTTCCTGCAATAACTTGCAGCACAGTCGCAGCGTCCTTTACTGTCTTTGCCAAAGGCCCAACGCGATCCAATGAGGAGGCAAATGCAATCAATCCATATCGGCTGACCCTCCCGTATGTCGGCAGAATTCCGACCACGCCACAAAAAGCTGCTGGCTGCCGAATTGATCCGCCGGTATCGGTTCCCAGAGTTGCTACTGCGAAATCTGCCGCCACCGCAGCTGCTGAACCGCCACTTGAACCGCCCGGGACCCTGTCTAGGGCTCTTGGATTCAGCACAGGTCCATATGCGGAATTCTCATTCGATGACCCCATCGCAAACTCGTCGCAATTCAGCTTTCCGAGCAGCACGGCCCCCGCAGCCTCTAGCTTCGCAACGACACTCGCATCATAGGGCGGTCTGTATCCTTTCAAAATGAGGGACCCAGCAGTCGCCGGGGCTCCGCGCATTGCCAGAACATCTTTAATGCCGAACGGAACCCCCGCCAATGGTTGTAGCTCGTCCCCCTTCGCAGCCATCTCGTCGATCTTCTGAGCCTGCACCATCGCACGCTCTCGACTCAGCGCCAGAAAACTATTAATCTTGCCATCTTGAGAGGCGATGCGGTCATAGTGCTGTTCCGCAAGCGCTGTGGCCGTCTTCGCACCTGAAGCTACCGCTTCCCTCGCTGCGTCGATTGTCAAATTTCTCAAATCCACTGCTTTTGCGCTCACCTTTCGATCACCTTCGGAACTTTGAAAAACCGCCCGTCAGACTCCGGAGCGGTGGACATGATCTCAGTCCGATCAAGCGATGGCCGTACTTGGTCCATGCGAAACGCCTCTCCCCGTTGGGGTATGGCGTTGCCCAGCATCTCACCCACTTGCGCCATCGCGGGAACTCCCACGGTATCCAACTCATTCAACTGTCCGATGTGTCCAAGGATGGCGTTTAGATCTCGCTGCATGCTTGGCTCTTCCTCCGCAGTCAGCTCCAGATTCGCCAACTCCGCGACCCGTCGTACATCATCCAGGGTTACGCCAGCCTGTTCCTTCATCTCTCGTAATTCCTCTTCTTCTCAAAGTGTATCTCGTTGACATTCACCCCTGAAATACGCGCCAACTCTGGAATCAACTGTCGACGCATACTCAGCAACTGCCGCAGCCAAACTCCGTCTTCGACCTCTACTCGGACTACACCATTCTCAAATCCTACGACCTGCCCCCGCTCCGCAATCGTTTTTCCGCACGTAACCGGCCACGCCGCTGCCAATCTATCTTCCTCGTGCAACGCCTGCAAGCTTGTTCCCAGAGAACCTCTGAACATGTCCCGCATTCCTTCTAATGACATATTCAGCCCCCATCCAGTTGTCATGGCTAAGTGAATGGATTATCGCTAGATTCAGAAAAGTGAGCTCCAAAATCGCTCACTTTGAATCACGGCAAACAGATACTAGAAATCTTATTTTACGGAGGTATGAGAAGGAAAAGGCCAAATTCAAATGATTAAAAGAAATGAAAAACCGCCATCGGTAGCTAACGAAACAGCTTCGCGCGAGGCGTTGTTGATTTCATAGCTGCCTGACTAGTAGGCACCATCCTGATTCACTACGGACGCAAAGGTCTTTGTCAAGATCCAAATATCTCTCATCAAAGACCACCCCTCAACGTATTCACAGTCTAGGGCAACACGTCTCTCGTAGCTCAATGCACTTCGTCCCGATACCTGCCAGAGTCCGGTCAATCCAGGCTTTACTCTGCAATAGCAGTCGAAACAGCTTCCATACTTTTCCACTTCCGCCGCAACAATCGGCCGCGGTCCAACCAAACTCATCTGGCCCATAAGGACATTCCAGAGCTGTGGCAACTCATCCAAGCTGTATCGCCGAAGAAAAAGACCAAGAGGGGTAATACGTGGATCTTTACGAAGCTTATGGGTTTTGTTCCATTCAGCACGCGCCTTTGGGTATCTGGCCAAGTGGGCCTCTAATACCTCAGCTGAGTTGATGCACATCGTGCGAAACTTCCACATCGAGAAAAAGGCCCCACTCTTGCGAATCCTGCGATGCGAATAAAAGACAGGCCCTGGAGAACTCAATTTCACCGTTACTGCTACCAACCCCAGCAGTAATAGAACAATGGGCATCGAGATCAAAACCAATGCTATATCTAGACACCGTTTAATCACCCGGTATCGAAAGAAATCGGACGGGCTTTCGTCTACTCGATGCGATCTCGCCCCCGAGCGACCAACTGACTCCGTGTACGAATAAGAACCTTCGATAGCCGCAGTCCGCGACTCGGGAGATTGATATTCAGCCTGCATTCGAATCCTGTGTCTGTACGGCTCGCATGTTTGCAAATTCTGCACACATCAGCCGGACCGGTTCTTGTTACACGCCTTGTGTCGCGGTTCCTTCTCTAATCCGTGTCCAGAGCATGACTGAGTCCGGGAACGGCCGCGCTTCCAAATCACTTCCACCTGCCTGCTTATGCTACCCACCCATGGACCTTACGATGGTCTCTGTGTTGAAGCGGGTTGGACCAAGTCGACGACTGGGAAAACAAAGCGCATTGATACAACTTCATCATTCTAACCGACGGTGTTCTGAAAATGGAGTTTACGCATACTAGATTCGCCTTTTATTCGTTCCACATCGGTACTGACAGATGCCACCTATTTCATCCTCCTGTTGCGGACACTAGACTATTCAAATGCAGGTTCGTGAAACACCTCTTCGTGACGTTAAACTACTTCAACCCCAACGCTTCGGAGATAGTCGCGGTTGGTTTGCAGAGGTATTCAATCAATCAACCTTTGCGGCGGCCGGCTTATCTACGCACTTCGTACAGGATAACCAGTCGTTCTCCACTAAAGGAGTACTTCGGGGTCTTCATTATCAACTCGGCAAGCCCCAAGGCAAACTTATCCGCGTTCTCTCTGGCCACATCTGGGATGTCGCGGTCGATCTTCGACGGGATTCTCCTGACTTTGGAAGGTGGGCTGGATTCCATTTGACCGCCCCGTCCCTTACCGACGAATTACAGATGCTCTGGATCCCCGAAGGCTTCGCTCACGGATTTCTTGTCCTATCGGATACTGCGGAGGTGTTCTACAAGACCACGAACCCCTACCATCAGGCTGGGGAGCGCTCTATCCTTTGGAACGACCACACCCTTGCGATTGCGTGGCCAACACAAGCTCTCAATGGCGTTTCACTCTCGGTCAGCGCAAAGGATGCCGTTGGCAAACGCTTCATCGAAGCCGAACTGCCTCCCTCCGCAGTACCCCATCTAGTTTAGGAACTTCCACGAGGTACAGTCGTCACTCTTCAAAATGAACACAAAGTCGCGGTCTATCTGTGTTCGGCCAGCCAAATGACGCAATCAAATAGCCTCTAGAGGTTCACGTTTACTTGTCTGTTGAAAGACGTTCTACCCTCGGGTTAACAGCCATCGTTCCACTTCTGCCAGTGAGTCCACCTTCAAATGTTCTCCGCTACAGCTTGCTTCTTCGGTTCCACTTATCAAAAAAGCCTGCTGCAACCCAGCTGCATTCGCAGCTGCCACATCCGAGCAGCGGTCTCCAACCATCACACTCTCGCTTAGCTGAATCCCAAATTCAGCGACGCCGCGCCGCAACATTCCCGTGCCAGGCTTCCGATCCTCGTGTTCACGTTTGTACACCCCTACGCCATGCTCGGGATGGAATGGGCAAAAATACACCGCGTCCAACTCCACGCCGTTCTCGCGGAGCTCCGACCGCATGAAGGTCATCAGCGTGTAAAAGTCCTCTTCGGAATAGAATCCCCGTGCGATCCCTGCTTGATTCGTTACAACGATGAGCCGATATCCTAGCCGTGCTGCGGTTCGGCAGAGCGAAAAAATCCCATCGACAAACCGTACCTCCTCAGATCGATGCAGATATCCCACCTCTTCATTTACAACACCGTCTCGATCGAGAAATAGTGCTCGCTTCATAACTCTGACAGTACCTCTTGCAATGAATCCCGCCAGTCCATCATGGTCCAGCCGAATCGTTCCGTCAGCTTGCTACAGTTCAATCGGGAGTTCGCGGGGCGCTTCGCAGGAGTCGGATATTGAGCGGTCTGTATTGGCTCGACCGTCGCAAGTCGCTCTCCAGGTTTTTGTTCTTTCTGAAGTTCAATCGCTTTGGCAGCAAATCCAAACCATGTAGTCTCACCGCTGGCCGCCGCATGATAGATCCCGCTTACGTTCTGGAGCGCAGCACTGAATCCCTCATTGCGTGCAACAGTCTCACATCCCCGGATGACCTGCGCTGTCATCTTTGCCAGGTCCCGGCTCCATGTTGGAGCACCGTGTTGATCGGATACAATTTGCAGCGTTTCTTTCTCCCGGGCCAGCTTGAGAATCGTCAACAAAAAATTCTTCCGATGTGTTCCGTAGACCCAGCTCGTGCGGAAGATAATGTGCCCAGCACCAACCTTCGCAAGTGCTTCTTCGCCTGCAAGCTTGCTCGCACCGTAGACACTCATCGGTCCGACTGCGTCGGTTTCAACGTAAGGATCTTTCCGTGAGCCGTCAAAAACGTAGTCCGTAGAGAAGTGAATGACGCCAGCACCCAAAGCTCGCGCCTCTTCTGCGATCACCTTAACGGCTTCCGCATTGATCGCATAAGCCACGTCCGGCTCGCTTTCTGCTTTGTCCACCGCTGTATAGGCAGCTGGATTCACGATCCACCTGGGTCGCACTGTCCGAATCGTCTTCCGTATCGAATCAGTGTCAGCAAGGTCCATGGTCGCGCGCTTGGGAGCGATCAGATCACCCAGCGGCTTCAGCGTCTGAAATAATTCCCTGCCCACCTGGCCCGTAGCTCCCGTAAGCAGAATTTGCGTCCCCGCTGGTAGCGTGTCAAACGACATCAATACACCGTCTCTTCCAGCACACGCAGGAGATATTGCCCGTACGTGCTCTTGGCGATCTTCGACGCCAGTGTTCGCAGCTGATCGGCATTTATGTAACCGAGCCGGTACACAATCTCTTCGGGGCAAGCGACCTTGAGACCCTGTCGCTTCTCGATCGTATGGATGAAAGTTGCTGCCTCCAACAAAGAATCATGCGTCCCGGTATCGAGCCACGCGATTCCACGTCCAAGGACTTGCGTCCTCAACTGCCCGTGTTCCAGATACCAACGATTTACGTCGGTAATCTCAAGTTCCCCCCTAGGCGATGGTTTGAGCCCCTCGGCGATGCCGACTACTTGAGCATCGTAAAAGTAGATTCCCGTCACCGCATAACGCGACTTTGGCTTCACCGGCTTCTCTTCAATCGAGATTGCACGGCGATCTTTGTCGAACTCCACAACACCATATCGCTCGGGGTCAAGAACAGGATAAGCAAACACTGTCGCTCCTGATCCATACTCAGCAGCTTCGCGTAAGGTCTTCGCGAAATCGTGTCCGTAGAAGATGTTGTCTCCCAACACTAGGCAACAACCCTCTCCAGCAAGAAACTCCTTCCCGATCAAGAACGCCTGCGCCAGGCCATCCGGGGACGGTTGAACCGCATACTGCAACGTGACGCCCCACTGCTCGCCACTGCCCAGCAACTGCTCGAACCTCGGCGTATCCTCCGGCGTTGAGATCACGAGAATTTCACGAACGCCAGCCAGCAAAAGCGCCGAAAGCGGATAGTAGATCATTGGCTTGTCGTAAACCGGCAGAAGTTGCTTTGAAACTACCTGCGTCACGGGATGGAGCCTGGTTCCAGAGCCTCCAGCGAGGATAATCCCCTTCATCGAGCCCTCTCACTATCTTCAGAAATCGAGTTCCACCCAACTGCAGCAGCTTCTTCTCGACGCCCAGAGTAGTTCTGTGCCATCCATTGCTGGTACGCACCGCTGGTAACATTCGCCACCCATGTAGCATTTTCTAAATACCACTTCACAGTCTTTCTCAGTCCTGTCTCGAAACTCTCCTGAGCACGCCACCCGAGTTCGCCTTCGAGCTTACGTGCGTCAATGGCATATCGTCTGTCGTGTCCGGGACGGTCAGTCACATATTTCACCAGATGGAGATGTGGCTTGAATTTTGACTGAAACACTAATTCATCCAGCAGCGAGCACACTATTGTCACCACCTCCAGATTGCTCCTCTGGTTCCCGCCGCCGACGTTGTAAGTTTCGCCTATCCTGCCGCGCTCAAGAACCGTTCGCAGCGCACTTGCATGGTCTCCGACATACAGCCAGTCTCTTACTTGTTGACCGTCTCCATACACCGGCAGCGGCTTGCCCTGCAGTGCATTCGCAATCATTAGGGGAATTAGCTTTTCTGGAAATTGATAGGGCCCATAGTTATTCGAACAGTTCGTGATGAGGGCCGGAAGACCGTAAGTATGTACCCATGCCCGTACCAGATGATCCGACGCTGCCTTGGACGCCGCATAAGGGCTATTTGGAGCATAAGGCGTCTCCTCGTGAAAGGCAGGAGCTTCCGGTGTCAGCGTGCCGTAGACCTCATCGGTCGACACATGCAAAAACCGGAATCTTTCTTGATCTGTCTCAGTCAGATTCTCGTAATACGAGCGTGCAGCCTGCAACAAAGTGAACGTGCCATCTATATTGGTTCGTAGAAACGCCTCTGGTCCGACAATTGAGCGATCAACATGGCTTTCCGCCGCGAAATGAATCACTGCTTTGGGGCGATATTTTTGCAGCAAACTGGCAACCAACTCCGCATCGCAGATATCCCCCTGTACAAACGAATACGCCGTGCTGTGTTCAACAGACGCCAGATTCTCCAGATTCCCCGCATACGTCAACTTGTCCAGATTGACCACAGGTCCAAGGCCGGATGCAAGCCAATCCAGCACGAAGTTGCTCCCAATAAACCCTGCCCCGCCGGTCACCAAAATAGAGTCGCTGCACGCGATCCCGTGCGTCTTCCCCGTTAATTCCATGTTGCTGCCACTCCTTGGCTCACTCTCTATTTTTGATAATAGGTTATACGACCTATCACTGATTGGCTGACCAGACGGACTGGGGCACCTTCGCGACCAAGCAGGCAACTGCAACCGGCCCCCTCACTCTCCAATAAACGATTGAAAGGTGACGATTATGCCCAGGAATGATCAGCAGCATCAGAAGCCTCCTCTAACCGACGACCAATACGCCGTTGAGCCATCAGGCCCAAAAGGCGACAACCCGGCGACCGCCGGTCCAGGGCCAACGAAGGTCAAATCGAACACTCCCGAAAATAATTTGGGGCATATCAACCCATCTGCGCCGGAGGATGCCAATACAACCCCCGGCACAACAGGCAAGAAATAAGATTGTTCTGTTCAATGTCGACTATCCGTGATATCTCCTGAAAGGACTGATTAGACGTAACTTCACTCGGCTATCCCAGCATTCGTCAGGTTTCTATCCCGCTTAAATCGAGACTCAGCAAGGCTGCATTCCGAGCGGTTGACATCGACAGAAGCGAAAATACTCCGCCATCCTGACAGCGAAGGTTCGAGAGCTGTAGCGACGTCTGAACAGTCACACGAAGGAGCAGTTCCATGGAAATCGAAAGCAGTATCCATTTACAACAGCAAATCGCACGTCTACAGGCACTGCTCGATACGACCCACAGAATCCATAGCACCATCGAGTTGGATAGTGTTTTACGCAGCGTCTTGCAGATCACCGTTCGGGAGCTTGAGATGGCGGGCGCGTTTTTTACAGTCTTTCCCTTTTCATATGGAGAGATTCCGCCTCGGTTCCTCTTGCATCCGCCGTCTTCTGATCCCAAGCGCGGTTGTTACCGCTTCCCATTGCTGGACCGCAACGGCGCAACTCTAACCGAGATGGTAGTGATCACACGGGAAGGTGCACCGCTCTCTCTTTACGAGCAGGACTTCCTGGAGCATCTGGCAATTCAAGCCGCTGTCGCCATCGAAAATGCCAGATATCACGAACAGACTCTTGATTTGGAGCGGGTGAAGCAAGATCTCTCCTGCGCCCGTGACATCCAACGAAGTCTCCTTCCTCAGACCTTTCCTAATATCTCGGGCTACAATATCGACGCGCGTTCGAAGACCTGCTACGAAGTTGGCGGCGACTACCTCGATCTCATTGAACTTTCGTCGGGGGAGTTAATGATCGTCGTAGCTGATGTCGCTGGCAAAGGTCTCGCCTCGGCTTTGGTTGGGAGCTCGTTCCGCTCTGCGCTACGAGCCATCGCAAACTCGGATATGCCACTTGTCGACATGGCTACTCATATGAATCTCCTTCACTACAAAGAGGGGGAAGAGTCGCGCCGCCGTTACGTCACGGCTATGTTTTTAAGGCTCGACCCGAAGACACATACTATCGAAGTAGTTAACGCCGGACACAACCCGGCCTTTCTTCTCAATGGGAGTGATGTACCTGAGTTGATTGAAGCCAGCGGAACGCCGGTGGGGATGTTGCCTTTCTCTAGTTACTCAGCAGAAAAATATGTACTGTCTGAGAAGGCGAAGCTGCTAATCTACACCGACGGAATGACTGAGGTGTTTAAAGGTGACGAAGAATTCGGCCAGGACCGCCTTATGGAGGCATTCCGTACCTGCCGTCTATCGGATGCGACTGGAACACTGAACTCGATCTGGCAGACCCTGGATGCTTTCTCCAACCAGGAAAATCAATCAGACGATATGACTGCAATCGTAATTGGACGGAAGCCGTAGGAGGGGAAGTGGACGGTGAGAACGTGAACAGTGTTATTGAACTGCGTCTTCCTTCGCGCCTCGGCTTTGAAAAGATCGCAATGAGTACAGCCTCCAGCGTAGCGAAGCTGATGGGCTTCGCGCCCGATCGAGTCGAAGATCTCAAGACCGCCGTCGCAGAAGCTTGTATTAATGCCATGGAACATGGAAATAAACTTGACGAGTCCCTGATCGTAGGCGTTTTTCTTTCCATGAATGAGACCTCTCTCGAAGTAAAGGTTCTCGACACGGGTACCGGGCCTCCGGAGGGCGTTCACACTCCGGATATGGACAAGAAAATGCATGGAGAAGAGGCCAGTCGCGGCATGGGAATGTTTCTCATCCAGTCGTTGGTGGACGAGGCAGAATGGGTGAGTGCGCCTCTCACTGGAAGCTACGCGCGACTCGTCATACGCTTAAACAAAACAGAAGATTGAAGGAGACAGCATCATGGCGGAGTTTAGTACGAAGGTAAAAATGGAGCAGGTTAAGTGCGCTTCAGGCGACCCAATCACCGTGTTGCGTTTCGCCGGCGATATCACGAGTTCCTCTGAGCCTGCGGTGCTCGGAACCTATGGTGGGCTGTCCCCTGAGACATCAAAACGCATCCTCCTCGATTTTTCCAAGGTGGAGTATCTCAACTCCAGCGGTATCGCGTTGATCATTCAACTGCTGTACGCCGCAAGCCAAAAAGGGCAGACCGTCCAAACATTTGGCCTGACACCGCACTTCCAGAAGGTCTTCACTATGGTCGGGATTACGAAATACACCAAAATCTATCCCGACGAAGCCGCTGCCTGTGCAGGTTTCGACTAAGCTGAATTCGTTGCAGCCGCTTTCAATGAACCCCCACGCCTAAGTAGCAGCCAGAATGCCCTTCTCATCAGGGACATTCTCGGGCTGGAGCCTGCGCTGAATTCGCAGTACGAGAATGTCGTCCTCCTGTCCAAAGTCCTGAGCAGCGGACGCCAACTCAGCAGCCGATATTGGCTGCTGCAGCATCTTCTCGATTCGTTCAAACCCAAACAGCTGCTTTTGTTGATCCTGCGCCTCTGCAACCCCATCGGACATCAGCACCAGCGTGTCACCGGGCGCCATCGTAAAGTGCGAGACAAAAAACTCCGCGCCCGGTACGACACCGATCGGGAGAGAACCGCCCATCTCCACCTCTGTGCCATTTAGATAAGGCGGCAAGTGTCCCGCGTTTGCCAGAGTAACCTGTCCGTCTGTGCAGATCTGGAGGATAAGGCAGGTCGCACTGGCGCGCCCGCGACCCCACAGGCGCTCATTCAGGCTGTTCATCAAGATCAATGGATCAGAATCGTATTGGACCGCCGTTCGGATCGCGCCGACGATCAACGCAACGAGCATCCCAGCCTGCAAGCCCTTCCCCGTAACGTCACCGACCACGATCAATACGCTTCCATCCTCCTGGACAGGAAGAATCTGGAAGAAGTCCCCGCCCACTTCACGTGCCGGACGATATTCACTTTCGATCTCAAGCCCAGGCGTCTGGGGCAGCTTCTCAGGAATGAGCACATGCTGAATCTGCCGGGCCTGCTCAATCTCAGCCTTCCACTGTTCGCGGATACGCTGGGTTTGCAGGAACCGTCGAACTAACATGACTGTGATTAGAAAGAGCGAGAAGATCGTCGAGATAGTTCCCAGCTGAACGTCGAACCCGAGAATGTTGAACGCCGTCGGTACATGAAGAAGACGGAGTTGTCCCTGAAAGAGAGCGATAGCTACGAGAAGCACAGCAGAAAAGGCAAGCCATCCCTCGGCCTTCTGCTTTCGAATACCACGAAACGTTATCGCGCAAAGAAGCGCCGCAAAACTAAGCTTTATTCCGAGCAGAATGGGATTCAAATAGACGGCCGCATGCACGGGCACGTGCTGCCCGTAAATTGGGGCACTCACCATCGCGGTTCCAATCATCAACAGACCCACCAAACCCCAAACTACACGGTGGACCCATTGCATTCGGCTAATCCGGAACCAATAGCCCCAGAAGATAACCCAAAGTCCGATCCGAATCGGACCGATAATGACTGATTGAAGAACTATTCCGGAGGTCAGTGCAATCCACGGCACAAAGCTGACAATAAGGACAACTCCGTTACCGAGGATCGTCACGGCACAAACCAAGCTCAACCACAGGTAGGAGGGTTCAGTGCGGTCCATCGAAAGAAGACTTACGGCTACCATCCAGGCAAGAAGCAGGATCAGCATCTCCAGGAACCCACTGCCGACAACATGCGCGGTATCATCCCAGTCAAGCTGAATCAAGGTTTCGATGACTCCCGCGTGTCCAAGGACGGGAGGTTGGTGCATTCCTCCGGCATCCGGAGTAAGAAAAATAGACGCACTGTCCATGTAGATCCGGACGGCGATCGTTATCGGGCCGTTGCGAAGATCCCTCGGTAAACGAAAGGCACGGGGAAGCGTGCTATAAGCCGTTGCCCTTCGTTGGCCAAACTTACCAAGTTCGCCAAGCATCTGACCATTGACGTAGAGCTGATACGCATCGTCGACTTCGTTTGGCATCTTGATCGCAAGTCTGCCGTGAGAGCTCTGTACGTTCACCCTTAGCCGATACCATGCGAACCCTGAATACTTCGGATAACCGTTAGCCGTCCACCCAGGAATGTACCCGCTGTCACCCAGTTCCGAATTCGCCGAACCAGCAGGCGGCGTTAGATCGATGGTCCCCCAATTCGAGTCGTCGAAGTCTTCGCGAGCCCAAGCCATATCATCGCCGGTATGGAACTTCCAGAGACCGGAGAGTTCGACGGTCCCGTCGCCAAGCGTGGCCTCAAGCTGCGCTCGGGGTGTCGGCTCTGCTGCGGGCTTTTGACCCCGCAGTCCGGCAGTAAAACCGAAGAGCAGCAACAACACAACCGAAGTTACCGCATAGCGCATAGATTTAACTCTCAAAATCTATCCATAAAACTGTCAGTCGGTGATTCCAAATCATCGTGGCATAAATGAACTTAGATACGACTCTATCGTGTTCTTCGCCCTTAAGCCGCTTACTTAATTGCCCTTGATCGCCCTCACGCCCAACCGCGTCAGAGTCTGAACGGGTCCCCTTGGAGCTTCATGGAAGACTCTCTTTCAACATCCGCCCGGCAGAAGAATTCAAGAGTGAGGAGGTCGCGAGCCCGATGGCATGCTTGCTCCGAAGGTTACGCAAATCGATGCACCAGTGTCAACGTCCTCTTTCTGGCACAATAAGACTTTGCGGCAATCTGTCAGGCTTACTTCTAAACGTTCTGGCATGCGAACATTATGCTGCTCACGGTTAGTGGCAACCACCGCGATCTAGCCTCTTCGAAGAGCAGTAATCCTCATTAGTCATTGACGAGCCGCTACTAGTGGTTACCAAACATCTCTTAACGAAGGAAGCCCAGGCCTAAGCCCGGGCTTCCTTCACTACACATAACAGCATAATTGGTTTAGAGACGCCGTTCGCTTAGCGATTCCCGTCAGCTGACTTTCTGACAGTCGTCCAAACCCGACGTGACATATACAAGCCAGCCATCATAACGCCAGTCGAAAACAGAAGCAGCGAATCCGGCTCAGGAGTAACGCCGATCGTTCCGGACCCTCCCTGAAAATCGCTGGGATCTGCTCCCTGCTCAAAGACTATAAGGGCGCTCCCAGGAGCAACACCCGCGCCACCCGCGAAATCTAGAGCGTATTCCAAAGGGTTATTGGGATCAGGTCCACAACTCACAACGTTTAGTGCGCTCGGAAGACCGCTCTGACCGTCCGCGTCGCAACTGGCAGACTGGGAATCAAGAGGTGCAAGTAGAAAACCAAGCTCGAGCGAGTCAATAGTTGAACCCGATTCATTGTCCACAACAAAGCATCCGTAGGTGCCTGAAGTGAGGCCAGCGCCGATTCCAGCGCCGTTGCAAGCAGCCTGCGAAAGGTTAATAGGGGAGATATCTCCACCGGTAAAGATTGTGCAATTAGTGTTGCCGGGAGAGCCAGAGGGAACGCCCACAGGATTGCAGGCATCCACCGCCGGCGGATCAAGGACTGTCATCCGAAAGTCGACGCCGTCTGCACGGGCAATGCTGGAGCCGCTGCAGATCAGAGCCAAGACAAAAAGGATACGGATAAGATGTTTCATTTGTTGATTCCTCCAAAATACTCACGTGCTGAATCTGCAATCGCAGTTGGACCAGGGAAATTGCACCGGAACCCGTTGGATAAATTTCTTTGTGCCTAATAGTTGTTGACGTCAATCAAGCACGTTCCGTGCCAAAGAAAAACCTCAAAGATTCAGTAGAATCATCAGCTTCGCAGTTCCCAATGCGCAGAACATTGCAGGGCAAACGGAAGTATTAGTATCTTTCCGAAGAGTCTGGGCGATGTCGCAATCGATGGAATATCGCACTTGCAACCCAATTGGACCAACGATGCGATCCATATCAGCCAAAGTGACTGAGCGCATGTACCGCGGTAGGCTGCTCCATCTTGCGATACCCTACGTTACTCGGTCTGAACGAAGCGGAGGCTGTTCTACTCACAGAGCCACCGCTTCTACAAAATTGAAAAAGAGTTTGGTGATGGCAGTACGAGCGCTATCGATTTCAACATGCAGATCGAGCGTGAACCGACCCCAAGGGAGACCGAGTCAAGATCGGCATGTCTGGAAGTTCCTCCCATATGGGCGATACTGATTCCATCGATGGATAGGCAGGAAATCACGAAGGAGGTGCGCGGCATGGAGCCACGCCAATGGCTTCCTGATCATCGGTCAGAATAGCAGCGGAATAACGCGAAGGCCACTGCTTGGATGTCGGCAGTGGCCTTCGGGTGAACTGGTGATGGGTGGCTAGTGGAGTGGAGGATTGGCGCGTTGGGCTAGGTCGAGTGCCTGTTGTGGGAACCATGTGCCTGCTGCGGGATCGTAGAGTCCCCAAAGCGGATCGAAGGTTGCCTGTTGAGCAGCAGTGGTAGGCCATCCGGCGGGCTCGTAGGTGCCGTAGTCCCAGGCGCGTGCGCCACCGGCTGAGTCGCAGGTGCCGTCGGACTGGCCGGGGGTCTTGACCCAGAGGCCGGCGTCGAACAGGGCGATGCCAGTGTTCGCGGTGGGAGGAGCTCCGAGGCCGCGGGCGGGCGGGTTGCACCAACCACCGTTTTGGAGGGTCGTGATGACAGTGGCGGGCTGGTTGTAGGGAGCGTTGGCGTAGGCGGTGGAGTAGAAGGGACCTTGTCCGTTGCGGCTGGTGTCGATGACGAAGTGGGTGGAGGGGACGGCTGTACCCATGTTCTGCTGGAACCACTCATCGGTATAGACCCAAGTGGTGATGTCGTCGGGGTTGACGGTGCCGAGCGGAGAGTAGTACTGACTGGCACAGTAGGAGTAGTTGCCGAGGCGCCAGCCACCGTCGGCGGGGTTCATGCCGAAGGCCATGCAGGCGGAGACCCAGGTGTCGAACTTGGACTCGTAGGTGGTGAGGTTGAAGTTCGAGACGTTGGAGAAGAAACCTTGAGCCTGTTGAACGCCAGCGGTGATCAAACGCTGAGTGATGACAGGAACAGCCTGCCAGTGGCTGTTGCCGCCGTCAATGTAGACGCTGGTCTGGGGTTGCTGCTCGAGCTGGGTGATGGCGTAGTTGATCTGGGCGTATCGGTTGGTGACAGCCTCGGGGATGTTGACCTGAGTGGGATCGTATCCGCAGTCGCTAGGCAGGTCGGCGATGGCGTCGGGTTCGAGGAGGATGACAACCTTCTGGTTGCCGATGGCACCGGCGATGGCATCGATCCAGGCTTCGTAGTCGGTGGTGTTCTCGGCGCCGCCAGCGGAGTAGCTGCCGCAGTCACGGCCGGGGATGTTGTAGAGGACGAAGAGGGGGATGGCACGCTGGAAGTTAGCTTCACGCAGCGTTTGAGTCACGGTGGAGGCTGTTTGGGCAGGCGTGTTGCCGGTAAGCCAGACGGCCTGCGGAGTGGCCTCCATCGCGGCGATCAGGAGAGCGTTTTTGATCTGGAACTTCTCGAGTAGACCGACGGCCTGCTGGATGGAGCCGCTGGCAGGTTGCGGGACGAAGAAGCGAGTGTTGTTGGGGAGGGTTTTGTCTGCCGGGGTCTGCGCGTTTGCCTGAGTTGCTAGGAAGGTGATCGACAGCAGAGACACTACCAGGGCTCTGATGAGGATGCTGCGGATGAAGCGGTGGTGCATGGGGAGCCTCCTGAGTTCGGACGAAGATTTGTCTTCACGAGCGAACGTGCGGTCCTACACTCTGCCGTCGTGGTATGCAGAGTTCAACGCGCCGTTCGGTGCATCAACTTATAGGGCTAGCGTGTGCTTGTCAATCGAATCGACGAAGTGCATTGCGTGACAACGGCTTAGCCGATGAATGAATGGTGAATTCCGAGGTGCCCCTCATCCGACAAGAGGAGATTCTGTCAGCGACGACTTCCTTCGGTTAATCTAAATGGATTTTTGTGGTTTGAATCTTGTAAGCGAGGTGTTCGGCTTGCGCGGTTTGGGAGTGCCGCTTTTTCCTACCGGAAAAATTGAAGAGGTGTTCGCAGGGATCAGAGTGGCTGTTCCCAAGCGAACCCGCTGATCGCCTCATCCTCCGCACCAGCGTCGCTCATCCTCATCTCGAAGGTCCGTCGGCCCTTCGTTACAAGGAAGAAGAAACGGGTTCGAGAGCACCGCTTCTCGGAAGAGTTCGTCCTGCATCCACTGCGTCACACTTGTCTGACACACGTCGGCGAAGCTGGCGCTGGTGCATTTACAATCATTAAGCTGGCCGGTCATTCCAGCGTGATAGTCAGCCAGCGTTATGTGCATCCTACGCCAGAGTCTGTGGAACGAGCCTTCGACCGGCTAGAGACGCTTAACCGCAAAGCACTAGAACGGGCAAGTGGCGTAAGTCCCACAAAAACCCCCAACAGCTCACTTTGCGAGCGTCGTAAGTTATTGAAGGGCCTGTAGCTCAACGGTTAGAGCAGGGGACTCATAATCCCTTGGTTGGGGGTTCAAATCCCTCCGGGCCCACCATTCAAATCAATAACTTAGAGTGTATCTCTCTTCTCACATGACAGCCGCGTGACGTGGACTGTGACGTGACAGCATGGGTCCAAGGTTTCCGTTCATCACAGATCGCACCGTTTCGATGTCTGGGCTGGTAGATCATCGCCGTCTGCGTGTTGGTATGGCACAAGGCGCGCATGACAAGCGATAGATTCCCCGTTTTCCCCATCAACTTCGTAGCGACCGTGTGGCGAGCGCTGTACAGAACAATTGTTTTCGATACACCGCTGACTTGCGAGCTTTCTCAAAGGCCTTAGCCACTGTCGTGATGTGGCCTGAACCAGAATCAGCCGGAAAGATCCAACCCTCGGTTTGATTACCCCTTCGAACGTGAAGAGTCTTTGTGACTCTATTCGTCATTGGAATGGAACGAGACGATTGTGTGTGGATTTAGCGAGGGTGTTACCCGCGCCGGCGCAAGCATGAAGTTATTCCGGTCCTCGACGAAGATGCTCGAAGAATATTTAGAGGAATGATCGGGAATCTCGCGAAAGACAAGTAGCCTGCCAGCGCGCAGCCGATGTTCTCCATTTCCCGATCAAAGCATTGGAGTGGATCCTCGAGCATGAGCCTATAACTGCACGCGCCTTCCTTCGTTCAGATCGCGAGGAACTTGTAATCAACTAATTAATCCTGACTACACTGCGTCTCCACAACTTGGAAATCGCACTACGAGATCTAATATTTTCGTGCAAAAAAATCTCTTTTACAAATTCCTAAGTCATGCGATATTAGTCAATTTGCGTTTGGTCAACTTATTGCTTTGAACTGTTTCGGACGCGCTCTCTCATGCAAAAAATATTTCAACCCTTCGTGAACTTTTTGCTCCTCTTTTGAGTATTACGTGAGAGCCAACTTTGTCATGGAGCTACTTATATGCGCTTGAGAGTTTTTCTCGGAATAGTGTCCGTTATTGGACTGTTTGTGACCGGAGCAGTCGCTCAGACCGGCAGCATCACCGGTCAGGTTCTCGACACCTCCGGAGCCGTCATCCCCAACGCACAGATTACTGCCACCTCTCCTGCTACCGGCGTCACCCGTACGGTCTCGAGCAGCTCCGCAGGCATCTATAATTTCGCCGCTTTGCCACCGTCGGTTTACAACGTGTCAGCCACGGCCTCTGGCTTTCAGGTAGAAACCAGAAAGGACGTTACCCTTAACATCGCTGCCACACTGCCGATCAACTTCACGCTGAGCGTCTCCGGTGCGTCCACCACGGTCGACGTGCAGGACGTCACGACTGCCCCCGTCGAGACTGACAGCTTCCAACTTTCCACTGTCATCGACGCCAAACAGATGACCTCCCTTCCTCTCATCCTGCGCGACCCATACCAGCTTGTCCTTCTCTCACCTGGTGTAGTTAACTCACTGAACAATGAGGGCGGGTTCTCCGTCAATGGCCAGCGCGATCGTAATAACAACTTCATGCTCGACGGTGGCGACAACAACGATACCTCCGTCCCCGGCATCCCCGGCGGCATCACCTCCGCAAATCCTGACTCCGCCCAGGAGTTTCGCGTCATCACTAACGGCTTCGACGCTGAATTCGGACGCAACACGGGTGCCATTATCGACGTCATCACGCGCGGTGGCACCAACCAGTTCCACGGCGACGTCTATTGGTTTGGACGCTACAACGCCCTCGGGGCACGCGACTTCTTCAATACCAAGGCTAACGGCCCGATGGATCCGTACGTCCGCAACGACGTCGGCGCCTCCGTCGGCGGCCCTATTTGGAAAGATCACACCTTCTTCTTCCTGAACGCCGAGGTCCAGCGCTTCCAGACCACACGCACTGCCAGTACGGTTACCCCTACCGCTGCCTTCCGTACCGGCATCTTTAACTACGTCGACTCCAGCGGCACGGTTACCCCGGTTAACCTTACCAACCCCACTACCAACCCCAATAATCTCTCCGGACTTCCCCTCGACCCCACCATCCAGAAGATCTTTGCCATCGCACCCGTCGGTCAGCAGGATCTCGGCGACGGCGCCAGCACTATTTACAACTTCGCCTCACCCGACTCGCTCAACTCCTACAACCTTACTGGACGTTTCGACCATAAGCTGAGCAACAAGCATCAACTTACCATCCGCTATAACTACGCGCACTCCAACGAAACCGACCCGTTTCACGATGAGAGCTTGCCTGGCTACGGCAACACCTCTGAGCCAGCAACCGCGCATAATGGCGTCATCTCCATCGCTTCTTCCCTCTCCACCAACTCCACCAACGTCTTCCGCGCCTCCTACAACCAGAACAACGTCGGCTTCTTCTGCAACCACGCGGGTTTCGACGCGCTACTCGGCACCGACAACTTCGGTAACGGCTTCGATGTCACCATCCCAGGCTTCTTCAACGGTAACGCGTTTGGCTGCTTTGATCTTGGCGACAGCAATAGCCAGGCACGTCTCAGCTCCACCCTCCTCTTCGGGGATACCTTTTCCATCACCAAGGGACGTCACTCCATCAAGTTCGGCGGTGACTTCCGCAACGTCAAAGACTCGGACTACTACAACTTCTCCTCACGCGCCGCCCTCTCTCTGGACAACTACCTCAACTTCAACGCCTCGGCCTATAACTACACCGGCGCGCCAGACTCCACCGAAGCCTTCCAGGATCTCATCTGGGGTGCGCAGGGCTCAGTCGCAAACGTCTTCGAAAACCAGTTCTTCACCGGCAACGGGATCCGCCGCGGTAACGACCTCACCCGCTTCGTGCAGCGCGAGTGGGCCACCTTCGCACAGGACACCGTCAAGGTCTCTCCTCGCTTCACTCTCATCGCCGGCCTGCGTTATGCATACAACGGCGTCCCCTTTGAGCGTGACGCAAACTTCTCCAACTTCTACGGTGACGCTTCGGTCGCTACGCCTCCCGGCGGATTCACCTTCACCCAGGTTGGCCCCGGCACCGGTCATCAGCTCTACAAAGATAACTGGAACATGTGGGAGCCGCGCGTAGGCTTCGCCTACGACGTCAACGGAGACGGCAAAACAGCCATCCGCGGTGGCTTCGGGATCTTCCACGACCGCATCTTCGACAACCTCTTCGGCAACGCCAAGTCCAACCCTCCCTTCCAGGCCCAGTTCAATGCCTATCCCTTCATCGGACAAGGGGCTAATCCCTTCACCGTCTCTGCCGTCCAGCTTCCCGGCAATCTCACCCCCTCGGCCACCATCACCGACGGCGACTACTTCGAAGCTATAGTCATCGACCCCAACCTCAAGATGCCAACCAGCTACAGTTGGAATCTTGGAATCCAGCGCCAGATCAACGCACGTCTCACTGGCGAATTAAACTACGTTGGGAGCCATTCCCTGCACGCTCTGCGCGAGATCGATGGCGCACCGCCACAACCAAACCTGGTTCAAGCCGCCATCGCCTCCGGCATCGATCCTTCAGATCTCGTGAATAACAATCTCTACTTCGGGGGCACCGACAGTAATGGCAATTCGTTCGGCCCGTTGGTCAACAACACCGCCTTCTTCCACGAGCTCTTCCAGACCTCCATCGTCTCCGGCAGCTACAACGCACTGCAGGCGAGCGTGAAAGGGCAGACCGCAGGTGCTACCGTAACTGCCAGCTACACTTACGCGCACTCGCTCGACAACGGCAGCGACCCACTTGCTCCCGGCGCCGGCAACAGTGGCTTGCCGCGCAACAGCTTCGACCTCGGACCCGAGTATGGCAACTCCGACTTCGACGTCCGCCATCGCGCCACCGTTGCTGTCGTTTACGACGTACCTGTCGGCATCGGCTCCGCTCACCTCAACCATGGCCTCGTCGGCCACATTCTCGAAGGCATCCAGATCTCCGGCATCGAGACCGCCCAGACCGGTGAACCATTCGACCTTCGCGGCACCGTCGACAACCTTCACACCAGCGTTAACAACCGTCCCGAGCAGATTGGCCCAGCTTATCCCTCTGGCCGCGGCAGCAAGGTCTCAGGCGGTGTCGTCGAGGGCCCCAACGCCGCATCCTTCACCAACGCCCCCTTCGATGAGAACGTCGCCATCCACCGCAACAAGTTCTATGGTCCCGGCTTCGTCAACACTGACGCCGTCTTCCAGAAGACCCAGACCATCTTTGAGCAGGCCAAGCTGGTCTTCCGGGTTGAGAGCTACAACGTCCTCAACCATCCTAACTTCGTCACACCAGGCAACTCCGGCCTGTCTACCGGTACGATCACCGTCGGCTCCCCCCTGTTCGGTCTCACCACCGCTCAGGTCGGTCAAAACGACGGCACCACTGGCGCCCGACAGATCCAGGCCGCCCTTAAGGTTGTCTTCTAAATCCAACAAAGTCTCTCGGCGACGCGACGTCGCCGAGAGATATAAGATCTTTTCCCGCGCTTAGCTATTCTGACGACTAGCGATCAGTTGATCAACGCACTTGTACCCGCTAGAGTCTTTTATCTACTAGCTAATGCTGGCGCGAGAATCTCAATGAGAGAATCGTTACCCACCGCGCTCATTCAGCGTCACGAGACGCAACTCACGGTTCCGGTCGAAGTGGCAACCCCAAGGCGACTCTCTTCAAGCCAGATGGTCGGGATAGGTCATTTATAGACCAACCAGAAATGGATTCCATCGAGCTGAGGATTCGCAATGAGCCTGAGAAAGACCCGACTACCGCGCACCTTTTCCGCACGTCACATTGTGGAGGCGTATCGTGCCTGAGGGAGCGGTTTTGGCTGCCGTGTCTCTATATATGGGGATCCGTCATGCACAGGGAGGGTTTAATCGGGAATTGAGGTGACGGATATATCATGACTGTTATCTCGCACACCACGTCAGGAGGCATCTTTGGCGATCGACGGTAAGGATAAACAAGAACCTACATCTTCGTTGGGCCGACTGAGCCGCAGGTCATTTCTGACTCAGGTCGGAGCCGCTGGAGTGGCAACAGCTGCTGCTGCGGTCACTCCCTTGGCTGCCTCCGCCGTAGCGAGGACACCAGCACCTGCGGAGACAACCTCGGAAGCGATTCCTGGCTCGATGGCGGTGACGCTGAAGGTGAACGGCGAGACCCACGCCATTCGAATCGATCCCCGCGCGACCTTGCTGGACACTCTCCGAGAAACAATTCATCTCACAGGAACCAAGAAGGGCTGCGATCACGGCCAGTGCGGAGCATGCACGGTCCACATCAATGGCCGCCGCGTGAATAGCTGTCTGACCTTTGCAGCAATGCAGCAAAATGCCGAGATCACCACGATCGAAGGCATTGGTCAGCCAGGAAGTCTGCACCCCATGCAAGCGGCTTTCGTCGAGCATGACGGCTACCAATGCGGCTACTGCACCTCCGGTCAGATCATGTCTGCCGTTGCGATGGTCAAAGAGCCGTGGGGAGCCAAGGATCACGATGTGAAGGAAGCCATGAGCGGCAATATCTGCCGATGCGGAGCTTACCCGAACATTGTCGCCGCGGTACAGACTGTTCGAAAGATGGCGTAAAGGAGACTGCAGATGGAACTCTTCGAGCTACTTACCGTCCGTTCCATACCCGATGCCGTGAGAGCCCAGGCAACCTCAGTTACCGCCCAGAACGGTGCCGATGTTCGCTTTATTGCGGGTGGAACCAATCTGATCGACTACATGAAGTTAAACGTAGAGCGCCCGAAGCAGCTCGTCGATATCAATGACCTGGCATTGGACAAAATCGAGAAGATCGAAGATGGTGGGCTCAGAATCGGCGCATTGGTACGCAATGCCGACGTAGCAAATGATCCGACGGTCAAGGAGCAGTTTGCGGTCCTGTCCCAAGCGATCCTTGCTGGAGCATCTCCTCAACTGCGCAATATGGCGACTACCGCAGGCAATCTGCTGCAGAAGACACGTTGTGTCTACTATCGCGACACGGCAATGGCCTGCAATAAGCGTGAACCTGGTTCGGGCTGTTCTGCGATCGGCGGATACAATCGAATGCTGGCCATTCTTGGCACAAGCGAGCATTGCATTGCCACGAATCCTTCGGATCAAAATGTCGCTCTCGCAGCACTGGACGCCACGATCCATATCGAAGGAACAAAAGGTCAAAGGATTGTACCAATCGAACAGTTTTACGTTCTGCCTGGGACGACACCGAATCGTGAGACAGTGCTCGAGCCCGGCGATCTGATTACGCACATCACACTGCCGAAGCTGCCTGCAGGTGCGAAGAGCGTCTACCTGAAGCTTCGCGACCGCGCCTCCTACGAGTTCGCGCTTGCATCCGCAGCGGTCGTGATGAAGCAGGGCTCAGGCGGAAGGATTGAATATATCCGCGTCGCGATGGGCGGTGTCGGCACCAAACCGTGGCGCTCTCCCGAGGCTGAGAAGGCGCTGTTGGGCAAGCCTGCGACCTCGGCAAATTTCCGAACTGCGGCAGAGTCAGCGCTACACGGGGCAAAACCGCAGACCCAAAACGGATTTAAAGTCGAGCTTGCTAAACGCTGTCTAGTCCATGCGATGGCTCAGACGAGCCAGACCGCTTAGGAAGATAATGATGATGGATAATATCAACGATTCAAAGGTTATTGGCGTTGCGACGCCACGTATCGATGGACCACTGAAAGTCAGCGGCTCGGCGATGTACACCTCGGACTATCACTTTCCCGACATGCTTTACGCATGGCCGGTCTGTGCGACCATCTCCAGCGGCAGTGTGACTGGACTCGACTTCGCTGCGGCAGAGAAGATGCCCGGCGTCATCGCCATTTATCACCGCGAGAATATCGGTAAGCTCTACCGTGTACCACCGGCGACGGGATTCTCGATGATCATTGACGAGAAGCGGCCGCCTTTGGAGGACGATGTCGTGCGCTACTACGGGCAGTACGTCGCTGTAGTCGTGGCGCAAACGATGGAACAGGCGCGTGCCGCTGCTGAGAACGTAAAGGTCAGCTACAACAAAACCAAATCGATAACCACCGGCAATCTTATGGACGGTCCCCTAACCACCGACAAGCCGGATCAAAAGAGCAAGCGCGGAGACACGAAGTCTGCTCTCAGCTCGGCCTCGATCTCCGTAAATGAGGTCTACACCACCCCTGTAGAGACACATAACCCGATTGAGCTTCATGCGTCTGTAGCTGTGTTTGACGGTCAGAAATACACTCTTTACGAGACCTCGCAAGCCGTCGTGAACCATCGAGATGTAATGGCGGCCATGCTCGGTGTGCTGCCTGAACAGGTACAGGTTATTACGCGTTTTTTGGGCTCCGGATTTGGTGGAAAGTTATGGCCCTGGACGCACGGCCTATTGGCTGCTGCCTGTTCGCGCAACCTGAAAAGGCCAGTAAAACTTGTCGTCAGCCGTCAGATGATGTTTCAGACCGTGGGACACCGGCCGGCAATCGCGCAACGAATGCAGCTCTCGGCTGAAGCCGATGGCAAGCTCACGGCGTTGCAACAGGACTACGTCAACCACACCTCTATCCTCGACGACTATGATGAAGGATGCGGCGAAGTCACGCCGTTTATGTACAGCACCCCGAACTTACTAGTCACTGGTGGATTGGTTCGCCGAAACGTCGGTAATCCCACCGCAATGCGTGGCCCGGGAGCCGTACCAGGATTATTTGCCGTTGAGTCAGCCATGGACGAGCTGGCTATCAAGTTGAAGATGGATCCCGTAGCGCTCCGTTTGAAAAATGAGCCAGCAATGGACGAGAGTCTCAATATTCCGTTTTCCTCTCGGCACATGAAGGAGTGCCTGACGACAGGCGCTGATAAATTTGGGTGGTCTCAACGGAGACCTGAGATTGGTTCCATGAAGCGTGACGGGCTGACGCTGGGTTGGGGAGTTGCTTCGTGTGCATGGCTCGCCGCGCGAAGTGAAACCGAGTCCACAGTCGAACTCCTTCAGGAGGGTTCAGCCCGCGTAGCTTGCGGGACGCAGGATATCGGTGGCGGAACCTACACCGTGCTGGCCCAAATCGTGAGCCATGTGACTGGTATCCCGGTCAGTAAGATCGAAGTTGTGTTGGGAGATTCCTCGCTACCTTCAGGCCCTATCTCTGGGGGCTCCTGGGTGACTGCCTCAATAACTCCATCGGTGCTGCAGGCGGCGCAGAATGCCTGCAAGATGCTTCTGCTTACCGCAATCAAATCCGACGGATCGCCGTTCAAAGAAAAAAAGCAAGATGAGCTCGAATTTGCCGATGGTGGCGTTCGTCTGAAGGGACAGACTCAGACTGCCGTGCCTATGCAAGAAATCCTTCGTATTGCGAAGGTTAAATCTGTCTCCGGCGCTGGAAAGTCTGATGGAACACTTGGTGAGACGAAGCCCACGTTGTCGTTTCACTCCTATGGAGCACAGTTCGCGGAGGTTACATGGCAGCCTGAGATCGCTCGTCTGCGCGTGAGCCGTGTGGTGACCGTGATCGACGTGGGGCGTATCCTCAATCCTCGGCCTGCCAGAAATCAGATCGAAGGAGCCGTGATGATGGGGGTCGGCATGGCTCTCTTCGAGGAGACGATGTACGACCCGCGTTCCGGTGCACCAATCAACAACAACCTGGCCGATTATGTAGTTGCGGTCAATGCCGACACACCAGAGATCGACGTCACCTTCCTTGATTATCCCGACTTCGCGCTAAACGCTCTTGGTGCTAGAGGAGTCGGTGAAATCGGCTTGGCTGGTGTCGCTGCCGCTATAACAAGCGCGGTATATCACGCGACTGGTGTCCGCGTGCGCGCTCTGCCAGTTCGTATTGAAGATTTACTCACTCAAGAACCTACATCCATGCTTGTAGCGTAGCTGCGATTTACATGTTTCGTGGCGCCGATTCTGGAACGGATGGACCGCTAGAGAGCATGGTCCTGCATCGGTACCGATAAACTCGCTTTCGGCAAATGGACGAGAAGCCGCATCTCTGCATAAACCTCGGGAGAGGTTACAGAGGTTGGGAACTTGCGCGTTATTGAGAAGTGCCCAGCACCTGCGACAACATCATGCAGTACGAGAAACGGATCGGCGACTCCGTGAATGACCACCTGTAAACACCGACACCAGTCGAGGGGAGTTCAATCACCGCAATCGACGATAACAATCCTCACACTATCCAACGCCACGGCTTTTCGATGTCTCAGATGCCAACTCAATGCATCGGTGTAAACATCGCCGAGTTTTGGTTCGCAATTATTGACAGGACGAAAGAACCGTTCGGAGCTTCCGTATGGAGTTCCTATAATTGCGGATACAAGAATGAATTTAGGGGCGGCCCGGTTACGAGTTCCACTTACAACAATTCAGAAAGACTAAAAAAACCACGAGCGATCGTCGTCGGCGGTGGACCTGGAGGGCTTGCAGCAGCATTGCTCCTGGCGAAGTCGGGGGTCGACGTTACCGTCGTTGAGAAGCGAGACCAAGTGGGCGGGCGAACCTCGACCATGCGCCAAGACGGTTTCAGCTTCGATATCGGCCCTACTTTTTTCCTATACCCAAAGGTGCTCAGAGAGATCTTTTCGGCGGTGGGATACGACCTCGATACCGAAGTCCCCATGACCCGTCTTGACCCGCACTACCGTCTGATCTTCGGCGCAGGAGGCCAGCTTCTGGCAACATCGAACCAGGATCAGATGGAGCGCGAGATTGCGGCTATCTCGCCTGAAGATGGAAAGCGATTTCACGAGTTCATTTCCCGCAATCGGACAAAGTTAGAAAAGTTCCTCCCATTTCTGCAATCGCCGTTTAGTAGTTGGAGAGATCTGGCCAGACCAGAGATGCTGAAGCTTCTGCCACTGCTTGCACCGTGGAGGTCGCTCGATGATGATCTGCATTTGCATTTTAAAGATGAGCGGATTCGTCTCGGTTTCAGCTTTCAATCCAAGTATCTCGGCATGTCTCCGTTTCGCTGTCCCAGTCTTTTTTCGATCCTCTCCTTTTTAGAGTATGAACATGGAGTCTTTCATCCTGTTGGCGGCTGTGGCGCCGTAACTCATGCGATGGCTCGTATCGCACGTGAGATGGGAGTGAAGATTCTTCTGAACGAACCTGTGGAGCAAGTGATTGTTGATCATGGAAAAGCCGTTGGCGTAGAGACTGCGAATCACAGTCTGCCGGCCGACGCAGTAGTCGTCAATGCGGACTTTGCAGGCGCAATGCAGCGGATGGTCCCGAATCATCTAAGGAAGAAGTGGAAGGACGAGACGTTAGCAAAGAAGCAATACTCCTGCTCAACCTTCATGATGTATCTCGGAATCGATGGACGCTACGATGACCTCTCTCACCACACGATCTACCTGGCCGAAGACTACAGGGAGAATCTGCGTGATATCGAAGAGCGACATCGACTATCGCAAAATCCGTCGTTCTATGTTCAGAACGCCAGCGTAACGGATGCAAGTCTTGCTCCTGAAGGCAAGAGCACTCTATATCTGTTGTTTCCTGTTACGCATGAGACGACCAATCTGGACTGGAGCAAGGAGGCGCCACGGTTTCGCAAACTAGCTATCCAGCAACTCGAAAAGATAGGCATCAGAGACATCGAGCTCAGGATTCGAACAGAGCGCATCATGACGCCCGCCGGCTGGCAGGGAGAGTTTGGTTTATATAAGGGGGCGACATTCAGCATGGCGCATTCGCTCAATCAGATGTTGCATCTTCGGCCGCATAACCGGTTCGACGACATAGACCGGATGTACCTGGTTGGCGGCGGGACACATCCGGGGAGTGGATTACCAGTTATCTTCGAGTCGGCACGCATCACCGCTCGTTTGCTACTGGAAGATTTAAAGGTCGAGCCGCAATGGAATATGCCACAGATAGCGAGTACAAAGGATCTAAGCGAAGAATTAATTGGAGCAGGTTCCTAATATGTCCACCGTCGCAGTGGCAAAAGCAGGCTCGAGTCGACATGGGATAGAGGTAGACAACAATGTGGAGAGTTCGAAATCTCTTCCGAGCGAGCCGCAAGCACGATGGGCCGAGCTAACTATAGGCCAACGACTGACGGTATTGAAGGCCGCACGCCACCGTATGGCTGCGATGACAGAAGAGTTTGCAGCGGCAATCTCTCTGGAGTTGGGCCGTACTCCAGCAGATACTCTGGCCGCTGAGGTGTTGCCGTTGCTGGCGGCCGGGCGCTTTCTTGAGCAACAGGCTGAAAAGATTCTTCGCCCGCGGCGGCTGGGAATCAAAGGCCGTCCTGCGTGGCTGATTGGAGTCGATACTGAAATTCATCGAGTTCCTTACGGACGTGTGTTGGTTATAGGGCCGGCAAATTACCCTCTGCTTCTGCCAGGAGTACAGACGTTACAAGGTCTAGCCGCGGGAAATGCGGTGATCTGGAAACCGGGTTTGCATGGCCGTCCAATCGCCGAATTATTTGCGGATGCAATGCACGCTTCGGGATTGCCGACAGAACTATTACGGATCACTGATGAGTCGGTCGAAGCGGCGGAGTGTGAGATAGCACGTGGTGTAGCCAAGGTATTTTTTACTGGCTCAGCCAACTCCGGACGGCTTCTGATGAAGCGTCTTGCAGATACGTTGACACCTTGCGTCGCGGAACTATCAGGATGCGATGCGGTGATTGTATTGCCCTCTGCGCGCTTAGAGCGTGTCGTCCAGGCACTCGTTTTCGGGATGCGCTTTAATGAATCCGCAACGTGTATGGCTCCCAAACGTGTGCTGCTGGTTGATGCCACTGAGGATCGGCGAAGAGAATTCGCTGCGATGTTCCAGGATCAACTGCGGCACATCGAAGTCAAATTATCGCAGTCTGTCAAAAGCCAGGTAGACGATCTGCTGGAGGAAGCGAGAAGTGCAGGCGCCACCATTCTGGGTGGTCCTGATAATCAACTCTTTAGACCAAAGTTGATCATGAATGGCTCGATGGATATGCGTATAGCCCAAGCGGATGTCTTCGCGCCGGTCCTGATTATGATCGACGTGGAGGGGGAGAAGGGTGCAATCGCTGCACAGGAGGCGTGTCCCTTTGGACTGACCTCATCTGTATTCGGGGAAGAGAGAGCGGCCCGCAGGTTGGCGTCGAAGCTCGATACTGGAACGGTGATCGTCAACGATCTGATCGTTCCTACAGCCGATCCTCGTGTACCCTTCGGCGGACGCAGGCTGAGTGGCTTCGGTGTCACGCGTGGTTCAGAGGGACTTTTAGAGATGACGGCTGCTAAAACAGTCGCGGTGCGACGTGGCCGCAGCATAAGACACTACGAACCCACGGGAGTTGCACATCAGAAGCTGTTTCGAGGCTTCATCCTAGCCAGCCACGCCGCTACGTGGCGCGAACGATGGCAAGGTGTACGAGAGGCGATCGCAGCTAGTAGAGAGTTGAGAAAAAGATGACCAGAGTCGTAGGGGACAGTGCAATGAAGGTCGGCATCATTGGATCCGGTCTCGCAGGATTAGCGGCGGCCTGCACTCTGGCTGCACGCGGACATAAAGTCGATGTCTTTGAAAAGAATTCGTGGCTTGGAGGAAAGGCTGCGCAGCTCAACGAACGGGGGTTCCGTTTCGATATGGGACCGACCATTCTCATTCAACCATCCGTGCTTCGAAGAATATTTGCAGAAGCTGGTCGAAAGATGGAGGAGTACGTCCCAATGGTGCGGCTCGATCCGCAGTGGCGATGCTTTTTTGAAGATGGCAAACAGATGGATCTAAAGAACGATGCCACGGATATGGCAGCTTCACTCGACGCTGCATGGCCTCGGATGGGAGCGGGGTATCTTAGCTTTCTTGAAGCATCGAAACAACTGCACTCCATCAGTAACAGGTTCTTCTTTTGGCGGTCGATCGGGTCAATGCGAGATACCTTCGATGTAGGCGGAGCATTCAAACTTGACGTGTTAAAAGATGTGATGCGAATGCGCCTGGGCAAGACCGTAGCAGGGCTAATCCGTGAACACATCCCCGATCCAAACACTGCCCAAATGCTCGATCACTTTGTACAGTATGTAGGCAGTTCTCCCGATGCCTCGCCGGCAATCCTTTGCGCGATTGGCCACATGCAGATGGATGAGGGCATTTGGTATCCGTTAGGCGGGACACGCGCTATACCAGAGGCGCTTGTGAAGCTGGCAAAGGAACTAGGAGTTGTCTTTCATCCGGAGACTGACGTAAAGAAGGTGCTTACAACAGGCGTCAACGGCACAACACGAGTACGGGGCCTGATCACGACAAGCGGGGCCGAGCACAGATTTGGCGCGATCATATCCAATGAAGACGCGGTGCGTACTCACAGAGAACTTGTGGGCGGAAGTGCGGCAAGGACGTTTGAACATAAGAGAAAGTATGAGCCTGCATGTTCTGGAGTTGTGTTGTACCTGGGGCTAAACCGGCGATACGAACATCTGGCGCATCATGATTTCGTGTTTTCCCGAGATGCGCACGAAGAATTTCACTCTATATACGAACTCGGTGAACCCGCACCCGATCCAACCTGTTACCTTGCCGCCACATCTGCGACGGATCCGACAAGCGCTCCATCAGGCGGAGAGGCGCTTTATGTGCTTGTTCATACTCCTTATTTGCGCCCCCACCATGACTGGAAGAAGATGTTTCCCGCATACCGTCAGGTAATTCTCAACAAACTCAAACGCACCGCGGGCCTTAGTGATATCGAAGACCGCATCGTATTTGATGCCGCGCTGACTCCACAAGACATTCACGATCGTTATCGTGTACTTGATGGAGCCATCTACGGGATAGCAAGCCACGGCGTCTTCCAAGGAGCATTCAAGCCAGCGAACCGCAGCAAAGAGGTGAGCGGCATGTATCTAGCTGGCGGCGCCGCGCACCCTGGCCCAGGCATGCCAATGGTTATCATGTCTGGATGGATCGCTGCTGATAGCCTCCATCAAGACATACGTAAAAGCCAGAGTTGAGATAGCCGCTATGGACCCTCCCAACATCTCGTCGCCGATACTGAAGTTCTTTCGGCATATCGTGCGGAGGTATCTTGCTCGGCATTTTCATGCTGTGCGACTCAGCTCTGCTATTCAGTTCGTAGACGACGGACGTCCTCTCATCGTCTACGCGAACCACAGTTCGTGGTGGGATCCGATGATCTCAATTTTTCTGGCAGAATCTTTTATGCCCCACCGAAACCACTACGCTCCCATGGATGCTGAGGCACTCACCCGCTACGGCATCCTCCGCAGGGTTGGTGTGTTTCCTGTGGAGATGAAGACGGTTCGCGGTGCGGCCCAGTTGATCCGTACTGGCGAGGCAATTCTGAGACGCGGCGGGGTGCTTTGGATCACGCCTCAAGGGCAGTTTGTCGATGCGAGATGCAAGCCTCTTATCTTCAAACCAGGGCTGGCGTCACTCGCAACGCGGGTTTCAGATTCAACGACTTCATGTGTCGTATTGCCGCTCGCGATCGAGTATCCATTTTGGAACGAACGATTGCCCGAGGTGCTGTTGTGCTTCGGCTATCCTCTCGAAGTCGCGGCTGACGAAACAGCAGAGTCTCTTCAAGCACGAATGACCGATGCGCTCGATATCACTATGGGCGAGTTATGCAATCTGGCCGTTAGACGAGACCCCGGAGCGTTTACGACCCTGATGCTGGGCAGTCGCGGCGTCGGTGGGTTTTACGCGTTAGGCAAACGCATCAAGGCCCTCGCGTTTCGCCAACCATACCAGCCGGAACACTCAATACGCGAGAGCACACCGATGCCGCGAGGCGGAGACGATGCTTGACGCATTTGCGATCGCGGTAATGCTTTGTGCACTCGCTCCGACCGTACTCTTCTGCATCAATCTGCGACGATATCGCCCGCCTGCTCCAACGGATTCGCCTCTGCCAATGGTTTCAGTGCTGATTCCTGCTCGCGATGAAGAAGCGGGCATCGTTGCATCTCTAACCGCAGCTTTAGCCAGCGCGGGATTAGTTTTTGAAGTGGTGGTGATGGACGACTCTTCAACCGATGAAACGGCATCGAGAGTTCGATCGGTTGCCGAGGCAGATCCTCGTGTGCGACTTGAACCCGCTCCTCCTCTGCCTTCGGGCTGGAATGGGAAGCAGCATGCATGCTGGGCACTGGCACACATAGCGAAGGGAGAACTATTGTGCTTCGTCGACGCTGATGTACAACTGCAACCTCAGGCCTTAGCACGCATGACATCGTACCTTCTTCGAGACGACATTGCGTTGGTAAGCGGGTTTCCGCGAGAGATTACGGTGACCTGGATGGAGCAGCTGCTTCTGCCGCTGATTCACTTTGTACTGCTTGGATTTCTCCCCATCACAGGTATGCGCAAAGGAACGAGCCCAGCCTTCGCCGCCGGATGCGGGCAGTTCATGATGGTTCGGCGGGACGTTTACTTTGCGACGGGCGGACACAGCGCAATCCGTCGCACGATGCACGATGGCCTGATGCTTCCTAAACTCCTTCGGCAGCATGGATACAGAACAGATCTGGCCGATATTACTGCTTTAGCTACATGCAGGATGTACAACAATGCTCGGCAGGTTTGGAACGGGCTGGCAAAAAACGCGACTGAGGGTTTGGCTGCACCAGTAAGGATTGTGCCTATCAGCACACTCTTGATTCTCGGCCAAGTGATGCCGTTCGTACTTGGAATCTGGCTGTGGCTGCGAGGCAACAACTCAATTGCCGTGAGCGTCTACGTGCTCGTTGCGGTTGCTGGTGCTTGGCTGCCGCGTATCCTGGCTATTTCACGGTTCAAGCAGAAGTGGACAGGTGCTCTTTTGCATCCTATCGGAATCGTGTTGCTTCTGATGGTGCAGTGGTATGCGTTAGGACGAAAGCTAAGGGGAGCAGCCGTCAGTTGGAAGGAACGGTCCTATGTGGAAGAGGAGTAATGTCGAGAACATTCAGCATCGATGAGATAGGTTTCTTCACCTCCGCACATACAAATGATAAGCACCTATCGCAGGGCTATCCGGAGGCTGCCACAGCGCCTCGATAGACGCGCGTCTTGTCACTTGGACGATATGTCGGCATATCGGACACTTGACTGGTCCTCCGCTAGGCATTGACCGGCATATATATATGCGATGGGAGATCTCTCAAAATAATTAGACCGTTGCTATTTCGATTGAGGCTTGTCAAGCCTAAGAAATCGAGCGGCATTGTTGTAAAGAATGTCTCGTTTTTGTTCTGGCGTGAGGTAGTCGGCGTTCTGAATGATGCTGATCGAGTAGGCCATCAGCTTCGGCCATACTAGCTGGTCTGTTCCAAACATGACGCGGTCTTCGAAGCCTGCTTCAACCAGGCGCTCGATGTACCGATTGACTTCTTTGAGCGGGTAGCTCCAGATCAGTCCAGCGACGTCGACGTAAACGTGGGAGTTGGCCTGCAGAAGCGTGAGCATGTTATCGATCATGGGATAGCCGGCATGCATGACTTGAACGCGCAATTTTGGGTGACGTGCGAGGAGTTCTTCAAGCAGGAGCGGGTTGCCCATTGAGCCGCGGAATTTGGACATGCCGATATTGGCACGGCCGGAGCCGCCGGTGCCCATGTGAATCGCAACGGGGATGTCGAGCTCTTCGGCGAGTGCGAAGTAGGAGTCGACGGAGGGATCGCTGGGAGACAGGCCTTCGTACTGCAGCCCGATCTCACCCATCACTTTGAATCCGTCCTTCGTGAAATCCTTGCGCAGTTCGTCAAGCGGAACCCGATTGCCAGGCAGCAATCCCTGGCTGAAGCTTGTGCCCGGAATGACGCGCCCTGGAGCGGCATCTTTCCACTTCTGCACGCTCTTTGGATCTCCGAATACAACGGCGGTGACATTGAGTCGCTCCATTTCGGCAGCCACATCTTTTATGTATTCGTCTTTGGCTGCTGGATAGAGCTTGGGAGTGCACTCTTCCATGCTCCAACCAAACGGAGCTTCCTTGTTGTCCGGGTCGGAGGCGGTGAACTTCGAGGCGTTGGGACACATGGGGCCGCTACCGGGAAATGACTCGTCAAAAGCATGAACGTGAACGTCGAGTACGGGAGGAACTGTTGTGGTTGTGTTTTGGGCCAATGCGAAAGTTGAGAAACTGAGAATGGTCGTCAAAGAAAACAGCATGAGTCTGGATGTCTGAAGGTGCCACAACATGGTGGATCTCCTGCGTGTGGAAGATAGTAGGAATTTCAAAAGTCGACCTGGATGTTCTCAGTGCTGCATCTGCTCCACCAAATCAAGCCGATCTTTCGGTTGATCGGCCATACCCGTTGGGCCCTCGTTTGTGAAGTTGAGCAGCTGGTCGGATGAGATCTTGTAGATTGGCCACTTAGGAAGACCGGGGCCATTCGGGTCGCCAGTCTTGGCGAAGTTGACCCAGTAGGCATTGGTCTCTGTCGCGGCCTTCTCATCGGCGGGCGTCAGGGCGGCCTCGTACTTTGCTTTGACGGTGTCGAAGACGAAGGGGATCTCGGTGGCGTGCGGTGCGCCGGGCCATTGCTTGCGCATGGACTCGGCCACGTAGGAGAAGCGGTACAGATAGGCCGCTTGACCTCCATCGGTGATCTTGCGAGCGACGAAGCGTGCGGGCTCGATCATGAACTGATCGCCGCCAACGGCCATCATCAGCGACCGGATATCTGCGTTTCCGTCGGGATCGTAGGCTTTGCGTGCGGCGTCGGCGTTAGGCCCGAAGGAGGCGAAGAGCTCGTCCTTCGTTTTGGCCGCGACGAAGCCGATATCCATACTGTTGGCGCCAACGATCATCGGAACCGGATGCTGCATGCCTGCGGCGTACATCGCGCCGACCTCATCGCGCATGATGGTTCCGTCGATGATGGGGCCGGAGTAAGTGGCGGCTGCTTCGTTAATGCTC
>Ga0302233_10000282_pt1 | contig 44840 bp, 68 predicted proteins | sample II_Palsa_N3_1_FD_193516 | JGI IMG/M metagenome (GOLD analysis project Ga0302233, IMG submission 193516) | Peat permafrost microbial communities from Stordalen Mire near Abisko, Sweden - II_Palsa_N3_1 | ecosystem: Environmental > Terrestrial > Soil > Palsa > Peat permafrost | place: Sweden... | reverse complement strand
AACGCGTGCCGCAACATCGCGCGCATCTTCGCGCTGAAGATGTGCGGCGTCGAGCGGGAGCAGTGCTTCATGCGTCAGGCAATAACTTCGTCAAGGGTGCGCTCGCGAGCCCCCGCGAACCAGGATATCATCCTCTAACTTCGGTACGTTTTTTACATTTGTTCGAGACACTGACCTTTTTTCCTTACAAACGTTCCCATGAACATTCACTTTTTACCTGCCTGCATGCATTGCCTGCATACATATCCTATTTTCTCAACTGTTGTGCACTCTAGGTTAACTCGTGACGATTGAATATATACAACACCGCCACAAGCCCATTGTAGCTTGCGTCATCAAATTGTTCTTGACGTCGTCTGCAGAGAGGAAAGCCGCAATTTTTTTTTGAAACAGACATGTTGTTGAATGTCAACGTGGGCGTCCTGGGCCACGTCGATGCGGGCAAAAGCAGCCTGGCCAAGGCACTGAGCACCGTGGCCTCGACGGCGGCGTTTGACAAGAGCCCTCAGAGCAAGGCGCGCGGGATCACACTGGACCTGGGCTTTTCTGCGTTCATGTTGCCCCAACCCCCAGCGCACTTTGGCGGTGCGTACGAGGCGGTGCAGGTGACGCTGGTGGACTGCCCCGGGCACGCATCGCTCATACGGACGATCATTGGCGGTGCGCAGATCATCGACGTGATGCTGCTCGTGGTCGACGCGACAAAGGGCATCCAGACACAGACGGCCGAGTGCCTCGTCATCGGCGAGATCACATGCGAGAACCTCGTGGTCGTGCTCAACAAGGTCGACCTGTTTGCCGATCCGCAGACGCGCGCCGCGAAGATCGACAAGATGACCAAGGGCCTCCAAAAGACGCTGAGCACGACGCGCTTTGCGAACGCACCCATCGTGCCTGTTTCTGGCAACGTCGGCGGGAAGGAGGACGGGGGCGAGACGGTCGGCCTCGACGTGCTCCTCGACACGCTCGGCAAGACCATCCCTGTTCCAAAACGCAGCCCCGAGGGCGACTTTCTGTTTGCTGTGGACCACTGCTTTGCCATCAAAGGCCAGGGGACGGTCATCACCGGCACCGTGCTCAAGGGCTCGGCCACGATCGGCGACGTCATCGAGCTGCCGATGATGCAGCTCCAGCGCAAGATCAAGTCGATGCAAATGTTCCACAAGCCCGTCCAAAGGATATCCCAGGGCGACCGCGCGGGGATATGCATGTACGGCCTGTTTTTTTATTTAGTTAAAAATTAAACTAATAATGTTCTTGTTACAGAACGCAACTGGACGCGTCGTCGCTGGAGAGGGGGATTGTGTCGACGCCAGCGAGTGTGCCCATCATAACCGGAGCCATCGCCAGAGTCACCAAGATACGGTTCTTCAAATGGTCCTGCCCATCGCGTACCAAATTCCACGTGACCATCGGCCACGAGACGGTCATGTGCACGGCGATATTCTTCGATGCCCCATCTGCGGACAGGACGACCACGTTTGACTTTGGCAAGATCATGCCGTGGCAGGACGAGTTGATCGCCGTGGCGGCCTCGGTGGACGTGACCCAGTACCAATGGGCCCTTCTCGAGTTTGACCACGCCATCCCCTGCCCTTCCGGCACTGCCATCATCGCCTCCCGCCTGGATGTGGATCAGAGTAAAACTATCGCTTCCAGAAGAAGACATAAGTCATAACAAAAAAATTTTTTTTACTACAGACACCAGCTCGTGCCGTCTCGCCTTCCACGGGCTAATGAGCGATGTCGTATTCTCGAACGACGCACAAAGGGACGCCGTCGTACCCAAGCTGCGAGTGTTCAAGGTCAAGGAGCGGTCTGGCGTGGTCGATCGAGTACGACAATTTCTGTCGACACGATGTAATTTGTTTCTGCAGATTGCGGACGAGACAACGGTAATAGGTCGTGGACTGTTCAAGAAGGAATCCAAGATCGAATTGTACGCTGGCATGAAGGTTGATGTGGGCGGAGCCGAGGGCGAGATCGCGTCGTCCTTTGGTCAGAGCGGCAAGTTTCGCGTTGCTTTCCGAGGCGGGGTTCCCGAGGCACTCAGGACGCATCCCAGACTTGCCCCCTCCTCCTCGAGAAAGGGCAAGGGCAAGGACAAGGGCAAGGAAGCCGCTGCAGACGACAATGCCGAATCCTCCTCGTCTTCATCGGACGCGACCCTGCCCCAGATCATTCTCCGCTTCAATCGCTTTGTTTTCGATAAAACCAAAAAGATGGTCCAATGAAATTATTTACAATGATCGGAAACCAAAAAATACTTGAAAAATAAAATTACACGGTCAGTGGTGACTGTTTTCAGTCACTACTGATGCGACGAGACCTGGGGCATGTGCAGGCCGGTGGGGCTGCCGCCGCCGCTGCCGCCGCTGCTGCCAAACGCGACCGGCTGCTGCTGCATCGTCTGCATCTGCTGCGTTCCGGCAGTGAGGGAGGGGCTGCGGACGAGGGTCGCGCTGCCCGTGCCGGCGATGAGGCCGCCGGTCGCCTGGCCCGTAAGGACCGTCACGGGGAACTCTTCGCAGGGGCAGAAGCTGGACATCTCGGTCAGATGGCGGTGGTCGATGATGTAGAAGGGCGGGTGGCTCTCGGGGAAGCGAGGCTTGATCGACTGGTCGCGGCCGCGGTTGGCCTGGATGACTTCCTTGAACGTGAAGGGGCGATCAATGTAGTAAATGCCGACGACACGGTCCGGGTGCTCAATCGAACGCTTGAACAGGGACGCGTACATGGCCGCGTCGTGCAAGCGTGGCCACGGCGCGATGACGCAGACGTCGACCTCCTTCTTCTCCGCGTCGATAAAGTAGACCGATCGCTGCTGCTGCTGCTGCAGCTGCTGTTGGTCGAAGCTGCCTCCGCCCGCCTTGTTGGACATGGGGACCGAGCTCAGCACAAGCACCAGGTTCTCCTGCGTCTCGTTGCGGGCCCACATCGTGTACTTGCCCTGGCGCCCAGCCAGGCGCGTTCGGTAGTTCTCGTACTTGCCCATCCGGCGTCGCTTCTTGTTCCTGTGTTTTGCGAAATGCGGGGGGGCCGACTGGGGCAGACAGAGACAGTCCGGGACAAGAGACTGTCCGGGGCTGTTGCCATGCCAGCTGACGTTTTTCCGATCGTTGCCAAGGGAGAAATTATTTTCTTTTCTTTTCTTTTTTCTTTTTATTTTTTATCAAGCGCCCATGACAAGCAAAGCGGACCGCCCTCAGAGCCGTTAAAAAGGAGGGGGGGGGAGAGCTGCAGACGGCCACGTCGTGCTGTGAAAACAAAGCGGGCATCGACGGCGTGCGCCCGCACAGATGCCCAGGTGCCGTCCCCTCGCCAGCGAAAACGACGGCGCCAGCGAATGCCACGCCTGCGTCCCTATAAAGCAGCGGTCAAGTGGGCAGCAAACGCCCCCACCCCACCACTTTACTTTCTCTCTCTCTCGCTCTCGCTCTCGCTCTCGCTCTCAAAGCGAATCATGCTCAAGGCCTTTGCTGTCGTCGTGGTGCTCGCGGTCACAGCCGCCAACGCCCTGCCTCTCACCGTCTCTGAGCGGTCGCCCCTTCCGTCGTGCTACGTGAGCAACGGGCTGATCCAAATCGTGGACATGCCGCCGTCCACCAAGTGCCTGATCCGTTCGGACAACGTCAACCAAGTGAGCGTGGCCACGAGCGTGACCAACCTGACGCTGAGCGGGCTCGCGGCCAACGACCCGATCATCATCACGCTGTTCACTCAGCCCGGATGCACGGGCCTGCTCCAGTCGATCGTGTGCACCGACCTGCCCGACACCTACTGCTGGATCAACTACTACTCGCGCGTCATGACCGCCATCGACCTTGCGCCAAACGTCGGCTGCGTCAAGCGCAACGACCTCCCCAAGACCATCAACACGCCCGCGGCAGACGGCATCCTCTTCTTCCACACCGTGGCAGAGAAGTGCGTCGTCGAGATCGAGCTCTACTCGGATGCAGAGTGCACAAAGCAGCTCGCGTCAAACCACGGACTCTACTGTCGCTGCAGCAACCCCTCTATTGCCATCTACTAAACGATAAAAAGAATTATAATTTATTCTCTTTTGGCCTATTATTTTACTCCCTCTCAGTTCCTGCCCTATCCCGTGTGCATAAACTAAATACGATTTTTTTAAAAAAAACGAAACAACGTAAACTCAGAAATAAAAAAACAGGAAAATTACGAGAAAAAACGAAATTTTACATTTAAGAGCGTGCGACAAGCGAGGCCGCGATGGCCACGTCGCTGGCAAAGAGCGAGGCGGCGAGGTCACGCACGAACGTAGGCAGCTCGGCGAGGGTGGATCCGCGGCGATTGAGGAACGTGAGGGTGACGTCCATGTTGGGGACCTTGCCGTACTCGCGCGTGCGCCGTGCCGCCATAATCGCCTCCATCAGTTTCTCAGGATGCGCGTAGCCGTAGCGCGGGTCCATGAACCGGCTGCCGAGGAAGGCGGCGAGCGTCTTGCAGAACCAGCGGAACTCGGCCGAGTAGGTCGACGCTGCGCCCCAGCCAATGTTGCCCAGCAGGCCAGAGCTCGAGCGATCCTCGCCAAAGCGCACAAGCGAGCGGATGAACGGCGCCATCAGCTGTCGCAGGTCCGTGTTGTCGGCGTGCAGCATCAGGTCTTCATAGTAGAGCTTGAAAAACAAAAAAAAAAAAAGAATTATTGCAAATTAACAAAGAAAAAAAAAACATACGTCGCAAAACTTGACGATGAGGAGGACAGTCTTGTGGGCAACCTGGCTGTCCTTTGGCTTGAGACGATCGATCCACTGCGAGAGTTCGACGATGATGACGGGTTTGATGTCAGCCGAGGCGTCCCGCAGCTTTTGTAGTGCGTAGGCGTACAGGTTGTACACTCGCCCCTCGTCCAGGCACTCCCTCATAAACTCGGCCTGGGAGTCCTCCAGCTCGGGCACGATAAAGTGCGTGTACGCCACGTCCCACACGTTGCCGCCGCGGGTGAGTTGAAACACGCGATCAAACGCGAGCTCCGTGAGCATGGCCATGCGCGCCACCGAGGCTAGACGCCCAGCAGAGCACATAAACACGAGCGGCAGCTGCACATTGTTCCACACGGCCTGCAGCTGCGCACCCCACACTGCGTCGTTGACCACGGTGTTGGTCGGAATGAGGTGGTTGAACACGCCCAGCAGCTCAGAGACCATCGGGGCGATCACGGCGTCCCGCTCGGGCGCCTGCAGCACGCTCGAGACCAGCTCCAGGTGGTTGTACGTGTCTGTGAGCATGCTCGCTGCCGGCCGTGGCACGACGACCTTGTTGTTGACGACGAGGGTGATGGTCGAGGCGATGAACTGAACCCACGCCTTGATCTTTTCAAGCACGCGCTGGCGGATCTCCACGTTGGTGCCGATGAGCTGCGCCAGCGTCTGGCGGTCCACGGCCGACTCGGTCACGGTGATGGCGAGATGGTGCAGCGCAGAGAACAGCTGCACCTCGTCGCTGTCGATCGTCGCGGTGGCGGGGGGAGCAGCAGCAGCAGCCACTTGAAGAAGCTGGCGGTTGCCTTGGACGCGCACCGCAAAGATCCGTGCGACGAGGCCAGCGGGCAAGTAGGACCAGTTGACCTCCTGGATCAGGCGGCCCGTCACGCCGAGCAGCACTTTGCGGTCGCTCGGCATGACGCAGATCTTCTTCCACGATTCGAGGATCGTGAGGAGGATGTGCAGTGCCGTGCCCCAGTAGTCGACGACGGCGTCGAGCGACTGCACGTACCGTGGAGTCAGCGTGCCCACGACGTACACGTTGAGAGCAAAGCCGAGGGCGTGTGTACGCGCGGGGACGGGGCTGCGAGCAAGCCACTGCTCGATCGCGGCAAGGGCTGCGCGGTCAACCACCAGCCGGTTCCAGTTGATCCCCAGGCACTGCGTGCGCACCAAGCGGGCGACCGGCTCAGTCATGTCGATGTTGAACGACGTCATGATAAAGTGGAATGCCAGCTCCTTCACAAGGTCGTTGCGCGTCGCCATTTGCCTGACCAGGGCAGTGAACAGGCTCAGGGCTTTTGCGGCGTGGTGCTCGGTGTCCGACTCCCACGGCATCGAGCGCGGCAGGGTCGCGAGGAAGGCGGCATAAATGGTTCGGAGCGGAGACCAGGGGGACACGGGGCTGGTCTCAAAATCCTCCAACGTGGCATCTGGCTTGAAGAGCGACGAGGTCGCCAGCGCAACTCCGCCGATCAACGGATACTACGACAATTTGAATTTATTTGCCGAAAGAACAAAAAAGGCCAGCTTACCAAGCCGTCCTGGTAAATGTGCAGGGGAGCGAGGACGCCACCTCGAGTGTCGCGGGATTTGGAAAGGGCGGATCCAAACAGGGTGAGGAACTTGACGGCGATCTCCGGGGAGACGCGCAGAACGTGGCTGGCGTTGTCGTTGGACGAGGCAGACATGTTGGAGACGATGGACGTCAGGACCTTGGCGCTTAGTGACCGATCCACGATCGTTTCAAAAACCTCTTCCACGACGCGAGGGCTCACGTGCTGGTCGATCATGATGGCGGCGAGACGTGGAACAAAATCATCCATGTGAGCGTCAACGGCAACCTGAAGGATTGGCCTAAGGGACGCGACGATCGCAGACTGCAACACAAACTGCCAGGCGAAAAAAAAAATGTTTTTGTTTAAAGGAAAAAAAAAAAAAAATAAAATTTAAAAGGTACTTTGGGATCGTTTGCATCAATCAGACCAATACGGATGTCGATCGTGCCAAGCAGCAGTCGCAGGAAGGTCTCACGCTCTTCAAAGGACGGCGACGTCTTGAGCCACGCTGCGACGTCGAACCGATTGATCAACAGACTGGTGTACGGCAGGCCCAACTTGGCCGTCTTTTCCAGCAGCTGCAGATGGAATTCAGAAACACCAAAAAACACATGAAGAAAAAAAAAAATACCTCCTGGTACAAAGAGACAAACTGGTGCGGGAGGAGAACCGGCTGAAAGTACGTGGCGATGCGATCGATCATCGCAATGTTTTCAGTCATTTTCCTGTAAAGGTTTTTTTAAAAAAAAGTTGGCTTTTCCTCATTAATCAACGAACCCAAAGATCCTGGGGACTTGTTCTGGGCTGTTGCGAATGAAGCGGTTCCCAAGCTTTTCAATGCTAGACAGCAAGAGGATACTTGCAGGCGGGTAGGCGCCTGCATCGCTCGAATAGTTGTCGAGTAGGTTGAAGAATGCCGCCGCCGCGCACGTGCTGTAAAACTCTTTCCGCTCCGCAGTCGTTTTTGACGAATCTGAAAAGCAATGAGGTTAACACAACCAGAACCCAGCAGCGCTGGTACCAACAGCCTCAATGATCCAGTTGATCGTGGTGGAGATTTCGCAGGCTGCCCTGACGAGGTCGTCAGGCACGTTTGTCTTGACGATGAGGTTGCGCGTGTCGAGTTTGATCTTTTCCAGGGTCTTGGCCACCTCGACCACCTTGCGGCGCTCCTGGTACTGGAAGTGGAAGCGAGCTGCGCCGCGGCAGACCGAGCGAGACTTTTGCTGATCGCAGACCATGGTCACATGCCTCTCCTTGCTCTCGGGGACGTAAAGTTGGGTCAGGTACTGGAGCTTTTGGTGGTCGAGCGACTGGTGCAGCTGCTTTCTTTGGATGTGCATGTCTGCCTGGCCCAGCACGACCTGCAACTGTACGAAAGTTTTACAACCCCTCCCCCAAGTTGTTATTCTTCCAACATACGTGTTCCCGGAAGAGCACGCCGTTGCGAGCGTTGGCTATCCTGTCCAGGTTGAGCGGGAGAACCTCCGGTAAGCGAGGGACGAATGTTGATGCGGAGAGGGCCTTGGACGGCGGGTGTACAAATTTGGCGGGACGAGACGTGGCCACGCGGAGGGCGAGCTGTCGCTTGAGCAACTTGACAAGGTGGACATTCTCTCGTGGTCGCAGCCAGCTGGCGATCGCGTTGACGTCCAGGAGATCTGTCCACAGGGCAGCGTACCCATCCTCAAAACTGTTGTCAGACAAGAGGCGGTTTAGCCTGGGCGGGTCGTATTGCTGGATCGTAAAAATAATAAGTAAGCGTATTATTATATTGGATTACTTTGTCTGTCAAAGCGTCAACGACAAAGTCCTTGGTCTGGATGCGGGCATCAGAGAGCCAGAGAGCTGCAGCGCTGAAGAAAAGATGGAGGTTCATGTGGACGGCTGGCGGGTACAGGGGCTCCTCGATGTTGGACTTGCCCACGAGCTGTGGGTTTTTCCGTGCCTTGTCGGCCAGCTGGAGTTGAGCGCTGGCGTTGAGCACGAGCCTGCCCTTGAGCTCCTGTATCAATGCATGTAAGTGAAAAAAAAAAAAAGTTTTCCTTCTTCCTTACGTCGCGAAGACTTGGGCGCATGGCGAGGAAGCGCATGCCATAGTAGGGGTTGAAGTTGCCCAGTCCACGGCTGGTGACCTGGGCAAAGATCAACGACAGACACACTTGCCAGTAGAGCGGCGTGAGAGGGTGCTCTGGCGGCATCGCGATGCAGTGCTGCAAAATCGGGGAAAAAAAAAAGAAAAAAGAGAATTAAATGCAGTACATGTTGGGCAGGGTGCACGCGTACATCGGCCCAGCGGTAAATCATGTACTGGCCCAGCGGCTTCTCGAGAGAGATGTCTGGGTTGTTGGGGTTGTTGTAGATGTCTGCGAGGCGTGCTTGCGGATGCAGGACCAGGTACCTGCCTATTTTATCGCGCAGGTCTCGCTCAAACACGGTTTCGGTCCATAGCTGCAGGAAGGCAAACCAGAGGTGGATGTGCTCAACACCCTGGGTCCCCGTGAGCAGGTTTGCAGTCGTGCTGACGATGCGCGAGGCGAATACGACTGCTTGTTCAGAGGCATTCGAATTATTGACCTCTAGCTGCGGCGGAGGGTTGCCGTCGAGCATGCTGGACGGGAGGGTGACCATGTTGCGAAGGAACGAGAGTGCTGACGCGTTTGACCGCTCTTTTTGCTCCTTGATGCGCACGATAAACAACGCGTATTGGTCCAAAAGGATATCCTTGAGCACGTTCTCGCGATGCAGGATGATTGCAGCCTTTGTCAGTGTGTTCATCACCGTCAAGCAAGGCGTTGATCGGAACCAGTCGTCTCCCTATATATATTTTTTTTAAATTAAAAAAAAAAGGGGGGGGAATTAGGCATGAACAAAAACATGAATGCACGTTACGCCAACAATAAAGACGAGCCCAGTCCATAATCGAAGGAGCGATGAGACGACCACGTCTTCCTCCTCAAGCTGTTGGCGGTCGTGGAGAGAAGCATAGTACAGCTGTTCGACAATGAGGCCGATATGAGGGTTGTCGGTCTGCTGGCTCTCGCCGACGATGGCCTTCCAGAGAAAGCCGACGACGGCCGCACCGCTGCCGGCAGTTGCCCCGATTCCGTCGCCGAGGTACAGGCTCCTGACGATCTTCTGCAGACTGGTCGAGGCCACCCAGTTGGACACGTTGAACGCGAGAGCAGGCGAGCGAGCAGACATGAACGTGTACACGCCCTCGGCGTAGCCCTTATCCAGGAGGACTTGTAGGCACATGTTGCGCTCGTCAGCGAGGCCCTCTGTGTACCCGCACGTGGACGTAAACAGGACCACATAGGCCGCGACGGCACTGACAGGCGCGAGATCGCGTGCAGCTGCGAGGGATATGTCGGTCCGGTAGTCGAGCGGGTCGAGTGTGGACGCGTACGGGACGAACGAGAACTTGTCCAGGTGCTGCCCGCAATCCAGACAGAGCTGGTTCAGAAGTTTCCTGCAAAACTCCTCGACGTCGGCCAGGCGTTTCTTCCCAGCCGCATTGTTGTTGGCCGAGTTCTTGAGCCAGGCGTTGGTCGTGGCAATGTAATCGACCAGCATCAGCGCCGTCCGCCTGTGGTAGTGCGCAGGGATGGTCAAGTAGCCCTTGGACGTCGGTAGCGCCGGCTTATTCTCCTCGTAGCTGTGGTAGCCCCACGGCAATCGCTCGAGTATGGCTTGGGCGAGATGTTTCTAATTGCAGAATCGAGTTTAGAGAAATTTCTCTATTATTTTTTTTAGTTACAGTTGGCTTGCTCACGTCCAGATCGAGCAGCCACCTCCGCAAGATGTCAAAATCTTCCTCATGGATCATCCACAGCTCCAGCGGGAGTTCTACAAATAAAACGTAATTAAACGAAATTAAGATAAGACAAAGCTTCACACCAAGCATGACAAATCCCGCCATTCCTCCCAGTCCGGCCGAAAAGTGATCAACGAGCTTGAGCAGGAACGAGATGAGGTACGGGTACGCTGTGCACTTGGCAGCGAGGGCATCGCGACCAAACTGATTACAAAAAATATAAGTGAATAAATTAATACTTGTACACCGGTACCCGCTTGAGGGTATCTCGTGTATCCAGGTTGAGGAAGGAGACGGTGAAGATTTCCGAGGTGACCGCACCGAGGAATGCACGGCCAAGGTGCTCTTCAAGGACGTCCAACCGGGAGTTGGGATTTGCAGGATAGGCGAAGGCGCGTGCCGCTCGAGACGTGCCCAGCTCTCCAAGCGCCGTCAAGAGGAACGCAGAGTCTTGCATGGCGGTGGCGTGCGAGCGGAGGAGCACCTGCATCGTCGAACCCGGATTGTACGCATCGCTGAGCATGATCTGCCAACTCCGAAGAGGAACCGTCTCGCCGTTGGTGGTTTGCGGGTGCAAGATTGCTAGCGCGACACAGTAAAAAAAAACAAAAAAACAAAAAACAAAAACAAAGACGATACCATGAAGGATGCGCCATGCTCCGTCCGCCGAGACTATCCTGTAGGGGATCGATGACAGCAGCGACCAGATGCCTCCCGCGGGCGAGAGAAGGATGATCATGGTGGCACGCAAAACGACTGCGTCGATCTCTGCCTGGAGGGTCGATTCCGTTCCTGGGCGGTACGTCCATTTCCGCTTGAGTTCTGCTGCGTTAAAGTGGGGGGTTCTCTCTGACGTCGTGCTCGGGTCCCAGCTGACCGCGATCGTCGCGATGAACTGACAGATGATTTGTGCCATCCTGTTTTCGTGAATAGTTGGTAAGGGCAGAAAAGACAAGGGGGGAAAAAAAAAAATACCGTCGCCGCAGATTAGAGTAGCCCTGAACCGGGAAGGCGACAAAGGCCTGGGACAGAACGACGATGAACCTCTTGGCAACGGCAAAGAGCTGGAACATGGTAATGTCGTCTTCGGCGAGGACAATCATGTTTCGCACGAGGTAGTTGCAAAACTCGGTGAAGGGGTACTGCTCCAGGATCAGGAGATAGTCCTGCTCACTGATCAAGTTGTGTGTTGGCAGGGAGACAGCGCGGGCAAGTGCGCCGGGTGCTGCCTTGTCATCAAGAACCAGCCATTCGCCATCGCTGAGCGCGCTGTGCAACGGGGAATATTATGGTAATTCTTGGTGTATTGGCGTTACCTCACGATGCTCACGGACGAGCCACCCAATTGGCTGAGGGCACCGGCGGTTCCCATTTGGAGCTGCTTGGAAAAGAGGAGCTTGATCATGACGAGAAAGTGATCGATGATGCCCTCATTCCACGTGTCGTAGTGCGAAAAGTGCACAAAGTTGGCGCCCCAGTCTGAGATGCCCGGCGTACTAATGCATTTGTCAGTACAAAACTTTGTGCATTGATTAAATTGAATTGAAAAAAAAAACATACTCGAGCATGAAAAGCAGTAGCCTCGTGTGAGCGACCGTATTGTCGAGTTTCATCAGCGCCGACACGACGTACACGATCCACGAGCGGACTTTCTGCAGGAAACTGTCTTTGTTTGCAGCGTCGGCAGGATTTTCCTGGGAGGCGGCAAGGGCGCCATCGCCTCGAGCTTTGGCCTGCCGCTCATAGTGAAACAGGACGTGCAGAAAGTGCTGACGATGAATTGAGTAACATACTTTGTTTTTTTTTTGCGCGAGTACCAAAAGCATGTCGATCTGTTCCGGCGTGGCCGATGGCCGTTCCGTGTAGGTGTACGACAGGCCTTCCATCTTGGAGATGTACGTGTTTAGGTAGTTTTCCACGCTGAGTGTCGCGAGCTTCATCTCAAAGTTCTGCATCACAAACTAATGGGATTTTTTTTATATTGATTAGTTAAAAAAATGGAACACGACAGAGTCAGGCTTACGTTGTTGTAAAACTGCTCTCGCGTCTGCGCTTGCGTCTCCCCGACAACGTTGATCTGGGCCCTGTCAAAGGCGGCCTCCTCGTACTTGATCGTGTACTTTACAACGTTTCCACAGCCGCACTCCTGTTCCTTGGCGAGGATTTTTTGCGAGATGCGCCATGTTGAATCTGTCGCCGCCAGTTCCTTGATCTCGAGGCTCTTGATGGTGACCTTGATCGCCTCGAGCTGATTGCAGCTCTCGTTGTACTTGCGCACGAGCGCATGGAAGGGCGAGTCCTCCAGCGACTTGCTGTTGTGCGCATTCACAAGCTCACCAGTGTTGCGCAGCGCCTCCCTGTCAAACAGCTGGTCCAGCAGAGTGTCGTCGAGCGGTCCCACGAGGTCTGCATCCACCGAGGGGTTGTCAGTAAACAACACACACAGAGAGGTAAAGAGTTGAAGTTACGTTGGATGTACTCGTCCGCCTCGTCCACCGTCGCCTGCAGCTCTGGCGGGGCCTCGTCTGTGTCTGTAAGCAAGGGCGCGGTCGAGTTGTCCAGGTCGGCGACGTACTCGGGCGCCATCGCCACCGGCGGAGGTGATGCCAGGGTGGACGTGTACTCGGTCATGCTGCTCCGCTGGTGCAGCCCCGCCAGCTCCTGCATCAGGCCCACGGTCTGCGGCACTTGGGGGTACATCAGCGGCTCAGCAGCAACTGGCAGCGTGGCGACAGTTGGAGACGCGAGCAGCGTTTGCTGCAGGTCAGAGGGCACGGAGGGGTACACAAGCGGCTCGTGCTCGACCCGTGGTGCAGCCTCCGCCGCCACACGCTCTTGCGGCGGCAGTGCCTGTCCTTGCTGCTCCTGGGCCGCCTCCACTTGCTCCTGGGGCTCCTCCTCGTCCTCCCCGTCGACGTAGTAGTCGTCCGCAGTGGCTCCCGCATCCAGCTCGTCCAGCAGCGCCTCCTCCGCCGTCCTCTGCTGCGGCACCACCGCGGCGGACGCCGCCCCCTCAGCCGGTGCTATCGCCTCGGGGGGCACCGGCTTGGCCTGCGTCGTCTTCTTCTTCGACTTTGGCCGTTCCCGCGTCGCCTGCATGTCTGGTGAGCGTGAAAAAAAAACTGTGACGTCAGCACGACCGCGCACCATTTTGTGCGCATGCATCGCCCAGACACTGCGTCATCTTTGCCGCCTGCGCTGGACAGTCCGCTGCTGCGATGACTCCATAGCGCGTGTGTCTTTTTTCGGGCCGACACTCTACGCTCCACCTGGCCACCTCCGCATTCTCTCCACACTTTTTTTCCTTCCCCCTTCATCCAACTCCACAGACGCCGTTGGACATGTGGGCGACGTTGCCGCCAGAGCTGCTCCTGCAACAGCTGCTGTACGTCGAGCAGCCGCGACAGCTGCTCTGCAGTAGCCGGCGCGCGGTGGAGCTGTGGAGGGACCCTCTGGTGCAGCTGCGATGGTGGCGAGGGCGCAATCAGAAACGCAAGGCGCGGCTGTGTGCGTACTGGCTGCTCGTGCACCACCCACTGCAGGGCCCGCTCGCCACGACTGGGAGAGCAGAGGTCGACGTGGACGAGCTGGCCGAGGAGGTCGTGCTCATGTCGTGCCAGTCGCCCGCGGTCGAACAGAGCGCCATCGCCATCCTCGAGAGCTGCATCAGCTCGGGCGAGCTCGTTGTCGGGCTGCGCAACTCGATTGTCATCCAGCACTGTGTCCAGGTGGGCTCGCTGCCCCTGACGCGCGTTCTGCTCAGCGCCATGGTATTAAAAACTCTTTCTTTTTCTTCTTCTACTAAAAGAAAAGAATATAAATAATTTATAACAAAAGAATGCCGATGCACGCGTCGAGGTCGGGTCCTTTAACGACCTGATGGACATGGCCGTGGTCCGCGGCCACGTCGAAATCGTCGAGCTGCTTCTCGAGTTTGGCCTGCCACCATCGTGGATGGCGCTGACGAGTGCGGCGATTTCGGCACAGATGCGCTGCGTCCGTCTCATTCTGGCCGCCGATGCCGCGGACGCGCTCGCCGAAATGCCGGTCCTCCGCTGGGCACTGGCGTACCTCGCCGAGCGACGCCACAGCATCGGCATCGAGATGGTCCTCGACTGTGCTCGCTCCCTGCGCCACAACATCACCGTGGAGATCCTCCACCACGCGCTCATCATCGCAATCAACGCGGGCTGCGGCTCGGTCATCCGCACGCTCCTGCACTATGGCGCGGACACGTCGTGTACGTTGCTGTCGTCTTGCCAATGACACTGAATAAATTACCACGGTAGTTCAAAATTGGGAGGCCTGGTACATCTGCGGCAGCCGCGGCGTGAGCGAGGTGACCGTCGCCATCGTCGAGCAGGGCAACCTGCCGTCGACCCTTTGGAACGCAGCACACGTGCCCGAATGGGTGCGCATAATGAAGGACCTTGTTCGTGCTGGGCGCGATGACCTGCTCGACCTGTGCCTCGAGAATCTCCAAGCGACCACGGTCCCTCTCAGCTCTGCCTCTCTGTCCGATGTCCTTGTACGCTTCCCTTTGTTGTTTTGCGTTTAATTCACGACGAAACAAAAAAAAAAATAGGTGGAGGCAGCGCGAATGGGCAACATCGACTGCGGCCAACTGCTGCTGGGCGCGGGGGCCCTTCCGTTCGCGACCATCGTCGCCCCTGGGATGGCCATCTTTGAGGCGGCATACAATGGCCACGGCGAGTTTGTGCAGATGCTGGTGGAGCATCATCGCCCTTCGTTTATAGACGACCATGGGCTGGGGCCGCTGTTGGCGGACACGTGCATTGTCGCGTGCGAGCGCAACCACTTTGACATTGTGCGCTACCTTCTCGGCATCCATGAGGGCGTGGCCCAGGCCGTCATGGACAGCCTCAAGTACGTCCGCGAAGGCACGCACAAGGACTCGCTCCGCGCCGCGTGCATGGGTCAGCTGGCCCTCCAGGACGACTTTAGTCGCAAAGTGTCGGCCCGTCTGCAAAACGACCTCTCCTGGTCCGATCTTCACCTCGACTGGCTCCTTTCGCCGGCAATTGATTCTAGCGCTTCATAGCCATTGTTGTATTTTTTAATTATATTTTTTTACACAAAGGGGAGACAAAAAAAAAAAATGATGTCTTTTTAAGATGATGTCTTGAGAGCCAGCGAGTCGAGGGCGCTTGTGACGACGTCGACGGTGGGCGAGCTGCCTTGTAACCGCTTGATCCCCTCGGAAGCAAACTTATCGAGCTCGGCGACGCGAGCTTTCTCCAGCTCGGCCTTTTTACAGCCGCTCTCGCTGAGCGCCTTGCAGCACATCTTGAGGCCCCAGAACGCGCGCAGGTCAGACTTGGTGAGGTCGATCACTTTGCAGTAGTACTTTTTAGCAAGCAGCAGATTCTCCACGCCTCCTTGTGTGTACAGGACCTGTGACGTGAAACAAAGAATGAGTCGGGGTAAATAAAAAAAAAAAAGGAAAACATATACCGAGGCAAGCTTGAGATGGCGCGACGAGTTGTGGGGCTCAAGTAGGACGAGCTCTTCCATGCAAAACTGCGCCTGGGGATACATGAGACGCGAGAGGTACAGCTCGGCGAGTTCCTGTCGCATGCGTTGGTGAGTGGAAAGGGGCACAGTGGAGCATCCGTTTTACCTGCCAGCCCTCGACATCGTTCATGTACGTGTCCAGATAGGCGGCGAGGAGCTCGATTGCCTTGGCGATCTTGCCCTGAGCCTTGAGGATGGCCACCTGCCGCTTGATCGCAGGCTGTTTTTGCGCGTTTTAATTTTTAAAGGGCCTGCTGTGCAGTGTGCCACGTACGATAAAGCCGGGTTCTTCGGCCAGGATGGCACTGTACAGCTTTGCGGCCTCATCAAACTCGCCCTTGGCCTCGTGCAGCATGCCCTTGAGTCGCAACACACGCAGACTCTTGGTGCCGAACTGGTCCTGCAGCTGCTTGAGCAGCTTGGCGGCCTGGGCCTCGTACTCGTCCAAATCGTCCAAGCACGCAATGAAGATGAACTCGCGCACCGTCCACGCCTCGTCACCCAGCTGCGACGCCACCAACAGACCGCCGTCGTACTTGGTCAACAGCTCCGTGCCCAATCGGATCACCTCGTCCGACTTGCGCTGCGACGTCGCGAGCTCGCGCAGCTGCTGCAGTTTGGCCTTCGCACTCATACGGGGCGGTCACTTGTGAAAAAGATGCCCGCGGCTGCCTGTGGCGTTCTTGAGTCTCGTGTTCATGAGACACCTTTCTCTCCTTCGAACGCTTGTGCTTTTGGAGGTTTTTTTTGAGGTCTTTTATCCGCTCGAACGGATTAGAGGCAAGGCGGTTCAACGACTTACGACGGGGGCCACGTGCAGTTCATTTATTATACCCACGTGTAAAGCGCGGCGCATTTTTTTTCCCCTCCTGCGGTTTGGTGCGTGGCCACGCGCTCTGACCACCTCGTGTTTCTCTCTCTCTCTCTCTCTCTCGCGCGCGCTCTCTCCCTGTCCTCTCTCGCGCTCTCTCTCGTCGCGCTTCGTCTTTACCTTCAGAAAGGGTTTTAGGAACGTGAAAATTTTCTGACCACACGGCTCGTTTTTTCTCTGCAGTTTCAAAGACCCTCGACATAGCCATGGCCTCTGCCTTCAAGAAGTTTACCAAGAACTGGTACGACCCCGCGGTCCTCCCCATTATCGGTGTCATTGGCGGCGCCCTTGTACGTGCGATAATTCCGCACGGTGCGTTCTTTTTCTTACTCGTTTGCAAAAATTACAGGTCGGTGTTGGCTACTACCTCACCCGCCTTGCCGCTGACCCCAACAACGTCTACAGCAACAAGAACCCCTACCCCTGGGTACGGTTTTGGAATCGCCAGTGCATCGTCGTTGCCGACTGACTTTTTCCAACTGACCAATTGCAGAACGAAATCAAGCCCACCGATACTCCTCGCAAGTTCCTCCTCCCCAACAAGGAGAAGTACGAGAAGCTCAAGGAGACCAGCACCTCACTCTAAGGCATCTTCATCAGCTGGAGGAACGCTACCTAGTATTCAAATTTCTTTGCGCGATCACGTTTTTTTTTCATGTACCATCAAATCCTCCTCCTCCTCCCTACAAACAAGAGTTCCAGTTAGGAATGTACAACGCATTCGCAGACATCTCTTCTTCATAAAAATTTTTTAAAAAAAATACGAATACCCCTGAGTGCACAATTGATGAGAATTTACATTTCTATTCATGCACATTCAACCGCATGTTATCTTCTCTCCTTTTCATATTGTCGGACAAGACATACTAATTCGAGTTGTTGTCTGTGAGGTGTGTCCGCCATCGCAGTGCTAGGGTTCCTTTTCCCTTTCTTCGTCGAGTTAATGTCGATTGTGAACGATGAATGCAAAGTGAAATTTTGTTCTCAGCGAAGTTATTATATTCTTTCTTTCTCTACCATTTCGCTCCTTCTTTCTTTCCAACCACTGTATTCTCTCCTCTCTTGTGCTTCTCACAACATTCTGAATACGCACTCTCTTTCCGACCATCTCTGTCCAATCACTCCTTTCATAAAATCTCAGCGGTATCTACAAAATTTACATAGATCAATCAAAAAAAATAAAATTTCATACAACGGTCACTGCCGTCGCAGGAGACGGCAGTACCACATCAGCTGCCGCCACCCCTCCCGCAGGTGGCGCAGATGCGGACGAAGGTAGCGCGCTACCCCGTCCGCTGTTCCCGCCCCTATGTCTGCTTCGAGTGGACCGAATCTGCAATGATGTTTCATAAAAACACTTGCTTTGAAAGGGGACGCACCTCGGGCCAGTCGGGGAGGAACTCGACCTCGTAGCAGACCTTGCGGACGTCAAAGAGCTCGATAAACTGCTGATCCATCGACCGGACCTTTGGCTGCGCGTACAGCCGGTACTCGTCAAAGATTGACGTGTAGGACCAGTGCTGGAACTTGCGCAGACATCCCACGAGGCAGCCCGTGCGATGCTTGCCCTTGTTGCAGTGGATGAGGATCGGATGGTTGCGCTTGTCCAGCAGGGCTGTCAGCGCATCGCGAATCTTCTCCTCGGGCACGTCCACAAACGGCTCCTTGTTTCCGGGCATGCCGTGCTGCAAAAGCTGGATGTTGTTCTCGCGCAGGAACTTGACATTGGGCTCGGGGTACTCTTCCAGGATGAGCGTCCTAGGAACAAGCAACAAGTCAGACTGGTCCAGATGTCGCATGCAGGCACGCACAGGATCGACCGCAGACCCAATTTCTTCAGGAAAGCAAAGTTCTTCTTCTTGGGGAACGCCGAGCGGTACACCCCCGCACACACGACCGCAAAATTGCTCGGCGGCACGACATCCTCCTCGACGTCGGGCTCGTTGTTGTTGCTCATCGGCCTGGGCAGTGCATTCAAACTGCCGTCATTTCCGCCACACGGTTTTTTTTCGAGGTCCCGTCGATGGCATCCAGTCCGCCCGGCGCCGTGGCCGCGCCCAAACCGGTCATGTTTTCCCTGCGTCCGGGTGGGCCAGCACTGGCGTCGACGTCGTCGTCGTCGTCGTCGGGCGGGGGGTCGGGGTCGCCGGGCCTCATGTCCCTGGGCGGTGTGAAGAAGCCCTCGCCGCTGGTGAAAAAGTCGGTTGTGCTGCACGAGGGCGACGACGAGGGCGGCGAGGGCGAGGGCGCGACAGAGCTTATCGTGGGCATTGACGCGAGTGGTGCCAAGACACTCAGCGACGCACCCAAGAAGGCGCTGGTGATCCCGCTCATCGAGACCAACGTCTGGCGCAACAGCCCGTCCGTGTCCAGCGCGTCGACGCCGGCCCCCCCGGCGCAGGAGCAGCATTCGCCGGCAGCACCAGCAAGGAGCGAGGAGGACGAGGCGCTGGCGGCGCTCAAGGCTGAGGCGACCGGCGACGACGGCTTCCTCGGTCCAACGGTCAAGGTGCTGCCGCTGCTGGCCCGCAACCAACCGCCCGGCATCGAGAGCCTGTCCAGCGAGGAGGCCAAGTTCAAGTACGACCTGCAGATGCGACCAGAGGAGTCAACGCTGGCAGACTATGCCGCCGTCCCTGTCGAGGACTTTGGCCAGGCCCTGCTGCGCGGCATGGGCTGGGAGGAAGGGAAAGGCATCGGCAAGGGCAACACGGGCCTGCTGGCGCCGATCGAGTACGTGCCCAGGCAGGACCGTCTGGGTCTTGGTGCGCAGCCCAAGCCGATGGACGAGACCGACCAAAACGGCAAGCGCAGGCGGATTCCAAAACCCGGCGAAACAACGACGCCAAAGCCGACGATGGTCGCTGCGCCCACAGAAGACGGACGCGTGCGTCACTTCAAGTCGATTGACGAGAAGCTTGTCGTGACTCCCACCACAGGTAGAAATAAAACGAATAATAAAAAACAACCGTTTGAAAAAAAAAACACCTTCCTTGTAGATATCAGGGTTGGAAGCCCCGTCTCGCTTGTCGGAGGCCGTCACGAGGGCCTGCGTGGCGTCGTTCGCGAGGGCGATGACAAGTCTTCGTCGCTGGTTGTGCGACTGGACAAGGGAGGGCAGGACGTCACCGTTCGGCGATCCGATGTCTTGCACTCTTCGCTTGCCCCGCCCTCGCGCAAATCGGATTCGTCCTCTACCAGCAGTCGGCCAGCCTCTCGTCAGGATAACAGCAGCAGCAGCTCTAAAAAACGTCCTCTCACGTGGCTTGTACCCGGCCTGCGTGTCCGCGTCGTCTCGGAAAAGTGGAAGGACGGGAAACACTACAATCGCAAGGTCGTCGTTGTGGACATTGTTTTCGACGCGGATGGCTCCAAGCGCTCGAGCGGTGGCTCTGGTGGGACTGTGGCCACGCTGCGCACGGACGAAGGGCTTGTTTTGAACGGTAAGTTTCTTTGTTTCTGTTTCAGGGTATTCTGACATTTATCGGATGCCGGACAGATGTACCAGAGGACATTCTCGAGACGATTGTGCCCAAGGCAGGCGGACAGGTGCGCGTTGTGCGCGGCGAGCACGTCGGCAACCTGGCCGAGGTGGTCGAGAAAAACAACAAGCGCGGCAAGTCTGGCGAGGCGCTGCTGAAATTTCACGACCACGACCTCAACGGTGCGTGGCTATCATACGACGACATCTGCGAGCATTTTCAACAACAATAATAGGCTAGGCAACTTGTACACTCGGATTTGATCTTTTTTTTTTTGGGGGGGGGGGGGTTGTTTTGTGATTAAACAAAAACAGCATACTCGAACGTTCAGAGCGCTTTCACGGCGGCGACGATGGCGGGGAGCGTTTGCGCAGAGGGCCCCTTTACAAATACGAGGTCCTTTTGGAGGTCGGCGAGGTTGGGCCCGTCCGTGTTGCACTCGATGATGCGCGCCCCCTTCGAAGCGGCCATGTGCGGGAGGCTCGCCGCTGGCTGCACTTTTCCCGACGTTCCGATGACCATGAAGACGTCGCCCGTGCGCAGGCCGGCGGTGGCGTCATCGGCCTTGCCCCAGATGTTTGCGGGCAGGTTCTCACCAAAGAGGACCGCATCCGGACGCAGGAACGAGTTGCAGCCCTCTGCACGACATTTGGGGTAGGGCGCGTGCAAGTCGCGGATCATCTCGTCGGTGAGCCAGTCGGCGCGGTGACGACCCTTGATGCACACGTGGCGGATGACCGTGCCGTGCACCTCGTAGACGTTGGCGGCTGGCGATCCACCGGTCTGGTGCAGTCCGTCCACGTTCTGCGTGATGATGTGGATGGGCTTGTTGAGGTGACGGGCCAGCTCGGCCAGGGCGCGATGTCCGTCCTGTTACGATTTTTTCCCTTGTCATTTGCGTGGATTTTTTTTTTTTCAAAAGGGCCATCTTGTCGTACGTTTGGCTGGGCTGTGACCACGGGCAGGTAAAAGTTCTTCACGTAGAGGCCCCAGGTGAACGACGGCGTCCAGTTCCAGCCCGTGGGTGTGCCGAAGTAGACCATGGCAAATGTGCCCACCATCCCGCCCCATATGCTGTTGCCGGCGCCGCGGAAGGTCGCGATGCCGCTGTCGGCCGACATGCCCGCGCCCGTCAGGACGACGATGCGCTGTGCCTTGTTGAGCAGCTCGGCCGCCGTCGTCACGGAACTTTAGAGTTGTGCCATGATTTTACAAGTGACGTCCCCAAGATGAGCGACGGCATTGCAAGCATCATGAGCCTCACGGGCGCCTCGTTCGAGGTGGCCCAGCGTGTGCTCGAGGTGGCCGGCGGCGACGCCGCTGCTGCCGTGTCGCTTTACTTTGACGACCCCAGCATGTTTAGCAGTGGCGGCGGTGGCAGAGGGTAATGGTCTGGCGGGCAGATTTGACGTGGGCTGACGTACTCTCTCCCCTTTGCTTGCAAGAGGTGCACCAAAGCCAGCGGTGCCAAGGCCCGGCGGCGACTATATGGACGACTTTGTGGATGTCGAGGACGACAAGGACGTGCGAGCGCCCATTCCACAGCGGCGCGAGGTGCTCATGGCGCCTTCCATGCCGCCCTGTACGCCCATTGTCCGCCTGCCTGTACTAAATAATGCCATGTGCTTGCAGTCATCGCCAGACAGTCCAACCTGATGCACGGCGAGGGCGACTTCCCGCCCGGCATTCCTGTTTACCATGCCCAGCCTCGATCACAGAAATCCTGTATGTTTTCTTGGTTTCTCTTGGTTCGGCTTGGTTTGACTTGGTGGTAGGGACGGACGATGGCGGGAAACTCCAAGACATGTTTAAGAAGCCAAGAGACGTCTCCTTCAAGGGTAGCTTTAACGAGGCGCAGCGACAGGCCGACAAGAAGGGCCAGTGGCTCGTCATTAGCGTCTACATGCACGGCGAGTTCCCCTGCGACATGCAGAATCGCGACCTCTGGTCTGACGAGAACGTAAAGAGCTTTCTGCGCGACAACTGCATCTTTATGCAGGTACAGCGAAAAGAGTTCACATGCGAAAAACTTGAATTTTTTTTAATCGCAAAAAAAAAAAAAAAATAGCTCGAGTCTGGCACGGACGACGGCGATAGGTTCATCAGGCTGTACCCACCTACCAATTACCCGTACATTGCCATCCTGGACCCGCGCACAGGTGAGCTTGTACAGTCGTACGACTTTGCCATGATGCCGGCGGAATTCTTTGCGCTCATTCCCGCCTGGATCGCTGAGCACGCGCTCGATGACGATCTCAACAACCGCATCGCAAAGCGTCAGGCGGCCGAGAGCGAGGTGTTTGGGCTCGACTCGCCCCAGGCAACAGCCGCCACCGTGGACACCATGACCGAAGATGAGCAGCTCCAGGTAATTCAAGAGGGGGCGTTGTTCTTGTCTGAATGATCAATCCAGGCGGCTTTGGCAGCTTCCATGAACGATCTACCGCCCAAAGCGGCGACACCACAACCCGCCGTCGCAAAAGCAGCAGCAGCAGCAGCAGCAGTGGCATCCCCGCCGCAAACTGCAAAGCTCGCAGTCAAGCCCGTGGCACGCCACCCTGTCACCGCCAAGGATGCAGGGTTCACTCGTCTGCAAGTCCGCATGACCGACGGGTCGAAAAAGGTGTACGGCTTCCTCAAGACGGACGCCGTCGCGGTCGTGTACCAACACATCAAGGCCGACGTCCCCGAGCTCGCCAACGTCGACTTTGAGCTTATGATGCACACGGACAAGACAAGTGACAAGTTGAGCCTCTCGATTGACGACGCCAAGATGGCCAACGCATCGTTGAATCTCGTCGTGTAACTGTAGTCGAACCAAACTTGCTGACGTGGCAACCATGGCTGGCAAAAATGACCGCAAGAAAAACGAGTTTTTGAAAACCTGCAGCAGTGACGTCTGCGCAAGAGTGTTTGCGTGGCAGGCCCGACCCTCCAATGGTCGTGTATAAAAGGGACGACCCTTGTGGCCGGCAGATAGCACTTCCCCCCACGTGTGACAACAAACAACTCCTCCTCCCCTACGATGCAAGCCGAGTACGACTACCTCTTCAAGCTTGTGCTCATTGGCGACAGCGGCGTGGGCAAGTCCTCGCTCGTCCTCCGCTACTGCGACAACACATTTACCGAGAACTATGGCTCCACTATCGGTGTCGGTAAGCTAGATTTTTTGGTTTTTTTTTTTTGTACGGTGCACTCACCACCAAACACAATACGCTCAGACTTCAAGCTGCAGATGGTCGAGATCGACGGCAAGACGGTCAAGCAGCAGATCTGGGACACGGCCGGCCAGGAGCGCTTCCGCACGATCACGACGTCGTACTACCGCCATGCGCACGGCATCATCGTCGCCTTTGACGTGACCGACCGGGACACCTACGACAACGTGCTCAAGGTGTGGACCCAGGACGTGGACCGCTTCGCGCCCAAGAATGTCTCGATCCTCGTCGTGGGCAACAAGGCCGATCTCCACGCACGACGCGTCGTCTCGTTCGACGAGGGCAAGCATCTCGCCGACCGCCTCGGCGCCCATTACGTCGAGACAAGCGCCCGAGACTCCAACAACGTCGCCGACGCCTTCATGTCCCTCAGCAGGACGATCAAGCACCGCGTCGACGTGCACGGCCGCAGCGTCCTCGAGCACCAGCAGCAACTCAACCAGGGCAACAAGCTCCTTGTGGGCGGAGGCGGCAAGAAGATTGGCATCCCCGCCGAAAAAGAGTTCCAGTGCTGCGCGATCCTCTAGGCCCCAACGACCATTTAATTTATGAGAGAAGAATGTCATGTAGCCCTCGGTAGAGCAAAAAATTTAATTTGATTTGATTTGATTTGATTTCGATGCCAGGTCCTATGGACGACATCATTGGATTTTCATGCGGGAAAATATGGACTTCCGGCTGGAGCGTTTTCTCGATAAATGGTCTGCACATTCTGGTCTGCCGCTCCTTTTCTTCGATATGGGGGGGTGTCGTGTACAGTGCTGCCGGAGGGCAGTTGGCGGTGTCTCCTTTTTTTTTTTTTTACTTTGGAGGATTACGGTTGCCCGCTCGGGTTGCAGGCCGTTGCAAACTGGGCAAATGTGTGTGTGTCGCGTGAGGGGCTGGCGCGAGGGCTTGCGCGACTTGGCCCTCTCGCCGTCTCTATTTGCGCTGAGCCCGCTCCTCCCGTCTCCTTTGCTAACGTTTTTGATAACAGCAGACCGGACCAGGCAGGCAGTCATGGTACACCGTTTCTTTTTTGGATTTGAGCGTTCCAGTAACACAGAGACACCGTTGGCAGGAGAAGCTGCAGCGCTACAGCGGCTACTTTGACAAGTACGATCACCAGAGGCGCCAGTTTCTCGACTATGACGAGTTCCAAGAGGTAGTGAAAATCCGTTTTCGTCGAGTCCTTTCTGACCCGCCCGCCTTCCAGTTTCTCCGCGAGGTCGGCAAGAAGAACCTGGGCGACGAGCAGCGCGACCGATGCTTCATCTATGTCAACAAGTCGGCAAACGGGAAGATATCGTTTGAAGAGTTTGTCAAGGGCGTCGACGGCCTGTACGCGTGCGACTTTGACCCAGAGCTCGACGAGCACGCGCTCGAGATGCTCTCCGCGCCCGCCGAGGAGGACGACGAGACTGATGGCAACGGCCTGTGGGGCAGTGTCGACACGGTTATCAATGTAACCGCGTGAAACGTACTTTTTGTGCTTGCTGTCTGATGTTGCGAAACAAAAACGTAGCCCACGCAAACGCCCGAGGAGACACTGGAACTGCTCGAAAAGGTCGGTAAGGGCGCGTTTGGAGAGGTCTTCCGAGGGTACGCTGTTGCGCTCAGCTGGTTTGCTGATGAATGTGCGTCTCCAGACGGGATAAAGCCTCCGGCGAGATTGTTGCCATTAAAAAGATCGATATCGAGCAAACAGAGGACGACATCGCAGACATCCAGCGTGAGATATCATTCCAGAGCTTGTGCGACGACCCCAACGTGACAAAATACCTCGGTTCGTACCTTTGGGGCAAGGAACTCTACATTCTTATGGAGTTCATGGGCGCTGGCTCACTGGCCGACATGCTCAAGGTATCAGCGGCCGCCGAGGTTTTCGTCTCACCCGTTATTTTCCCGCAAAAGGTTACAACGTTTAATGAGGAGCAGATCCAATACATTGTCCACGAAATAACGCTGGGCATCCATTGTCTGCACAAGCAGCAAAAGATCCACCGCGACATCAAAGGTAACGAGGTTTTTCCATTGTTATTTTTTTTTTTTCCCCTTCACTTACGCTTGTTTTAGCTGGAAACGTCCTCGTGTCAGAGGAGGGCAACATCAAGCTGGCCGACTTTGGAGTCGCATCTGAAGCTCGCGAAAACGCCGACGCCTTCAACACGATCGTGGGTTCGCCGCTGTGGATGGCGCCCGAAATCGTCATGCAACAGGGCTACTCGTACGGCGTCGACGTCTGGTCTCTCGGCATCACCTGCATTGAACTGGCGCTGGGCAAACCACCCATGGCTGACATGCACCCCATGCGCGTCCTCTTCCTCATCGCGCAAAACGACGCGCCAACACTGGAGGGCAATTTTTCCGCCGACTTCAAGCACTTTGTTTTGCAGTGCCTGCAAAAAGATCCCGCAAAGGTTTGCGTGTTTTTTCTCTCCCCCTTTTTTTAACAAAAAGGGGGAAAAAATTAAAAAATAGCGAGCAACCACGGCCCAACTAATCCAGCATCCCTTCCTGCAACTACGTGGCGACTCTCCCAAGGGAAACCTTCTTACCGATGCCATCTCCAAGTCGATCATCTACGTTCGTCAGCACACCGACGCAGGCAGAGCCCGCCCCTTGTAATTTTTTTTTTCTTCGTCCTCTTGTCCCTCATTCAAAAAAAAAAAAAAAATACAGGATTGCCGGCAAGTCACCCGAGGAGAGCCCGATGGACCCTGAGTCACACCGTAACGTGCTTTGTTTTTTTCTTTTTCTTTCACGATTGCTGATTTGGGTTTTCTCAACTGGCAGGCGAGAAAGACCTCGTGGCGCTCAAGGGACTTTTGGAAAAGAACAAGATCACGTTTGCACTGCCCGTGCTTGAGGAGAATGATGTCTTGACCATCAAGGACTTTTTGATGCTCTCGGCCGATGCGATCGAAAAGTTTGAAGAGTTCTCGCAAGAGCAGAGGGCCCAAATCGCCCGCGCCATTTGGGAGGAAATGGAGTCGCGTGGTAAAAATCTTATTTTCAAGACTGGCCTGAAAAAAATGTTTTTGGAAAAAAAAAAAAAAAGTGTCGACAAAGCCAGGGCTGAAGCGCCGACAGTCGACGGCAAAGGATCTTTTCGGGTCTGGCAAGTCGGCAGCGGTCGTAGTATCAGCGCCACCCAAAGGCCGCGTTGCCTCTCTCTCTGCAGTCCCTTCATCCTCCTCGTCGGCGGCGGCGGCTGTTCGGAGCCCAGGCACACAGCGCAAGTCACCGGGTGCCTCGGACAGCCCCACTGGACCCCGCAAGGCTACGTCGGAAGACGACATCAATAAGCTCGTCGATGCCATCCCGGCGATCCTCCTCGACAACGCGAGCATCAGCAGCACCGAGGAAGAAAAGTCCTCCAAGCGTCGGGCAGCCAGTGCCTCTCAGTCCAAGAAGCTGGCAAACGGCGTGAACTCGCCGGTCATGAAGAAGAAAAAGGACAAGGATGCGCTCCATCCCGAGGCCAATGGTTCTCCTGCTGCCATTACAAAGACAACCACGACGATGGTTCCACTTCCCGACGACGACCGTAAGAAAATCAATAATGATACGTGCGCTCACCCGTTGATTCCTTGCAGCGTCTCCGATCGCATCCCCCCAGGCCAAGCCAAAGAAGGAGAAAAAGGCCTCGCAATCGTCTTTGTCTGTGTCCACTGCCTCGTCATCCTCAGCCACTGCAGATGCGACGGCGGTGGAAACTTTGGCGTCGCCGTCTATTGAGGCTGACGAAGACACGGAGGGCAGCTCGCCTACCAAGGGAAAGGCCTCCACTGTGGGTCGCGGCAAAGGAAAGAGTCGCAAGGCCATCCCACCAGAGCTGTCAGAGTCGACCAAGGTTCGCCGCAGCGTGACCAACCCCGGAAAGGACTCGAAGCGATCCACGTCGAGTGTGCTCGTTGCCGAACCTGTCCCGAAGGCGTCTGGCGAGCTGACGAAGGCCCCGGCATCGTCACCGAGCCTGGTGGCAACACTGTCAGAGGCCTCAACTACCTCGTCGGCGTCTGGAAGCAGTCCCCTCGGCCCCAACAGCACGGAAGCAGGCAGCTCGAGCTCAGACTATCCTCCTGGAGGTATACTTTTTATCAATTTCCTTCCTTACACGCGCTACGTTTAGTGTTGCCACCCGGCCCACCCCGCAAGTCGAGCGAAGGCATGCCGACGGCTGCAGTGCTCGTTACGAACGAGCTGGACGAGATGAAGTTCTTTAGGGCGATGAGCCGCTCCACGAGACTGCAGCTGTCTCCACTGATCGCTGTGCTGAACGAACTTATGCTCACGGAGGAGGAGTATGTCGCACGTCTCAACGCCCTTCTCAGCGTCTATGTTAACCCCCTGCGCATCTTTGCCGAGCACGGAAAAACAACCATCATCCTCTCTGCCGACGATGTCGACAGTACGATAGCACACTTTTTTTAACGTTTGACTTAATTCTTCCATCCCCGCCTCGCCAGCCATCTTCCCAGATATCCAGTCGATGCTCATATTCTCGCAAGAGTTCAAGCGCCTCCTCCAGACTGCATTCGACAACCAGGAGAGGATTGTCCAGGAGCTCCCTGTCCGTGTGGCCGACGCCTTCATATTCCAGCTCAAGTTTTTCCAGCTCTTTGAGCACTACGCCGACCGGTTCAGTGTCTCGATGGAGACTCTGCGCCAACGCCTCCTCGACAATGCCAAGTTCAAAAAGTTTGTCAACGTAATGTCATTTTTGCTGGGATTATTTTTCTTTTTCCTGAAACCCTTGCTTCGCAACAGGAGGGACGCTTCAAGGAGGCAAGCAACAACCTGTCACTGCACGACTTGCTGCTCGCGCCTATCCAACGAGTTACCAAGTACAACGAGTTTTTGCAAGAGCTCAGGAGAAAGACGTCCGAGGCAAAGTACGACAATCCGATTGCCACGATCCAAAAGGTACTGTGAGAAAAGAAGCTTTTTTTCGTTTTGTTTTTCTCATAGAAAAAAAAATAAATATATTAGCTTCTGCCAAAGGTCACGTACGCGCCGCTCAACGCTCGCAAGCTGTTCCATGTGCAGGCACAGATCCAGGGTGCTCCCAGTCTTTTCAAGAACGGCCGCTTCTTTGTGCTCTCGAACGAGTGCTTCAAGATTGTCTTTGACAAGAAGGGCAAGATCATTGAAAGGAAGAAGGTTTGTTCACTCTCTCCCTCTCTCTCTCTCTCGCACTATTGGAAACTCACTATCTGTCGTCCGCAGCAACGACTGTTTTTGTTCACAGACGTCGTCGTATTCACCAAACCGCTTCGTGAGGGTGCCGATCTGCAGCGCAGCGTGTCGTCTTCCTCCGCCAAGGCGGACGCGTCGGAGGCAATCGAAAGCGTCCTCTCGCCCGCAAAGAACTGGAAGGGCCGCAATTCGATGAGCTTCAAGGAGGCCGTCGTTCGCAAGAATATCAAAGCGGTCGGGGTTCCCGTGGCTCCCGAGCTTGCTGATTGCATCCAAATCCAGCTGCCCGATAAGGTCGTAGTTATCCAACTGCCCTCGCACCAGATCCTCTATCGATGGTATAAAAAAAGGAAAAAAAGAAAAAAAAAAGTAAAACTTTCTTGTCCCCTTCAAACAAACAGGCTTGTTGAGCTCAACGGCACAATCCCGGCAGACCTCGCAAAAGAATGCGGCAAGACCGTCATGACGAGCAGCAACAATCTCCTGGGCGGGCTCAACGGCCCCTCGACGCCGTCCAACGTACCAAACCTCTTACAGAAAGCATCTGGCACTGCTCTTTTTGGCGCTGCAGATCTTGAGATCTAAAATACAACAGGCGTATACTTTCAACATATGAACATTCTCTTCTCTTAGCCGCGGCAGACACTAGGACCCTATTCCTTTCACTATTTCTATTTTCTTTCCCCCCTCCCCGCCTCTTAAAGTTATTCATCTCCTTCCCGGCTGTGTATTTTGGTTTGGCTCTTGGTGGAAGGAAAAATAATATCACACAATAGCAGAATCAAAACTACTCGTCTTCTTCTTCGTCCTCGTCGTCTTCTGCCTCCTCTTCTTCCACGTCGTCGTCCTCGTCGTCGTCCTCGTCATGGGAAATTGCCGAGGATTTTTTGCCAGACTTGGACGTTGCCGTTTTGTTCTCCTTCTCATCCTCGACTGCTGCGTCCTCGTCCTCTTCGTCGTCCTCGTCTTCATCCTCGCTGGGCAGGTCGACCTTTTTCTTGCTGCTGCTGGTCTTTGCGGCTACTGCTTTCTTTGCTTTGGGTGCTGGCGCAGCTGCCTTCCTCCTTGACGATGTCTTTTTGCTGACGATCTCGTACTCGTCCTCTCCCGCCGCCGCGGCCTCCTCTGTTTCCTCCTCTTCCTCCTCCTCTTCGACCACTTTTGCGGACTTGGCAGTGCGACGCGATGGCCTCGTCTCCTTGCCCGCCGCAGCGTCGACCGATGTCGACGACAGGAGCTTGTTCAAGACTTCGCTCGACGTCTCGGGCAAGCTCGCTTGTAGCAAAGCAATCTCCTCGCTACTCAATGCGACGTGGGGCTCGGGATCCAGTTTGTCCATCTGCAAGCAAAAACAAAACATTGAGAAAAAAAAAAACATTGCCGTTCCCTTGTTGGCCCACCTGAGCGATAAACTTGGTCAGGCCGTTCTGTGTCACCTTGTCCTTGACCCCGGTTGCTGCGAGACGTCCGATCGCTCCCAGTCGTTTGTATACCGTGTGATGGCACTTGGCGGGGATGACGACCTTGTTGACGATCTGGCTCAACAGCTTTGCGGGCAGGGCGCCATTCTTGTTTTTGTGGATGTACATGAGGATGTCCTCAGCGACGGCGATCAAGGGCGAGGTCTCCTTGGCGCCGACCGGCTTCTGGAACAGTTTGGCAGGGTCCAGCCACTCGAGCAGCATCTGGGCCGCGGTCGCAAGGGTCACTGAGCCGTCCGAGCCCTCCAAGGCCGACGAGAGCTCTTCCAGCACACTGACGTAGACCTTGCCCATCAAGCGCTGGTTGGTCTCGGACGAGAGAGCCAGCGCTTGGAGCGAGTAGGCCAGGCACTGTCGCAGGCTTTCGTTGTCCACGGTCGCGGGGTCAAGGAAGAGGACTTGCAGGCGTTTGAGCGTCTCCTCATCGCCTACCTTTTTATTATATAAACTCGTCAAGTCTCAAGTCAAACATCAGGGGAGGAAATAAACATACCATGCGCAACAGGAAAAGCTTGCTGAATCCCTCGGCCGTGAGGGTGACCACGTCGGTCGAGTCGCTGTCCAAAAAGCCACGCAGGGACTCGACAATGATCGGGTGAGTGGCGTCGTCGAGGGTCTGGATGCCGTGGGTCGTCGCCAGGTCAAAGAGGATCTTGAGTCCCTGGATGCGCAGCTCGTGCGAGGCATCCTGCTTGGTGGCCTTGATGAAGAAGGGCAAATGCTGCTTGGCAAGGTCGGCATCCAGCAACGCGCACAGGCCAAGGCACGCCACCGCCGCCAGCTGAACACTCGCATCCTGGATGGCCAGCGAAGGGAGAATCAATGTGCCGACCATTACGACCAGGGCAGGGTTCTCGCGCAGAGGCTAGACGAAATCGTTAATCTTTCCATGAAAAAGAAGAAAATCATTTTTTTTCCCTGTACCAAATGGGTGCGCTCAAGCATGGCCTTGGCGAGCTGCAAACAGGCGATGCGAATCTCTACACTCTCGTCGTTTCGAGGCAGCGTTGTCGTGTCGAGCATGCTCACATCGCCGGCGCCGTGGAGAAGGACGTTGATTTCGTTCAGACGCACCTCTGCGGCCTTGATCTGGGCAGACAGTTGGCTGCGTGCCGCCTCGGACTCGCTGTCCTCGTGGTGGCGCAGGCGATCCCTTTCGTTGCGCAGACGCTGCAGTTTTGGCTCGAGTTCAAGGAGCTCAGACTGCAGCTGCTGTTGCTGTTCGTGCCGGGTAGAATTCTCGGTCGGGTCGCGTCGGTCGGCAATGACTTCGGCAATAAGACGGATAAAGTCGCGCTCGGTAATAGCGATCTTCTGGATCACGTCCATCAGCGCAGGCAGGATGTACTCTGACGTGAACGGCAGGAGGAGGAACTCACCTGGAGGAGGGGGAAAAAAGATTTTTTTTCGATAAGAAACAGGGACCTGCAAGACACTTTACGAAGAAGGCCGAGCATGCGTCGGCGGCCGACCTCGTCCGAATAATCGTTGACTTTGGCAATCTTGAGCAGTTGCAGCAGGACAAACTCGACGTTGAGCATGCCTTCATCGTCGTCCTCGGGGGTGTTGAAGAGGGCATTGTAGTTGCTCTGAAGGTAAACGCACAGCTTGGAGATCTCGGGCAAGGTGTTGTCGAGCTTGTCAACCATCTATGGTGATTTTTAGTAAAAACGGCGTCAAAAGAGAACCAGGTACATTCTTGGCGTAGCAGTAGTCGCAATACACGCGGAGGAAAACGGCCGAGTCGACCGTGAGGCTTTGCCAGATCGCCTCGTCGTTGGGAAACTTGAAGCTCTTGTAGGCGTCGAAAAAGGCCAAGAGAACCTGCTCGGCCAGCTCGGGGTTTTGAACAACGTCGAGTCGGCTGAGAAACTGTTTTTTTATTGTTTATAAATGTCGCCAAAAAAAAAAAATTTTTTTTTTTCCACCTCGATCATGTTGTCGTCGCACCCCTTGATCCAGTTGTCGCACATGAGTTGGAGACACGCCTGCTGGACCGACGAATCGCTTTGGGCAGGTACACGGTAAGCAATGCATTACAGACACTATTTATTGGCATGATACCGATCGCGGAGGCCGGCCTGGAGCAGGTTCTCGCGGTCCTGGATCGACAGCAGCTTGAAGTCTACTTCGGCGAGGGCCTTGCGGAAGACCATTTTGCGCGTCTGGGCATCAACATCGCTCGCGCGCTGCACGATGAACGGGAGGGTCTCCGCCGAGAGGAGGAGGTTTGCCACGACGGCGCGACGCACGTCAACGCTTGGGTCGTGCTGGAGCATGTCCAGCAGGCGAGCGACGATGGGATCCGACTCGCCATCCTCGCTGTCTGACGTTCCCTGGAGTTTGGACAGCGCGTAGACGACGTGCACACGCACGAGGGCCTCCTTGTCGTGCGATCGCTCAATGAGTTTTGCATTGATGGCTTCCCAAGTGTCGTTGCTGCAAACACGGAGGGGAGGAATAAGTTGGGCAAGTGCACAAATAGTTACCCGACTTCCTGCATGTGCCCCATGATGAGCGCAATGAGCTGGGCCACGCGGAAGCGCATCGCCTTGTCCTTGGTCTCGGTGCCTTGGAGAAGGTAGGTCAAGAGGAACTCGACAAAGCCGAGCTGTTCGTCGTCCTGCTGCTGCTGCTGCTGCTCTTCCGGCTGCGACTGTTCTTGCAGGAGCTGTGTGCACGCAACGATGAAGGCGACCACGCGCTCCACCGATGGCTCGCGTTTCTTGATGGGCAGGACCTGGACAATGCGTGTGTGTGGGGTGACAAAAGAGTGTTAGTTTGCTGTGACAAAAAGGTGTTTGGGTACCTTGTTGACAAAGACAAGGAACTCGTCGCGAAAGACGTTGTCAGGCAGTGACTCCTTGATCTTCTTCATCTGGTGTGCGTTCTTGCGGTGGCAGGCGGCGCTCGTCTGTGCCTCGTCAAAGAGCTTGGCCATTGCCGCAATGTGCTTGGCGTATTTGCTGTGAAAGGAGATTTGAACAAATGCCACGGAAGAGCAAGCGTACGACGAAGGCGCCTGCTGCTGCTGCTGCTGCTGCTGCTGTGCAGCTTCCGTTTCGGCTGCGGCGGCTGCGGCGGCTGCAAGCGCTGCCTTGGTCGGTTTCTTTGGCGCGCCCATTCAAGCAAGTGTGTAACGGTCAAAAAATCTTGCTACGGAGGCGACACTTTCAATAAAGATGTCGCTGGTCTCAAGTGCGACTTCGCTCGCTTCGGCCACGTTTGGAACGAGCGCCAGTGCTGCTGCGCGCGTGCGCTCACTGTACCGTGCGTGGTACCGCGAGGTAAACAAGCCAGGGCGGGGGTTATTGTCTAAGGAGCCGCTTGCTCAAACCTCGGGGTGGTCGTGTTCAAAACAGGCACCACACGCTGTCCAGGCCTACCTGCTCAATATGAACGTGGGACGGTTCCGCGGCCAGGTCCGCGCCGAGTTTGAGAAGCACACCAACGTCCAGGTATAATTGGTGAAGGCTTCTGTCGAGTGCCGCTCATTCTGCTGTGTGTGTGTGTGTGTTTTGGCAGGACTTGGGTGTGGTCAACATCCTCATTGCAAAGGGCCAGATGGAGTTGGACGAGACGATCAACATCTGGAAGCAGAAGACACATATCATGCGCTATTTTGACAGCGCCGACGCAAAACCGCAACCAAAGGACTTCCTTTCCAAGTTTTACGAGGGCATCGCATGATTGATCTCATGTTTTCTCTTTTTTTTTTCCCCCTCATCTACTTAGCTCTGTCTCTCTCTTCTCTCCTCTTTCCCACTCACATGTAGACATTAACGATATGGTCAAGCCCCCCAAAACATATTGGATTGAATCTTCCTTTTTTTTTTTTTTTTTTTTGAGGACACAGGGAAAAGTTATGAACCTTATCCCCTCACCACCAACTACTGTCCTGACGTGTAGGCGATCGAGGCCTCTCAGAAATCCGATTCATGATCATTCAATCCTGTGGCGAACAAAGCGAGCACACCCTATCTTTTTTCACTTATGTTTGTTTTCCGAGCTTCTTCTTCTTGGCCGATGCGGGCTCCTCGCGGAATGCGGCCACGAGGTAGGCGACGACGACGACGTGGATAATCACAACGGCAACACCGGCGGCCGCAAAGTCGCTCCCTGTCCATGTGACCACTGACATCAGTTCCTCAAGCACACACCCTCTGTCTTTTCTCACCTGCGGGGAGGACGTTGAGCGCAAAGAAGAATCCGGCGACGGGCCCGACGATGAGCGCGATCGCGAAAAACGCCAGCTTGGCCACGAGGCTGCCGGTTACGGGCGATTCGTCCTCCACAACGACGTCCATTTGGCCACACAGCAACTGAATGGATGGACGAGGGGATGGTTTTGTGTTAGCTGATGCGGGAGAGCGAGAGCGAGAGCGAGATAGAGGACAGACAGATGCGACGGACTGACAGGGGGGGGGGGACCCGTTTAGTTGGCGGAGATGCAGCTGGCAACTTCAAAGGCCAGGTGGTTTTTAGAATTCCCCGAAAAAAAAAACGAGAATTAAAATGGTTGACGTCATGGACAGTCCCACCGATGATGTCGCGCGCGCCCGCTTCAGCCAAGGCCTTGCCGATGACCCACGTTTGCAACATTCGTGCGATCTGTTGAACACTCTGGCGCCGGCCAAGTGTATGTTTCCAACAGCCATAATCGCGAGGAGGAGGAGGAGACCTCTCCTCCCTTTTCTGTACTGTGCGCAAAACTAAAACGCAAACGATAGGAACCCCTTTTGCTGTTGTCATTTGCCTCCGTCGATCGCCTCCCCCCTGCTCAAGCAAAGCGAACACTGACAAGACAGCACGCACGCCCAATCGAGAAAATATGGAAGGTCTTGTTATCAGTACGAACCCCCGCACACACAAAAACTACACCACACACGTATTCACCGTTCTTTTCTCCTCTCCTGCTTCCTTGGCACAACCGTCGGTCGGTTCTCGTTTGCTTGCTCTTTCTGTTGTCGGTCCCCTTTCCTCACAAAACAAACAGTCGTCCTCCCTGCAGTCGTCGTCGCTGCGGCCTCCATCGGCATCGTGCGCTCGGCCGTGTACGTCCACGACACCCAGGGCGAGGCCATCAGGCAACGAGTCAAGCAGCCCTTTGTAAGCGTCGCATTTTTATTACATTTGTTTTTTTAATCACATTTCGTTAGCTCCTGCACAAAATTCCCGCGGCCAACCCATCGCAGCCGCTGTCGATGGTGTACGAATACGACAACAGGCTGTCGAGGGTTACGTGGAAGGTTGCTCACTTGAACAGCCGGACAGTTTCTGCTCCAAAGTCGCAGGTTTGAGGAAATAAAAAATAAAAAAAAATACTTTTGATTAAAATTATGTTTTCTCGCAGGCAATCTTGTTCAAGCTCAATCGTGTCCAGCGCGAGTACCTCGCCCTGCTCGATCGTATTTGCAATGAGGCCCTCCCGCAACGACCATCGCGTGCGTACCGCAATACAGTTCCCAACGCAACCCAAAACGCGACGATGCCGGCCTTTGCCGATGATGTAACCGTTTTATTATTACTATTTCATTACGGTTCTCACGTTTGTCTCGGTGCGCAGGTCTTCAAGTCGGCCAAGCAGCTCGCCCGCGACGGGCGTAACCAGATCCAGTCGCCCCTGCAGCCGTCTGCCAAGCGACTGATGGAAAAGTACGACGTGCTGCGAGAGATCCTGTACCAGCAGAGCCTGCGCAACTGCACAAAGTACACGCTCGAGGTCAAAGACGCGCTCATGTCCTTTGAGGACGCGTACGTCAACTTTGAGGAGAACTACCTCGTGTCGCCGCCCTCGGACCTGATCATGAGCACGAACCAGGGTCAGCTGACCGTCATCCTCGCAGAGGCCGTCCGTCTCGCCATGAAGCACGGCTTGATCGAGCAGGAAGACATTGACTCGATGGAGCCCTCGCTCTTCTTTGTCGTCCCACGTCTGGCCCTAGTCTTGTATCGTGATTTTCCCAAAATCTTTACTTTTTTTTTAATTTCAAAAAAAAACCCACCGTTTATTTCTTAGTGGACTTTACTACACGGACGCGATCAAGCTCGATTCCCGCTCGTCCATCGACGTGTTCCGAAACCAACTGACAGAGTTGTCCGAGCTGAAGAAGCGACTGCGAAACCTGGGCGAGTCTGCTGTCCGTGAGCTTGAAAAGGTACAAACATTTGAAAAAAGAAAAAAAACCGTCCGTCGGCCTTACAACGGCAACAAAAAAAGGCACTCGCAGACAAGATCGGAGAAGACGACGATTCCCAGGTAACGGTGATGCGAAAGCAGTCGGACGAGTCGAGCAGTGGCAGCAGTGGCAGCAACAGCGGCGGCGGCAACGAGACCCTGCCGAACCGGTTCAGACGCTACTTTACCAAAAAGGTCGCCACAGACGACCTTGACAGCGTGCCGCAGCTGTTCATCGACCTGTGCAACGTGGCCGACCACATGCACAGCGGCAACCAAGTGCGCATCCTGCGAAACTCGTTGCGCGAGGTCTTTGATGCGTACCAGCTGCAGTCATCGGCACGCGCCCAAGAGCTGGAGCGTGGTCCACTCGTCCCTACTGGCAACATCCTCCGTGTCACTGCCAGGACCCGCGAGATCCTGAGCGGGGGTGCAGTCTTCAACAAGATTAGCCACAATCCCAGGGCGCGCCCGCACAAGCGCTTCATCTGGCTCGCAGACAACCTGAAGGAGATCCTCTGGTGCCAGCCCGAGAAGAACTACTCACCCAAGCCCTCGCGCATCTCTGTCGACAGCATCCTGGTAATTTGCAAAAAGAAGTGTTTCTTTTTTTTTTTGTTGTTTGCTAACAAAAAGAAAATAGAGTGTTACAAAGGAGGAGCCCTCGGGACCCAAGACCCGAAACAAGAAGGGTGAGCCCTTGTTCATGATGCGCATCACGACCATCAATCGCAACGTCGACCTCTTGGCCAACGAGGAGACCTGCAACGAATGGGTCCCAGCCCTTCAGGAGCTCATGATGGCAATGCCGGCCCGCCCTGTTTCTTCGCCGGGCGATCTCCCTCGCATCCCCGTCGAGATCGGCAACAGCCTGCCCGATCTTGCAAACATTGACGTGTTTGGTTGATTGAGAAAGAATATATTATTTATGTGAGTATTTTATGAAATTCCGAAAACCCGTCTTGAAAAAAAAAAAACACAAACTACAGAGAGACGTCTTAATCGATAAGCAGGCGAAAGGCAGCAACAATGAAGAGAAGAAGAAAAGAAAGGATGTTTAGTAGAGCTTCTTGGCCTTCTTGGCTTCGGTCTGCTTCCACTTGGGCTGCTTGAGGAACTCCTCCTTGGACTTGCCAAAGACCTTGACAAACTCGTCGGTGTTGAGGTGGTTCTCAAGGTTGGCGGTGTCGACACCCTCGGGAAGGGGTCGCTCGAGAAGCTTTGCGTACGAGTAAGTGGCACTGTACAGCTGCAGCTGTTCGGTGATCGAGATGGTGCTGGAGCCAGCGGCGATCGAGGCCTTGAGCTTCTCATAGTCCTGGACATGCGAGACGTTCTTGGCATCGTCCCAGCCGATGAACTGCGACTTGAACAGCGGGGGCTCGAGACCCTGCTTGACAACGATGACAGGCGTGCTCTTGTGGCGAGTGTTGTCCGACTCGAGGTACTTGGCTGCGGCCTCGAGCGACGACTTTTTCTCGATCTCGTTCGAGTCGACACCAATCCAAAGCCAGAGCTCCGAGTGAGTGTCGAGGAGGTAGATATCCTCGCTGATCTGTTGTCACCGCCGTTAAACACACAAAAAAAAAAAAAAATAAAATAAAACACTTACGAGGTCAGTCTGGTCAAAGTTGTAAATTTCCTCGACGTTGAACTGGCCCGAAGCGTTCGACATCTCGAAGAGACGGGGCTCGTGCTCGGCATCGTCAGGGTTGTCGATGGTGAGGTACTCCTCCTTTCCACCGAGGGCATCCCAAAAGTCCTTTTTCTCCTGTGAATTTCATTTCAAAAAGGAAAAAACACATTGAGCACTCTTCGGGAGGCGTAGTATCCGATACCGATCCCTCAAAGACAGTCTCGATCGACTTGGCGTTGACGAGACGTTCGGCAACGGCCTTGGCCATGTTGCGCTCGTCACCGGTGGCGCCCTTGCCGAACCAGACGAACGACTGGCCCTTCTTGTCGATCAGGGCAAAGGCGTCGGTGCTGTTGAGCGACTTGGCCGAGAAATCGACCTCGGTGGCCTTGGTGTTGTAGAGGTTGGTGCCGTGGATGTTGTACAGAGCCTTGTCGCCGCCGCCCTGCTTGCTGTGTGTTGCCCAGGATGTTTTTAAGCCTGAGAATTGAAAGAATGAAAAAACGTACCCCTCGTGAACGCCTTCCTTGCTCTTGAAGCCAGAGTCGACACCGCCGCGGTGGATGATGAACTTGCCCTTGAAGAGGGCGAGGAAGTGGTCGGGCTCCTTGTTCTCGACGACGCGGACGACCGTGGCCTGTCCACCGAGCTCATCATCAATACCCTTGGCGAGGAGGGCAGATGCGCCAAGCTCGTCCTGGGTCGAGTCCAGACCCTGCCAGTAGTAGACAATGTAGAGCTCCTTGCCAACAGAGTCCTTGTAGGTGTAGAGGATGATGTAGCTATCGCCCTGGAAGAACTGGCCCAGGAGCTTCTCGTCAGTGACCTCGACCTTTTCAAAGTTCTCGATGCGCCAGGTCTTGATCTTGCCGCTGCCGTCGTCGACCATCTTCTGCTTGGGCGGGACGCCGGGCGCGTGGAGCTTGCCAAAGTCGATCGCCTTTTGGTCGATCTTGCCGGCAATGTTCTTTCCGGTCTTGACCTAGGCGGAGTAGCGGGGAGGGGTAAGAAATTTCGTGTTGTTTCACATGCAAAGTGTACAGCATAGTTCGGCGACGTCTGGGGCGAGGGCCAGACAGCGAACTGCTGGATAAAGATGGTGGTCTCGGCACCCTCGTTGATGCGGGTGACCTGGGTAGACTTGGCGTACTTTTTCTCGTCGATGAACTTGAGGGCGACGTTCCACGCGCCGTTCTTTTCCTCCTTGGTGGCCTTCTTGCCGATCCAGACAAAGAGACCGTTGCCAGTGTCGAGCACGTAGGTCTCCTCGGTCTTGAGGAGCTTCTTGTCCAGTGGGGCCGAGCCAACGAGGGTGGTCTGGAGCTTGCCAGACGCGTCCGAAACCTCGTACAGCTGGACCTGGTATTTTTGCCAGAATGAGATATTTAGAAAAAAAAAAAATAAAGAGCTATTCTGGACAAGACATCACCTGGGCGTTCTTCTTCTTCTCAAACGCATCATCATCGTCAGTGCCCTCGCTGATGGGGCCCTTGCCACCAAGCTCGTTGAAGAAGTCTGTCTCATCCTCGCTCTTGTCGGCATCTAGCACATGATTTCAGGCTGAATAGGCAAAAGTAGTAACAATAAAGTCTTTCTTACCAACGATGAAGATGGCAGCACGACCACCACGCTCGTTGTCCTTCATGTCGCGGACGACCTCGAGACCCTTGGCACGCTCGCTCTTGTTGGCCTTCTTGCCGTTCCACTGGAAGATCTTGAGGCCGGCGTCGAGGATGAACACGTCGCCCTGGTTGAGCGACTTGTACGAGAGCTCGACCTGCATCACACGGACGTTGCGCTTGCCCTTGACTTGGAAGAGCTTCTTGGGGAAGACGTCCTTCTCGACGTGCTTGAAGCCCGAGCTCACGCCGCCGTCGAGGTACTTGAGGCCACCAAACTGCTTCCAGTACGAGACGAACTGCTGCGACTCGCTGCCTTGGACCTGTCGTTGCGTCGAATTAGATAATCAACCACCGTCGGAAAATCTAGGATCTGGAAGGTACCTCGCGGAACTGGACAGCGCCGCCGCCGAGGGAATCGTCGAGCTCGACGGTCTTGTAGGCGACGGTTCCCTGCTCATCCTGCGACGATTCGGCGCCAAGCCAGCTGCAAAATGTCAGAGCGTGTTTTTTAGGATCTCGACAAGAATGTGATCGAGATCGTTTCGTTCACACGCACGACTCCGCATTGGCTTTTTTTTTCACTGATGAACGTACAAGTGGGCGCTGAACTTGAGGGAGTTTTGGACCTTCTCGGTGTAGAGGACGATGTAGGCGTCACCGGAAAAGAACTTGCCAAACTTGGCCACGTCGGTGACGGGGATCATCTTGAACTGCTCGACGCTGGTTTTTTAAAGGGCGAGTTTAAATGGGGGGGGGGCAAAAAAACGTGACAACTCGCCGTACCGCCAGATCTAACCGCGGCGAGCACGTTTTGGGCCGACCAGAAAGCAATAACGAGAGTGGTCAGTGACAAAAAATAAAATAAAAAAACCCGGATAAGAACAGCAACAAAAAAAAAAGCAACGAGTGTCGCCAGAGAGGAGGATCTAGATCTACGACCCTGCGTGTTCATTTACTCCCCCCCAGCACACCCTTCTCTCTCTCCTCTCTCTTCCTTGCTGCCCTTTCCGTTTCGTCGAACTTTTAGCCTCGCAAGGAAATTTTCCTCGTCGAGTGACTCTCCCGCTTAGATCTCTGCCCACGTCCCAACCGCTCAGCTCAGACGCCCAGCCCAGACGCCCAGCCCAATGTCAGCTGTTGGTTACCTCGATACCGGCCTTCTTGCCAGCGCCCTTGAAAGCAGCGTCTACGTTTGCCATTTCCGTCCTGTCGTTTCGACTGATCGTAAGAGAAAATGTGGACCACACTTTCTATTATGGCCTCGGTATGGCGAAAACTGGCAAGTTTTTGGCGAAAGCGCTAAACGCACCGCACACAAACAGCACGACAGCGACGGGCCAGCGGCCAAGCGAAGGCGGGTGGCTGACGAGCCCGCACAGCCAGCTTTTGGGGTAGGCCGAGAAGAAGGGCGCTTTTTTCGCGACAATTTACCTTCCGTCACAGGACGACAACGAGGAGGAGGACGACTATGTCCCGTACGTGCCCGTGAAGCAGCGCCAAGAGCAGAAGCAGAAGGTGCTGATGAAGAAGCTGGGTCTGCACGCCGAGAGCAACGCCGAGCGCAAGGAAAAGCTCAAGGTGGACAGCAGCGACGACGACATCGACGGGGCTGCCAAGGCCGGGCCACAGTCGCACAAGAGCCTCCTGTCGCAGGCCGAGGAGCTCAAGCGCGCGGCCGAGGAGAACCCCGAGTCGGCCGAGGACAAGCTCAAGCGCGAGGAGGCCAAGCTGCTCGAGGCTCTGAACGCGAAAAAGCTCCTGTCCCATGCCGAGCTCGCACACGGCGTCGTCTACACGGAGAGCCTCAAAACGTCCTGGACCCCTCCCCGGCGCATTGCCAACCGCAGTGCCAAGGAGAACCAGGCCGTGCGCGACAAGTGGCACATCCTCGTTGACGGCGACAATGCGCCGCCACCCGTGACCAAATTTTCAGTTCGTTTTTGCTTTCTTTTGGCAAACATTGTCGTGCTCACCGTTTGGTGCAGGACCTGCGGTTGCCAAAGGCCATCCTCGACCACCTGGCGGCCAAGAAGATTGCGCGGCCGACACCTATTCAGATCCAAGGTCTGCCTGCAGTGCTGAGCGGACGCGATATGATTGGGATTGCAATGACCGGCAGCGGCAAGACGCTCGTGTTTGCGCTGTCCATGGTCATGTTCAGCCTGGAGGCCGAGATGAGACTGCCGTTTATCGAGAAGGAGGGACCCCTCGTCCTGACCGTGGTTCCGTCGCGCGAGCTTGCCAAGCAGATTTTCGACGTGTGCAAGGAGCTGTGCGAAGCGCTGGCCAGGCACGGTTACCCCGAGGTCAGGCCGCTCCTGTGCACTGGCGGCATCAACATGGCCGAGCAAAGCCAGGTGCTCCGCCGTGGCCTGCACATTGTCATCGCCACGCCCGGCCGTCTCAAGGACATGCTCGAGAAAAAAAAGTTCAACCTGGACACGTGCAAGTATGATCCCCCTTTTTCTCTTTCTGAAAGCAATACTGAAAAGACGAAAAAAAAAAAAAAAAAAAATACGTGCATATAATGCTTGTGCTAGACGAGGCCGATCGCATGATCGACATGGGCTTTGAGGACGACGTCCGTGAAATCATCTCGTTTTACAAGGTAGTGGCTTGTGTTTTCGTCCTCTCCGTTTTTCCTTCTAAACAATGTTTTCCGCCCCAGCAACAACGCCAAACGCTCCTGTTCTCTGCCACCATGCCCAAGAAGATCCAGGAGTTTGCCAAGTCTGCTCTGGTGCATCCGGTTGTGGTGAACGTTGGCCGCGCCGGTGCCGCCAACTTGGACGTGATCCAGGAAATCGAGTTTGTCAAGGAGGAGGCCAAGATCGTCTACTTGCTCGAATGTCTACAAAAGACGCCCCCGCCAGCCGTCATCTTTGCCGAAAACAAGAACGATGTTGATGACATCCACGAGTACCTGCTGCTCAAGGGCGTCGAGGCGGTTGCGATCCACGGTGGAAAGGGTATGGCCCGGTGGGGGAAATAGCAATGCTGCTGACGCTTGTTTCTCTCGCAGATCAGGAGGAGCGCGAGTTTGCGATAAAATCGTTCAAGACGGGCATGAAGGACGTGCTTGTGGCTACGGATGTCGCGTCCAAGGGTCTCGATTTTGCCGAGATTCAGCACGTCATCAATTTTGACATGCCCAAGGAAATTGAAGACTATGGTAAACAAAATAAAAATAAAAATAAAAAAAACTCATATCATTCTTTTTTTTTTTTGTTTCCAGTACACCGAATCGGCCGTACGGGTCGCTGCGGAAAGACGGGTGTGGCGACGACGTTTGTCAACAAGAAATCGTGCTCTGACCAGATCCTCCTCGATCTGCGGCATCTTCTGCGCGAGGCCAAGCAAAAGATCCCGCCCTTCCTGGCGGAAATCGAGGACTATGCCGAGAACGTGTCCTTTGACGGCACCGACAAGGGCTGCGCGTACTGCGGCGGTCTCGGCCATCGCATCGCCCAGTGCCCCAAGCTCGAGTCCCAGCGTGCCAAGGAGCACGGTGCGATGCGCGCAGTCAACAGCAGCCGTGGTGGTGGTGACATGTAGAAAACGAGAATGTTGTGAAATGTTTCTTTTTTTTTTAATAAAAGCTTCGAGAGGCAATGTTACATCTAGTTCTACTCTGATTTGCTGCCCATGGCAGTTCCATGGAGGTGGTCCATGAAGGCAAAGGGGAAGCCGTAGTTTACCGTGTACAGCTCGTGATGGAGGTCATGGTCGGTCGTCTTGTACAAGCCGGCGATCGAAAACTTTATCCCGCAACTGGAGGCAAACAACATCTTCAAACAAAACAAAAAAAAGAGTCAACGTACTGGTCGAGCATGCCCGTAAGACCCATGATGCCGGCATACACGGCGAGCGCAGTCCAGTGCATGGGGATGATGAACGGCGGTGTGTAGAGCGAAAACGTGTAGAACAGGATAATCTCGAGCGGATGCACCATCATGTCGTCAAAGGGCTCCGGCGCCTTGTAATAGTGGTGGTACTTGTGCATGGTTGTGTAGAAAAACCTGGTGTGCATGATGCGCTGCAGTTTGTATGCCCAGAGGGGGGATCAATACCGGAAAAAAACAAGAGCGCGCCAGGACGTACATGGTGGTAGTACTCGACGACGTTCTCCCAGAGGCACGCGAGCACGACGGACGTTACAAACGACGCAATCGAGAATTCGTCCCATGACCATTGGATGCGGGAGTAACCGTTTGCCGTCAGCTCCGCGGCCACAAACATGTACAGGCTCGCGAGCAGTGTGTTGACCGTGGCAAAGACGGGGTGCATCGGGTGGCGCCCGGGTTTGCGCTGCGCGTGGGGCACCAGCAGCTCCGTGGCTGGCCACCACCATTTGTCCTTTCCACTTTCGCGCAGCGACTCGACTTTGTTGGGCTGCGACTTCCAAAGCGCCACCTCCGTGGGGCGCCGCGAGTAGTAGAAGCTCTGGAGCGCTGACGACACGCCCACGTAGAACACAAACGTGCCCACGGCGAGGGCGGACGAGATGAGGACGGGCATTTCAGTGCGCGACCTTTCAGGAAACAAAATGAACTGCTGGTGACGGAAATTTATGGTTTGGCTTCCGCCGGGCCCTCACCTGGTCGGCTCAGGGATCCTAATACATGCATGACTTTGCTTTACAACGCCTCCTACTGGTTCGATTTTACTGGTCCGGCGTGCCGGGCAGCTGGTAGATCGAAACTTGCGCACCGCTCCGCTCGGCAAAGCGCTCGATCAACTGCTCGTACTGCGGCCAGGACCCTCCAGCGAGCCCACAGCCGATCTTGTAGGGGAATGCGACGGTTGCCGCCTTGTCACCGCCCTTTTCTTGCACGATCCCAGCGAGCTGTGTCAGCGCCTGCTCAAACCACTTGACGCGCTTCTCGGCCGAGTCGTTGGCGTACTTGGGCCCGCCAGGGTAGATCTGCCCCAGCAGGTTGACGACGTATCGCTTGCTACCGCTCCCGTCGCCAGAGACGATGACCGTCCCCACTTTGGATTTGTCGTCGGAGCGCGTCCGTGCGCGAGCGGCGTAAACATCGGCGTACGGGAAGCGCGTAAACACGGTCTGAGACAGGCCCTTGCCCGCCTTGGACACACAGTTGCACTGGTGCACGATGAACTGCTCCGTGGCAGCGACAATGTCCCCGGCGACCCTTTTGATGGCCGTGTTCATCCTCTTGGCCGGCTGTGCCGGCGATGGTGCCGGCGATGGCGCAGACGTGTCAGACGATAAAGGGGGGCATGCGGGAGGCGAGTCCACGTCGGTGTCACTGCCGCTGTTCTCGTGCGTCCTCCTCTTGAGCATGCGAAAGAACAAAGCAACGCCCGAAATCAGTTGGGGGAGACACTAACACAAATATGGCTGCTGCTGCTCCTGCCGCAGGCCGCGGACGTGGTCGCGGCGTGGCTGCTCCCATTGGTGCCGGACGTGGCGCACCTGCTGTTGCTGGTAAGATTTCCCGAGCATATGCACGCATGAAGCCGGGGGGGGGGGGGGGGGGGGGGGGGGTATAGAAAATGGGCGAAACCA
>Ga0302233_10000280_pt1 | contig 44948 bp, 35 predicted proteins | sample II_Palsa_N3_1_FD_193516 | JGI IMG/M metagenome (GOLD analysis project Ga0302233, IMG submission 193516) | Peat permafrost microbial communities from Stordalen Mire near Abisko, Sweden - II_Palsa_N3_1 | ecosystem: Environmental > Terrestrial > Soil > Palsa > Peat permafrost | place: Sweden... | reverse complement strand
CGTTGCCAGCTATCAACTCTCGAATCGCCGCGTCGCCTGACAGCCCCGTCTGCGCCAATGCAGGTTCGCCGCTCAAGATCAAACCTCCCGCCACGCCCGCTGCTGTTAGTCCCGCAAAAAACTGTCGCCGTGTCCACTCTTCAGTCTTGATCATGATCTCTCCTTGGATTAGTCGATACGGTCATTCGTTAGTTAGATAGTAGGCGGGCAGTCTCAAAATACGTCACCCATAGGCAGAGAACCTCCAAAGCCAAGCGATGGCCGAGACCCACTCCGTGGGAACAACCTCCAGCATTCCAAGGTCTTCTCCTGAGGGAGAGGTTTCTGTGTTCTGAATCGCGTCGGACAATCGTTACAGGATCGACGGAACGCAGCACTACTAATATGGTGATTTTGAGTCCTGCTCATAGGGCTTTCCGAACTTGTTTTCGTGAGTCGGATTGGAGCCTATCGGAACACTTATCTGGCCTAGATCCAGGGTCCCCTCGCTGACGTGAATCCGCCGGCTCAATCCCACGAGGGATGATTGCGGCACTCCTTCAACCCATAGCTGGATCTTGTAATCGCCAGGCGGAATCTTGTTCAGCAGAATCAAGTCATTCGAATCGGCAATGGCATAGAGAGGTGTGAGCAAGCTCACAATGACCGCACTCATTTCAGGATGAATATTGCAGAAGATGTAAGAGACGCCTTCGCGCGAAAACGTAACCCCCTTGCTCGATCCGGCTTCATAAAGCCCGAGATCAAAACGTTTCCCTTCGAACAAGGAGAAGACATTATGGAAGAACGGATCGGCATTCGGAAACTGAACAACACTGCCCGCCGGAATCACTTGTAGATGAGGGATGAAGGTACGGTTCTTCTGCAGAAGCGTGTAGTGGCCCTGGGGAACGAATGGAAGGGCGGGCGTCCCTGCGAGTGGTTCCAGCCAAGCTACGGCCGGGGCGCTATGATGCTTGCCGGGCTGGGACGACACAATGCGAAGGCGCACTTCGGCCGCGCGGGCCGCCGCGAACTGCTGTCCGGAAGCCAGCGTTGCAATCAATCCGAGTCCGGAAAAGAGAATTTTTATACGTCGGCTGTTCTTCATCAAAATTTGTATCCTGCGGCCAAACCAATGACGTTGGCTCCTATGGATGGCCCGAGGACAGGAAAGCTGTCCAAATGACGATACTCAAGAGAAAAGAGCAGATATGCGCTGGGACTATAGATCACGTTTCCCGTATAGGTGTGATTCCGTGCCAGGTTCTGGTATGCATCGGTAGCAGGAACTGCGTAAGGCCGGAGCTCCTTTGCAAAGACGTTGTCTATGCCAAACGCAGCGTTTAGTTCTATGCGCTCACTGAACTTCTCTTTCAGTTGAGCCCACCCTCCGGCATCCTCGAGTGGACGGAAGTAATAACCAGTCGAGCCGGGATCAGTCCGGTATACGAAATCCTTGTACGCTCCACCGCCAAGGCCACCAAGCCCAAGGCCACGATAGAAGTTTGCGGTGAATTCCATATGCGCCGGCAGGCGTAGCCGCGTGTCCGCAGTGGCCGCCCAAGAATCGAAGCGTCCGCCAAATGAGGTAAGGTGTGGCGCGAAGTATCCGCCCACGCCAAAATGATTGCCCGTTTCGTCTTGCTTTGATCCAAGCACAGCGATACGTGTTTCCACACCGGGCCAACGGCTTCGCTCCGAAGCAGTCGGCTGCAAGATGCTCGGGTCTGTCAAAGTAGCGGCAACTGGCGATACGGGCGCATCGCCAACATCCATCAATGCAGCCTGGAGCCTTAAGCTATGAGAACCGGCGAATGATAAATCGTGGGTTACGCCAAGCTGCGGATTCCATGTCCATAGATTTCCTGACCACGCGAGCGGTGGCATGGCCACGGCGGCCAGGGAAGTTGGCGAATCGGGGCTGAAGAGAGGTCGATCCAACGAGAAATAGGCACTCGTATGGTCCCACTCCAGCCCGGCGTGTGCTGTTCGTAGACGCAGCAGCGTCGCGTTGCCGTTGTAATAACCAGTGTAGATTCCGGCCGCGCTGCTGCTCTGTGGGTTTCCGTCGAAATCCACTCGCAGATCCGCATAGCTGCGTGCTCCAAAGAGGTGAGGTCCATTTGCATCGAAGCCAAGCACCGTCTGACGCAGCGAAGCTCCTGTGCTGCCGGAGCCGCCGATTGCAACAGTCGGTGTCGACGGCATATCGACGGCCTTCGTGTTGACGAACCCATTCAGGAGCACCAGGCCTGTGACTTTAACCCGGTATTTCGACTCGCTCTCGACCTTCGTTTGTTCGTGCGTGGCAATCTGAGAGGTCTGGATAGTCTGATGCTCACGGAGATCCTGGATCTCCGCCGCAGTCGTTTCGGGCGTATTGGTTGAGGATGAAGATGAAGAACTGGCGATGTTTGAAAGCGGGGTCTGCGTGTTGGGCTGCGGTCCTGTCATTTGGACCTGCAACGCAGTTAATTGGCGACGCATTTCGCTCAATTGGCGCTGTGATTCTTCGATCTGGGCCTCCGCTTGCGCCATCGCAACATTCAGCTGTTGCACCTGCTGAGAAACACTGTCCTGAGCTGGCACTTGTGCGCAACCTGTCCCTACGGGGGGACCGAGCAATGGCGTCGAGAGCAGTACGAGTAGGCAGGCTCTGCGGAACGCGCAACGGAGATTTAGTCTGTATTTATGTCCATACCTTCTCATTTGTGTTGACCTTATCGATGCGTTTCGGTTCGGACTCGGTAGTCACGCTTGCTATGCGAATCTCTCTAGTCACTCTCATCTGAAAAATTGTTTCACCGGGGCAACTGCTGGCGAGAACTACTTCACCATCATGCTCCTCTGCGATACAGTGAGCGAGCGTAAGGCCGAGACCCGTACCCTTCTGCTTCCCTTCGCTCACGAAGGGCTCAAAGAGCCTATCGCGAATACTCTCGGGAATCCCAGGACCATTATCGATAACCCGCACGACGATATGCTCTTTCTGCGCCTCGAGGGTAATCGTGACATTCGCGTCCGCTCCATTCATCCGAGCGGCCTGGCATGCATTCAGCAGGAGGTTGTAGAGTGCTCGCTCGATCTGCTTGCCATCCACTTGCGCCGATGTTGTCGCCGGTTCTCCGTAGTTCCCTACGAGCTTCACCCCGTCCGCGTCTGGGTGTGATCGGATCAATGTAACTGCCCGGTCAACAAGAGTAGACATCAGCTCTGGCGACCTTCTCACACTCGCGCCGGTACGGCTGAAGATCAACAGGGATTCGATCATGTCCGTCGTGCCGTGTACGGCCGCGCGAATGTCCGCGAAGATCTCGTTTCGCTCCTCCTCCGAGAGACGGCCGGATGCGAGGAACTCCGAATTGGCATACACGGCAGCAAGATAGTGACGCAGATCGTGCGACACAGAACTGGCCATGCGGCCGATCGTCGCAAGCCGTTCGGATTCGAGCAATGCGCGGTTTTTCTGTTGAATTTCGTCGCGCATGCTGGCAAATGCCTCGCTCAATTGGCGCACCTCCTGGGTGCCATAAGCGGGGATGCGATATCGGCTGTCGCCCATACCGAAAGCGCGAACACTCCTGGAGAGCTCTTCAAGCGGGCGTGTGAGCAGACGCGCAAGAGCAATCATGAGTAATGCACCAGATAGAAGCGCCAGAAGCCCTGTGCTCAAGACCATACGATCCATACGATAGATCCAGAGCTCCGCTGGTTCGAATGATTTGAGGAGCACCAACTGCAAGGGAGAGGTCGCAGTGTTCGAGAGATCCTCAGTGGCGGCAAGAAATCGGGTGGTGGCGAGCTTCACCTGTGCAGGCTTTTGCGGCGTGGCAGAGAGCAATACCGGATCAGAGAGACTCGCTTGTTCCGCAGCAGCAAGCGTGCTTGTAACGACATGCCCGTCGCTGAGAAACGTTGCTTCCACACCTGTCGGCTCACTGATCTGGCGCACTGTTCGTTCAATCGAAACACCGCTGACAACGTAGCCAAGTAGTGTCCCGTCTCCATCACTACCGAAATAAAGCGGCCGGAGCGAGCAGGCATACAGCGATCTGCCATCAATCAGATAGTGTTTGCCAGAAAATCCAAGCAGGGCTTTCAGGCCGACGCGGAGCGAAGAATCGGGCGAGCCATTCTTTGTGTACACCGCCACAAGCCTTCCGGAGGGATCGGCCAGGGCAAACAGATCATTGCCGCTCAACTGCCAGAACTCGACAGCGCCATCCTGAATGGTGAGATCATCGCCACTCGTCATCAGTGCCTTAAGCGTCGGCAACTCCGCAAGAAGCGCGTTCTCGCGATCGAGTGCTGCTAACCGTTCCGCTTGAAGGTTCTCGAAGGTGACGACGGAGTGTTTAAGGTCCTGGGAAAGGTCGTCGGTCACCTGTGCGCGCAACCTATGCCGCAGCAAAACGAGAAACAGCGAGGTGACTATGACAATCACCAAGGCCATCGCGAGGACGAGCAGGATGTGAGTTCGAACGCCTTTCTTTCGCTGACCCGAAGTCACCGCGGAGGCGCGTTCGTGTTCTGGAGGAGCGGTTTGTGGATCATGGGACAAATTTGTACCCTGCACCGTAGATTGTAAGAAGATGCTTCGGATTTGCTGGGTCCGGCTCTAGCTTCTGTCGCAACTTCAGGATCTGGTTATCCACGGTCCGTGTGGTGGGATACGCGTTGTAACCCCAAACCTCATTGAGCAGAAGTTCCCGTGACAAGACACGGTCCACATTCTCCGTAAAGTACTTCAAAAGCTTGAACTCGTGAGCGGTGAGTACCACTGGAACTCCGTCCCTCCTCGTAGTCATGCTCTTGAAGTCGACCTCACAGTCACCGAAGCGAACGATGGTCGGGCTTGGGGGCTTGCGCTGTCTACGGATCGCTGCCTGAACCCGAGCCATAAGCTCTCGCGGGCTGTAAGGCTTTGTGACATAGTCGTCAGCGCCGAGTTCCAGGAGCAGAACCTTGTCAACCACTTCGCTGATCGCGCTGAGCACTATCACTGGTATTTCACTCGTTATGTCCTTGAAAGTCCGGCAGAGTTCGCGCCCGGAGATTCCCGGTAGAATCAAATCCAAGATAACGGCAACTGGCCGTTCGCTTCGAAATAGCTCAAGTCCGGTCTGGCCGTCGCCTGCTACAACGACAGCGTAGTGTTCGCTCGCGAAGACCCTGCGGAGCACTTTCTGCATCCGTGGATCATCTTCGATGACCAGAATGGTACCGAGACTTGCCGACGGTGCTGTTTCGATTTCCGCCTCATCTTCCATCAGATCCGTATCCATCGCCATAATTTTAGGCCTCTCCTCTATTCTGGTCGATATGACTCGACGATAGGTACCCCGCGCTAAGAAATGACAATCGGATGACAATTGGGAGAGATTGCGCTTTCAAGCGACACTAAAGCGAGAATATGAGCTTTCTATAGAGATGTAGCTGCTAGCTGCTTCAGGACGACGTGTTCGCTGACGGATAGAACGACGCCGCAGGCGCTCCAACTTCAGCATTCTGGCAAACCAGGACGCCTAACAAAACAACTGTCCACAGAGGTAGCAAAAGGTCGAACGGCTCCGCCTCAGCGAATCCACGGACGATGACAAATAAGATAATACTGGTGCATATCACCTTGGAAGACTCCTGCTCCATCCGCCGAATGTTGGAGTAAAGAGCGCCATATACTCCGCAGAGGACGACAATGCCGACTGCGCCGTATGAGTAGGCCTGTTCCAGCAGCTCATTTTCTGCATGTCTTGCCTCGAAAGTGCCGAACGTAGGCACGACGTTCCACATGGAATCGAACCCATGTCCAATCCAAGGATGCTCCATCACCCCATCGATAACATAGCTCCAAATTGCAGTACGGCCTGTCAACGTATCAGCTTGATTTCCGTACGAAGTGTAAAAGGTGTAATAGGCCTCGAATAAACCCCAGAACATCAGGACAACCAGGATTGCAGCAACGGTCAACAATATCTTGCTACGGCGGCTCATCGAGCGATCTTGGATCACAAAATAAATTTCGCTAACTAGAAAAGCTGCGATGGTGGTCTTGCTCAAGCTGCGAAGGATCGTAAGTACCAAAAGAAATGTGATGAGTCCGTACTTCGCCATCTTGCGGCGCATGAGGTACTGAGCGAAGAATACCGCGAACACACAAACATTGCAGATCGAATTCGCGTTGAAGAAATCTTCATCTCCTAATCGCAGATCGTATTGAGCCGGCATCAACCATGCAATCAGGGCAATCCAACAGGATGCCCAGATAAATCCCTTCATCACAGACGCCGCTACTTCCGTGACGCTTCCAGCGCGAAGCAGGAAGATTATTGTCGCAACATCTATGGCGGTTCCTGACCAATAAGCCATTGAGGCAGCCAAAGAGGCCGTCTCGCTCCATAGGAGGCTACAACCAGAAAAGGCGATAAATAATAACGCCCATCTGATGCTGGATGGCTCCAGGAGAGAACCTAATGTCCGAGTGGAGGTGCCAAACGAAGTGAAGCAGACTGCTGTAAATAATAAGAAACTCAAAGACAATTTGATCGCCGAACCGGTCTGAAGATCTGCTCCAAAAAGCTTCATGAACAAGATGGGGATGGCAAGACGGAAAGAAAAGAAGAAGCCTATGACAAAGGCAATTTCCCCACCGCCGAATATACTGCTGTTCTTCGCTGCATCAGACTTTGTCTCCATCTTCACTCACGTAGTGCAGTATCCTCACGACCCAGGATGTTAATGCGTGTATATCTCCGGGACGCCTTGGCTTCCCGCCGGTGGCAGCTCCCGCAGAAATACGACGATCGACCAAAGCTCGTCGTCGCTCAGTATCCCTTTAGAGCCGGGCATTCCCGAGGGGCGGATTCCGTTGTCGAGGATCCATTTAAGCTGTCCGTCGGTATAGCTCTGTACCTCCTTTGAGGCCAATGATGGGATAGGGGGAGAGATGTGGTCGACGAATGGGACGCCAGTATTCTGTCCATCCATGCCATGGCAGGCGACGCAGTAATGAGAGAACGTCTCCTTGCCGTCCTCCCAGGTTTCGCGGCTGTAGGGCAAAGGATTCTTCTGCTCTTTATTGCCGACAAAAACGTGGTGCTTGGCGAAGGTGATCGTTCTGACTTCAAGCTTGCTCGGCGGGTTTGCCTTACATCCGGCCAGCCCTATGATGCAGCTTGCGGCAATTGTTGTGATGAGGCGGCGCACGTCTAGTCCACCACGTGAAGAGTCAGCGTCATAGCACCATGACCGGAGCCACAGAACACCGAGCAGTGACCTACAAAATCCCCCGTTTTGTCAGGCGTAAGCTTCAGTTCGGCGGATTCACCTTTGTCGATCTTCACATTTAGATTAAGATCCCGAAACCGCAGCCCGTGAGCAACGTCCAGGCTCTTGATGACGAGCACCACCGGCTGGCCTTTCTTCAACGTGATTTCATCGGGCGTAAAGGCGAAGCGCTTAACCGTGATGTCAATTCGTCGAGGCGCTTCCTGAGCGCGAACAATACGGGCAGAGAGAACGCCTGCGGCAATCATCCCAATACACAGAACCAGCAATATGAACTTCGATTTCATGAAGACTCCTCTTGGATATGAGTCGGATAGCCGGCAATCCCTGCGGAGAAGCGCACAGACAGCTAGCGTCGCAACTGGAGCCGATCCACCGGCCATCCTTACGTTAGCAACTCGCCACCGGCCAGTTGTCATGCCACGGTTAGCCGATTGTCACGAGATTGTCCGGACACAGAGCACCAGCTCGCACACAGGGCACTCTGGCCAGCAAAGGCACCCGGTGTCTATTCGAGTAGAGCTTCATAAACGCTCCCGTATAGCGTGTCAGCCCTGTTCACAAGATGTGTAAATCAGAGGCATGCACCTACGCCAAAAGCTCATCCCATCTTCCTCATACTCCTCGGCACATTGCAAAGAACAGCGTATGGATGAGAATTGCTATATCCATAGACAAGGACCGGTCCCGAATGTAAGTGAGATCATGATGGAGGCTCTCATGGATGGGGTATGCCCTGTCACCGCTCAGTTGCCATAGACCGGTGATTCCTGGGACCACCTGCAGCCGCTCCCGCTGATGCTCGTTGTAACGCCGCACAATGAATGGCATCTCCGGCCGGGGGCCCACCAAAGACATCTGACCTAGAAAAACGTTGATCAGTTGTGGGAGTTCATCGAGGCTGGTCCGTCTCAAAAATCTGCCTATTCTGGTGATCCGTGGATCAAGGGATGTCTTCGGTGAGAACTCGTATTTCCGCGCCATGCTGCACATCGACCGGAATTTATACATCTTGAAAAGTGCTCCATCGCGTCCCACTCGTTTCTGAACGAAGAGAGCGGGACCATGTGAGCCTAGACGGATGAGAACTGCAACCAAAAGAAAGACGGGTGAAAGAAATACCAGAAGAATGGAAGAGACAATGATGTCGACCATTCGCTTCCCGTAGGTGTAAAACCACATGCCTACCTTCTTTTTCTCATGAACCAGAGAGAGTCCGCCGATCTCAACGCATTCTGTCAGATGTGCGTCCACCAGACTAGCTTCAGAAAGCTGCTCGATCCGTGCCCCCGCTTGTCTTGCAATTGTCTTGAGTCGATCGCGTTGCTCGGTTGAGAGGGACAGAGTTGCTATCAATAGCAGATCGCAGTGAAGCGAGCGCAATAAATCCACAGTCATCGAGGTGTATTGAACAGCATCCTCCTTAGATCTCGGGTATGCCAGCTCTAAGCTGCAGTCATCGACGGATCCGGAATCCTCATCTACAAATGCAACGGGACGGAGCGCCAAGCGAGGAGCTTTTGAGAGTGCAGACGTGATACGCCGACTCGTTTTGCCGGCTCCATAGACGACAACGTGAATTGTGTTGTAGTCCCGGCTATGCAAACCCTGAATAATTGAGGCGAATACCTGCTTCTGCAGCACCAGCACTAAAGGCATCAACACAAGCGCAAGAACAATTGCTCGTAACGGCAACTCAGGTCGCAAAAAAACGGCCACCGACAAGAGAAACACCAGGACCTGAAGAGATATCCGCACTGCCCTCGCGGTTTCATGAACTGGGTGAAGGCCAGCTCGTTCACTGGCACTGCGATTTTGACGCAATAGACCGGTGACAAACAACCCAACAACGGCGCTGACAGCCAGCATCGTGCGGACGGTATATAGACCACGGAGTTCCAGAAACTCGGCTGCGAACGTCACGGCCGCACAGGTGGAAAAGTTCGTTACCCACTCGCAGACAACGAGAATACTAAGGAACAGCTCTCGCGAAGTCGCGGGCCGCTGCCTGCTGCTCGAGGCCGTCATCCGTTTGACAAAAAGCTTCGGAACGTAAGAATCAGATGTGATCATGTTCATCCCATCTCCTCTCCAGCAAGAATTTCCCTATCTCGGTTATAATGACTGTCTTTTGAGTGCCGCACTTGCATCGAACTCACGAATGGAAAAGTTGGCAAGCATGCAGTCTCCGGCAACAGCCCACGATAGAGATCCAAGTAGTTGGCTCCCAAAACCTCGGAAGAGAACTGCGGGAGAGAGATCGGAGGCGTGGGAGGTTGCTCAAGACTGGCTACGATCGCATCTGCGAATCTCTGTTCCGCACCGATCCCCAACTTCACGAAGCGACAATGTTCTTTATCGATTTCGCGGAAGGCCGGGATATCAGAGCAAACAACGCGGCAGCCTGCCAGCAGGGCCTCGGCAACCGGCAGGCCGAAGCCCTCTGTTTCCGAAGGAGCTGCAAGCGCCTCGCAATGTTTGTAGCACCATTGCAAGTCCTCTTCAGAAAGTCCCTGCAGAAAGATCACCCGGTCTTCCAGACGCAGTTCGGATACAAGCCGATGAATGCGGACTGTCTCTGGCCCGGTGATGCCAATCACCACCAACTTCATGTCCGGACGGAGCCGACGCTCGAGGAGCAGGCGATATAAGGTTCGGATAAGAAGCGGGATGTTCTTATTCTTGCGATGTTGCGAGACAGAAAGCAGAAAAGGCTCGCCGCGCCAATGCGGGATTGGAGTGTGCTCAGCACACTCTGTCTCCGGTTCCACACAGTTATAGATTCGCAGCGCTCTTTCCCAAAGCACCCGAGGCGTATATTGCTTCATGCGAGTAATCGTGGTGTCCGATACGCAGGCGATTGCATCCGAACTCCGCAGGCATTGCAGCAGAATAGCGCGGTTGAAGATTACTTTTGGAAACCCGAAATTACCCGGTATCTCATAGGGATAAAGATCATGCAATGAAAGAACAATCGGACACGGAATTGCCGACGCATTGACAGGGACGGGATAAGAAAGGTGAACGATATCCGGTCGGACCTGGGCAACCAACTCAGGCAGGCGGCGATAGTACCAACTGTTACGGCTCCACAGCCCCTGATTCATCTCGGCAACATGCATTATCACCCGCTCCATCGAATCCAAACCTACAGCCCGCATGAGCTGACACTGCCAGGGAGCAAAGACGAAGTGCACCTCTGAGACATCGGGTTGCTTCAGCAAACAACGCACTATGTTGAGTGCGTGCCGCTGCAATCCGGAGATGTTAGACGAAAACTGAGCGGCAGTAATGAGTATCCTCACAGTTGGGCTCCTTCCTGAATTTCCGTGGCGACGGGGATAGAAGGAACGGAGCTTTTGGCCGCTCTAAAGAGACCAAGTTGCCGGATGAGGGGTAGATACACCAGCAGCGCGGCGCCGCCGTAATACACACGTGCCAGGGCCAGCCCGTGAAGTCCCTGGTGATGAAGTAGGTAAAACATAAAAAGAAAGAGCGCGCTTCTGCTGCCAATGGTTATGCACGCTACTGTTCGAAACTGGCCTAGTGCCTGGACAGCGTAAGTTCCCGTAACGCTCAGTCCGGAAAGGGCAGACCCTATCACAATGAGAGGAAGAATCGACTTCGCGTTATATGCCATCGCAGAGCCAGCCCAGATCTGCAGGAACCGGCTCCCAAAGACAAGCAGGAGACTCGCACCGCACACCACCAGGAAGAGATTGCAGAGAAAAGCCTTAAGAACAGCGCGCCTCAATGCGTGTTTCGATAGGCTGTTGGCACGTCCGGATAGATACGGAAAGAAAAAGCTGAGGCCCGACGCTGTCAACCCAAACAGTGGCTCGGCGAGTTGGATACACAGCGAATAAGGAGCAACGGCAGCAGCCCCGAGAGATACGCCAAGCAGTATCCGATCGAACTGGCGAAAGACCACGCTGCCGAGTGCCTGAAGCCAGACGAAGACTCCGGAGTGCATCAAAGTGCGCGTTTCCTGTACATGAAAACCTGGCCAGAGCGCATCGGCAATGAGATATCTCCGCAGATGACAGAACTGGAGAAATGTCCCTGCGCTTAAAAGCACAGCAGTCAGAATCATGATGCTTTCCGTATGCCTACCCAATAGCGCGAGCACGGCGGCAGAACCCAGCGTGAGAACCCGGATGGCCGTGCTGATTAGTACGGTTCCGCGATATTGCTCGAATGCGCGCTGCGTGCTGACGCTCACCGCCTCAATCGCTCGGATCAGAATCAAGACGCTCGCAATCCGAAGACAGGACAGACACTCCCTCGGAGAAAGCAGCTGTGAGACGGCCAAGTGGCGAGCCGCATAGGGAGAAGCTATCCACATCAGAAGTGCAAGCGTGCAACCAAGCGCGAGATTGATCGCAAACATTGTGCGAAACGTATGCACCATCATGTCGGCTTTCTCTGCGCCACGAAGTTGTGCAATGCGCTGTATGCCGGCATCGCAAAAACCGGACGCGATGATTCCACCCGCACTGATAGCCGCGGTGGACACCATCCACAGACCGTACTCCGCTGCACCGATTTTATGCAGGACGATCGGTGCCACCAAAAGCATCCCAAGCGGAAAGGAAGCGTAGTCGAATGCCCCATAGACCGCGTTGGCAATGTGCCTCTTCATACGTGGTCCTTTCGCTTGGAGACAATGGAGTGCCACCGCCAGCGAATTACAGGAATGATCTCCGCGGCAAGAGTCTTACGTGGATCGTCCGTGTTGAGCTTCGACCAACCTTCACGTAGGAGAATCAGAGCGGCTGTCGCTACGAAAGCAAGCAATGTCAACACCACAGCCAGAATCAGGCGAGGAGGAAAAGACTTCTTCTCCGGTATCCCGGGCGCATCGATGACACTGATAGCAGGTACATCCTTTGCCTCCTCGATGCGAGCCATCTCGTATTGCTGTGTAAGCAATTCAAAAACGGCCTCCTGCACTTTCACGCGCCTGTATAGATCAGCGTACGGAACAGCAAGACGCGGCAACTGACGTAATGGCGGATAGAGCTCTCCTTTATCGGCAGAAGCATCAGAAGCGCCGCCCAAACCAGAACCAACTGCCGACAATGGAGCCGACGAGCCCGTCATCTTTGTAATATCTTGCTGAAGCGCAGTGATGCGCGCTTGGGTTTCTTTAACGCGCACGTTGCCATCACCGTAGATCTGCCGTAGAGACTGCAGACCAGCCTGCTGAACGAGCAGCTCCCCTTGTACACGAGCGCCAGCATCCACCATCGCACGGGTCTGCTCCTTGATATCAACGGTGCTGTTCTTGCTTGAAAACTCACTCAACTCAAGCTGCGCACGCTCAAGGTCATTTTGGACATCGTGAAGGCGGCGCTCAATAAAGATGCGTTCCTGACGCGCAGCTGAGATGCTGGTCTTGTTGACGAGCTTGTTCAACTCATCTAGATATGCCTGCGCCAGATCGCGTGCCCGTATAGGGTCGGTGTCTTCTACTTCGATGGTGATGACGCCGCTCTTTTTGTCGTCGCTGATTTTCGTACGTCGTGCCAGGCGTTTGGCGGCCGTTATCCTGTAGCGCGCGTGATAGACGTGCTGAAGGTTGAAGCGGTCTATCAGGTGCCCACGTACTGTTCCGCTTTGCAGCAGGTTGACGAACAGCGCGGTCGTCGTATGCCCCCCTAACAAACCGCTGGCAAGGCTGCCGAGGGATCCCAGCCCTCCGCGTCCGGCCAGAGCAGCCAGCATCATCGCGCCGGAGCTCTGCTGATCGGGCGGCATAATGCTCGCGGAGGCCTTGTACTGCTTTGGAATAAGGAACGCTATCCCGAGACTCACGACGAGCGAGATTGCCGTAACCCGTACCAGCATCCTTCGATGCCACCAAAGCAATGTTGCGCGAGTGGCCCAATGTGCAGGAATTTCTTGACTGTTTGCGACGGGCGCAGGTGTGGAAGCGCTGATAGTCATTTCGTCCTTCCCATCGGCCTATAGGAAAGCTGAAGAGTAAATTCGTTGTTTGTTGGCTGCTGGGACGAGAGCATAAAGTTCATGGAAATCATCGTGAATGCGAAACAGTGACATTACACCTAAAGGGCCGCCGCAGCGATTCCGGCGGTGATGCCAATGGAAGAAGCGAGTTGAGCAGTCGTCAGCAGATTCCTCCATAGAAGCGAAGCGCCTATGATCTTTTGCGGGACGACAACGACATCCCCTGGATTCAATTTGATGGAAAGCACTTTTGGGCCCGAGCGACGGCCTATGACCGAACCGTTGGCGCGGATGATGAAGATTTCTTTGCGATTGGCAGTGCTGTTGGTTCCACCTGCGTGACTGAGATACCACGACGCTGTTTTGCCAGGAGCGACGGTTAGTGCAGTGGCGTTATAAACCTGGCCAGTCACGAGTACAAATCCCGGACGCTTCGGAATCGTCAAAACATCTCCACGCCGAAGTTCTGTATCCGCAGGCGTATTCGCCCAGCTATCGATATCGGCGCTGATATGGATGACCATGCGACCGGTAGCAGGGTGGCTTTTAAGCTGCTCGATCGCCTGCTCCTGCTGCGCCTTGATCAACTGCAGCGTGCCCCCTGTGTCCCCAGCGCCTAATGCCGGCCCAAGGCGTGCTGCCGCGGAGTTCGTTTGGATCTGTCGAATGAGCTCCTGCTGGCTCTTTTCTTCTAGATCACGAACCTGCTCACGAATTAATACCGCACCTTCCGGATAAGCGGTATCACGCATTCCGCCTGCACGGCGAAGCACGGAGCTAAGCCGCTCTCCCTCCTGGAAGCCATAGCTGCCGGGGAATCTAACCTGACCCTGAATCGTTACCGACTGGCCGATCTCACTCCATCCGGTGATCTGGTGAACAGTGAGAATGTCGCCCGGCTTGAGAGGAACATCTGCGCCCGGATCTGTTCCGGCAACGGCAGCTCCGATGTGAATGGTGACGAGTTTTCCATTCACCCTGTTGCCATCCTCAACCAAGTAGCTGGACAGATCCGCGCTGTCGAGCAGAGCATCGCGCTTGAACCCTCCCGCCATCCGTACAAGCTGGGCGGCAGTCATGCCCTTCGACATCGGATAGGTTCCCGACCGGAGCACTTCGCCATGGATCGTGACTGTTGGCGTGTCCATCTCATAGCGGCCAAAGATCCGGATCGTATCGAAAGGCTCAAGCGTCAGATTCTCATTCCCGATAAGAACGTCGGGCACATTGAAGGCTATGGTTTCGGCATGGAGGTCCGGAGGTACTAGCCGCACGATTTCCCCATGCGCAGCCGGCTCAGGCAACATGTCCTGATAGCTGCGCAACACTTCGCTGAGCCGCATACCATCGGTGTAGGACAACCGTCCCGGTCGAACAACATGGCCTTGAAGATAGATAACGCGTTCGCTATAAGGAAGGATCGGAGAGATACGGATACGATCCCCATCTGTGACGACGAACTTGTCGATGGCAGCACGATCTGCCTGCAGATCGTGTCCGCTGAAAGTCTTGAGCGTCACCGTCTCACGACCTCGGTTCGCATCGATACGCTCGATTGTGATGTGACTGAGCGAAGCCGCAGCCGTAAGACCCCCCGCATCTTCAATCACGGCCGCAAGGGTCGATTCTCCAGGCTTGAGCTCATAGATCGCGGGACGCTTCACCGCTCCAGAGACAACTACCTGCGCACCTGCTGGAGAAACCTGCAGGGTGTCTCCACTTTCGAAGTGGGCGCTACTCTTCTGCACTCCATGAAGAAGAAAATCATAGAGATCCACCACTTCGATTAGCTCCTGTCCACGATAGTGCCGGGCAATACGAAGTGAACCAACCGAGGTTGGACCGCCAGCTGCATAAAGAGCACTCAGCGGAGTCGCCAACGAGCTGATGTCATAGCCGCCTGGCCGTTGCACATCTCCGACCACATAAACACGAACGGAATGCAACCGGGAGATCGTCACGGAGATCTGAACATCCCGATATTGTCGTTTAAGTGAGCCTTCGATCACGCTTTCTGCTCTTTGGAGCGTGAGCCCTGCTATCTGGAGTGAACCGGCATCAGGCAGGAGAATTTGGCCGTCTCGATCAATGACCCGGGTAAGGCTCAAGATCATACCGCCCCACATATTAATCGTGAGCTTGTCGCCTGGGCCGACGACATAATCTGGCCCCAGAGGTACATCGAGCGGCGTGTCGGAGCTTGAAATCCCCCGACCTACAGAAGAGAAGTTGCGATTCACGAATACTTCCGAGCCGAATCGCTTGAGTGGTGCAGTCTGTTCCGGAATCTGCGTGTACAGATCGCGCATGGAGCGCAGAGTGTACGGAGCAGACTTGTGAACCACTTTTGGAGCATCGGTGGACGCATTCGTCTCCTCATGCTCTCGTTTTGTAGGGCCTTGAAGCTTAACCACAGAGTTCGTTCGATCACGGCCTTGACCGCTGTCATCAGTCACAGGCAGGCTCGCGTTTCCGGCAGTTCTGGTTGTATTCATTCCTTCGGATGAAGGCAAGCTAGATTGCAAGAACGATGAATCATCTTGCGAAATGCCACCGCTAGTCCGAAGGCCACCTTGAGGAGCGTACCCTCGGGCCTGCAGGAAGGTCGTGATATCGGCACGAACGCTGTCGTTCGTCGAGACTTGGCTGTAAAGCATCTCGTCCGAGATATCGCTTGCCTGAACCTGCGTTCCCTGTTGCTGCAGGTGATCGGCAACCTGAGATTTCACCTCCATCAGCAGGTCGGGGTTCTGTTGCAGAATCTGGATAATTTGATCTGCAGGCAGCGGAGTCCCTGGAGTGTTTAGGTTGCTCAGCATCGCGGTAGAGTTGGGATCATCTGCAGCATCCGAAGTGTCGCCGAACGCCATCGCAGCCGCACTAGCGTCGTCGTTCGCCGACGGATGCGACGTATTCTGCGTCGAATCCGGGCTCAGTGGTTCTTGCGCTCTTCCACTGTTCGCGAGGAACATCGACGCACCGGCAACAGACACCAACGCCAGCAGGGTTCGCTGGGAAATCGATGAGAACCGGATCTTCAGATACGCGTGTTGCCTTAGACTCATATGGGTCACACCAGTAAAAGTGAGCAAGCGCGACTAGCGATTCACTCTTCACCATTGACCCTATGGAATAGGCACAACCGCGGTGTCATGCGTGCGTCAGTGAATTGTCATTCCTTTGTTGTCTCCGCTACCACGGTGCGGCCACGTGATCGGACAGTTCAACGGGAAGGCCAAACGATCATCCACAAGAAGTGACAATGGATTGACAACTGACAGACGAACCAGAGACACGCCAATGGACGGATGCAGCTAAGTTGTCCGTATGCCGCGTTCTATTTTGCGTCTCCCAATCTCACTATCGGTAAGGCCAGCGAGGCGTATCGCCTTGATGCTTGCTATGCTTTGCGCAGTACGACATGCCACCGCACAAGACACGCCGCTTCTCTCCGGAGGTGTTGGCTTTCTCACAAACACTAACAGTGGCAACACCACTTACTCTCCAACCATACAGCCACTGCTCGCCGCACCGATTGGAAACCATTTCTTCGTCGAGTCTCGAGCAGTTCTGAGCGAATTCTTCACCCCAAATAGTGACGGTCAGCCTGGATACGACCATAGCCATTTCATTTCGTTGGCATATCTCCAAAGTGACTACATTGCTACACCGCACCTCACGGTTGTGGGTGGCAGCTTTCTTACTCCTTTCAACACATTCAACGAACGCCTATCTCCAATTTGGATCAACAATTTCCAAGATGGCCCTCTGATCGCAGGTGTCGGGGCAATGGGAACCGGCACAGGTGTCGGTGGGGAACTCCGCGGGTCTGCCATTTCGCGGAATAAGTACTCCATCGACTACGTTGCGTATTTCTCGACTCGCAGCGGAAATGAGCAATTCAACTCCGAGCGCTCTACCGGAGGCCGCGCAAGTATGTATCTACCTGATAGCCGCCTGGAAGTAGGAGTCTCCTATGGGCGATTGTTGCAAGGAACACGCGAGAACTTCTATGGAACACACGTCTGGTGGGAGCCGAAGGACACTGCTTTCCGGTTTCGCTCAGAGTTTGCACGTGGTCATCATGCTCAGGGCTACTGGATCGAGGCTGACTACAGAACGCAGGCCTTCGGCGGATTGAATAGCTGGATAGGCCGCATCGAACCGGTATTTCGCATGCAGCAGACGTTCCGCCGCGACACCATTGTCAGCGACAGCCTGCCGCTAGTGAATACCCAGCGCGCTGACTTTGGGCTGAACTATAACCTGCCGCATAACACAAGAATACTAACCAGCTACTCGCGGCAGTTTTCTTCTACGGGCGACCATAACATCTGGGAGACAGGAATCGTTTACCGCTTCCTCTTCCCAACATGGAAAGGAAAGTAAAGATGACTTCAAAACATATTCTCGGATTTGCCCTCGGCCTTGGCGCGGCTCTAATACCACGAGTCTCCTCTATTCAAGCTCAGACAACATCTGGACAGCCGTCTGCTGTCCAGACGACTTCGAAGCCGCAGACGTCGGCCCCAAAGGCTGCCCAGCATTACAGTGAAGGGGAACGCGTCTTCGCCCAAAACTGCTCTCGTTGCCATACCGCTCCTGATGGCTTTTCACCACGCATCTCCGGCACAGTGGTTCGACACATGCGCGTACGCGCGCAACTTAGCAAACACGACGAACAAGAACTGCTTCGTTTCTTAAATCCGTAACGTGAATGCGAGTTTTCAGCAGGCTTCGAATACCCCTTTAGAGATTAGAAACAGCAACGATAAAACGACCGTTCGACCCGTCTAAGGGGGGCCTACTGTCCTCGATTAACTGCCCATCTACCAGGCGAAGTTCACGATCGGCAATCCGTCGTGCATGGACACTATGGGTAACAAGCACCACCGATACTCCGCATCCACGCAGGTTTTCAAGCACCTGAGTCTCGGTCTTTTCGTCGAGCGACGAGGTCGCTTCGTCCAGCAGCAACAACGTGACACCACGGAGAATTGCTCTCGCCAAGCCCAATCGCTGCCGTTGACCGCCCGAGAATAAAATACCGTTGTCCCCAACCCGTGTTTCCAATCCCACTGGTTGTGCCGCAACAAAATCATCGAGCATTGCTGCCGCCAATGCATTCATCAAGTCCGCATCGCTCTTATCACTTTCACCGAACAGCAGATTGTTGCGAATTGAGTCATCGAGAAGCACGATCTCCTGTGGTACATATGCGATGTTGTCATGGTCTACGCGAACAGTACCTGAAACAGGCTGCGAGACACCGGCAATCAGGTTTAGTAGAGAACTCTTACCACTTCCTGAAGACCCAAGAATAACGAACACTTCCCCTATGCGTTGGCACAGATGCACGTTTTGCAGAACCGCAACTCGCGTATCAAATGCAAAACTCACGCCTTCAAGCTCTAGCACAAAACCAGCACGCGGCAGTTCAACTGGGGAAATGGGCGTGTGATGGCTGCTGCATTCAAACAATTCTTTGTTTACGATTTGGACGCTCTCGAAAGATCCTTCCATCTGGCTCGCCATATACGATATTTGACTGATCAAGGGAAGAAGCCTACGGGAAAGCACAAAGTAATACACCAGCACTGACAGCAGTTGATGTACGTCGCCATTCCGCAGTTCTACGGCGACGACTGCGAAGAGAAAAACTAACACTACACCTTGGTCGGAAAGTGTTCTTGCGATCTGAGGAAGGAGCATGAGGCGCAACGTCTCGCTTGCGACAGAACGCGTTTGTTCCTGAACTCGCTGATAAAAGAAATTCTGATTCGAATACGTCCGTATCTCCTTGCCAGAAGAAAACAGATCCACTAGAGTTCGCTGCAACTTCCGCAAGGAACGTTCTTTCTGGGTGCCAGCCTCCCTGAGCTTTTCTCGTATGAAGACGCGATGCAATCCGTAGAACACGACTGCCGTTCCAACGAGACAGCATGCGCCTACAGGGCTTTGATAGATCAAAGCACAGGTCATAGCTACGACAACCACCACCGATGCAGTCAGCTCGATGCACAAGTGGTAGAAAAAAGACGCTTCTCGTGCGGTATTAACGGTTGTGTTTAGAAGATCACTTCGATTGCACTCGACGAACTGTCCCCACCGCATCTCCGTATAACCACGCATGAGGCGTAGAACCATGCCTGTATACAGGCCCTGTACGTACTCTGCTACCGAACGTATCGACGCTATTTCCAGGAGTGACCGGAGAATGACGAGAGCCGCAGTCGTCAGGGCAGCCTCCAAAGTGCTCCTCGGTGTCCACCAAAGATGATGTGCCGGAGAACGCCCTTGCAGCAGCAGGAATAGGGTATACATCGTGGCCGCGAGCAACAGGTCACAGAGACCGACGAAGATACGCGATCCGATCAGCCACATGAGCCGAAGTCGCTCCCCGTTCGAAGCATGCCGATACATCGCATGCAGGTAGCCTCCGCATTGGCTGCTCCTGTACACGTTTATCAAATGTTCCCCTGCATTTCGAGACGTCCGCCTCGCCATGGATCGACGGTACAAGGGATACACCATCTGGTTGTCAGCGCTGCGTCGGGTAAATGTCAGCAGATTGTCAAGACAATGAACTGAAGACCAGCTTCATGGCGGCACAGAGCCGAACGCCAACTTCTGCACTCATCTTTGCATAGAGGGTATCCAAATTAGTTGATCTTGGCCTTATCACCACGCCTGATCAACTATGAGAGCTGACTGACCATGCGGGCATACTTTGCGCGTGCCGGCGCGGACTCGCACGTCGCGGCCAAGTGTTCTAGTTCTTCCTTGGATGGTTTGAGCGTTAGAGGGATGCTCTTCCAGTAGAACTTCAGGCGGTCTGATCTCCAGTTCGCATATGTCTTTCCCCAGGACTTCCCGGACTCACCGGCGAATACGAGATTCGAAGGATTGAGAGCACGACGCGCATCCTGAAATCTACAGTCGACCGAGATGCGTATCTGCTCAGACACGTTAGGAGAAGCTGCATGCACAGTGAGACTGTGGAATATCAGCGCATCTCCTGCGTTGACATAACCACTAACCCACTCGTCGCCGGTTATAGCATCGACCGGGATCTCAGGTACGTAGACATTCTCCCTTTGGTGCTTCTGAATGCCAAAACGATGAGACCCTTCAACGATCCGCAACGGTCCAAGCTCAACTGGGCAGTCATGGAGCGGAATCCATACTGTGAAGAATTCGGGATCGCCCCCCATGAACTCATAGTCCTGATGCGCATTCACCACGAGACGCTCGCAGTTGGGAAAGATCAGGCGACCGATCGGCTTTGGATGAACGAGAACTTCATCGCCCACTAACATCTTCATTGCGTTTCGCAATGCAGAATGGTGTGGCAGCGCATGGAACGATTCGAGATTGAAGACTTCCTGATAGACCTGCTTGAATATGGGATCCGGGTCACCGTAAGCCGCTCCGTGCTCGGGTACGCGGTCCAGAGGATCGAACGCTGCACTCAGCCATTTGGCGTTGGACAGAACGTTCGTAACATCTGCCAGCACGGATCGAACAGTATCCTGGGGTATGAGTCCGCGGATCAGTGCATATCCTTTTGAATTGACCTGACCCTGTAACACATCTGGCGTGAGGTTCTCTATCTGCAGTTCGTGGAAAATTTTCACTCGCGTTCACCTTCATCACACCTTCTGTATCGTTGCAGCCACTGCAATCACGGTAGTGAAACCAATGCCTGAAGGTGTCTTCAGATCGTCTGCTCAATGTCAATTGTTTGTCATTGACTTGCGTACAAGTCTGGAAGCCTCTCGCTTCCTCCATTCGGGCCAAATCGATAGGCCAAGCGAGACCTTCCTTTTCCTTCAAAACTTTCGTAATAGCTCATCTGTCGAATTCGCAGGACACGTTCCCTAATGAAAAACAGTGACAATTCCATGACCGACAGATGACAAGCCCAGTCAACCTCTCCGTTAAGCTCCACTTAGCCCGTTCCGCTTTCAGGGCCAGAAAACTCTCCTCTCAACGCCCTGCTTACGGACAGCTATCTCATGGAAGGAGAATCGTCATCTTCCCATTCACGCAGAACGAAGGCAGAACACGATGACAAGCAAACTCGCACGGCAATCGATCCAGCACGAATCTCGCGATCAGCCTTCCGTCAGGCCTCAGGATTCCCTCCTCTACGACATGGAGTTGCCTCTCCGCAGAAGTTTCTATCCGCTCGGTTTTGCGGTGGAGATCCTTACCAATCGCCCCGAGGTTCTGGAGGCAGCGGAGGAAAGTTTTGGCCACCGACGACTGCGGCACGGAAGCACAGCATTGCAGATACGCATAGGAGTCAGCGAGAGTATGGGCACGCTGCGCCCACTAGCGCCAACCCGCCGTGAATATAATCACCTGTACTCAATAGTTGCAGACACAGAAAACCAGGCTCTCCTTGACTTACGAACGGGCGCTAACTTCGTCTGGCTGAACGAATGGGCGCTAAAGGACAGACTATATCTCCGACATAACTTTGTAGAAAAAGTCGTATACCTCTTGCTTGGAGCATCGGTCGTTACCGATCTCCACGCCGGCTGTGTCAGCAAGAAGGGGAAGGGTATTCTCCTGTGTGGCGATTCAGGTGCCGGAAAATCGACTCTTTCTTATGCCTGTGCACGCGCCGGATGGACTTACACCTCGGATGACACAAGCTATCTGATCAACGGTTCTGGCCTGCCGCGCGTCATCGGTCACGCACACCGAGTCCGTTTTCGGCCTGCCGCTAAAGCTTTGTTTCCAGAACTAGAGCCTCGAGAGATAACGCCGCGCATGGAGGGTAAGGCATCCATTGAGGTTCCGGTTTGCGAACTTCCCAAAATCGATACCGCAACCGAAGCCACGGTGTGCTCGATTATGTATCTCAACCGCTACCCTGGGGCAAAGAGTGCATTGGTTCCTTTGCCGCACGGTTGCGCAACCGAGCGTATGTGCAAGGAACTTTATTCGGCTGGTGATCTCCGCATCAGCCACAAGAAAGCTCTGGAAAGACTCTCAGGTATTCCCACGTTCGAGCTTCAATATTGCTCACTGGATCAGGCCATCGAACAGCTGGACCGTCTAGCGGTTAGTCTCTAGCTGTTTACCAGCCACTCCGAAGACAATGTTGGAAGTTCCTCTCTTTATCTAGGGCAGCACCTTCCGGCGAGCGATGGCTGTAAACCATACACTTCTGCCGCAGTCGGTGCCGTAAAGTAATGTCTTTGAATCGCTCTCCCAGGATGGCTGAATCTCATTGCACGGAACATCGGCGATCCGGTGCGTGAGACCGCTGCTTTCGTCCCGGAGCCATAAATTCCAGACACCATGATCGAGATGGCTGTAGGCTAGCCATCGACCATCCAGCGAGAGCGCCGGATACCGCGACTTCTCGATCATGATTGGCATGTTTGTGTGCTTGGCATCTGTCAGAAAAATCTTCGGAGGAGCGCCATTCTCCACAGCCGAGACAGCGTATTCGCTCTCGGACAGAAACGACGCTTCGTATACGTTCCACTGAAGAGGCGTAAGCCGCACCTCTGCGGTGCTCGATCGAAACGCCGGGCGGAACATCAGCCGTCCTCGTCCATGATCGTCGTGCAGAAACGCAAGGCCCCGTCCATCTGCAGAGAGCAGCGGTTCACGCGCATTATCGACCAGAGTCAGTGAAGGTTTTTGAAGATCCACAATTCGCGATCGCTGGTCCGACGTCCTCTCGACCAGGATCTGTTCAAAGCCGCTGCTAAACGATAAAATGTCATTCGCTAAATCAGCACTTGGATCAACCTGAACTCCGTTTCGGCCCTCGGTGATCAGACGATATCCATTAAGAGTAAACGCAGCATAGCGGACACTATCCGCAATAGATTGTGGACCTGAGTTAAGAAAGCCCTGCACTTGCAGTGGCAAACGGTATGCGTATTCCTCACGCTCGGCACGTTCCAGGTGAAGAGTCGATCGTGTGCTGAGGATTACGGATATAGCCATGGCCGTCGACCATGCATAACGGCTCCAGTCCTTAGGTTGGCTCCCCTTCGGGTTGTCACCCCACAAGAGTGCGTACGTGCCGAAGAGCACCGCCAGCATCAACGGCAGGCGCGGAACATACAGCAAAAGCCCAAGGCCTAGTGGCCTGTTCGGCACAGGAAGCGGGAATCCAATGCCGAGATAAGCAGCGATCAGTATCGATAACCATCCGTACCGGTCATCCCGAAGTAACATGCCAGAGAGCACGCACACCGGAAATATCATGAGAACGAAATTGTACGAAGCTGGGATCGTGGAGATGGCAAGGGCCGCTGTCAAGAGCGCCGACCACTCCAGAAGAATTTGACGCTTACCATCGCCCCCCCTTCGAATGAACAAAATAGCAGGCGCAAGCGCCAACATCTGCAAGGTAGGTGCAAGCAACGCGTATACGACTGGAGAATTGTGCCACGGATGAGGGTTCCACTGGGGCTCGGAGAGGAAGAGACAATGCAGAATACCGGAGATCGAGGCTGTCGTCGTATAAGAGCCAAGCCCTTCTCCGCGCATCACCCATGGCAAGATCTCCTGTAGCCAGGTGCGGTTTGCATTCATCCCGAAGACTGCGATTGAGATGGCAACAGCGGAAAGCCCGGTGATCGCCGAAGATGCGAGCGCACGCCAATCCCTGCGCTGCAGGAAAAATACAAGCAGCAGGAGCGGAAAGACCTTGCAGGCTGCTGCGATTGCCACCAGACCACCAGACAAGGCTCGATATCCGCGCAGGTAACTGAAGCATGCCGCAGTCAAGAGCAGCAGTAAGAGGATATAGAACTGTCCATACAGAAGATTGCGATACAAAGGGAAACTGAGGAATATGACTAAGGCTATTCGCTGATAGCTCAGTTCCGTCATCAACCACAACATCCAGCCGATCGGAACAAGGAACGCGAGGTTCAGAAGTATCCAACCATGTTTCGCGGCGAGAGGTGTCAGTCCCGCCAGAGGCCATACAGCCAACGTTGAAAATGGTGTAATAGGCAGTAGTCCGATGACACGAATATCGATGCCGCGATGATCTTTCTCACGCTCGATCCACGACCACTCATACATGCGTGACGTGTCATATCCCTCATGCACCAGCCGCGCCGCCATGTAATAGTTCGGAAAGTCTGTATTTAGTGTCCGCCATGCACGCGGAAGGCTATGCATGAAAAAAAGCAGAACCGCAAGACAGAGCACCGCACGTTCAACCCAGGAGACGGCACGAGGCTTCGATATGGTAGTCACGGTTCAGCGTAGCCCCACGTCACTCGTTCACTTGTCACCCGGTTGTCAGAGGAACGTAATCAAGTGTCGTCTGGTTGACAGAACTGGCAGGTATTTTGCTAATGCTTCTTCGATGATGCCCACAGCGCGGTCAAGACCATTGAGGGAGCAAATCTGCACTTGCAGCCTCTGAGCCGCTTCCCGGTAATGAGAATTCCCCTGCACCTGGACCAGCGCGGCGCAAATCTGTTGCGCGGATCTGCTTTCTGTTGAGAGAACCTCCGCAACACCCAATCTCGCAAGACGCGCAGCGACTGCGGGTTGATCGAGAGTAATGGGCAGGGCAAGCATAGGCTTTCCCATCATCAGAGTTTCAAGAACTGTGTTTGGGCCCGCATGCGTAATTACTATCTCTGCTCTGTTCAGAAGCTCAAGCTGTGGAGCATTTTCTACAATCAGAGGATTTCCCGGCAAGCCGATAAACCTCATCGGATCCCGCCGCCCGCCCAGCGAGATCACCAATTGCAGGTCCAGTTCGTTACAAGCCTCGGCGATCCGATGAAAGATTGCCGGATCACCCTTTCGCGTCGTGCCCAATGACGCATAGATCATAGGCCGCCCATCCAATCGCTCCCAGGGAAACTCCACAAAAGCTCTCCCCTCTCTATCGATGAATGGCCCGGTATAAAAGAAGTTAGCGGGTAACTCAGAGCGGGGAGTTTCAAGACATTGCGGCCACTGTGTGATGTGAGCCAGTTCTGGAAACGTCTCCCCAATTCTGCGAATCGACCCTAACCCAACTTGTTTTCTGTAGCGGTCCAGGCTGCGACGGACGGGTCCTCTCATACGAAGCACTGAGACTTCCAGAATCTCTTTCTGTAAACACTCTAACCATGAGAGTGGAGTTGTAATGTTTCGAGGAGATTCCCATCCGAAGTTATGTGGGATCGAGGTCGACACGATGAAATAGGGCAACCGCAGCATCTCTGCGACGGTGGGGCCCGTTAGTGAAATCTCTCCCACGATAAGAGTGTCCACCCCGGCAGCACGAATCGCGGCGGGATATTCTCGCAGGAACGTCTCCATTTCTCCATCAATGCGCTTGAGCCTGTCGCGTATCTCTCCGATACATCCAGCGGTCTTGTACCGATCGGTTTTCACTTGCTGCTGTTTGGATCCAGAAAAGCTAGGTATCTCGATAGGAAAGAATTCCAGTCCATGCTGCCGCACTCGCTGCTCCAGTTCATGATGCTGGAAAAAAGTGACCCTGTGTCCTCGCGCTATCAATTGTTTAGATAGAGCGATGAGAGGGTTCAGATGGCCTGTGCCTCTATAAGCAAGCACCCCGAAGTGTGACATTACTTCCTCACATCGCAACGAATAAGCAGATCTTCCGAATCCATTGAAGAGTCATCAGCGATTGAGTCCGGACTTCTGATCAGGCGGCCACCCAGCCGCACCTCTCCGAAACCTAACACTGCTTCCGCTTTTCTCAAGAGCTCCCTCACCGGTGCACGCAACCACCGAATACTCCCTTCGATCCACAGAGGCTCCAAGCCCTGCTTTGCCTGCGGCGGAAGCAGCTTCCAGACAGCTTCTGAAGCAAGCTGAACGCGGCCTCTTATGATGACAAATTCTACGTCCGTCATCGAGAGCGTCCTTAGTCTCTCAGCTGCATCTTCCCCAGTATCTCGAACGGCAATCAGATCGGCTCGTCCGGATATGTCGAGTGTCCTTTCTCCATCTTTCAAACGAAGGATCGTTGCAGGAGTTTCCGTCGTCATGCGATAAGCCAGATCTGGTGGAATCCCGCAGAATTCGATCGCAAATCGAATCTCCTCCAGCAAGTCTCCACTCGCAGTCAGAGGCGAATCGGTTCCCAGAGCGACGTTCTGCATCGCGCCGAGAAGCTTCATGTCCGGCAGTCTTCCAAAGAGGAATTGATTCGACGATGGGCACACTATGAGCGAAGCTTGCCGCTCTCGCATCAGTGCAACACCTGCCTCATCAAGCGCCAGGCCATGCACCAGCACAGTACTCGCGTCCAGAACTCCGAGTCTATCAAGCTCAAAGATTTCTTGTCTTGCTAGATCGTCAACCCCTTCACACGCATGCACGATGAACGCTTTTCTATCAGGCGTAGAGGAATGTGCCTTTTGGAGATCGCCACCCAATATAGGAGAATGTGCCCACCCATATTGCTGAACGACCCTGACCGGAAAATCGTTTCTCTGCAACTCCGGCCATAGAGGGTCATGATGGCACACTGTTGTAACACCGCACAGAAGGTTCCGTATGCCCCCCCACCAGAGGCGCAGGTTCCTGGGTACCGATTTGTGCTTTGCGATGACCTCTGGAAACGTCGCGTGTATGTCTTCTCCCCACTCGATGTAATTCCGGTACGGCGGATTGCCTAATTTCGGGTACAGGGCAAATTGGAGATGGTCGTGTGCGTTGATCAATCCCGGCATGACCAGAAAGCCGCTCAGGTCGATATCTATGCCTTTGGATACCATCGTGAACGACGGAACTCGATGATACTGAATACGCGTAAGCCGTCCGTCAGAAATCTCTATGGAACCTCGCACACTTTTATACGGTCCAACAGCGTAGCGAATTCCGTGGAGCAACATTGCTTTATGATCTTCCGGCGAGCCCGCAATATTATGCATGTTTCCTCGCGACATAAATCCGGAACCGTGACGGCTCTCGTTGACCGCGCAGCTTCGCAACCCATGGACGCATGACCCATCTCCATCCATACCAGGGACGATGTATCGTCCAACGGATTGAAAACGTCTCGCCAAGCCCTTTCAGTCGTTCGTCTGTCAGGAACTCAAGGCTTTTCACCGAATCTGAAGCCGTTCCGAAGCGTTGACGAAATGCGTCATGCCGTTCAGCAACCATCTTTCTTCCATTTTCTTCCCGGGAATACCAAGCAGTATCGCTGATGATCGCCCTCCCTCCAGGTTTTAGACAGCGCAACGCTTCGCGCAAGGCGGCTTCATAGTCTTCTGCATAGTGAAACGACGCATTGAAGATGACCACGTCAAACTGATCATCCCCGAATGGGAGGCACGCTACCTCTGCTTGAAATCGGGGGATCGGGATCGACAAGTATTCGCAAAAATGACCGGCGGCGCCCAGGCCGTCATTCTCGTTTGTAAGCAGATCGACTGCCACCAGGTCATAGCCCAAGAGCGCCAAGCGAAAACTCATCCAGCAGTTGCCTGCGCCCAGATCGAGGATCGAGCCACGACTTTGTAACGGTTTCAACACATGCCTGATTAGGAAATCGTAACTTTTTGACCGGATCTTCCATTGCTGTCCGTTACGTCCGCTCGTGTCTTTGTACGGTAACGCAAGATAAAACTCCTCGCTTTGACTACCCCGACCTTCCGCCGCGCGTATACGCTCATACTCTGCGATGAACTTTGCGTAGTAAGCAACTCGCTCTGGAGGTAACGCGTGCACAATGCCATTGTGAATCTCCATTCGGAACCCACAATAAGGACATTGCAGTCCATCGACCTCCGCTTTGCAACAAGGACATATCAACCGGACACCGGAATGAAAAACTGCTCTCATGGTGCTGCCGTCTTCAACGGCACGCGAACCGCTCTGTACGTGAGAAGATATTTCTGCATCTAGATCTTCCTGATCGAAGTCAGTTGTTCTATGGAAACAAGAGACGAAGAAGCAATGATATCGATGGCCTTTGGAAATTCGAAGGCGTCCGAGACCCGGCTCAGGGGCTCCATCTCATAGACCATTCGCCAACGCTCATTGAGTGCGTCCTGAACCTCCGGCTGATTCCAGGAGTCAGCCTCGGCATGCAACGCTTCGCGCACTGCGCGATAGAAATCGGTCGTGTAGGCCGCCTTGAACATGATGCAGAGATCGTCGCTATCGGTCCAATTGCGCTTCGGTCCAAGCTGCGTCCGCACACGTTCATAGAAGACAGTGCCTGGCAACGGGTAAGAAAACGAAATCCCAATGTCGTCCGGCCTCGCCTTGCGAACGAAGGCGATCGTCTCCTGGAGTTCGGTCCACGTCTCACCTGGATAGCCGAACTGCAGAAAAAAACATGCACGAATGCCGGCGTCTCTTAGCCGCTCTCGCGCAGTCTCCACCATACCCAGAGTAATTCCCTTATCCATCGAGTCCAGGATGGCCTGGGACCCGGATTCTACGCCCATCCACACCTCTGCGCACCCGGCAGTCTTAAGATGCAGGACAGTATCTTCACGCATCAGATCGGCCCGTGACTGCACTTTGAATGGTACGGAGGCATTCCTTGTTGTGACTTCTTCCGCGAGCTCCTTCACCCAATGATGGTTCAATGCAAACACATCGTCACCAAACCAGATGTGTTCCACCCCCTCTTGCTTCAACAGCGCCATCTCTTCGGCCACAGTTGAAGCCGCACGCAGATGAAAACGATTGCCTGAGATTGGTTTCGCGCACCAGTTGCAGCGATATGGACAACCGCGGCTTGCAACCATATTGGTCGAGAAGTATCCATGCGCTCCAAGCCACGCGGTACGATACTGTTTCAGATCGATGAGGTCGCGTGAGGGAGATGAAAGCTGGGTCCATGCAGGGTTCCTTGCCAGCCGTTGCGGGCTGCTGACCATCTGCCCATAGCCATCCAGCGTTACGAGGCCATCCAGTTCCGGTATCTTGGCTTCCTGAAGAATCGAAGTACACAGAGTCACAAGGACATTCTCCGCTTCTCCGCAAAGAACATAATCAAACCCATTCGCAAGAAACAGATCGGGATTGTCAGTGGAATCCGAACCATGAACGACGACAAGAGCGCCAATCTCCCGGGAAGCTTTCGCAATCTCCCAGGCGACTTCTCTCATGCGCGTGAGGCACATCTTCGAAAGAAAGTTGAAGTCGTCTTCATAAACGGCCACGACCTTCGGCTGTAACTGTTGCAGTATCGTTCGAAATTTCTCCGTTGGCGGTTCGAGCATTGCATCGAAGACTGCCACGGAGATTCCGCTATCGCGCAATGCAGTGGCCGCATATAGCGTCCCGATGGGGATATACGGCTGCATCTTGCGCAACTGCTTCGCGTCGTAAGGAAGGTGATACGAATGTGTCAACAAGACGTCAGTCAATTTCCACCCCGGTGATCGTCCTCTGGCTGCGGATAAGACGCCCGGCCGTGGGACTGAATGCGAAGCGGAATCGTCGCTTCATGGAATGAGCGTAACTTTGTTCCAGGCTGGTACTTGTCTCAAGAATGTCAGATCAATGTCATCTTTTGACCGGTGACCACAGACCGGGCGCACGCTCAACCCACGCACTCAATCGCCACTAGCAACGGCGCATCCAGATCGATGGGAAACGAGCGGCGTCTCTCCGTTTTGCGTTATCACATCTGAAAAGTGGCCAAGTTTCTCGCGTTTGGTGGCCATGTAGTGAGCGGAATGGGGACTCGTCGGTACTTCGGCGCTCATGCGTTCGACTACTTCAATTCCTGAAGCGATCACTGCGTCGATCTTCTCCGGATTGTTCGTCATCAAACGCACGGACCTGACTTTGAGGAAGCGCAGGATCTGAATGGGAAGGCAATAGTCACGCAGGTCAACTGCGTGGCCTAACTGCAAGTTGGCCTCGATCGTGTCGAACCCCTGGTCCTGCAGAGCGTAGGAGCGCAGCTTCTCCATCAACCCTATCCCGCGACCTTCCTGATGCTCGTAGAGCAATATCCCTGCGCCTTCGTCCGCAATGACACGCAGCGCCAGATGAAGCTGATCATGACAATCACAGCGCAACGAGTGAAATACGTCCCCAGTCGTGCACTGAGAGTGGATGCGGACTACAGGAGGTGAGTTATGAATATCGCCAAGCACAAGTGCCAGAGCACTCTCCGGGGGCCTGCTCTCCGTCTTACGTGCAGCATCCAAACCTTCAAAGCCCAACAGACGGAAATGAGCCCAGCGTGTTGGAAAACTGATATCCGCGATTAGTCTCAATGTGATCAATGTAGATTGTCCCCCTAAGCGCGGCAGTCTTTAATTCAAAAAACTGCCGTCAGCTTCTCCCTGCGGTGAGTCTATGAAATCTCCTTACGGAGATGTCGCCCAGCATGTCTCGGCATCGCGCTTGTCGAAGTATTTGCAGGAGAGCTGATTCCGGTCCAGGAGTCCGACTTGCAATCGCCTACTGCGAAACATTTTCTCTATACCTCATGGGCCTTTACGTCGAAACTGATACAGCACGTGATCTCCCAGTAGCGCCAGGGAAGGAGCAATCACACGGTCGAGCCTTTCCATTGTGGCGAGCAGCAGCGGATGAGTTGAAATCCATGGCTCTGCCGCGCTCGGGGGTACAGTCACTCCTATGCCAATCCGCTTCTCGAGCACGAACCAGGGGGCGAACGCACGTTCAACTTCACGGCGTCGGTGATAGATCACCTGAAACTCATGCTTAGCAAGTCTTGCAGGCACGACTCCGCGTTTACAGCGCCGGAATGCCTGAGCGAGCCGCCCGCGCAGTACTTCCACCACCATTTCACCGGCGCAGCATGTGCCAAATAACACCAGCATGGCCGCAGCGCCGGGCTTTATCAATCTTGCTAGACCCTGCGCTACAGGCTCAAGATCAATCACGCAGTTGAGCGGCGCGAAATTCGAGAAGACGCCATCGAACAAGGGGCGCCTCTCAGAAAGATATTTCTCGGCAAAGGTATCCATCTCTTCTCCAGCCGCAATTTCCGCTAAGGCTCCTAACGGAGCCAGTTTTTCGGTGGCGAGCTTCACCATAGTGGGCGAAGGGTCTGTCAGAAGTACATCAAATCCAAGTTCCGCCAGAAATGCCGCATCTTCTCCGGTACCACCGCCAACCTCCAGCAACCGGCCGCCAATTGGAAATCTCTGCAGCAAAGCGGCACGCACCGCACGACGTTGAGCGGCCACACTTGACCAGGCACCGAACCGCGAATCGAATGTCGGCGCAACCGCGTCGAAAGCAAGTGTTGCAGGACGTAAAGAAGAGTTCATGATGAATACCGATCCAGATGCCGGCGCCAGCGGTATGACTCAACTGCATAGCGAAGTCCCTCAGCGATGTGAAAGCAAAGGCGAGAGAAGATGAAGCGGGCTTGTACGCGATACCGGGCGATGCGTGTCGAGAGTGTCTCGTCCGCGGAGGGCCGGATGACAGTTGGCGGCAGCCGCGACGGCCAGAGCGACTTCTTAATTGGTCTTATTGTCGAAACGCCCAGAGCCTCAAGTTCCCTCTGCAGCAAGAGGTAGAGCTTGGTGCCCGGATGCTTTCCAAAGATGGTACGGCGCCCATACAGGTCGACCCAAAGGCGCGCAGAAGGAGGCAGCACCTCAACCGTCCATGCCGTCAACGCCTCCGGAGCGAAATCCCCCATGATGGAAGTGATCAAGTACGTGACCACTCCTATTCCGAGGCAAGTCCTCGGACTGTCTTCCGCACTGGCGCGAAGCTCGCGCCAGAATACATCGTCTTCGCGCTGAGCAAGCACATGACGGTAAAACTCAAGAAGATGCGCTGTACGGCAAAATGCGCTGGATACATCTTTAAAAACATGCATCGCCTGGCCGAGGAAGAGGTCGACGGGCGAAAACACGGGCATAACTATGCCGAGCATCTCCCGATACTCAACTCGATCTAAACGCGAAATCTGGCCCGCCGTATTAGTCTCCAGATGCAACTCCACCGCACGGTAGGACAGGTCCTTGTAAAGATCTTTAATGGAGACGTTTGGGGTCTCATTAATTTTAAACTCCCAGGTCCGTCCGCTGACGGCGCACATCTGATACCCCCTCCGCTCAAGAATTCTGCGAGCCTCGGGTGCACTCTTCTCCGCGATGAGATAGTCAAGATCAAACTGATGTCTGAGCTCTGGACGAGGCACGGACGACGGAGAGAGTGAGATGCCCTTCATCACGGCATAACAGAGACCAGCTTTTTGAAACTCGCGCTGGATGGCAACAGACTCATCCAACATGCCGCGCGTTCTCAGGGTGTTGTTCTTCATTCTCTGCTGCAAATCGTCGACAACCGATTTAGGTAGTGCATCCAGCAGTCCAAGTTGGATAAACCGATCCAGCAGGTATAGGGCAAGGCCGCTGACATCGAGCCAGTGGAGTAATCTCAGCCATTCCTTGGTTGAAAGCTGTAGTAGCTGCTCGATTTGCCCAGGGACCGGGATAAGAAAACTAAATAATACCGCCTCATGGATTCGCTGCTCACGACTAATGCGTTGTGAAGATCTGAAGGCATCCTGCCTGGTAGTCGAAGTGGAGGGAACCCGAACCGAGCAAGTACCTGAGGACGTACAAAGATCTTGAACCTCAACGTGGCACGGAAGTCTCCTATCGGAAAGCCGGGCCATACGTGTCTCCTCCTGATTTCTGCCTGGTCTTCCGGTCCATGGGCAACGACGTCAGCTTCCCGCAAGAAGACTTAGTGAGGTAAGAGTAATGATCTCTCCGCAGCCGGTTGTCATCTTTCGGTCAAGCAAATGTCATGATATTGTCAGACCCGCAATCAACATTTAAACACAGCACCTTCAGCGCTATCTCGCGCTAAACAAGAGCGGTTCCGCGTGCGTCCGGTTTGCGAAACAAAAACGCAGCTACAAGCTTAAGATCTATATCTCTCTCGTAAGCCTTCAGGCCGATGCCGCGAAGATAGAAGTCGCGAATAGAGGGGGATACTAAGCCATCGCGACTCGCGATCAGATCCAGCCCCGCCTCCGCAGCAAGCTGGATGTGATTGATATGTACGTAATGTTCGATTCCGTGCACAATTCCTGCCCCATCGGTAAGTGTCCGCCGATGTCCGGCTGCTACCGCATCGGGATGGAAATCGGTCACAAAGACATATCCGCCAGGCATGCATACACGGAAAATCTCCCTATAGGCGAGCAGAGGATCGGAAAGATGGCCCAACACCAGCCGACACCAGACCATATCGAAACGGTTCGATTTGAAAGGCATCTTACGTATGTCACCTGCCACAACGTTACGTGCATCACCTTGAGCAAGCATCTCCGGGCTGAGATCGATTCCCACAGCAGTGGGGATGTCTTGAATTCTGCGTCCAATCCCACAACCAGCATCTAGCAAGCGTGTCTGCGGTAATCCGCCAAGCATCTCCTGTGCCAACTCCTCATCGAGAAAGCTGGTGGCGGTTTCTGCCGCATACGTCGGTGCCCACGCTCGATATGCATCGCACACATTGAGATCTTCAATGACAGGCGGGACGTCGACCGGGAATGGCCATATGCCTTTCTCCCATATCCTGCGCTTCAGCAGAGTTACCAATCCCACGCAACTGATCCTTTCTAACCGAAGGGGCCGTAAATCGATGACGTGCACGTTCATATGAATCGATCGCCTGAGGCAAACGATCTTACGTCCTTCGTCGACGGTCCAGCACCTGAACCGCTACATGGCCGAACTAGCCGACGTAGTGTGTTGACCTGCTAGTCGAAGCCTAGGAGGCTGCGCTAGAAAACTTGTCATTGCCTTGTCATCATGTTGTCTTAGAATTTCGACCCGCATGAGTATTAGGGGGCACCCACAGGCATGGTCCAGGTGGAATTCTGAGCGAGGGTTTTGACTCGGAGATCAAGACGTAGCTCAATGAACGAGCACTTTATCGTCGGTCAGGTTTAGGTCCGATTTCACTTAGATACTTCAAGTAAGCTGCAAATTTTTCCGGCACGACGCGATAGTAGACGTTCAGGCCATCCTTGCGGAATGTAATCAGTCCGAGATCGTTCAAGACCTTCAGGTGATGCGAAAGCGTCGGTGCGGAGATGACATGCTTGGCATGCATCTCGCCGCAAAACAACTCGTCGCACTGTGCAATTTGCGTGTAGATTGCGAGGCGGTTCGGATCACCGAAAGCCTTTCCAATCCGCGCAACCTCAGCATCCGTCATCTTTCCCATATTTACTCAGACGCTTCAATCAGGCTTTAAAAGCAGACAATTTAATCCTGAATCCAACTATTTCGACGCTCATCTAAATACTCATTGGCCTGCCGATGGCCTCTGGAGATCACTATGTGGATTGTACGACTAGCCCTCAACAAGCCCTACACCTTCATCGTATCGGCGATCCTGATTCTTGTCCTGGGCTTTACCTCAATCGCCACAACTCCGACAGACATCTTTCCGAACATCGACATTCCAGTAGTTACCGTGATCTGGTCGTACTCGGGATTGCCTGCAAAAGAAATGGAACAGCGAGTCACGACCTTTAGTGAGTTCGTGATGGCGGTCGTCAATGACGTAAAGTCGATCGACTCACAGACGGTGAACGGCGCCAGTGTCATCAAGATTTCGTTCCAGCCGCAGGTGCGAATCGACGCGGCAATGTCGCAGGTGGGAGCGGCAGTCAACTCCATCCGTTTCCGTATGCCACCCGGCGTAAACCCTCCGTGGATCCTTCGCTTCAGTGCGTCAACCGTGCCGGTTATTCAACTGTCCCTATCGAGTGACACACTGTCGGAATCGGAGATCTATGACTATGGCCTCTTTCGTGTTCGACAGCAATTGACGACTGTTCCGGGCACTCTGCTGCCAACGCCATATGGCGGTGTTGCCCGCCAGATCATGGTGGATCTCGATCAGGATGCTCTGCTCGCAAAGGGAATAACGCCTATCGATGTAACTGCGGCCATCAACGCACAGAACGTAACCCTGCCGTCAGGTACAGCAAAAGTCGGCACGCGGGAGTACACCGTCAGTACAAACTCCAGCCCGGTTGACGCGCTGATGCTAAACGACGTGCCTATCAAAACTGTCAATGGCTCGCTGGTCTACATGAGAGACGTGGCACATGTAAGAGACGGATGGTCCGTACAGCAGAATGTAGCTCGCGCGAACGGCAAGCCGGCAGCGCTACTTACCATCATGAAGACCGGATCGGTTTCGACACTGGACATCGTCAACCAGATCAAGAACGATGTGCTGCCTGGCTCACGAGCAGCCGCACCGAAGGGCTTGAAGATTACAGAGCTCTTCGACCAGTCCATCTTCGTGAAGGCCTCCATCGTCGGGGTGCTAAGGGAGGGTGTGATCGCGGCGAGTCTGACGGCGTTGATGATTCTGCTTTTCTTGGGCAGTTGGCGGAGCACACTTATCATCGCGATCTCGATTCCGCTGTCCATCCTGAGTTCAATCATTGTGCTGAGCGCAATGGGCGAAACGATGAACACGATGACGCTCGGCGGTCTTGCGCTGGCTATCGGCATCCTTGTGGACGATGCCACCGTAACCATCGAAAACATTCATCGTCACATGGGCTCGCAGCCACTGCGGGAAGCCGTTTTGATCGGTGCCGCCGAGATCGCTACACCCACGCTGGTCTCAACTCTGACCATATGTATCGTCTTCGTTTCAGTCGTCTTTCTCACTGGGCCGGCAAAGTTTCTATTCACGCCGATGGCATTTGCGGTGGTCTTCGCCATGCTCGCTTCTTATGTTCTATCGAGGACACTAGTTCCCGTGTTGGTGAACTTCATGCTGGGTGCGGAGCATAACTTCGAGGGCCAGACAGACTTCGACGCTGGAGTACCTGCGAAGCGCTCTTTCTTCGGCCGCATCAATGACCGCTTCAACGAAGGCTACTTCTTGGTACAGGAGCGTTACACGAGCACGCTCCGCACAGTTCTGGGTAATCGCAAAACCGGACTGATCACCTCCATTGCGATCATGTCGACAGCCTTCCTCTTGCTGCCTTTTGTAGGCAGAGACTTCTTCCCCGCCGTCGATGCGGGCCAGATCAAGCTCCACATCCGCACGCAGCCCGGCACCCGCATCGAGACGGCCAAGGTAATCTTCAGCCAGGTCGAAGACCAGATTCGCACCATCATTCCGCCGGACCAGATCGACCTGATTATGGATAACATCGGCCTCACGCCGGAGACTTTCAACTACGCCTTCGGTGACGGCTCGACCATCAGCAGCTCCGATGGAGAGGTGCTCATTGCGCTCAATGCCAAGCACCACGGACCGACCGAGAAGTATATGAAGCAGATGCGGTCTCATCTGCAGCAGCAGTTTCCCGATCTCACTTTTTTCTTTCAGCCTGCAGATATGGTGACGCAGATCCTCAACTTTGGACTGCCCGCACCGATCGATGTTCAGATCCAGGGCTACGACCCCGCAAACTACGAGATCGCGCGCCGCTTACGCGAACGGGTAGCTACCGTTCCAGGAGCAGTCGATGTACACATGCACCAGGTTGTCAACGCGCCTGATCTTCATCTGGACATTGACCGGGTTCGGGCAGCACAGTTCGGCCTTACCCAGCAGGACGTAGCCAACAGCCTTTACATCTCGCTTAGCTCCAGCGCGGCGGTGCAGCCGAACTTCTGGCTTGATCCGAAGATGGGTATTACATATACGGTAGCTGCACAGACGCCGCAGTACAGCATCGACTCTATCAACGCGCTTAAGAATACTCCCATACCGATTCACACCATGAGCAACCGCACCGAGGTGCTGGGAAATATGGCGACGCTGACTCCGGCCGTGATGCCCGTGGTTATCAATCACCATAACGGCGCGCCTGTTTACGATATCTACGCGAACACTCAGGACGACGACCTTGGCTCGGTCGCTGCAAAGATCAATCGCATCGTGAAGGAAGAGAGCAAGTCACTTCCTCCAGGCACCAAGATCGTTGTGCGCGGCCAGGTCGAGAGCATGAACGAGGCCTTCAATCGGCTCGGAATTGGACTTGCTTTCGCGGCGCTGCTGGTCTATCTGCTGATGGTGGTCAACTACCAAAGCTGGCTCGACCCATTCATCATCATCTGCGCGTTGCCTGGAGCCTTCACCGGCATCGTATGGGCTTTGTTCCTCACGCAGACGACCTTCAACGTACCTAGCTTGATGGGTGCCATCATGTCGATCGGCGTGGCCACGGCCAACTCCATCCTGCTCGTCACCTTCGCCAATGAGCTTCGCGCGAATGGCATGGATCCTCTGGAGGCAGCTGTGACGGCGGGCTATACCCGCCTGCGCCCCATCATCATGACGGCCTTCGCGATGATCATCGGCATGTTACCCATGGCACTCGGCATGGGCGAGGGCGGCGAACAGAATGCGCCACTCGCACGTGCTGTCATTGGCGGCCTTAGTGTTGCGACCTTCGCGACGCTCTTCTTTGTTCCCTTGATGTTCACGTTGATTCACGGAAGAAACGCCAACACAACCCAGGAGGCCCTATGACACAGGAGACTGCAGCGACCCCAACCGAGCAGAAGCAGAAGAGTGCTAACAGCATCATCGTCAGGCTGGCCGGAGCAGCAGTGGTAGTCATCGGCCTCGTGGCTATAGGCACCGTGCCTCGATTGGCACGGCAGCGCGAGGCTCTCGCAGCTGTGCGTGAGTCCCCGATTACCCATCCTGTCGTTTCGACGATTCATCCAAAGGCAGGCGAGCCAACCTCGTCTTTACTGCTGCCGGGGAACATCGAGCCGCTTTACAACGCCTCAGTCTATGCACGGACCGAGGGCTATCTTGAACGACGCAACGTAGACATTGGCTCGAAGGTGAATGCCGGACAGGTTCTGGCTGTCATCTCATCGCCCGAGGTCGACCAGCAGTTGCTGCAGGCGCGTGCAACTTTGGCGCAATCCGATGCGTCGCTCCAGCAGGCAAAGGCCTCGCTCGAACAGGCGAAGGCTAACGCGGAGCTGGCGCGTTTGACCAAAGAGCGCGACCTTCCTCTAGGCTCACAGCACGCTATATCGCAGCAGATCGTTGATGAAGCGGTGCAGGCGCACAACGCGCGAGTCGCGGATGTCGCAGCAGCAGAGGCTAACATCACCGCGGCACAAGCGAACGTGACGGCAAACCGGGCCAATGTGGCCAGACTGATGCAACTGCAGAGCTTTGAGCACGTGGTAGCGCCATTTGAGGGTGTCATCACGGATCGCAACGTCGAACGCGGCGATCTTGTCACCACGGGCAGCGCCGCTGCCGGTAAGCCGCTCTTTCGAATCGCTCAGAGTAGCACCCTGCGTATCCAGGTCGATGTGCCGCAGTCTGAAGCGGTCCATATTCAAGATGGGCAGAGAGCTTCGATCGATGTGAAGGAGCGTCTCGGACGCGAGTACACCGGAATTGTGGTGCGAAATGCTGGTTCACTCGACAGTGCGGCCCGCACCATGCTGACTGAGGTCCAGATCGATAACCGCGATGGCTCATTGCTGCCGGGCATGTACGCCCAGGTAAAGTTCACCTTCACGGAGCCGCATACATCGCTGATCATTCCTACCAGTTCGCTCGTTATCGACCACAGCGGAATGCATGTTGTAACCGTGGAAGAAAACAAAAGGATCCACTTCGTCCCAGTAGTGATTGGCCGCGACATGGGAACGCAGGTCGAAATACTTCGTGGAATTCAAGAGTCCGATACCGTCGTCGCGAGTCCCAGCGATTTGCTTCACGATGGGCAGAACGTTGAAGTCCGCTGATGATTGGCGCAGTTGAGGAAGGACGGCTTGCATGTTTGCAACGGTAATTATCAAACGCTTTGGACAATTCGTTGGCGGACTAACGATAGCGCTGCTGGTCGTGGGCTGCAAAGTAGGGCCTAACTATAAACGTCCAGTGGCCGATATCCCGGACAGCTACCGCCAGACGCTTGCTCCGGACATTGCGGCAGTTACATCAGCGCCATCCATTGGCGACTCGCAGTGGTCGACAATCTTTGAGGACTCTGTTTTGCAGCGGCTCATTCAAGAGGCGCTCGACAACAATCTTGATCTGCGTATTGCGGCTAAGCGAGTACTTCAGGCGCAGGCTCAGGTCGGTATAGCGCGGTCGGATCAACTGCCTTCAGTGGGCGGCAGCGCCGGTTACAGCGCGCTTCAGATTCCCTCGTCGCTAGCTGGAACCAAGAGCGACGGCACGCCAGCGAACTCCTTCTATCGTGGCGGCGGCCCGAGTATATCCGCGGCGTGGAACCTTGATTTCTGGGGGCTCTATCGCAGACAAAGCGAAGCTGCACGGGCTGAACTCCTGGCCAGCGAGTGGGGCCAACGAGCGACACGCACCACTCTTATTCAGAGTGTGGCAGAGGCCTACTTCGCACTACGAAGCCTTGATGCTCAGTTGACGATCACCGAGAACACCATCAAAGCTCGCCAGGACTCGCTTCGACTCACACAGGCGCTGGAGACGGGGGGAGCAGGTTCGCTTGCAGACGTGCGTCAGGCGGAAGAGTTACTACACGCAGCTCAGGCCAACCTCCCCGAACTGCGCCGTCAGATTGCGATTCAGGAAAACACGATCAGTGTGCTGCTGGGGCACAACCCCGAAGCCATCGATCGCGGCAGACCAGTTGAGGAGCAGCCTCACCCGCAGCAGATCCCAATCGGCATTCCCTCACAGCTTCTAGAACGGCGTCCTGATGTGCAACAAGCTGAAGCAAAACTGATCGCCGCCAACGCGCGCATCGGAGTTGCACGGGCGCAGTACTTTCCGCAGATCTCACTCACTTCCCTGGGAGGCGCAGCAAGCAATCAACTGAACGCTATTGCTACAGGGCCGAACGCCTATTGGTATGCCGCTGGTTCCATCTCTGAACCGATCTTTGACGGCGGCCGCATACGTAGCAACTATCATCTGTCACAGGCGCAAGAGCAGGAGATGCTGCTGCAGTACCAGAAGACCATTTTGAACTCTCTCAAGGATGTCTCGAACTCGCTTGTTACTTATAAGGAGACGCGAGAGCACCGAGAAGAGCAATCAGAGCAGGTAAAGGCTGCGTCCGATGCGGTGCGTCTCGCGCGGTTGCGCTACTCTGGCGGAAATACAAGCTACCTTGAAGTACTAACCACTGACACTGATCTCTACTCCGCGCAACTGCAACTCGCCCAAGCACAAGAGCAGGAGGCCGCCTCTCTTGTCCAGGTCTATGCGGCACTTGGAGGGGGTTGGCAGTAATCAGCGGCTATGAGGTCAGCGGCCGGATCTGACGTCCTTCTGCATCGAAGTTTGCTGGATCAAGCCAGCGTTCAAAGATGAGCTTTCGGGCTGGCCACTCGCTATCGAGCATCGAATACCAGGCAGAGTCGCGGCTTTGTCTTTTGATTACCATGTGCTGGCGAAAAGTTCCCTCGTAGCTAAAGCCGAAACGCTCGGCCGCTCGCCGCGAAGGCATATTGAGTGCGTTGCATTTCCACTCGTATCGCCGATATCCCAGCTCGTCGAAGACATACCGCGTCATCAGATAGATTGCTTCAGTCGCGGCTCGGGTCCGCTGCAATTTCGGGGAGAACATAATATTTCCGACTTCGATGACCCCGTTTGGTGCATCAATCCTCATGAGGCTGGCGTATCCGGCAGCACTCTCGATCTCCCCAGATGATCCCTTCGAGCAAATTGCAAAAAACTGAGCTGACGTGCCCGCTTCCTTAGCGCAAATCGCTTGGAGGAACTCTTCCTCGTGCGCATATGGGCCATCGCCAAGCCAACCCCAAACAGAGTCGCGGCCGTCAACGGCTGACCATATCGAGTGTCCGTGCTGCGCCACAGTCAGCGGTTCCAACCGAGACCATCGACCGTCTAACGCGATAGCTTGGGGCAGGCCAGCAGGCCTCCAGTTTTGTAGATTGGATTCTGACACGTGATCAGGATAGCAGTGGAAGACTCTGCGCCCCCTCAACAGAATGGTGTGAGGAAGAGGCGCGGCTTCGTCGCACTCTCCCTCTATGTTGTCGGATGAAACGACACGAGAACCGTAACAAAGATCACCCCAAAAAGAATGACCAGCAGCGGCCACCAGCGATCCACCCAAGACGTCGACTCAATTGACGAACTCATATCCAAACTCCTCCTCTACCATTCTCAAATCCTAAACGAGAACCGACGCGTGCTCAATCTGTTCTTTGCGTTTGGAATGACAATCTATGGGAGAGCCCGAGAATTGCCCGTTTGCTGAAGATGAACCACGATTTCCTTGGAAATCTGAGAGGCGGTGCGTTGAACGGTCTTGTCTGGCGCGTTTTGTTCCATGACAAATTTAGCTGCGGCCACATACGGGTTCAAGGTAATCACAGCGCCCGGCTTATTTTTGCTTTTATCTTCTTTTGCATCCTCATAGAGCGGCTTTAAGGGACTAGCCAAATTGCTGAGCGTCACGAATAAGTCCATCTTAACGGCGCCCGCTCCAAAGCCGATAACGGCACGACGGCGGCGGTTCCCTTCGTCCACCTGCGTAAACACGCCATGCACCCAAGCGCCCGAATAGGGTTTTGGATCTTCGTTCCCTAGACGCTGCGCTTTATAGCCTGCCTTCTGGAGATCGCTCACGAGACCACGTGACATCGTATCGACTAACTTCCTGGCCTGGACTTCTGGGTCCTTTTGCTCTTTCTTGCTCGGCCTCTCAAGAATTCCCGGCCGCAGGCGACTAAAAGCAGAACCTTGGTCTACCTGAACGTCTTGCGCATCCAGTTCAAAGTCACTGACATAGATCGTCATGTCATTCGTGAAAAAGGATGGCTTTTCAATAGTTGCAGACGATTGCGCAAGGATGGCGTAGGCACCCAATGAAAGCGAGAGGAAGAGCAACTTGGAGAGCAGCCGAAATATTCTCATGAGGGCCTCAAGATAACATCGCGAGACGCGTTCTATTACTACCAGGCCCGGTTACATATTGCATTCAAAGAAACGAAAATTATAAGAGGTACACTGAATTGCCGACAACTATCTTCTTGAACTCATGGCCGCTTGGCACGCGAATAGCGGAACAAGGTTCTCTTGCAGGAGCTTCGAATGAAAACCGCAGCAACTCTTAGCATCGCACTTTTGTTCAGTGCCATCTCGTTGCCTACGCTTGGTCAGAATAGTTCGGAGTCAAATGTTTCTGCACCTCCATCATCCGTTTTGCGCGAATACGATCAGGCGATTGATGATATTGCCGAACGGGCCATGCACTCGGTTGTGCAGATAGAGGTCACGGGTTTCGGAAAGCCAGAAAGTAGCGATGACGATCAGGATCAAGATACCTTGCAACGTCAGCGCGTCATTGGTTCGGGAGTTATTGTCGACCCGGATGGGTACATCGTCACGAACAATCACGTGGTTGCCGGTGCGCTTCGAATTCGCGTAATCGTCGCGCCAACAACGGTGGAGCTGGTCACCTGGCGTACTCGACTTGCGAATTCACAGCATGTCTACGAAGCTAAATTGATCGGAACAAATCGCTACGCTGACCTCGCAGTCATCAAGATTGAGGCCCACGACCTTCCCGCCATCGCATTACCAGAGCCATTTCACGTGCGATTGGGACAAACAGTCATTGCGATTGGATCGCCCCAGGGGCTGGACCATACCATCACCAAAGGAATCATAAGCGCAGTAGGGCGCCAGCCCGAGTTGGATCGTCCAATGGTCTATGTACAGACGGACGCACCGATCAATCCTGGCAATAGCGGCGGTCCACTCATAGACCGCGATGGCAATCTGATTGGCATCAACACATTTATCTTTAGCTCTGGAGGGGGAAGCGAAGGCTTGGGATTTGCTGTCCCGGAACCCGTCGTCCGGTTCGTATATTACGAGTTGAAGGCCCATGGATTTGTCCCTTCGGTCTCCATTGGAGCACACGCACAAGCGATCACTCCTGATCTTGCCGCCGGGCTCAAGCTACCGCAGGATCAAGGGGTGATCTTCTCTGACGTCGATACGGGTGGACCTGCAGCAGCAGCCGGGCTAAAAGCTGGAGATATCGTTGAAGCGATAGATGGCGTTCCGATCGACTCGTTTCCTAAGTACACAGCCTATCTCTATGTCCATAAGCGGGGGACATTACTCCATATGGAGATACTGCGCGCCGGCAAACCTATAACGCTTTCGGTCAATGCGATTGACTCGCTTCCGATGGTCGACAGCTTATCGGATCTCACAAACCCAAAGAAAGATCTGATCCCCTCTTTAGGTGTTTTTGTGACTGACCTTAATGATCTTACCGCTGCTGCGTTGCCCGGACTCCGCTCCAAGCGTGGAGTCGTCGTGGCTGGCGTGCTGTCGGGAGAGCCTGCCACGCTCACCAATCTGGAGATCGGCGATGTCGTCCGCTCTATCAACGGAAAACCACTCACCACTTCCGATGAGTTACGACAGCAGCTTGCAAATTTCAAGCCCGGGGATTCGGTGGCGCTAGAGGTAGAACGTCAGTCGGTCTTGCAATATGTAGCTTTTGAGATCGAGTAGGAAGAAATTCTTCAAATGGCAGCCGCTGTACACCACCATACAAGGCGCCCATATTGTTTTTGTAAACCTCGCGCGCTTGAGCATACTGCGACGCCAACGCCGGATGAGGAGGCGAGCGATACGACGGCACTTGGACCTTGTCTTCTCTTCTTTTAATTAAGCATCTACCCTGTAGGGAACGCAAATAACGCTCGAAATTATCTATGCGCCATCAGCCGTGTTATCTTTCATCGCATCCAGGTTGCAACAGGTTCAATAGAGATCACCATGAAGAAGGGTTATTGGGTAGTTGCGTACCACACAGTTGCTGACGAAGCGACGATGAAGGACTATGGAGCACTGGCTGGAGCTGCCTTAGGGCAATTTGGCGCGCGCCTTCTGGTGCCACCGGGCGCCGCGGTTACCGCACTCGAAGCCGGATTAAAGCAGATGACGGTCGTAGTGGAGTTCGATAGCTACGAGATTGCTCTGGCTGCATATGAGAGCGCGGATTATAAGAAGGCGTTGGTTGTGCTTGGATCGGGTGTCGAGAGGGACTTTCGAATCGCCGAAGGTGTCTAAGTGCACCTCGTTTGACCTGTGATGTTTGAGAAGATCCCAGCTCCACCGGTCTAGAGCCAACGGATGTAGATCGAGTGGTCTGGATTCTCCGATCCCCTAGTTACCTCAGCGCCGCAGTCCGGCAACCGTGAGAAGTTCACATATAGTAAAAGTACATTTCCATCTCTGATGCCGACTTTGAAAGGTTCGCGAGAGACGGGAGAGTGCTGTGTCCGACTATTTTCGCGAACTTCGAAAGGACCAATGAGACCGTCTTTCCTTCCTCTTTCTCTCCTGTCTGTACTGCTACTGACCTCCAGTTGCGATGCCGTCGCCCAAGCCGGCCTTAATGACAACTTCGCGAGAGATAGCAAGCAGCCCATCGACAAGTCGTACACCCAGAGCATAAAAAAATATACGACCGATCCAAGCTTCAGCTCGCCGTTAGTCGATTACTTGCCTGCCTCCCCGAATATACCTACGCCCGTAAGCGTTCTTGGCGACGTCTCCGGCGCACCCGACATGCTTCCTTATGCCGAAGATGTTTACAAATACTTTCGCTCCCTCGAAAAATCGTCGCCGCGCGTAAAGGTCGTCACCATCGGCCACTCAGAAGAAGGCAGAGAGATGATCGCCGCCGCAATCGCCGACGAGTCTCTCCTCAAAACTCAAAAAGAAAACGACGAGCGCCTGGCAAAACTAGGCGACCCTCA